>PJUA01000265.1_pt1 | contig 38273 bp, 33 predicted proteins | sample 1512151 | NCBI WGS metagenome assembly PJUA01 (sample SAMN08177678, study PRJNA422409) | Soil metagenome, whole genome shotgun sequencing project. | isolation source: Soil enriched on filter paper: beechwood xylan treatment | place: USA: Madison | collected 2015-01-15
AACGAGGATCCTGCTCATGAACCTTCCTCACCCAATGGTTTCATTCAGTGGTGGGAAGCCATAGATGCCATCTCGACATGATGCGCGGAACTGTGAAAAGATTGCTGAGTTTAATCGATCTGATCGATCATGCTGGACGCACTCACGCTCGACCAAATGCGCACCTTCGTCATGGTGGTGGAAGCCGGGAGCTTCCGTGCCGCGGCTGTCCGCCTGTCGCGCGTTCAATCAGCGGTGAGCCACGCGGTGGCCAATCTGGAGGCTGAGCTCGGGCTTACCCTTTTCGACCGATCGGGCCACCGACCTGTGCTCACGCCGGGCGGGCGGGCATTGCTTGCCGACGCGCGTGCCATCCTGTTGAAGGTTGATTCCCTGCGGGCACGGGCGCGCGGCATGTGCGAAGGCGTTGAACTTTCGCTGTCCATCGCGGTGGATTGCTTGTTTCCACTAGCCGCGGTCGGCACCGCCTTGAAAGAGCTGCATGACGCCTACCCTGCGGTCGGCGTCGAAGTGATGGTCGGGCCGCTCGGCGTACCGTTCGCCGCGCTGTGCGAAGGGAAGGCCACGGTCGGGATCGTCGTTGGCCGCGATCTGCGTGATCCGCGAATCGAACTGGAGGCGCTGTCGTCGCTGTCGTTCGTCGCTGTGGTCGCAGCGGCACACCCTCTGGCGGCGCGGAGCCGCGCTGGGGAGGAGGTTACAGCGACGGAGCTGACTGACCACCTGCAGATCGTGCAGGCGGATCCTACCCCCCTGTCGGAGGGGCGCGACTTCGGCGTGCTGTCGCCCGGTACCTGGCGGGTCAGCGGTCAGGACACCAAACAGGCGCTGATCCTGGCGGGCGCCGGTTGGGGGCGGTTACCGCGGTGGGCGGTGGAACGCGATCTTGCCGAAGGGCGCCTGGTGCGAGTGCGGGCTTCGGCGCTTGGGCGCGACGGCGAGGCCGTTGTAGACGCATTCTTGGCACATCGGAACGACACCCCGCTTGGCCCTGCTGCCTGCGCCTTTCGTACCGCGCTGCGCCGAGCAACTCCCCCCTCGCGCGCATAGGCGCGGGTCTGAAGCCGACCGATCCACAGCGCTGAAAGTGGATAATCTCACGGGGCATCGTCACATAAACTGCGGGGCTGGCGAGCCGGAGGTGCGCCGGGCATGGTAGCGGGATAAGACGCGAGCCCGATCCCCACAACTGCCACCGCTTCCCAGCCGAGGGGATCGCGCACGCCGTTTGGCTGTACCACACGTTCCCGCTCAGCTTCCGCGATGTCGAATTGCTCCTGTCCGAGCGCGGTGTCGAGGTCTCATTCGAAACGGTTCGGCGCTGGTGTCGCAAGTTCGCCCAGACCTTTGCCAACCGGTTGCGCCGTCGGCGCCCACGGCCCGGCGATCATTGGCACTTGAACGAAGTGTTCATCAGAATCAATGGAGTGCAGCACTATCTCTGGCGCGCCGTCGATCAGCACGGCGTGGTGCTCGATATCCTGGTGCAGAGCCGGCGCAACACCAAGGCCGCCGAGCGTTTCTTCAAGAAGCTGCTGAAGGGCTTGCGCTACGTGCCGCGTGTCGTCGTCACCGATAAGTTGAAGTCCTATGCCGCCGCCAAGGCCAAGATCATCCCCGGAGTCGAGCACCGGCAAAGTCGGTATCTCAATAACCGCGCCGAGAATTCACACCAACCGACCCGCCAACGCGAGCGGCGGATGAAGCGCTTCACGTCACCGCGCCAAGCCCAGCAATTCCACTCCGTCCATGGCCCCATATACCAGCACGCCCACCCACGTCGACATCGCGTGAGCGCCGCTGAGTATCGCACCTATCGGGCTGACGCCTTCGCCGTCTGGCAGCAGGAGACGTGCGTCCATAAGGTTGCGTCGTAGCTGCCGTTGGCAGTTGCAGGCCTCTTCCCTTGCCTCGCTCACGTTGATGTGACGATGCCCTCGGCATGCCGGTGTCCCGCCGCGCCACCTGAACACCGCGGGATAATGCGGAGCCCGCCAGAATGCTGATTTCTGCACCAACGTTCATTCCTGCCGCTCCCTGTTCCGTTGTGGTTAAAGCCGGCTGCACAAGCGGTAGGCATCCAGGATCGAGGCATGCAGGTCGCGGCTGGCCACCGCATCGCCGATGCGATGCAGGGCGAAGCGGCCTGGCTGCAAATCCTGAGGGTCGCCCGCCAGCAGGCGGTCGATGTCGGTGACCCCGTCATTCAGGGATGCGGTGCGCAGTTCGTGGAACACCCCGTCCATCGGCAGCGTGCCGTGTTCGACGATTATCTGAGCGGTGACGATGACGCGCTCCTGATCCGTCATTTCGTTGCACAGGACGGCGGCAAGGTGATTTCCCTCGCGGCGCACCCGGATCAGGCGGTGATCTACCAAGGGCGTGACGCCCTGCTGATAGAGCCTTTTGCGGAAGCTGGATGTGTCCTGATACGGCATCTCGACCGCCGTGGCCGCGTCGGGCGTGACGAAGGTCACCGTCTTTCCCGCCGCCGCCAGCTTCAGCGCGCATGAGGGTGCCGCCTGCCGGCCGGTGCCGTCATAAATCAGCACGTCTTCCTGCGCCGGGACATGGCCGGACAGCATGTCCCAGACACTGGTGCAATGTTCGCCACCATCCAGCCAGTCCAGGTCGGGGATGCCGCCGGTGGCGACGATGACGATATCCGGCTTCTCGGCGGTGATCTCGGCGGCTTCGGCAAATACATTCAGGCGAATGTTCACGGCCAGCCGCTCAAGCTCGTTCCGGCGCCATTCGGTGATGCCGAGAAGGTCCTGCCGCCCTTCGGCGCTGGCAGCGATAAGGATCTGCCCGCCCAGCCTGCTTCCCGCCTCGAACAGGGTGACACGATGGCCGCGTTCGGCCAGCACGCGGGCGGCCTCCATCCCCGCTGGTCCGCCGCCGACCACCACCGCGCGGCGCGGCGTATCGGCGGGCGTGATCTCGTGGCTCAGCGTAGTCTCGCGGGTTGTTGCGGGGTTGTGGACGCAATGCGCCTTGCGATACAGGCAATAGGACGCACCGACACAGGGCCGGATGCGATCTTCTTCGCCGCGCTGGATCTTCGCGACCAGATGTGGGTCCGCGATATGCGCCCGCGTCATGCCGACCAGATCGGCGATGCCTTCGCGCAGGGCATGCCGCGCCGTCGCGACGTCCCGGATGCCGGCGGCATGCATGACCGGCAGCGCGACCTCGGCCCGGAAGCGCCGCACCTCGCTGAGGAACGGAGCGCTGCGCTGGAACATGCCGGGCATGTTGTGTTCGGTCAGCAGCAGATCGCTGTCCATTCGGCCATAAATGCAGTTGAAGAAATCGATATGGCCCTCGCGTTGCAGCATGTGGGCGATTTCGATGCTTTCGTCCATATGCAGCCCGTCCTCCCCCCCTTCGTCGATGACGTAGCGGATGCCGATGACGAAATCCGGGCCGACGGCCTCGCGCATCGCCTCATGCACCATCAGCACGAAGCGGGCGCGGTTTTCGGTCGAACCGCCGAAAGCGTCTGTGCGCAGATTGGTGCGTGGCGATAGGAACTGGCCCATCAGATGCCCGCCGGTCAGGGTTTCCACCCCGTCCAATCCGGCCTGCTTGCAGCGCCTTGCGGCGGCGGCGTAATCGGCGACGACGCGGTCGATATCGGCGCGGTCCATTTCCTTGGGAAAGCTGCGGGTTCGCGTTTCGCGTATGCGCGACGGCGCGATCGCCGGCAACCAGCCGCTGCCCAGCGCGGTCGCCCGCCGCCCGAGATGCGACACCTGACACATGATCGCGGCGCCATGGTCGTGGATGCGCTGCGCCATCGCGCCGAGGTGCGGCAGGATCGCGTCGCTGGACAGATTGAGCTGCCCTCCCCCCCAACTCGAATCGCGCGAGGTCATGGCGGAGCCGCCGATCATCGTCATGGCGATGCCGCCCTTGGCTTTTTCCTCATGGTAGCGTTGGTAACGCTCGGTCGGCATACCGCCCTCATCCAGCATCGAGGCATGGCTGGTGCTGACGATGCGGTTGCGCAGCAGCAGCCCGCCCAGCCGGAACGGCGACAGCAGGGGATCGGAGGTCCAAGTGTTGGACCTGTCGGCGAACTGCATGGAAGATCTCCTTGACGTGCCTTAGGGGCATGCCGGGGCGGGAACAACGCCCAAGGATGAGGCAGCGGTGCGCAGGCAGGAAGCTTGATAAAACTTGCAGGGGGTATACGCTGAGGGTATGGCCCTGCGCAGCATCGCTCCCCTTGCCCGGACCCTGTTCATCTTCGAGGCCGCCGCCCGGACCGGCAGCTTTTCCGCCGCGGCACGGGAATTCAACGTGACCCAGCCGTCGGTCAGCCGCAGCATCGCTCAGCTGGAGGACCGCCTGGGCTTGCGGCTGTTCCAGCGCACCCCCACCGGCATCATGCTGACCCCGGACGGCGACGAGATTTTCCGCACCCTGCGCGACAGCCTGGAGGCGATCGATCGCACGGTCGACGCCGTGCGCCAGCGCGTGGCGAAAACGCGGATCACCCTCTCCTTTTCCAGTTCCTTCGCGACGCAATGGCTGGTGCCACGGCTGCGCTCCTTCAAGGCGGCGTTCCCGTCCGTCGAACTGCGGCTGGATCTGGTGCAGGGAATGCTCGGCCAGCCCCCCGCCAACGTGGATATCGCCACCCGTGTCGTCGAGGCCGATGACCCGCGTTATCACATCTGGCCCTTCGCCCCGGAAATCATCATGCCGGTCTGCAGCCCCGGCTATCTGGCCGAACGCGGCCCCTTGGATGCCGATCCGCAGCGCCATGTGTTCTTGAACCTGAACGACGAACACAAGGCGCATTGGAACCGGCTTCTCAGCTCACCCGAGCGTCTGGAAGCCGTCGGGACCTGGGACGTGTTCTCGGATTACTCGGTCGCGCTGCAGGCGGCGCAGAACGGCGAAGGGATCGCGCTCGGCTGGGTCAGCGTCGTATCCCGCACACTTGGAGAGGGGCTTCTGGTTCGCGCCTGCGCAAGCGAGATACGCACCGGGCGCTGGCATTCGCTCATCGCGCCGAAATCCCGGCCCCTGCATCCCATGGTGCCGGCGATCTGCGAATGGCTCATCGCCGTGATGCTCGACGATCTCAGGCGGATCAATGTGGCGCTTGTTCAATGATCGCTAGGAGCGCGGCGGCCCCCTCGGGGAACGGCTCCCATGCTCCCGGACCTGATCATGGCCGGCATTGTCTGGTACGGTCGGGGCGACGATGCAGGACTGCGGGCAGGATGGGCGCACCCCCCTGCCCGAGCGGGATCGACCAAGCGCGGTTCCCGGGGAGGGAGGAGCTTCGCCGTCGTTCATTCCTGCTCCAGCCACTCACCTATCACCGTGGGGCGGATCGGCGCTTGCGCACGCAGGCGCCCGGCCTCTCCGGCATGCGCAAGCCCGCTGGCGGACGCGATCAGGTCGGACGCCGCGATCTGGCAATAGCGGCCCTGGCAGCGCCCCATCCCGGCACGGCCCAGCGATTTCACCCGGTTCGCCTCCGCCCCGCCATAGACGGCGGTTTCCCGCACCGAACCGGCGGTGACCCCCTCGCAGCGGCACAGGACGGCATCGTCGGGCAGGGCGCGCAGCTGATCGGCCGGCCACGGGAAGGCCCGCGCGATGCCGCGGGCGAAGCGGTCCAACCGGTCGAGCCGCTTCAGGTCGGCGGTGCCGTCGGGTCCCGGCAGGCCCAGGTCGGACAGGCAGGCGGACGCGGCGAGCCGCCCGGCGACCTCCGCCCCGTCGGCCCCCAGCAGGCGCAGGCCGTCGCCGGCCAGATAGACGCCGCTCCGGGCACGCCCCATGCGGTCGGCGCAGGGCAACCATTGCGCCCAGGTCTCGTCATAGGCGAAGCGGCAGCCGGCGAGATCGGCAAGCTGGGTTTCCGCCTTCAGATGCCAGCCGAGCCCGACTGCGTCGCAGGCCATGCTCCGCACCCGTCCGGCGGCGTCCTTCCAATGGACCGCCGTCACGCCGTTGTCCGTCGCCTCGATCCTCTCCAAAGCCACGCCGGCATGGTAGAGCCGCCCCAGCCGCGCCCTCATCGCCAGCCCTTGCAGGGCGAAGGACGGACGGACGGCAAGGTCTGGAAAGGCGGCCATCTGGCCGCGCAGACCGGCAGTGTCGAGAACCGCCGCAACCCCTGCTCCCGCCTTCAGGAGCTGCGTCGCCAGCAGGGTCAGCAGCGGCCCCGACCCGGCCAGCACAATCCGCCGCCCCATCGCGATACCCTGGGCCTTGAGCGCGATCTGCATCGCGCCGAGGCTGTAGACGCCGGGCGCCTGCCATCCCGGCACCGGGGCGAGACGGTCGGTCGCGCCGGTCGCCAGGATCAACCGGTCATAGCCGATCCGGCGGCTTCCGCCGTCCCCCACCGCGTGCAGCACCCCGCCGGCCAGAGCGACGACCGAATGGCGCGGCAGATGGACGATGCGCCCCGCCGCCGCCAGCCCGTCGAAGGTGGTGTGCAGCGCCACCGCCTTGGCGGCCTGCGATCCGTAGAGCGTCTCCGGCGGACGGGTGAAGCCGTCGGGCGGGCGACGGTAGATCTGCCCGCCGGCTCGCGCGCCCTCGTCGATCACCGTCGGGCGCAGCCCGGCAGCCGCCAGCGTCTCGGCGGCACGGATTCCCGCGGGTCCGGCCCCGACGATCACGATCCGCGGTCCAGTCATGGCCAATCCTCCCGCGTCCGGGTCAGCAGCCGCATGCCGTCGGCGACCGGAGTTGAACAGGCACGGATGCGCGGCCCCTGTTCCTGCCAGATCCAGCAATCCTGGCAGGCCCCCATCAGGCAGAAGCCGGCACGCTGTTCCGGGCCGAACTCCGCCTGCCGCAGCGCCGGGGCATTGGTGAGGACCGCCGTCAGAACCGTATCACCCGCAAGGGCCACGCGCTCCACGCCATCCAGGAGGAAGCGGACCGGCGCCCGTCCCGTTTCGGCCAGCCTGACCAGCCGGCCGCCAGTCATCCCGCTCATTCCGCCGCCTCCCGGGCCGGAGCCTTGGACCGCGGCATTTCGGGGAAGCGGGCATGGACCTCCTCCAGCGCGGCTTCCACCCCTTCGGCCCCGCCGCGGCCTCCCATGCGACTGAAGATCTCGGTCTTGGCGAAGAAGCGCCAATGGATCGGCAAGCCGGCGAGGGTCCGCGTAAGCAAATCATAGGCGGCCGCCGTCCATTGCCGCTCGTAGCCCTCGCGCTCGGGACCGTAATGGAAATGCCCGGTGGGGGCCGGCCGGGCCGCACGCAGCCGGTCGGTGGCGTCGATGTCCAGGACCCCGTCGTGGATGACGACCCCATACTCCCGCTCCGCGGCCTCCAGCGAGACGTAGCCGCGCACCACGTCCTGCGCCACCCGCCATGCCTCGCGCGTGAACGGGTCGCCCCGCCCGCCGCCGCCTGCCGAGCGGATGTCGAGCACGTCGCCCGGCTGGAGCACGGCGGTGTCGATGTTGCCCAGCCGCTTTTCCCCCGGCGTGCCCGGATTGACCACCATATCCGACAGCCCGGCCGCCCGGCCGCCCAGCACGCCCCAGGGGCGGAAGAAGCCGCGGTCCCGGTTGCGCGCGGTGATCCGGGTGTCGGGGGCGAAGACGCGGAAGGCCATATGGGTGGCCAATCCGCCGCGCCAGCGCCCGGGCCCGCCGCTGTCGGTCGCCAAGCCATAGCGGACGAACTCAACCGGGGTCTCCATCTCGGTGATCTCGATCGGCGTGTTCTTCAGATAGGCGGCGTCGGCGCCCGACCCGTTGGTGCCGTCACGGTGCGGCATGCCGCCGCCGCCGCCGACCACCGGATTGACAGCGGCGATGATGCGGTTGCCCGTCCGCTCGTCGGTGGTCATCACATTGACGATGCAGTTGTTTCCGGCGGGGGCCGCCGGAAGCCGCTCCGGCACCGCCTGGGAGAAGGCGCCGAAGATCACAGAGCGCAGCCGCGCGCAGGTCAGCGACCGCATCCCCACCGCCGCCGGGAAGGTCGGGTTCAGGACCGTTCCCTCCGGCGCAATACAGGTGAAGGGGCGGGTCAGGCCGGTGTTCAGCAGGATTTTCGGATTGAGGGTGTAGAGGACGTAATAGACGCCGACCAGCAGGATGGTGTGCCGAGGATCGCCGCCCGACGGCACGTTGAGCGAGGAGGCGAGCTGCGGGTCCGACCCGGTGAAGTCCAGGATCGCCGCGTCGCCCCTGATCCTCAGGGTCAGCTTCAGGCGGCAGGGGTTCGCGGCGACGGAATCCTCATCGGCGTAGTCGGCGAACACCCACTCCCCGTCGGGCATGGCGCGCAGGATGTCGCGGGCCTGCGCCTCGGCATGGTCGAGCAGCGCGTCGACACCGTCGAGGAAGGCGGTCTTGCCGAACTTCTCCACCATGGCGAGGATCTTGCGCTCGCCCGTGTTGAGCGCGCCGACCAGGGCCTTGATGTCGCCGATGTTCAGGTCGGGCTTGCGGACATTGGTTGTCATGATCCGCAGGATCTGCTCGTCGAACACCCCTTCGCGGACCAGCTTCATCGGCGGGAAGCGGATGCCCTCCTGATGGATTTCGGTCAGCGCCCGCGACAGCGAGGCCGGTACCGCGCCGCCCATGTCGGTGTTGTGGATGTGTCCGCCGGTCCAGGCGATGATCTCGCCGTCGTAGAAGACCGGCTTCCACAGGTGAGTGTCCGGGGCGTGGGTCGCGACGAAGCCGGAATAGGGATCGTTGGTGAAGGCGACGTCGCCCGGCCGGTAATCCTCGATCATGTCGATGGCACGGCCATAGGTCAGACCCGGATACCAGGTCGCCCCCAACTCCATCGGCACGCCGAAGGTCTCACCCCGGCGGTTCAGCAACATGACGGTGAAATCCTCCGTCTCCTTGACGAAGGCGGAATGGGCGGTGCGCTGCAGCGTGTGGGCCATGTTCTCGGCCGCCGAGCGTGCGTGGTTCGCCAGAACCTGAAGCTTCATACGGTCAAACACAGCGATCACTCCGCAAAGGTCAGGTGGAGGTTGAGGTGCGCGTCGACACGGGCTTCGGTCCCGGCCGGGATGGCGAAGGTGGTGTCCTCCTGGGCGACGATGGCCGGCCCCTGGAAGCGCGATCCGGCCTGCAGGTCCGCGCGGCGATACAGCCCGACCGGGGTCACGGCACCGCCGGTGAAGACCGGAACCGTCCGCTCCGCCGACGCGGCGCGCGGCTCGTCCTGCGCGGTGGGGAAGTGCAGCGCCGGCCCGTTGCCGATGGCCGACAGGCGGAGGTTGACGATCTCGATCCGCCCATCGGGGTCGTCGAAGTCGTAAAGACGCGCGTGCGCCGCATGGAAGGCGGCGGCGATGGCGCCGGGGTCGTCTCCATCCAGCCAGGAGGGGTCCAGCGGCGTCTCGATCTCATAGCTCTGGCCGGCATAGCGCATGTCGGCGACGATCATCAGCTCGACCGCGCCAGAATGGCCCTGGGCGGCAAGCCAGTCGCGCCCTTCCGCGCCCATCGCGGCGAAGGCTTCGCGCAGCGTCGGCATCAGCCCGGCATTCAATTCTGCGAACAGGGTGCGGACGAAATCGCCGCGCAGGTCGGCGACCAGCCCACCCAGCGCCGACACCACGCCCGGCCAGCGCGGAGCGACGACGCGCGGCATCCCCAACTCGCGCGCCAGGAAAACCCCCAGCATCGGCCCGCCGCCGCCGAACGGCATCAGCGCGAAGTCCCGCACGTCGACACCGGCACGCGCCGCCATCTTCTCGACCTCCGCGAACATTTCCGACACGGCAACGTCGAGGATGGCCTGCGCGGTGGCCTCCACCGAACGGCACAGCTCGTCGGCCAACCGCCGGACGGCGACGCGGGCAAGATCGACGTCCATCCGCAGCTGCCCGTAGGCCATCTGGCTGTGGCCGAGCCAGCCGCACACCACCATCGCGTCGGTCACCGTCGCCCATTCCCCGCCGCGGCCATAGCAGGCCGGACCGGGCGTCGATCCGGCGGACTCCGGCCCGACGCGCAACACCCCCTGTCCGTCGACGCTGGCGATCGACCCGCCGCCGATGCCGATGGAGCTGACCGACACCGACGGGATGTGCAGCGGAAACTCGCCGATCATCTCGCCGGTGCCGAACTGGGCCTGACCGTCGATGATGAGGGCGAAATCGGCCGAGGTGCCGCCGATATCGAGCGTCAGGATCCGCTGCTCCCCCGCCTGCCGGGCCAGCCACGCCGCGCCGTTGACACCGGATGCGGCACCGGACAGCAGCATGTGCACGCAAGCCCGCTTGCCCTCCGCCGCGTTCATCACGCCGCCGTTGGACTTGGTCAGCAGCGGACGGGCGGGCACCCCACGTCCGGCCAGCCGCTCCTCCAGCGCCGACAGGTAACCGGAGATGCGGGGATGGACATAGGCGTTCAGGATCGCGGTCGTCGTCCGCTCATACTCGCGGATCACCGGCCAGACCTCAGCGGAGGTGAAGACGAACAGGTCGGGGGCGAGCCGGGCGATCTCCTCCTTCACCGCGGTCTCATGGCCGCCATCACGCCAGGAATGGAGGAAGGCGACGACGACGCCCACCGCTCCCTTGGCCTTGAGGGCCGCAACGGCCTCGGCAACGGCGGCCATGTCGGGGGCCTGCCGCTCCGTCCCGTCGGACCGCAGGCGGGCGGGAATGCCGAAGACCATGTCGCGGGCCACGAGTTGGTCGGGGCGCGAGCAGAACAGTGAATAGGTGTCGGGCATGCGCAGCCGGGCGAGTTCGATGACATCCTCGAACCCCGCATTGGTCAGCAGCGCCAGCGGCGCGCCCTTGCGCTGGATCACCGTGTTCATCCCCACCGTCGTTCCGTGCACGAAACGGGTGACGGCGCCCGGGTCCATCCCCTCGCGCTCGGCCAGCAGGGTCAGGCCGGTCATCAGCTCCGCACCGGGATCGTCCGGCGTCGTCAGCACCTTCAGCGACGCGACCCGGCCCGACCGGGTGTCCAGCGCGCAGAAATCGATGAAGGTCCCGCCGATATCGACGCCGACCTTCCAATCGGCCTCACCCATACCCCCGTCCATCTTCGCTCCCTTCAACAAATCAGCCTGTGCTGGGCAAAAAGCTGACATGGTGGGGCGAGGGCGGTCTAAGACCCAATGAAAGCAAACGCATAAGGCGGACTTATGCACCGGGCCTCCAACGGCTCGATCCATAGCCCGGCCTTATGGGATCATGCCCAACCCGTCTTTGACCCGCCCGCCCGTCCTGGGCAGCCTGACCGATGGGGCGGAGCCGCGTCCGCCCACATGTGGGAGAGGTCGATGAGGGTTATCGTGCTGGGCGGCGGGTTGATGGGATCGGCCGCCGCCTTTTTCCTGGCCCGGCGCGGCCTGCGCGTCACGCTGCTGGAACGCAACCGCGTCGGCTCCGGCGCCACCGTCGCGTCCTTCGGCAACATCCGCCGCAGCGGGCGCTATCTGCCGCAACTGCCGCTCGCCCATCGGTCGCGGGTGCTGTGGGGCGAGGCGGAGCAACTGCTGGGCCGCGACGTGGAGTTTCGCGCCACCGGCCACCTGCGGCTGGTGTTCGACGAGGACGGGCTGGCCGACATGCGCCGCTACATCGCCGACGCCCGGCCATGGGGTCTGGAGTTGGATGAACTGACGCCGCCGGAGATCCGCCGCCGCTTTCCGGGGCTGGGGCCGGGCGCCATCGCCGCTTCTTTTTCGCCGCAGGACGGCAGCGGCAATCCGCGCCTGATCGCCCCTGCCTTCGCCGACGCCGCCCGCCGATTGGGGGCCGAGATCGTCGAAGACTGCGGCCCGGTCGAGGTATCGGCGGCCGGTTCGGGCTTCCAGGCGGTAACGCAGCGGGGCCGTTTTACTGCCGACTGCCTGCTGAACGCCGCCGGCGCCTGGGGCGCGCGCATTGCCGCCGGCTTCGGCGAAGAAGTGCCGATGTCGGCCTATGGGCCGCAGATGGGCGTCACCGAACCCTTGCCGCACCGGATCCTGCCGGTGGTGGGCATGTGGTCGCGGGCGGGCGGGGACGGCTATCTCCGTCAGGTCGAACGCGGCAACATCGTCTTCGGTGGCGCGGCGGAGCGTGTGCCGGTGCCGCTCGACCCCGGCCACGCCAAGGCGGACCCGGCGCGGCTGCCCGGACAATTGCGCGGCTTGGTCCGGCTGCTGCCGGCCATCGCCGATGTCACGGTGATCCGCACCTGGTCGGGCTGCGAAGGCTATGTTGCCGACAAGCTGCCGGTCATGGGGCCGTCGGCGACGACGCCGGGATTGTTCCACGCCTTCGGCTTCAGCGGCCACGGCTTCCAGCTCGGCCCCGGCGTCGGCGACGTGATGGCGGAGATCATCGCCACCGGGCGCACCGACACTCCGCTGCATGATTTCCGCATCGACCGTTTCCAGACCGCCAGCATGCCGGTCGGCCTGGAAACGGGACAGCCCTGACCGAGCCGATCCGGCCCGCGCTTCAGCGCGCGGGCCGCAGGGCTTCGGACCGGGTGGTGAACCGGCCGGCCACGGGGATCACCAGCGCCGAGGCAGCAATGACGAAGGCGCCCGCCAGACTGACCGAAGACGGCAGTAGGCCGAAGATGGCCGCGTCAAGGATCAGGGCCCACAGCATGGCGGTGTAGTCGAACGGCGCCTGGGTCGACACCGGCGCGCGGGCCATCGCTTCCGTCATGGTGATGTGCGCCAAGCCGCCGGTGACGCCTGCGCCGACCAGATAAGTCAGCGAATGGGCCGTTGGGGTGCTCCAGCCGAATGGCAAGCTCGCCAGACCGCCGAGCGCGCAGAGGAGGGCGAAGTAGAAGGCGATGGTCCCAGGCGCTTCGGTCGCGGTCAGCGTCTTGATCTCGACCCGCCCGGCGGCGGTCGCGACGGCCATGGCCAGCCCGGCCGCCACCCCGATGATGGTGTTGCGATCCAGCGTCGGCCCTTCGAAGGCGGGGGCGAGCATCAGGACCACCCCGGCAAAGCCGGTCAGCGCCGCACCGATGGCGACGGCGCCCGGCCGCTCCCGCAGGAACAGCATGGCGGCCGGCACCGCGAACAACGGCGCCAGGAATCCCAGTGCCGTCGCCAGCGCCAGCGGCAGATAGGCCAGCGAAATGAAGGAGAGCACCATCGCCGCGCCGCCATAGAGGTTGCGCTTCAGATGCCCCACCGGCTGCCGTGTCTTCAGGGCCGAAGGGAATTGCCGGCGCCACATCAGATAGGCGATGATCGGCGGCAGGGCGAAGGCGCTGCGGTAGAAGACGATCTGTCCGATAGGCGCCTCGACGGTGGCCAGCCGGACGAACAGCGACATCACCACGAACAGCCCGGCCGACACCAGCCGAAGCAGCACGCCGCTGCGGATTCCGGAGGGGGTTGGTTCGGGCGGTGATTCTGGCAGAGGTTCGGGCGGAGACATGGACTGGGGGCCGGCGGAGGGTTCCGGCGACTGTCCAGGCATGATCGGCGCATCCTTTTTGAAAAGCCGGTGGTGGCTCAGCCCAGGGCCTGGGTGGCGAGTGCGAAGGTGACGGGACGGTCCGGCCCGCGCGTCGCCGGATCGGTCAGCGGCGCGCCCAGCGACATGGTCAGCACCGTATCGTGAATCTTCATACCCGACCGGGCGACGAACAGCGGGAAGATGCCTTCGTCCAGATGGGTGTCCAGACGCAGGAAACGGCCGTGATGCTCGTCCACGTGGGGGTGGACCACGGCGACCGCGTCCTCGTCCAGCCCGGCGACCACCGGACCGACGACATGGCCGCGGCCGAAGGGACGGCAGAGGGCGAAGGCCGCCAGCCTGCCGTCGCGCTCCAGCCCATAGCCGACCGACTGCTCGAACAGCCGCGCGATAAGCCCGGCGCGCGAGGTTCCGAAGGCGTGTCCGTCCAGCGCCGTCACCGCCGCCAGATCCGCCGCCTCCAGGCGCCGCACCGGTCCCTCCGTGGGTGGCTGGTCACCGCGCCGCGCCTCGCCCTGGCACTGGAACACGGTCCGGTGGCCGATGAAGCCGAGCGAGCGGTACAGCGCCAGCGCGGCACGGGTGGCGTTGAGCCGGTAGGTCCGCCCGGCCGAGGCCGACAACACCCGCTTCATCAGCCATTCGCCGACTCCCAGCGATTGCAGCCGGGGCGAGGTCATGACCATGCCGATGGTCGCGAAGTCGTCGCCATGGGGAAACCACATCGCCGATGCCAGGACGCGGTCGATCTCGTCGAGGGCGACGACACCGTGACCGACCTTGCGCGCGAACTGCCAATCCTCCGCGCGGTGCGGCCAGCCCACCGAAATCGACAGCGCCTGCAAGCGCTCAAGGTCGATGTCGGCGACGTCGGCCATGCGCACGTCGAAGGCGTCGACCGTCAGGGAGGGCGGTAACGCACCGTCCCCCGGTCCATCCGCAAGCCCGCGTTCGCTCAAAGCTGCCCCCTCCCCGGAGTTTCCATAGCGTGAGGCGGTGCGCCTTTTGGTCAACCAACATGCCTGAGCCACCCACCGTCGCCTGAGACTACCGGGGGACCCACCGCACAATTCACCGCAAAGCACCGGCTCGGCACAACAATCCTCCAAATCACTTATGCATTCAGCATGGAATGGAGCGCCCGCCCGCTAAGATCATCACTGTCGCAGCCGCCAAGGCCGCCACCCTTCTCCGCACACTGCGGCGAACCCGAAAACGACTCCCCGCGCCCGTGGCGCGCAGCATGGGACAAGGTGAGGCCGCCATGACCGTGATCGACATCCTCAAGGACCTGATCGCCTTTCCGTCCGTCGTCGGAACCCCGAACGGCGCCATCGTCGACGGGATTCGCGGCGTTCTGGAAGGTGCCGGGGTGCGCGTCCGGGTTCTGCCGGGGCCGGAGGGCGACCGGTACAACCTGTTCGCCACCATCGGTCCGGCGATGGTTCCGGGCTATGTCCTGTCCGGCCACATGGACGTGGTTCCCGCCACCGAACCCGAATGGACCAGCGATCCATTCCGGATGCGCGCCGACGGCGACCGGCTTTACGGGCGCGGCACGTCCGACATGAAGGGCTTCATCGCGGCGGCGCTGGCGGCTTTGCCGGCCCTGACCGCCGCCCCGCTGGCCCGGCCGATCCATCTGGCCTTCACCTATGACGAGGAGGCCGGCTGCCAGGGCGCGCCGCATCTTCTGCCGCATCTGCCCGCCCTGTGCGCACCGCCGCTGGGCGTCATCGTCGGGGAGCCGAGCGGCCTGCGCGCCGTCCGCGCCCACAAGGGCAAGGCGGCTGCCCGGCTGACCGTGCGCGGACGCTCCGGCCATTCCTCCCGCCCCGACCAGGGGCTGAACGCCATCCACGCCATGGCCGACGCGCTGACCGCCGCCGTCGCCCAGGCCGATCGGCTGACCCGGGGTCCGCTGGATTCGGTGTTCGAGCCGCCTTACTCCTCACTGCAGGTCGGCACCATCCAAGGGGGGCTTGCGGTGAACATCATCCCCGACGCCTGCACCGCCGAGTTCGAAGCCCGCGCCATCGCCGGCATCGACCCCGTCACCCTGTTGGAGCCGGTGCGCGAAGCGGCAGAGCGGCTGGAGGAGCGCGGCTTCGCCGTCGACTGGACGCAGACCGGCGCCTATCCCGCCCTGTTCCTGGCAGCCCGCTCGCCCCTGGCCCGCCTGCTGGAGGAACTGACCGGACAGGAGCCGCAGGCCGCCGTCAGTTATGGCACGGAGGCCGGGCTGTACCAGACCGCCGGGATCGACGCGATCATCTGCGGCCCCGGCGACATCGCGCGGGCGCACCGTCCCAACGAACACATCCTCGTGGAGGAACTGAACGCCTGCCAGTCGATGATCGAGGCGCTGGGCCAGCGCTGCCGTCTTTGACAGCAATTCAAAATTGCCGCGCATCGCCAAAGGAACGCTGATGACCTTCCTGTTCAATTCGGATGCCGCGCGCGGCGCCGTCTTCGCCAAGGCCTTTGCCCGCGAGCTGCCGGACCTGCCCTTTTCGATGGATCCGACCGGCGTCGATCCCGATGCCGTGCGCTACCTGCTGACCTGGACCATCCCGGACAACCTCGCCCGCTACCGCAATCTGGAAATCGTCTTCTCAATCGGGGCCGGGGTGGACCAGTTCACCATGGCCGCGCTGCCCGCCCATGTGAAGGTCGTGCGCATGGTGGAGGACGGCATCGTCCGGATGATGCAGGAATACGCCACGCTGGCCGTGCTGACCCTGCATCGCCAGATTCCGGCCTACCGCGCCCAGCAGGCGGAGCACGTCTGGCGTCCCCTGCCCCAGCCACAGGCGGCGCAACGTAGGGTCGGCGTTCTGGGGCTGGGCGTGCTGGGGCAGGCGGTGCTGGAGCGGTTGAAACCCTTCGGTTTCCCACTGGCGGGCTGGAGCCGCTCGCCGCGCGACATCGACGGCGTGACCTGCCATCACGGCACGGACGGCCTCGACGCAATGCTGGCCGAGACCGACATCCTGATCGTCCTGCTGCCGCTGACCTCCGACACCTGCGGGTTCCTCAATGCGGAGTTGCTGGGCAAGCTGCCCAGAGGTGCCGCGCTGGTCCACACCGGGCGAGGACTGCAGTTGGACCATGCGGCGCTGCTGGACGCGCTCGACAGCGGTCACTTGTCCGGCGCGGTGGTCGACGTGACCGATCCGGAGCCGCTGCCGGCCGATCATCCCTTCTGGACCCACCCGAACATCGTGCTGACCCCGCACATCGCCAGCGTCACCCAGCCGGACGGCGCCGCGCGCGCAGTCATCGGCAACCTTCGCCGGCATTTCGCCGGGCAGGACCCGATCGGGCTGGTCGACCGCCGGCGCGGCTATTGACGCCGGCGCCCCTTTCTCTCCCTGCGGCAAAGCCGCTCGCCAACAAGGATTCCTTCATGTCGCTCCTGAAGACCATCGATACCGCCCCGACCTTCGCCCCGCGTGAATCGACCCCGATGCCGGACCGGCTGATCGCCGGGTCGCCCGCTTTCAAGACCTGGGCGCAGGACGCCGCCAAGGACGACACCATCAAGACCGGCGTGTGGGAAGCAACGCCGGGTGAAACTCGTTCGATCAAGGGCGAGACCTTCGAGTTCTGCCACATCCTGTCCGGCGTCGTGGAGATCACCCCGGACGCCGGGGAGCCGGTGGTTTACCGGGCGGGCGACAGCTTCGTGATGAAGCCGGGCTTCACCGGCGTGTGGAAGACCATCGAGACGGTCCGTAAGATCTACGTCACCATCACCTGAGGGCGTGTCATGAGCCTGTCCTTCGACCCGGACCGCCTGCCGCTGCCCATCGGCCACTTCATCGGTGACCGCCTCATTCCGGCGGCCATCGCAATGGAGGGCGGGCTGCCCATGCACCGCCCGTCGGATGGACGGGCCTATGCCGACTGTCCGGTGGCCTCATCCGACCTCGTCGACGAGGCGGTCGCCACGGCGCAGGCCGCCCTGAAATCCAGCAACTGGGGCGGCGTGCGCCCGCGGGAACGCACCGCTGTGCTGCAGCGCTGGGCCGCCCTGATCGAGGAGGAGGCGGAGACCCTGGCGAAGGTGGAGGCGCTGTCCTCCACCCGTCCGGTCGGCCAGTTGGTCACCGGCGACGTGGCGGTGACGGCCGAACAGATCCGCTTCTTCGCCGAATTCGCCGACAAGGAGGGCGGCGACCTCGCTCCCACCGACGACGGCAGTCTGGGCATGGTGATGACGGAGCCCTACGGCGTCGTCGGCGCCATCACGCCGTGGAACTTCCCCCTGTCGATGGCGGGCTGGAAGCTTGGCCCGGCGCTGGCCGCCGGCAACGCGGTGGTGCTGAAGCCGTCGGAGATGACGCCCTTCTCCACCGTCCTGCTGGCGCAGCTGGCGGTGAAGGCCGGCGTTCCCGCCGGGCTGATCAACATCGTCCAGGGCGACGGCCCGACGACCGGCGCCGCCATCACCCGCCATCCCGGCATCGCCAAGGTCAGCTTCACTGGATCGACGGCGGCGGGATCGGCGATCATGGCCGACATCGCCCGCAGCGGCGTCAAGCCGATGACGCTGGAGCTGGGCGGCAAGAGCCCCCAGATCGTCTTCGCCGACGCCGACCTGGAGAAGGCCGCAGCATCCATCGCCACCAGCGTGCTGTCCAACGCTGGACAGGCCTGCGTCGCCGGATCGCGCCTTCTGGTCGAAAAATCGGTGGCCGAACCGCTGATCGAGCGGATCCTGGGCCACATGCGCGCCGTCCGCCCCGGTCCGACCTGGGACGAGAAAACCCGTTATTCCCCCATCATCTCCGAACGGCAGCGCGCCCGTATCCATTCCATCGTCACCGCCTCGCTGACCGGATCGGTGGAGTGCCTGACCGGTGGCGGCCCGATGGACGGCGACGGCTATTTCTACGCGCCGACCCTGCTGGCCGGTGTCGACCAGACCTCCCCCGCCGTCACGGAGGAGATCTTCGGCCCAGTGCTGACCGTGCAGAGCTTCGACAGCGAGGAGGAGGCGATGGCGTTGGCCGACCATCCCACCTACGGGCTGGCCGCCGGCCTCTACACCCGCGACCTGTCGCGCGCTATCCGCTTGACCCGGCGGCTGCAGGCCGGGACGGTGTGGGTCAACCGCTATGGCCGCTCGCGCGACCACATCCTGCCGACCGGCGGCTACAAGCGCTCCGGCATCGGCAAGGATCTGGGGCGTGAAGCCTATCTCGCCAACCGCCGCGGCAAAAGCGTGCTGATCGGCCTGTAATCCAATCAAAGCAGGTGAGGGACGTTCGATGAAAACCCACAACATTGCGATCATCAAGGGCGACGGCATCGGGCATCCCGTGGTCGATGCCGCCTGGGAAGTCCTGCGGGCCGCGGCGAAGCAGTCCGGCTTCGCGCTGAACGGCACCGAAATGCCGTGGTCCTGCGCCCATTACAAGGAAACCGGCGTCATGATGCCGGCCGACGGCATCGACACGCTGCGCAAGTACGACGCCATCCTGCTGGGCGCCGTCGGCTGGCCGGCGGAGGTGCCGGACGCGGTGTCGCTGCACGGGCTGCTGCTGCCCATCCGCAAGGCGTTCGACCAGTATGCCAACGTCCGCCCGCACCGGCTGTTGCCGGGGGTGGAGGGGCCGCTGCGCCGCGGCGGCTTCGACATCCTGTGCATCCGCGAGAACACCGAGGGCGAATATGCCGGCGCCGGCGGACGCATCCATCAGGGAACGCCACATGAGGTGGCGGTGGAGACCGGCGTCTTCACCCGCATGGGGGTGGAGCGCATCCTGCGCTTCGCCTTCGCCCAGGCCCGCGCACGGCGCGGCAAGCTGGCCTCCGTCACCAAATCGAACGCGCAGAAATATTCGATGGTGTTCTGGGACGAGATCACCCGCCAGTTGGCCGCCGAACACCCGGACGTCGAGGTCACCAGCTATCACGTCGACGCCATGGCTGCACGCATGGTGACGGCGCCGGAAAGCCTGGACGTCGTCGTCGCCTCCAACCTGTTCGGCGACATCCTCACCGACCTCGGGGCCGCGATCCAGGGCGGGCTGGGCTTCGCCGCCTCGGCCAACCTGAACCCCGACCGCAAGGCGCCGTCGATGTTCGAGCCGGTGCACGGCTCCGCCCCCGACATCGCCCATCTCGGCATCGCCAATCCGATCGCCGCCATCTGGTCCGGCGCGATGATGCTGGAGCATCTGGGGGAGAAGGCCGCCGCCGACCGCGTGATGGCGGCGCTGGGCGACACCACCGGACGCGGCATCGGCACGGTTCCCGGCAAGGACAGGATGGACGCGATCACCGCCGCCGTGCTGTCGGCGCTGTCGTGATGCCGGCCCTTTCAAGAATATCCGCAGCGGAAAACACACGATCATGACCCATCACCTGACGGACCCCTCCCTGTTCCGCGAACAGGGGCTGATCGGCGGGCGCTGGTGCGACGGGGCGGCCGGCCGGACCATCGACGTCCAGAACCCGGCAACCGGCCGCCCCCTCGGCAGCGTTCCCGACATGGACGGAACCGACGCCCGCGACGCCATCGCTGCCGCAGCCGAAGCCTACCCGGCCTGGAAGCGGCGCACCCATGCCGACCGCGCCGCGTTGCTAGAGCGCTGGCATGCCCTGATGATCGAGAATCTGGAGGATCTGGCCCGCCTCCTGACGCTGGAGCAGGGCAAGCCGCTGGACGAGGCGCGCGGCGAGATCCGCTACGGCGCGTCCTTCGTCAAATGGTTCGCCGAGGAGGCGCGGCGGATCGGCGGCACCACCATCCCCTCCCCCACCCCGGACCGCCGCATCGTCGTGCTGAAGGAGCCGGTCGGCGTCTGCGGCATCATCACGCCGTGGAACTTCCCCAACGCCATGATCACCCGCAAGGTGGCCCCGGCGCTGGCCGCTGGCTGCACCGTGGTCATCAAGCCGTCGGACTTCACGCCATACTCGGCGCTGGCGCTGGGCGTGCTGGCAGAGCGGGCGGGCATCCCGGCCGGCGTGGTCAACATCCTGACCGGCCGGCCCGAGGCCATCGGCGAGGAAATCCTGGCGAACGACACCGTCCGCAAGATCTCCTTCACCGGCTCAACCCGCGTCGGGTCGCTGCTGATGCGCGGAGCCGCCGACGGAATCAAGCGGCTGAGCCTGGAGCTGGGCGGCAACGCCCCCTTCATCGTGTTCGACGATGCCGATCTCGATCAGGCGGTGGATGGGGTAATCCTGTCCAAGTTCCGCAACGGCGGGCAGACCTGCGTCTGCGCCAACCGCATCCTGGTGCAGGCGAGCGTCTATGACGCGTTCCGCGACCGTCTGGTCGCCCGCGTCAACGCCATGCGCGTGGGGTCGGGCCTGGAACCGGGGGTGGCCATCGGGCCGATGATCAACACCGCCGCCGTCACCAAGATCGAGCGCCACGTCGCCGACGCGGTTGCCAAGGGGGCACGCGTCGCGTCCTCCGCCGTGGTCGCTGCGGATGGTCCGCAGTTCGTCGCCCCGGTGGTGCTGACCGATGCCACCACCGACATGCTGCTCGCCCACGAGGAGACCTTCGGCCCGGTGGCTCCGCTCTTCCGCTTCGAGACGGAGGAGGAGGCCATCGCGCTCGCCAACGCCACGCCCTTCGGTCTCGCCTCCTATTTCTACACGCAGAACCTCGCGCGGTCCTGGCGGGTGGGCGAAGCGCTGGAGGCCGGCATGGTCGGGCTGAACACCGGCCTGATTTCCACCGAGGTCGCCCCCTTCGGCGGCGTCAAGCAGTCCGGCTTGGGCCGCGAAGGAGCGCAGGTGGGGATCGAGGAATATCTGGAGCTGAAGACCTTTCACATCGGCGGGCTGGGCTGACGACGAAGCGCAACAAAAGGCCCGGCAGGAGCGAAGCACTCCCGCCGGGCCTTTTGGTTTCCGACGATTACTGAATGCGGTCGAGCGCCTTGTAGTACAGGCCGACCAGCGGCAGGAACCAGGGCTTGCCGAAATGGCCGGGCACCGCGGGCCAGGACAACCCCTTCAACGGGTTTTTGTCCTCCCGTCCCAGGATCGCGTCGGCCATGGTCATGCCGAGATGGGTAGACAGCTGCGCCCCGTGGCCGGAATAGCCCATGGCGTACCACAGCCCGTCGTGATAGCCGGCGCGCGGGTAGCGGTCGCTGGTCATGTCCACCAGCCCACCCCAGCAGTAATCGATGTCGACGCCGGCTATCTGCGGGAAGATCTTCGCAAGGCTCGCCCGCAGGATCGCGCCGCTCTTGGCGTCGGACTGCTGGTCCGAGCTTGCCGAGAAGCGCGCCCGGCCGCCGAAGATCAGTCGCCGGTCGGGCGACAGGCGGAAGTAGTTGCCGATGTTCATCGACGTGACGTAGGTGCGGTTGCCGGGCACCACCGACGCCACCTCGTCGTCGCTCAGCGGCCGGGTGGCGATGATGAAGCTGCCGACCGAGATGATGCGGCGGCGGAAATGGCTGAAATTCGGCGTGGTGTAGGCGCCGGTCGCGACGAGCACCTCCTTGGCGGTCACCATTCCGCGCGGGGTGGACAGCGTGTGGCGGTCGCCCGAGCGGGTGATGGCGCCGACCGGAGCGTTCTCCACCAGCACCGCGCCATGCCGCTTGGCGGCATCCGCCAGCCCGACGACGAAGCGGCCCATGTGCATCATGGCGCTCTTGCGCGACAGCATCGCGCCATAGAAGGGCGAGCCGACTTCCCCCTTCAACTCCTCGGCGCTCAGCAGCGCCGTGTCGGGATCGACCTCACGGTGCACGACCTCGAAATTGCGGGCGATGGCGTCGAAATGCGCCGGTTTGGAGGCCAGCTTCAACTTGCCGGCATGGCGGAAATCGCACTCGATCCCCTCCTCGGCGATCAGCGCTTCCAGCGTGTCGATGGACTGGTCGAAGGCGCGGTAGAGCGCGATCGCGCGCTCCGTCCCCAAGGCGGTCTTGGCGGCGATGAAGCTGTGCGCCAGACCGTTGTTGAGGTGCCCGCCGTTGCGCCCCGAAGCCCCGCCGCCGATGCGGCCGGCCTCCAGCACGATCACCCGCGCGCCGGCCTTGGCCAGTTGGCGGGCGGCACCCAGGCCGGTGAAGCCCCCTCCGACGATGGCGACGTCATATTGGCCCTCAACGGCCTCTGCGGCCCCCTCGGCCCCGCCCGCGAAGGCGGGAGCGGTGTCGTGCCAGTAGGAGACGAATTTCATGACCTGGGTCCTTCCCATTGCAGCCTGAACCGTGAAATGCGTCCCTTACAGCCCGACCACGCCGGGCAGGCCAGAGATGTCGCGGATCTCGGTATAGCCGTAATAGGGGTTGGCCGGTTCGTGGCCGCGGTTGACCCACACCTTGTTGCGGATCCCCAGATCATGCGCCGACATCAGGTCGTAGCGGAAGGAGGAGGAGCAGTGCAGGATGTCCTCCGGCCCGCAGCCGAGCATGTCGAACATGTATTCGAACGCCTTGAATCGCGGCTTGTAGGCCTGCGCCTGTTCGGCGGTGTAAACGGCGTGGAAGGGCGCACCCAGCTTCGCCACGTTCGACGGGATCTGGTCGTTCATGGCGTTGGAAAGGATGACCAGCGGAATTTCCTTGGCGACCTTCGCCAGCCCGGCCGGAACGTCCGGGTGCGGCCCCCAGGTCGGAACCCGCTCATAGACCATGCGCGCATCCTCGTCGCGGAAGACGACATTGTTGCGCTTGCAGGTGCGCTCCAGCGAATTGTGCACGACTTCGGCGTAGGGCTTCCAATCGCCCATGATCTCGTCGAGCCGGTAGGCGGCGAAGTTCTTGATGAACTCCGTCATCCGCGCCTCGTCCAGGATCGACCCGTACAGATCGCGCGCAGCTTCGGCCATCTGAAAGTTGATCAGCGTGCCGTGGCAATCGAAGGTGACGTATTTCGGCCGAAACTGGCTCATGGCTGCTTCCTCGGGATGGGGCAGTGGGGGAATGGATTGGGGCGCGATCTCGCCCTGCCACATGATCCTAGCCTCGTCGCAATGCCGGGCCTGACCGAATTGCCCGGCGCGAAAGCACAAAGTTCCGTTTCCGTCTCGACGCTCAGCATTTGGTTGGGAGCGGAGCGGCGCTCGCGCCCCCAAAGCCGGGTCGGAACCGGGTCCAAGCGCTCCGCCACGGCATAAGATGCGGCCGGCCGCCGAAGCAAAGGTGGAAGATGTCGCGGCGGGCGTCGCCTTCAGATGAACGTCCGGGAGCGGTGCGCCCACTCTTGAGGCAGAGGGTGAAAGGACTGCCTATGAGCAAGAATACGGTTTCCAAAAGAACGGTTCACTGTCTGGCTTTCGAACCGAAGCATCTAAAGGATGCGCTGGCATTGTCGCGGCAGGCGCAATGGCCTCACCGTCTGGAAGACTGGTCCCTGACCCTCGCGCTCAGCCAGGGGCTTGTCGCTGTGGATGCGGAGGCGCCGGACGGTGCGCAGGTGGTCGGCACGGTGCTGATGACCCCCTATGGCGAGGATGCCGCCACCATCAACATGGTCATCGTCGATGAAGGCTGGCGCGGGCAGGGCCTTGGCCGCCGCCTGATGGACGAGGCCATGGCTCTCGCGGGAGACCGCCCCCTGCGCCTCGTCGCCACGACCGATGGGCTGCCGCTCTACGAAAAACTGGGTTTCCGCGAGGTTGGCACGGTCCTTCAGCACCAGGGAGAAGGCGGTCCGGTTGCGCTGTTTGCGACGGAAGACGCCACCCCAGCGGGCGCCGACGACCGCGCCGCCATCGCCGCCCTCGACCGGCAGGCCTTCGGCGCCGACCGCAGCCAGCTGCTGGAGCGGTTCGCCGAGCGTGGTTCCTTAACGCTGCTGCGTCGCAACGGCGCTCCTGTCGGCTTCGCCGCCCTGCGCGACTTCGGCCGCGGCCAAGTCATCGGCCCAGTGGTGGCACCCGATGTGGACGGCGCCAAGGCCTTGATCGGTCCGATCATCGCCGCAAATCCCGGCAAATTCCTGCGGGTGGACACCACCGCCGACACCGGCCTCGGCCCTTGGCTGGCCGACTGTGGTCTTCGCCATGTCAGCGGCGGTATCGCCATGCGCCGCGCCGCCCCAACGGCATCGGCGGCCGCAGCGGCCCCCCCCATCTCGACCTTCGCGCTCGCCAGCCAGGCACTCGGCTGATCCGGAGAGGACCATGCTCAGCAATTCCCTGATCGAACTCGACCGTGCCCATCTGGTGCATCCCGTCGCATCCTACCGCGGCCATGAGAAGGCCGGCGTCCGGGTGATCGCCTCCGGCTCCGGGGCCACCCTCACCGACACGTCCGGCCACCGGCTGGTGGATGGCTTCGCCGGCCTGTGGTGCGTCAATGCCGGCTATGGACAGAAGAGCCTCGTCGAGGCCGCCACCCGCCAGATGCAGGAACTGCCCTACGCCACCGGTTATTTCGGGCTCGGCAGCGAACCGGCGATCCGGCTGGCGGCGGCGCTGGCCGAACGCGCCCCCGGCGACCTGAACCATGTCTTCTTCACGCTCGGCGGGTCGGACGCGGTGGACAGCACCATCCGCTTCATCCGCTACTACTGGCAGGCCAAGGGCCAGCCGCAGCGCGACCAGTTCATCTCGATCGAGCAGGGCTATCATGGTTCCTCCACCGTCGGCGCCGGGCTGACCGCCTTGCCCGCCTTCCATGCCGGCTTCGGCGTGCCGTTCGACTGGCAGCACAAGATTCCGTCGCACTACCTCTACCGCAACCCGGTCGGCGACGATGCCGACGCGATCATCGCCGCCTCGCTCGCCGCGCTCGACGCCAAGATCGCCGAGATCGGCGGGCCGGAGCGGGTGGCGGCCTTCTATGCCGAACCGATCCAGGGGTCCGGCGGCGTCCTGGTTCCGCCCGTCGGCTGGATGAAGGCGATGTGCGACCGCTGCCGCAGCCTGGGCATCCTGTTCGTCGCCGACGAGGTCATCACCGGCTTCGGCCGCACCGGCCCGCTGTTCGCCTGCACCGACGACGGCGTGGTTCCCGACCTGATGACCACGGCGAAGGGCCTGACCTCCGGCTATGTGCCGATGGGCGCCGTCTTCCTGTCCAACGCGGTTTATGCCACCATCGCCGATGCTGCCGGAGCCGCCGCGGTCGGCCATGGCTACACCTATTCTGCCCACCCCGTGAGTGCCGCGGTGGGGCTGGAGGCATTGCGGCTGTACGAGGACGGCCTGCTGGCCAACGGCGTCAAGGCGGGCGCACGGCTGATGGCCGGACTGCATGCCCTGCGCGACCATCCGCTCGTCGGCGATGTGCGCGGACGCGGCATGCTGGCCGCCATCGAACTGGTGGTGGACAAGGACCGCAAGACCCCGCTGCCGGCCGCCGCCGAGCCGTCCCGGCGGATTTTCGACCGCGCCTGGAGCAACGGGCTGGTCATCCGTGCCTTCGGGAACGGTGTGCTGGGCTATGCCCCGCCGCTCTGCTGCACCGACGACGACATCGATGCGATCCTGGAGCGCACAGCCCAAACGCTCGACCAGACACTTGAGGATCCCGACATCCGCCGGGCGATGCGATAGGCGAAAAAGGGGGCGTCCGCGCAAGAATCCGTGAACACCCCTGTATCCAGCATTTTCTGCTGTCCGACACCGATATTCAGAGACAGGCGTCAAGCCCTTAGACCACACTGGATGGGACAGAAGACCGGAACTCTGGACACTCTCCAGAGGGGCCACCTCCAGAGACACCCCGGCGGACGATGCCGCCGAACCTGAAACGCTCCGCCGAACCGACACGGTTCCCACGCGGTCCTTGATGAGGAGTTGGTGCGTTGCCCAAGAGTCTGCTGAATTTCAAATATCTGACCTTCGACGTCGTCGGCACGCTGATCGACTTCGAAGGTGGCATCAAGGACTGCCTCGCCGAAATCGCGGCGGAGGCGGGAACCACGGTGGACGGCGAAGCGGCGCTGACCCTCTACCGCGAAGCGCGCTACACCGACGCCACCGACCTATTTCCCGACGATCTGGTGCGGGTCTATTCGGTCATCGCGCCGAAGCTGGGACTTCCCGCCGGCACGCAGTACGGTGAACGCCTGCGCGATTCCGCGGCGTCCTGGGCCGGCTTCCCCGACAGCAGGGACGCCATGGCCCGTCTGGCCAAGCGCTACAAGCTGATCGCGATGACAAATGCGCGGCGCTGGGCCTTCACCCATTTCTCCCGCGAGTTAGGCGACCCATTCCATGCCGGCTTCACCGCCGACGACACCGGCGTCGAGAAGCCCGACCCCGCCTTCTTCCAGCAGGTGTTCGACTTCGTTGAGCGCGACGGCGGCAGCAAGGACGACATCCTGCACGTCGCCCAGAGCCAATATCACGACATCGGCGTTTCGCGTCGCCTCGGCATGAAAAATTGCTGGATCCAGCGGCGGCATGCGCAGAAGGGCTATGGCGGCACCATCGAGCCCGCCGAATTCACCGAACCGGATTTCCATTTCCGCTCGATGGCGGAACTGGCGGATGCGGTCGATGCCGCCGCTACGCCGAAGACCGTCTCCGCGTAACCGGGCCAAACCGGAGCGCGCCAAAAAATAAGAAACAGACAACACACGAACAGAGTGAGGCTAGCATGACAAAGACGCCTGATAGCTGGTCCCGGATCGACGACAGCATGGTCGAAAGCGCCATCCGGCGCGGGGCCAACCGCCGCGATCTGCTCAAGATGCTGATGGCGGGCGGGGTGTCGCTCGCCGCCGCCAACCTCCTTGTGGGCCGCGCCGACGCCGCGGTTGCCGAGGAGCCGGTGAAGGGTGGCACGCTCAAGGCCGCCGGCTGGTCGTCATCCACCGCCGACACGCTGGACCCGGCGAAGGCGTCGCTGTCGACCGACTATGTCCGCTGCTGTGCCTTCTACAACCGCCTGACCTTCCTCGACAAGGCCGGCATCCCGCAGATGGAACTGGCCCAATCGGTCGATACCGAAGACGCCAAGACCTGGACGATCAAGCTCCGCAAGGGCGTGACCTTCCACGACGGCAAGTCGCTGACCGCCGACGATGTGGTGTTCTCGCTGAAGCGCCATCTCGATCCGGCCGTCGGGTCCAAGGTCGCGAAGATCGCCTCCCAGATGACGGACATCAAGGCGGTGGACAAGAGCACCGTCGCCATCACGCTGGCGACCGCGAACGCCGACCTGCCGACCATCCTGGCCACGCATCACTTCATGATCGTGGCCGACGGCACCACCGACTTCTCCAAGGGCAACGGCACCGGCGCCTTCATCTGCAAGAGCTTCGAGCCGGGCGTGCGGTCCATCGGCGTGCGCAACCCGAATTACTGGAAGGGCGGCCCGAACGTCGATTCCTTCGAGTTTTTCGCGATCAGCGACGACAACGCCCGCGTCAACGCGCTGCTGTCTGGCGACATCCACCTCGCCGCGGCGATCAACCCGCGCTCCACCCGGCTGGTCGACGGGCAGCAGGGCTTCTCCCTGTCCAAGACGACGTCGGGCAACTACACCGACCTGAACATCCGGCTGGACATGGAGCCGGGCAGCCGCAAGGACTTCGTCGACGGGATGAAATATCTCGTCAACCGCGAGCAGATCGTCAAATCCGCCCTGCGCGGCTTCGGCGAGGTCGGCAACGATCAGCCGGTGTCCCCGTCCAGCCCCTTCCACAACGCCGCGCTGAAACCCAAGGCATTCGACCCGGAACGCGCCAAGTCCCTGTTCAAGAAGGCGGGCGTGCTGGGACAATCCATCCCGGTCATCACGTCGGACGCCGCCTCATCCGCCGTCGACATGGCCATGGTGATCCAGGCTGCCGGCGCCGACATCGGTATGAAGCTCGACGTCCAGCGCGTGCCGTCCGACGGCTATTGGAGCAATTACTGGCTGAAGGCCCCGATCCATTTCGGCAACATCAACCCGCGCCCGACGCCGGATATCCTCTTCTCCCTCCTCTACGCCTCCGAAGCGCCGTGGAACGAGAGCCAGTACAAGTCCGAGAAGTTCGACAAGATGATGCTCGAAGCGCGCGGCACGCTCGCCTGGGCCAAGCGCAAGGAACTGTACGACCAGATGCAGGTGATGATCTCCGAGGAAGCCGGCACCATCATCCCCGCCTACATCTCCAACGTGGACGCCATCACCGACAAGCTGAAGGGCCTCGCTCCCAACCCGCTGGGCGGCATGATGGGCTACGCGTTTGCCGAGTATGTCTGGCTGGCTGCCTGATACAGTGGGTCGGCGGGACGGGGCGGGCGGCTGTCCGGCCGCCCCGGTCCGCCGTGGCCCCTCTCGTCGCCGCCCGACTGGGCAAGCCCTCCGGGGGCGCCTCACCATGCGGAGGCCAGGCATGACATCACGTGTTCCCTCCCTCATCCTCGGCCGGCTGTTCATTGCGCTGGTCACGCTGACCATCGTGTCCTTCGCAGTCTTCTTCGCCACCACGCTGCTGCCCGGCGATACGGCGACCATCCTGCTGGGTCAGGCGGCGACGCCGGAGGCGATCGCCGGCCTGCGCACGGCCATGCATCTCGACGAACCGGCCCTGCTGCGCTTCTTCTACTGGATCGGCGGGCTGTTCCAGGGCGATCTCGGCACCTCCTACGCCAACCATATGCCGGTGTCGTCGCTGATCGCCGGTAGGCTGCTCAACACGCTGAAGCTTGCCGGCCTGACCACCCTGATATCGGTTCCCCTTGCGCTGACGCTCGGCATCACCGCCGCGATGTGGCGGGGCACGCTGTATGACCGCGTCGTCACCGTCGCCACCATCGGCATCATCTCGGTTCCGGAATTCGTGCTGGCGACCTTGGCCGTCCTGGTGTTCGCGGTTTACCTGAAATGGCTGCCCGCCCTGTCCTTCACCTATAATGTCGACAGCTTCTCCGGGCTGCTGCGGGCCTATGCCATGCCGGTCATCACGCTGACCTTCGGGGTTTCGGCGCAGATGATCCGCATGAGCCGGGCCGCCGTGATCGAAACGCTGAACACGCCCTATGTCGAGATGGCCCTGCTGAAAGGCGCGTCCCGCCCCCGGCTGGTCCTGCGCCATGCCTTGCCCAACGCGCTCGGCCCGATCTCCAACGCGGTGGCGCTGTCGCTGTCCTATCTGGTGGGCGGCGTCATCATCGTCGAGACGATCTTCAACTATCCCGGCATTGCCAAGCTGATGGTCGACGCGGTGTCCACCCGCGACCTGCCGCTGATCCAGTCCTGCGCGATGATTTTCTGCGTAGGCTATCTGATCCTGATCACCGCCGCCGACATCGTCGCCATCCTGTCGAACCCGAGGCTCCGATGAAGACACACACCTCCACCGGTTCCCTCGCAACATGGTCCGGCTACAGGATCAATCCGGTAGGCCTGGTCAGTTTCTGCGTGGTTCTGTTCTGGGCGCTGGTTGCCCTGTTCGCTCCCTACATCGCCCCCCACTCCGTGGGGGATATGATCGACTTCGATTACTTCGGCCCGATGCGGCCCGGCCTGTGGCTCGGGTCGGATTATCTCGGCCGCGACATGCTGTCCCGCATCATCTACGGGACCCGCTACACCGTCGGCATCTCGCTGGCCGCGGTCGCCATCGCCTGTTTCACCGGGGTCGTGCTGGGCATGACCTCCGCCGTGCTGCGCGGGCCGGTGGACATGGTGGTCAGCCGGGTGCTCGACGCCATGAATTCGATCCCCAGCAAGCTGTTCGGCCTGATGGTCGTGGCCGCGGTGGGATCGTCGATCCCGGTGCTGATCCTGACCCTGTCGGTCATCTATATTCCCGGCGCCTACCGCTTCAGCCGGTCGCTGGCGGTCAACATCGACACCATGGACTTCATCATGGTCGCCCGCATCCGCGGGGAAAGCCTGCCCTATCTGATCGGCTCGGAGATCCTGCCCAACATCGTCGGTCCGGTTCTGGCCGATCTGGGCCTGCGCTTCGTCTTTATCGTGCTGCTGCTGTCGGGCCTGTCGTTCCTGGGGCTGGGGGTCCAGCCGCCCTACGCCGACTGGGGGGCGCTGGTGCGCGAGAATATCGGCGGCCTGCCCTTCGCGGCGCCCGCGGTGATCGTGCCGTCGCTGTCCATCGCCACCCTGACCATCAGCGTCAATCTGCTGATCGACAATCTTCCGCAGAAGATCCGGGATCGGAGTGCCTCCTGATGACGAATCTTGTCGAAATCCGCGATCTGACGGTCGAGGCCACCACCGATTCCGGCCGCTGGATACAAATCCTGAAGGGCATCGACCTCGACATCGCCGCCGGCGAAACCGTCGCCTTCATCGGCGAAAGCGGGTCCGGCAAGACCACCGCCGCCATGACGCTGCTGGGCTACGCCCGTCCCGGCTGCCGGATTTCCGGCGGCACGGTGCGGGTCGACGGCCATGACATGGTGACCTTGTCGGAAAAGCAACGGGCGGCCCTGCGCGGCACGGTCGTGGCTTATGTGCCGCAGAGCGCGGCGGCCGCCTTCAACCCGGCGGCGACGATCATGGATCAGGTCATCGAGGTGACGCGGATCCACCAGCTGATGCCGCCGGACGAGGCCCGCCGCCGTGCGGTCGCCCTGTTCCGCGCCCTGTCGCTGCCCAATCCCGACAGCATCGGCGACCGCTACCCGCACCAGGTGTCGGGCGGACAGCTGCAGCGGCTGGCGGCGGCGATGGCCCTCATCGGCGATCCCAAGGTGGTGATCTTCGACGAGCCGACCACGGCGCTCGACGTCACCACCCAGGTCGAGGTGCTGCGCGCCTTCAAGGCGGTGACCAACAAGCGCCGGATTGCCTGTGTCTATGTGTCCCACGATCTTGCCGTCGTCGCCCAGATCGCCGACCGCATCATGGTGCTGCGCCACGGAGAGGTGCAGGAAACGGGCAGCGTCAACGACATCCTGACGCGCCCAACCCATCCCTACACCAAGGAATTGCTGCACGCCTTCCATCCCGACACCGGCGGGCGGGTTGCCGCCGCGGAGGCCTTTGCCACCGATGCCTCGCCGCTGCTGGAAATCAAGACGCTGAGCGCCGGTTACGGCCCGCCGCAGTCGAACGGGCTACCGCTGGCCCTCGCGGTCAAGGGGGTGAGCCTGCAGGTGAAACGGGGCACCAACCTCGGCATCATTGGGGAGTCCGGCTGTGGGAAATCGACCCTGGCGCGCGCCATCGCCGGCATCCTGCCGGCCTGCAACGGCGACATCCAGTTCGACGGACGGGAGCTGTGGCACAGCGCCCGCCAGCGCAGCCGCGAGCAGTTGCGCGACCTTCAGATCGTCTTCCAGCATGCCGACACGGCCCTCAACCCGGCCAAGTCGATCGAGGATATTCTCGGCCGCCCGCTGACCTTCTATCACGGCCTGCGCGGCAAGGCCCGCGATGCGCGCATCGACGCGCTGATGGACATGGTCCGCCTGCCCCGCGCCCTGCGCCACCGCCTTCCGGCGGAGCTGTCGGGTGGCCAGAAACAGCGGGTGAACTTCGCCCGCGCGCTTGCCGCCGAACCGAAATTGATCCTGTGCGACGAGATCACCTCGGCCCTCGACACCGTCGTCGCCTCGACGATCATCGACCTGCTGAAGGAACTGCAGCGCGAACTTGGCCTATCCTATGTCTTCATCAGCCACGACCTGTCGGTGATCGAGGCGATCTGCGACGAGATCATCGTGATGTACCGCGGGCAGGCGGTCGAGACCATCATCCCCTCGGCCCGGCAGCAGCCGCAGCATCCCTACTCGCAGTTGCTGTTCTCGTCGGTTCCGAAGCTGGATCCGACATGGCTCGACACACTGGACATCGACGCCGACCGGATGCGGGTGGCCTGACCGGCCTGCCCCCCGCGCGGTTCGCCGCCGCGCGGGGGATGCGGTTCCGCCGCGACGGTCCTCACATCGGAAACAGCGTGGTCAGCGGCATGTGCGCCCGCACGATCGGCGATTTCAGCACGACGTAACTGAAGTATTTGTCGATGCCGATGTCCATGTCCGTCAGCTTTTCCATGATCTCCTGATACTCACCAATGCCGGACGTGACGAACTTCAGCATGTAGTCGTAGCCGCCCGATACCAGATGGCATTCCAGCATCTGTTCGATCTTCTTGACGGCAGCCAGGAAGCGGGCGAAATCGACTTGCCGATGGTTCTTCAGCGTCACCTCGGTGAAGACAGTCAGGGTCTGGCCGAGTTTGCTGACGTTGATCTGCGCCGTGTAGCCTTCGATGTAGCCCTCCGCCTGGAGCTTCTTGACGCGCATCAGGCAAGGGCTGGGCGACAGATTCACCAGCTCGGCCAACTCCACGTTGGTGATCCGGCCGTTCTTCTGGAGCTGATGCAGAATCTTGATGTCGATGCGGTCCAGCTTCATGGGGAACCCATCCGGTTCGAGGGCAGGGAACGGAAAACGGCAGCAGAAAATTCTGCCGATCAGACCAAGCCAGCTTAGCACGCGCTGCTTGCCTGTCGATGACCAAGACGCAGTCCCCCGGCAGAACAAAGCATCATGTCTTTCTGCAACGACAGAAGATAATGCCGTTGAATCGGCCAAAGCAGCGCCTACCGGGCCGCGTGCCATGGCTAGATGGCCCATCGCCGAAATCGGAGACCCGCCCCATGCCCGCGCCCTTGCAAACCATCGCGTCCTCGCAGCACCTGCCCGGTCAGACCGACGTCGTCGTGATCGGCGGCGGCATCGTCGGCGTCTGGGCGGCCTACTTCCTTGTCCGGCGCGGGCTGTCGGTGGCTCTGGTGGAGAAGGGACAGGTCGGGGCGGAGCAGTCCAGCCGCAACTGGGGCTGGTGCCGGCAGCAGAATCGCGACGCACGCGAACTGCCGATGGCAACCAAAAGCCTGGATTTATGGGAGCGTTTTGCCGCCGAGAGCGGCGAGGACACCGGCTTCAGCCGCTGCGGCCTGCTTTATCTCAGCAACGACGACCAGGAGCTGGCGGGCTGGGCGCGCTGGCGCGACTTCGCCCGGTCGGTCGGCGTCACCACCCACATGCTGAACGGCGCCGAAGCCGCCGAGCGCGGCCGGGCCACCGGACGCCCCTGGAAGGGCGGCGTCTTCTCGCCGTCGGACGGCATCGCCGATCCCGCCCGTGCGGCTCCCGCCGTGGCGCGGGCAATCATGACGCTGGGCGGCACGGTGCATCAGGGCTGCGCCGCGCGCGGTCTGGAAACCAGCGGCGGGCGGGTCAGCGGCGTCGTCACCGAAAAGGGCACGATCCGCACCAAGCTGGTGGTCCTGGCGGGCGGGGCCTGGGCCTCCTCCTTCTGCCACCAGATCGGCGTGCGTTTCCCGCTCGCCTCCATCCGCTCGTCGATCCTGTCGGTCGGCCCCAGCCCCACCGGCCTTCCCGACGCCCTGCACACCGCCGCGGTGTCGGTCACCCGGCGCGGCGACGGCGGCCATACGCTGGCGATCAGCGGGCGTGGGCGCGTCGATCCGACCATGCAGCAGATCCGCTTCGCGCCGCAATTCATGCCGATGTTCAGCCGCCGCTGGCGCAGCCTGATGCCCGGCGGGCTGGAGGGTGTGCGCTCCGGCCACGAGACGCTGCGGCGCTGGCGGCTCGACCGCCCGACGCCGATGGAGCGGGTGCGGGTTCTGGACCCCACGCCGGACCGCGGCACCATCCGTCTCACCCATGAACGGGCCATGGCGCTGCTGCCCGGCCTGAAGGGCGCGCCGGTCACCGCCGCCTGGGCCGGCTACATCGACAGCACGCCCGACGGCGTTCCCGCCATCGGTGAGGTCGGCAGCCTGCCCGGCCTGATCCTGGCGGCAGGCTTCAGCGGCCATGGCTTCGGCATCGGCCCCGGCGCCGGCCACCTGATCGCCGACCTCATAACCGACCAGGCGCCGATCGTCGACCCCAAGCCTTATCACCCCGACCGCTTCGCCGGATTTGCCGCCGGCAAGGTCGCCGATTTCTAAGCGGAGACCGGTCCGTCAGGAACCACCGGGCTCCAGAGCACGGGCAGCCCGGCGCAGGCATTCGCGCATTAATTCGTGGCTGCCCGACAGCGGACGCTCCTTGCTGGTCAGGATGGTGATGGGCACGCGGATGCTCGGGCGGAAGGGCCGCTGGACGATTCCGGAGAACTGGTTCCACGGCAGGAGCCCATCGACGACCGCCACGCCGATCCCCTCGCGTACGAAGGGCAGCGCTGTGATGGACAGGTCGATTTCCACCGCCGGGGCATAAACGCCGCACTCCGCCTCGACCGCTCCGGCCAGAAGCCGGCCGGGCAGCGTGTCCACGCGGTAGGAAATGAGCGTTTCCTCCACCAGATCGGCAAATCCAAGTTCAGCCTGTTCTGCCAGCCGATGTCCCTCCGGCAAGAGGCAGACCAGTTCGGCATGTCCGACTGTCTCGACATCAAGATCGTGGTGGGGCATGTCGTTCATCGCCACCCCCAGCAGAACGTCGCCGCTGCGCAGCATGTCCAGAATGCTGGCAACCGGCGCGACCAGCGACCGCACGACGATGTCGGGATGGGCCTCACGGAATGCGGTCAGCGCCTTCGGAACAATGGACATGGAGGGCGCGGGCGAAGCGGCGAGACGGACCAGACCGGTGCGGCCATGGCGCATGTCGACCGTTCGCCGGCGCAAGGCGCCGAGTTCCGAAAAAATCCGCTCGGCCTCCGGATACAGTTCGTTGGCCTCCTGCGTCGGCACCAGACGCCCGCGCACCCGGTCGAACAGCTTGAAGCCGAGCTGATCCTCGGCGTGCAGCAGGATTTGGCTCAAGGCCGGCTGTGAAATGTTCAGCATCGCCGCCGCCCCGGTGACCGTTCCACAGCGCATCAGCATGCAGAAGACTTCCAATTGGCGGGCTTGCATTCACGATCCTGGAGGCTGACGGAAGGAAGGCGGAACCGGCACCGCCTGATTCCGACTTTGGCAGCGCCATTATACCGATCGGCGGGACCGAGGGTCGAGCAGCAACGGCAGGACGGCAATATCCGGTTACGAAGCCGCACCGACTTCCCCGATGAAACCCTGCGATGCAAGACTTTGGGCCCTGGTCGAGTAGCTCAGCCATTCGGCTTTTGATCTTGCCCCGGTTCGGTGGACACGGGTTCACGCGGATTGTAGCTCGGCTTGCTCGGGCGTTCTGTAGACGATGGCGCCGTGTTGCATGGATGCGGTGGGTGTCGCAGGTCACGCCCCCGTCTCTGATCTGGTCGCCCGCTATGCCGCACAAGGCCAATGCCGCTTGTCGCCATGACATTCCGCGAGGGAAGCGCATAGTGACGAATTGGTCCGAGTATGACGCCGCCCTGCGCCAGCGCGGCAGCCTGACGGTCTGGTTTTCGGACGAGGCCATCAAGGGGTGAAAGTTCGCTGACCGGCCGCTTCCTCAATGATCCAATCGACGAAGGCGTGGACGTTCGCTCGCGACGCGACCTGAGGTGGATACACGAGGTAATAGCCGAACCCCGCCGGGCAGGACTCCGCAAAGGGGCGGACCAGCCGCCCGGCCGAGAGATCGTCGGCAACGATCAGACTGCGCCCCAGCAGCACCCCATGCCCGTCGACGGCCGCCTGGGTCGCCGTCACCGAGGAATTGAAGCGCAGCCCCCGATTGAGGTCGATGGCCTGCTCCAGCCCGACCGTTTGCAGCCAGACCCGCCATGACGGGATCGGCCCTGCGAAATTGATCGTCTCGTCGTGCAGCAGCGTGTGTTGCCGCAGGTCGGCGATGCTCCGCAACGGAACGGCGCCGGACAACAGCCGGGGGCTGCACACCGGAAACAGCTCCTCCTCGAACAACAGCACGCTTTTCAGGCCGGGGTAAGAGCCGGGGCCATAGCGGATGACGATGTCCACCTCGTGGGTGGAGAAATCCACCAGCCGCACGTCCGCGTCGATGCGCAGGTCGATGCCCGGGTGGCGCGTCCGAAAATGCTCGATGCGCGGCATCAGCCATTTGGCCGCGAAGGACGGCGACATGCTGACCGTCAGGATGCCGCCCGCGGCCAACCGCTTGACCTGCCCCATGGCGGCCTCCATCAGGTCGAAGCTGCGCCTGAGGTCCGGCAGCAGGATCTGCCCCGCCTCGGTCAGCAGCACGCGCCGGCCGCTGCGCCGGAACAGCGGCACGCCGAGATAAACCTCCAGCGTCCGCACCTGATGGCTGATCGCCGCCGGGGTGACGCGCAGTTCGTCCGCGGCGCGGGCGAAGCTGAGGTGGCGGGCGGCGGCCTCGAAGGCGCGGAACCCGCTGAGGGGCAGCAACGGTCGCGACATCGACAAATTCACCTTGTCGATTCGATGAGGAAAGCTCGTTTGCCGTTCTACGCGTCCTGCGGCATTTTTCAACAGGAAAGCAAGGCAGCAAGGCGGGGCGATCGCAGGTTTCGACGGTCCTCCGACTCCCACCTTGCGACAGAAATTCTCATCGTTTCAATCCACGCCAAGGGGCGTGAAACGACCCGCGGGTGGCGGGCCATCCTCATACGACCCTTGTTCGAACCCAAAGGAACCATCATGAGCACGCAGAAGGTTGCGCTGATCACCGGCGCGTCGCAGGGCATCGGTGCGGGTCTGGTTGCGGGCTTCCGCCAGCGCGGTTTCGCCGTCGTCGCCAACTCCCGCTCCATCAAGGCCAGCGACGACCCGAACGTCGTGACCGTCGGCGGCGACGTCGCCGACCCGGACACCGCCAAGCGCTTGGTGGAGACCGCCCGCGAACGCTTCGGGCGCATCGACACTCTGGTCAACAACGCCGGCATCTTCATCGCCAAGCCGTTCACCGAATACACCGAGGCCGACTATGCGGGGGTCGTCGCCACCAACCTGACGGGCTTCTTCCATGTGTCCCAGTTGGCCGCGGCGCAGATGCTGAACCAGCGCAGCGGGCACATCGTCAACATCACCACCACGCTGGTGGAACAGCCGCTGGCCAGCGTGCCCGCGGCGCTGGCTTCCCTGACCAAGGGCGGCTTGGACGCGGTGGTTCGCTCACTCGCCATCGAATATGCCGGCAAGGGCATCCGCGTGAACGCGGTGTCGCCGGGCATCATCAAGACGCCGATGCACGCCACCGAAACACACGAATTCCTGGCCGCTCTGCACCCGGTCGGCCGCTTGGGCGACATTCAGGACATTGTGGACGCGGTGCTCTACCTCGACTCCGCCAACTTCGTCACCGGCGAAACGCTGCACGTCGACGGCGGCCAGCACGCCGGTCGCTGGTAAGGCCCTGGCGGTAACGCCATCAAGTGGAGAGGAACACCCGATGCCGTACGTGAACATCCAGATCACCCGTGAGGGCACGAGCCCCGGCGCAACCGGCGCGACGCCGGAGCAGAAGGCGGCCCTGATCAAGGGGGTCAGCGACCTGTTGTTCGAGGTGCTGAACAAGCCGCACGCGGCGACCTTCGTCGTAATCGACGAGGTTCCCATGGAGAACTGGGGTATGGGCGGGTTGCCGGTCGAGGAATACCGGCGCCAGACGGCGGGCAAGACGTCCTGAACCGCCACCCTGTGGCGTAGGTACGACAATGGGGGTCTGGTGATCGAGCAGGACTGCGGGTAAAGGATCGGGCCCCGCTGGAGCCGAGAGCCGGATGCCGTACAGCGCGAACGAGAAGCGCCGTCACAAGATCCCGCGTGCCCGCTACCGGGTTGAGAACTGGGCGGCCTACAATGCGGCGCTATGCCGACGGGGGTGACCTGACGATCTGGGTGACGCCCGAGGCGATCGCCGCCTGTACGCCGCCCGCCACGGGACGGCGCGCTGTTGTCAACTTCACGGTCGGTTGACGAGCTGAGGATCTGAACAACCTGCGTTCTGGCTGGTTCAGGCGGTCAGGGCGAGGCCGGTCACCTCGCGCCAGATGGTGAAGGCGCGAGCTCGGGTGGTACGGTGCTCGGAGGAGGAGATCAGGTGGCGGTGCAGTTGGAAGTCATTGTGGACCGGGCTGTG
>PJUA01000267.1_pt1 | contig 38187 bp, 27 predicted proteins | sample 1512151 | NCBI WGS metagenome assembly PJUA01 (sample SAMN08177678, study PRJNA422409) | Soil metagenome, whole genome shotgun sequencing project. | isolation source: Soil enriched on filter paper: beechwood xylan treatment | place: USA: Madison | collected 2015-01-15
GCAGAGTTGCGCCATTAACAATGGCTTTTGTCCCTCCAACCGACATAGATACCGTTACATCCAAGTCGCGGATAATGATCGTTCCGCTCTTTGTCTCGTAAACGGAAGTAACGCCCAATACATCCAGCACATCTTTCATTGGCGCCATAACGATGCCGTTTTCCTTATAAATGGGAGCCGACAGCTGAATGCTCTGATTATCCACCAAAAGCTGAATGCTTTGCTGCTGCGCCGTTGCCGCGGAAGCAACGTTTCCCAGGGCAGGCGCAAGAGGACTTAGCAGCAAGCCTGCTGCCAGCACCGTGCTTACAGCAGCCTTATTCCAATTTCCTGTAGTCATTGTAACTCCAACCGCCTCTCCTTCATTCTCCAAATCTATCATTACCAATTTATCCTATCATTCCGGCTCTATTATTGTCTATCTGATCTTTCCATATCTCTACAACAAAAAAACCTCTATGCGTTCACCTAAAAAAGGTGTTTACATAGAGGCTGTGACAAAAGCTCAAGCACAGCATTACGCCAATGGTTTTACCATTACCGTGTAAAGCGTTCCGCTAACAGGCAGCTTGCCGTCCTCGCGATAGCCCTGCCTTTGATAGAGGGAAGCAGCCTTTTCATTATTAGGCTCTACAATTAGAGAAAGGCGCTTGCAGCCGCTTGACTTGCCCCGGCGCTCAAAAGCAGTCAAAAGTCCTTTGGCAACGCCTTGTCCTCTATAATGTTCTGCAACTGCTACCGAATCCAGATAAAAATCGTCTGGCAAGCATTCCGTAACTAGCTGCTCCGCAGCCTGCGGGCCGTACAACTCTTCCAGTCGTTTCTTGATAGGTTCATCCAGCCTTTCGGCATCGGAGCCGGAATAACAAATCAGCATGCCTGCGATGCGGCCGTCCCTGCGATCAACCAGCATATTGGAGTAGCTGAGGCGGTTATTATCCTTAGCGATCCATTCCCGCAATGCAGCTTCAGTCTCCTCCTGATTCGTCGACCCTGACAACGTATAGGCAATCGAGCCGATTGCCGACAACAGCATGGGAAGAAGCTCGTCCGCATCCTGCGGACGAGCCTCGCCAATGATTCCTGTCATAAGAATGTTCCTATTCAGCCGGCGGCGTAAAGCTGCGGCCTGCAAATTCGGCATCCAGCATATAAAACGCGTTGCTGTCCTTCTCGATACGCTTCAGCTTGTTGATAATGCTGTCGAACAAAGCTTCTTCTTCAACCTGCTCGTCAATGAACCATTTCAGGAAGTTGATCGTTGCATGCTCCCGTTCGTTCAGTGCGATATCGGACAGATCATAGAAGCGTTTTGTATTTTGCTGCTCATGCTTGTAGCCCTGCTGGAACGCATCCAGCATGGAGGAGTATTCGTTGTTTGGCTCAGGCAGCGCGTCAAGCGTGGCGCGGCGTCCCCGATCATTTAAAAATTTGTATATTTTCATCGCATGGAACCGTTCTTCCTCTGCTTGCACAATAAAGAAGTTGGCGAATCCGTCCAGGCTGTCGCCGGAGCAATAGGCCGCCATCGCCAGATAAACGTGTGCAGAATAAAATTCGAAGTTCATTTGATCGTTTAATGCTTTTGCCAGATTATCATTCATGGAAGGCACCTCGCTTATGTGTTATATTGCCATCTTATCACAAAAACAAGAGACGGCAAAAGCCCGCCTCTTGTACTCACTTGCATTAGGGTACGACTTACATGCTCTTTGACCTTAATCCATTCTTTTTTTCAGCTTTTTGAGCACAGCCTGATGCGAGGCCGCGCTGATATAATCCGAATTCACCATTATCAGGCATTGGCTTCTGCAGGTTTTACATTTTCCCAAACAATCCTTCTTTTTACGCTTAAGCTCCGGATAATCCTTCTTTAGCGCCTTGTTAAGCTGTTTGGACCCGTTTTCCCAGTTCCGTCTGCACAACTTGACCTTCCCCGGTTTTTTTCCCATTTATTCAGGATGCCGCCTTCAACAGCTCGACGCCTTTTTGCAGCTGCGTATCTTCACGGGACAGCTTCTCCCGCAGCAATTCGGTTAGCCGGTAACCCGTTTTGTCATTAAACTCTCCTGTTGCGTCCAATCCTTCATCGCTCTGGAACTTTTTCAGCGCGGCTTTGGTTTCTTCGTCGAACAGTCCCTTTAGCCCTGTCTTCTCATAACCCAACGCCTGAAGCATCGCTTGCAGCGCCGATACGTCGTCCCCGTAGCTGCCGATTGCAAGCTTTGCTCCCAGAGGGAGCGGACGAAGCGTGGCGAAGGCTGGCAGTTCAACCTTGTAATCCGGCGTAACGCCCTGCTTGTTGATCCAGGCGCCGCCCGGCGTTTTCCATTGCGCCTCCGTCAGAATCAATACGGACCCATCCGGGTACGTGAAAAACTGCTGGACAACGCCTTTGCCAAAGGTTTGTTTGCCAACGATTTTGAACCCCGCAGATTCCTGCAGCGCCGATGACAGCACCTCGCTTGCGCTGGCGGAGTATTCATTGACCAGTACAACGACGGGAAGCTTCCATTCCTCCTTCTGGTTGGATACCAGGCTGACGGTGCGGCGTTCCTCTTTATATACGATATCCAGTATTTTTTTGCCCTTCGGAATTATGACGCTGGCTATTTCCTGCGTCGACTCCAACAGTCCTCCAGGGTTGGAACGCAAATCCAGGAGCAAGGACTTGAGCTCTCCGCTTTCCTTCAGCTTCGCCAGCTCCTCCTTGAACTCAACTGCGGTATTTTGGCCAAAACGGGTAATGGTCACATGGCCTATCCCGTTTTCCAGCATTTCCGAGGTTACAGTATGGATTGGAATGGCAGCGCGTTTCAGCGTCATTTCAATCGGCTCGCTTCCGCTGCCGCGCAAAATGGTTAACGTTACGGCTTCTCCCTCTTCCCCTCGGATGAGGCCAAGCAGATCCTGCAGTGATTTTCCCTGAAGCTCCACGCTGTCAACGCCGCTGATAATATCGCCAGGCAACAGGCCGCCCCGTTCGGCAGGGGTGTCCTTGAAAACGGATTGAATAATGAAGAGGTTTTCCTCCTGGCGGATCTCCGCGCCTATGCCGTATACCTGACCTTCATAGGATTCTGTATATTGCTCGCCCTTTTCTCCCGCCAAATATTGCGAATAAGGGTCCTCCAGCGAAGCGGCCATGCCTTGAGCCGCCCCGTTAATGAGCTGAGTTGGAGTAGCGCCGTCCAAATAATCGTTCAGAATACGATTGTAGGCATTGCTCAGCTGCTTGAACTCCGGTTCTTTTGTAATGGGGTATCGGGCCCCGCCGAATAACATCCCCAAAACAAAACCTGCCAGCAGCAGTACAACGGCCCCGATAGCGTACCATACGCCGGAGGGCTGCTTCCGAATTTGCGCATCATTGATGTTCATGTCATGATCTCCTTGTATGAAAGCTGAATTTTCGCTACAATCAACCTATTCACCGCACGCACAGCTACAGAGAAACTGCTTTATGCATGGGAGAGGAGCTTTTCCGCAGTATGTACAAGTTGATTGCAATTGATGTAGACGACACTCTGCTGAGGGATGATTTGACCGTAAGCGAAGGCACCAAAAAGGCCATGGAAGCCGCGATAGCAAAAGGGGTGACAGTTACTCTGGCTACCGGGCGCATGTTCGCTTCGGCGCAAAAAATTGCCAAGCAGATTGAACTTAATGTACCTATTATTACTTACCAGGGCGCTCTCGTCAAAACACTGCTCGACGGCCAGGTTTTATATGAGCGCAACGTGCCGACGGACGCAGCGGCCGAGCTGTATGACTACTGCCTGAAGCATGGTCTCCATTTGCAAGTGTACGTCAACGACGTGTTGTATGGAACCGAAGATAACGACAAAATCAAAGCTTATTCCGCCTTGTCCAAAATCCCTTACAGGATTCAGGAGGACTACAGCTCATTAATTTCGCAGCCGCTGAACAAGCTGCTTATCATTGACCAGCCTGAGCGGCTGGACCAGATCGCGCTGGAGCTGCAGCCGCTAATCGGCGACCGGGTGCATATTACCAAATCAAAAGCTCATTATTTGGAGTTTATGCATAAGGAAGGCACAAAAGGCCATGCCCTGCAATTTATGGCAGAGCATTTGGGCTGCTCCATGGACGAAACCATCGCCATCGGCGATGCGTGGAACGACCGCGAAATGATTCAAGCCGCCGGCTTGGGCGTTGCGATGGCAAATAGCGTCGACAGCTTGAAGGAGCTGGCGGACTACGTGACCTTATCCAATAATGAGGACGGCGTTCGGCACGTCATTGAAAAATTTGTGCTGCAAGAGCAATAAGCACGGCTTAACGAAATGCATCGGCAGCAGAATCAATGTGCGAATCGCTCCAACGGACGCAGTTGCCTGCAATGCCCTGCCAATAAAAACAGCCCTGCATCGTAAAGCCGCAGGGCTGTTTTGTGCAAAGGAGGCAAAGAAATGAATCCCGGCAAGTGCCCGCTATGCGGCGAAAAAAATCATTGCGCGGCCGAAAAGCTGCTGCCAGGCGAAGATGCCGCCGGACTGGATTGCTGGTGTTTCCACACCTCAATCCCAAAAGAGCTGCTTGCTCGCATACCTGCAGAGCAGCGGGGAAAAGCTTGCGTTTGCAGCAGCTGCGTCAATAGCTTTGGGAAACATGATGAATGTTCCCAGAGCTAGGCGGAAGCTGTCTTCAAAAAAAGCCATGGCTGGAGATGCATCTCCCTGCCATGGCTTTATTGCTGATCAATAAATAGAATGCCGTTGCGTCATCAGGATACCGCTTTATTACCCTGTTTTTTGCAATTGCCGTTATCGCAGTTTTTATAATAGCCCATAAAATCAAGACGATGGTCCAGCACCTTAAAGCCATACTCCCGCTCCACGCGTTCCTCCAGCTCCGTTAGCCAATCATCTTTAATTTCCTCAAGCGAGCCGCATTTCTGGCAAATGAGGTGATGGTGCATATGCTCATGCTCCTCGCCCCGCAGATCATAACGGGCAACGCCGTCGCCAAAGTTCATTTTGGCAACGATTTGAAGCTCCGCCAGCAGCTCAAGCGTCCGGTAAACGGTTGCCAGTCCGATTTCCGGAAATTTTTCCTTAACGAGCATGAATACATCCTCGGCACTCAAATGCTCTTTTTCGTTTTCCAGTAGCACTCTGACGATGATTTCCCGCTGCGTAGTCAGCTTGGAACCATTTTCCATCAGACTGCGTTTTATTTTGTCGATTTCGGCAGATACATTCATACACCAAACCCCCTTGATGCTGGCAGCACTATATGTGAAGGCAACATATTAGAATCATTCTAATCTAATGGTATGTCATTTTCGCTCATAAATCAACAGGAGACATCAAAATAGATAAACCTCTTTGACATTATTTCCACATTCATCCTGTACATGCATAAGCCAAGCTTACACCTTATTCGTCCTTATGCCTTCATTTTCCTCCTTTTGCTTGGAGTGCCGCAGTGAGGTTTTTCACACGTTACAGTTGAGGATTGCTCGCATGCTTTGTGGAAAATGCTGCTTTTGTACAGCATTGTCAGTATTGTTCACTGTTCACATGCCGAAATGTTCATGGATGAAGCAATGTTTCACTAAAAAAGATAGAGTTCGCATGTTACTATCAAAAATAATGAAAGCGTTTGCGTTTCAAAAATACTAAAGGAGGGTCGGCGAGACGTTCACATTTAAGAGAGCAAATATATAAAAGAGGAGAGGTTAGATGAAAGCCGAACGTTGGACTAAAATAAAAAAGAGCATGAGAAAGCCGCTGCTGCTTTTGTTTGCAGCCAGTTTAATGACTAGCATGTTCCCGTCAGCCCCCCCTGCAAGCGCAGCGGAAAACGAGCCGGAAGGCATAATTGCCCACTATCCGCTGAATAGCGTTTATCAGTATAAAAACAAGCTGAACGAAACACAGCTGTTAAGCGGCAGCGACCCTGTCTGGCGCGCGGACTATGTTTCGCTGGTCAATCCCGGCAACGCCAACAATGGACATATCGCGGGCACAAACCCCGGATCGGCTGTGACGGGTAAGGAAATTTCATTTTCCCTAAACGCCAAGCTGAATAAAACACAGACTAGGGCGGTAACTTCTGCCAATACCCTTTTTTCTTTTGGAACAAATGAAAATAACAACATTACGCTGCGTCCTTATTACAGCAATGGTACAGCCGCCGTTGTACTCAGACGCAACGGAAGCGATGCAGCAGTAGCATCCTTCCCAGCCCCTGCCGCAGATATGTGGCATAACTACACCATTTCGGTAGACGGCACCGCAAATACAGGCAAGCTTATTGTCTGGGTGGATGGCGAAAAAGCTGCCGAGGTGTCCTCCAACGGAATAGGAGCCGATCAAATCGGAAATGGGCAATTCCGGCTTAACCGCACGATTAATACCTTTGCCAACCTGGATTCGCATTACCGGGATGTCCGTCTTTTTAACAAAGCCGTGGACGGTAATGTTGCCACCTTGTTTGCCAATGAAATTCGCAGCTTCGCCTGGAATGATTTGGTCCATTCTACGGGACTTTCGGACGGCATGGAGGTACGCGGCAACCTGGCATTGATGAAGGATCCCAACCTTAGCTGGACATCCAGCAACAACAGCGTCATCAATGCCGCAACAGGCGCCGTGACAAGACCTTCCTCTACCGAGGAAGTAACCTTGACGCTCAGTTGGTTCAACTTCTCAACAAGCTATACGGTTATCGTTCCTCCTCCTGATGCTTGGGACTTGCTAATCGCAAACTTTAATTTTGACGATTCGACGACTGGACTTCAAGGCAATGGCGCCAAAGCAGTTGCCCAAGGCACTGCAAGCTATAGCGATTCCATTGATGGCAACGGCAAAGCCGCCAATCTCAGCAGCAGCTTCTGGCTGAACGTAACAAAAACCGATGGAACGCCTCTGCTCGCAGGACTAGACGAAATCACTATTTCTTATGATAGCAAATCCAACGCCGATCCGGGCTGGGCCTTCTTTGCCGCTGCAAATACAACCGCCCAAACCTACAACAACGAACGCTATCTGGGCATACTCGACCAGCCGGGCAAAATTGTTGTCGAGCGCTATAACAATACGAACTCCAGGCCGCAAAGCGCAGAAACGGCGAGCAGCAACACCTGGAAGCATATCGACGTAGTGGTATCGGCCACCGATACGAAGCTTTATGTCAATAATCAACTAAAGGCCACTGTTGCAAGCAATCACTCCTTGTCCAGCATAGTCTCCCAATCGGGAGGTATACTTCAGCTTGGCAAAGGCAACTGGGGCGGAGGTGAATACTTCAACGGCCTCATCGACAATGTGCAGATATTCAATAAAGCATTGTCATTGGAAGAGCTTACCGATTTCAGACTAACGAATATCATGCCGACCATTTCACCGGCAGCCGGACAGATTTATACACCGGTTACCATTACTCACCCGACAGGCGTCGACTATATTTATTACACAACCGATGGCAGCGATCCTACATTATCCAGCACAAAATATACGGGTCCTTTTTCTGTGTCGGAAGGAACCATCGTCAAGGCGGCCACTATTGCTCCAAATGGCAAGAGCAGCTCCGTCAGAACGGTTGAATATTATGGCAGCCAGTGGGCAGCCACGGCGCTTGCTTTCAGACTGCAGGGAGAATCAACGGTCAATAATGCCAAAATCTCATGGCCAGTCATTGCCGGAACCGATTATTACGAGGTATACCGTGACAATGTCATGATCGACAGAGTGCGCGGCGATGTTGCGGACGACTATGGACTGGATACAGACGCTACATATGTCTACCGCGTCAAAGCCATTCGCGGAGGCAAAGTCATAGCCGAAGCAACAACAAATGCCATCGAGACGTTTACGTACGATCCATCCGCCGTCACACGGGTCAAGAACAACTACACGGGTGAGGATGGTTTAGCGGCAGGTCAGCCGTATGGCGTAAAGGTAGACGGCACTTGGTACCATTACAAATACAAGGCTGCACGCAACGACAACACGGGCATTGTCACTACCGGCATTTACGAGTTAACAAGCAGCGACGGTATTCAATACGGCAATGAGCGGCTGCTGGAATCGTTTCAGGATATGCGCGTGGAGATGGAAGGCTACCGCTTGAATCCTTCCACTGGAAAAATCGTGTTTATGGCTCATGAGGAAGCAAGCAGCGGCTATGGCAGAGGCGCCGTTTTCCTGGGCTCTATGACACCGGGCGGCAATGATTTCGAGGATACCTTCCGCGGACAGCCGCTTGGTCATGATTCCCGCGATATGTCGATGTTTGTTGATGACGACAACACGGCTTATCTCGTTTTTGCAACAAACACCAACAGTGATTTGGCGATTGTAAAGCTCAATTCAAGCTGGACCGAGCCAGTCGAGCTTGTAAATACTATTTTCAAGGGCAAACACAAGGAATCACCCATTATTATCAAATATGACGGACGTTATTATTTCTTTGGCTCCACGGCAAGCGGTTGGTATCCAAGTCAGGCAGAATACGCTTCCGCCAATACATTAGGAGGAGAATGGACCCCTCTGCGGCCAATCGCAAATAGCGCAACCTTTGCTACACAGGCCAATGGCGTATTAAGCTACGCTGGAACGAATAACAATAAGGCCTTTGTATTAAATGGCTTTCACTGGGGCAATCAGCATCATGCGGGCTTCCAGGATCCAATGGGCACGTATGCCCGCTTGTTCCCGCTAGTCTTCCATAATGGAATAGCGACCGCCGAGTGGTTCCCGCAGCTTGATCTTGATCCTGTGCGCGGACTGATCCCGGTTCAGATGGGACAATACATTTCACTTAACAAAAATGCTTCCGATTCCCAAGGACTAAACGCTTCCGCGGCAACGGACGGCGCGGATCTGGCTTCCTCTCCGCAGCTGAATCATGCCGCCTTGCCTTATAGCGTTGTTATTGACCTGGAGCAATCTTCCCAGCTTAAAGAAATCAACTTTACAACCAGATTGGTAGGTGGCTCCGACACCGTTTTCCGCTACACGTTGTCTGGCAGCCAAGATAATCAAAACTGGACTCAACTGGTCGACGGCTCTCAAAACAACGTGCTTGGATTTGTTACCAATCCAATCAGCAACGACTCGCCGTTCCGTTATGTTCGCCTGACTGTAACCTCAATTAAAAATGTTCATAACGGCAATGACGCGGTTTGGGCCGACGGTCTGATCGAGCTTGCTGTATTCGGTACGCCGGATGTGAACAAAACAACGCTCGAAGCTAAATACAACGAAAAGAAAGATACGGTCAAAGGCAATTATACGGAATCCACCTGGAACAAAATCGTTACAGCACTTAACAATGCCGAAGCTGTGCTGGGCAGCCAGTCTGCTTCTCAATGGAAAGTGGACCGCGCTGCTCTGCAAATTGACGAAGCCTTCAGATGGGCGCTTACCGTCAATCCTGACAAAATAGTGGATTACACCGAAGCGGGCGTACCTGTGGGAGAAACCTGGTACGACACGGAAGGCAACGCCATTCAAGCACACGGGGGCGGCTTCCTTCAGCAAACCGCGGCAGACGGCAAACCGATTTATTATTGGGTAGGCGAAAATAAAATCCATAATAGTGCCGTCTTCCACGCCGTTTCGCTTTATTCCTCGCGCGATCTGGTCAACTGGGTCAACGAAGGCGACATCGTGGATCAATTTACCCAAACGGTACCCGGAGCAGAATTTGGTCTGCTGGATAATAAATGGGAACGTCCTAAGCTGCTTTACAACGAAAAAACTCAAAAATACGTGCTTTACGGCCACTGGGAAACGGCAAACAGCTATGCAAGCAGCCAAATTGCGGTTGCAACCGCCGATCAGGTTAACGGGCCATATACATTCCTGGGCCACTGGCGTCCAGGCGGCACGCTGCGCAACTGGAGAAGCGACGGCGGAAACTACATGGATTCCGAGTTTTACAAAACGAGCGGAGTCAAAACAACCATTCCTTCAGACATCCAAAACGATGAAAAGCAAATGGGCAAGCTGCTCAGAGACTACACCGTGTTTATGGATGACGACGGAAAAGCTTATCTAGTGAATGCGGAAGGCCACTCCATGAGGGTGCACCGCTTGAATGAAGAGTTTACCGATGTCGACTTTACCACTTATGCCGACAGCGATCCTGCAACAAAAGCAGCCGATTTTGAATCCTATCTGTTCTACGATCATGTCGGCCGTGAAGCTCCGGCAATTGTCCGTGCGGAAAATGGCTATTATATGGCCACCTCCGGACAATCGGGCTGGTTCCCGAACCAAACGATGATCAGCTATACAACCGATCTGAAAAATCCAAACGGCTGGATGCCTGTTAAGGACAACAACCTCCTTATCCCTGGCTTTACGCTTGGAAATAACAGTACATTCTATAGCCAGCCGACCAATATTATGAGACTGGTTGACAGCAACGGCAACAAAAGCTTTGTTTATATGGGCGACAGATGGCGCGCAAGTCAGCTATCCGATTCTCGTTATATCTGGCTTCCGATGACCCTTGACGAATCTAACCAAACCGCTTCCATGACATACACCACTGGATGGAAGCTCAACGCCGAAGACGGAAGTGTGCAATTACCGCAAACATACTTGGTTTCTCGCGGCAAAACAGCAACTATAACTAACAATGATCAAACGGATATTGCTAAAACAAATGACGGCATTGCCTACAGCTTAAGTACTACGGGTGATTCCACCCATTATTTTGGCGGACTTGTTGGACCGTACGAATATACGGTTGATTTGGGCGATAAGTACGATCTGTCCCGAATCGATGTGGCATACCGGTTGTACAACGGGTCAGAAATGTATCATAAATATAAGATTTACGCTTCCAATGACGGCCAAAACTGGACTCAGCTATATGATGGAACCGCAAACAATTGGGTCGGCTTTAATTCCAGTAAGCTCGATGGTCGTTACCGTTACGTAAAACTGGACGTCTTAGAAGTTCGCCGTGCGGACAACAATGCTTTGAGCAACAACTGGGGAAGCGGTCTTGTCGAGGTTGAGGTATATGCCAAATCAGCAGAACCTTATGTTCTGACGCCTCCAACAACCGATGCTAATGCTGGCACGTACGACTATCCTAAAAAGGTGAAGCTCTCACATCCGGTAGACGGAGCAGCTATTTATTATACGCTGGATGGAAGCGATCCTTCCGATGTGCCAAGCGATACAAACAGGCTTTATACCGGCCCTATCGCTCTGCCAATAGGTGAAACGACGATCAAAGCGCTCGCGGTCGTAGATGGCGAATCCAGCCAAGTAGTTGAAGTACCTTTTGTTGTTGTACTTGATCTATCTGTTCTGAGCAATGCAATTGACAACGCGCAAGCCATTCACGATACAGCAGTTGAAGGCGTCTTGATCGGGCAATATGCGGAAGGCTCCAAAGCCATGCTGCAAACCGCCATTGATAGCGCCAAAGCTCTGCTGGTTGAGGATACGCCTGAGTTGTCTAGCATTGAAGCAACGCTTCTCCACTTGCTTGATGCGATCCAGGCATTCAAAGCTCTGGTTGTTCTCCCTCCTAAAGGCGACTTGAATGGAGACGGGCATCTGGGCGCCGAGGATTTGCATTTGCTGATCTCCATCTACTATGGAAAAAGCGAAGCAAACTCCGAATGGGAGCTGTACAAAATTGCCGATTGGAACGGTGACGGCGTAATCGATATCGAAGATTTACGCGGTATAGCCAAGCATATTCGGAACGAAGCTCAAAATGAAGAGCAAAACTAAAAACATATTGAAGAAATCGTCAAAGACCAAAACGAAGAGCAAAATAAAGAAACCAGCAAAGAGCAAAACGAGGATCATAATCAAGAGCAAAACGAGCTTCAACACGAAGCCCCTATCCAAGAATAATACGAACAAAATGAATGCCAGAACTTAGTATTAGTCGGCCAGCAACCCTACATGAGGCCGGGTTATAACCCGGCCCAGTTCTAAAGGAAAGGAAGAAGAAATCTTGAAAAATAAATGGCTAACCATCGCTTTAGCGCTGCTTCTCCTGCTTCCGGCGTTGCCCCAGACGCTGCAAGCCGCGGCTGATCCGGTATTTTACGTCCATGCATCAAAAACGGCAATGAATGTTGGCGACCAGGTCGATTTGGTCATCGGAGCGCAAAACGCCGATGATTGGGTTGCTTATGAGCTTAATGTTTCGTTTGACCCGAAATTATGGACCGTTACCGGGAGCACTTATGTAACGGACTTAAACGGCTTCAGTTCAATCGTAAATCCCGACCTGCTGAGCAGCGGACAACTCCGGGCCGCATTTACTAAAATCGGTAATGACGCAGGCGAAAATGGAGCCATAGTACTGGCCAAGGTCAAGCTTACTGCGCTTGCGGCCGGTGCGGGAACCCTAACGCTGAACAGAATCAAGATCGGACAATCAAACGACAACTGGACAGTCTTCAACCCTGGACAACAAGCAAAAGTGGCGCTGACCAATACCGTCGTGCCGGGACAGCCTCCTCTCATGACCGGTGAGACTAATCCAAAATCTGAAGCCGGAACAGAGCCTGTCATTACAAGTTCTTCCATTCAACTGCGAGCCAAACCAAATGAGAGCGGAATGGCTTCGCTGAAGCTTACTTCGGCCCATTTGCAAAATGCGATTGATGTGATGGCCGGCAATACTCTGTCCGTTATTATGAAACCCGACTCAGGGGCTAAAATCATCGAGCTGAGCATCCCGCTTGACGGCATCCAAAAGGCTGGCGCGGAAAAAGTTCGTACTGTCGCTATCGACAGCGGAAGCTCCACAATCCTGCTGGACAGAAGCTTGCTCATGCAAGGCAATCCAGGCAGTCTCCAGTTGTCTGTGTCTGAGGTAGACCAATCCACTCTTCCGGCTGCTGCACAGGAAAAGCTGAAGCCAGGCACTAAAGTGTACGACATGGATGTCAAGCTGGATGGCCGATCCATCGGCTCTTTTAAAAAGGGAGAAGTAACGCTAGAAATTCCATATACTCTGCAGCCAGGCGAAAACCCGGGCAAAGTTGTTCTTTATTATGTCAATGAAAACGGCAAGCTCGAAGTGATTAAAAACGCCGTATACAATGCGGAAACGGGTACGATCAAATTGAGCCCCGCCCATCTGAATCCTCATTTCCCGGCATATTCCGATAAATCATTCGCCGATTTGAACGAAGCGGCATGGGCCAAACCTTACATTGAAGCGCTGGCTGCCAGAGAAGCTATTAACGGTGTTGGCAATGACCTGTTTAATCCTAATGGTCAAGTGACGCGCGCCCAATTCATTACAATGCTCGTCAATTTGTTTGATCTCGCCGATCCAACGGCTGCCGCATCCTTCACTGATGCTGAAAGCGGCACATGGTACTACAGCGCCCTTGCATCGGCTCAAAAATTAGGGATTGTCAACGGCAAGGGCAATGGCACATTCGGTATTAATGATACCATTAGCAGGCAGGATATGGCGGTTATGCTTTATCGGGCCGCTCAGGCAATGGAGCTTGAATGGAGCAAGCCTGCAACCGCTGCAAGCCAGTTTGCGGATCAAGGCAGCATTGCGGATTATGCACTGGAAGCCGTGAGCGAGCTGCAGCGCCACGGCGCAATGAACGGTAAAGAAAACGATTTATTCGCCCCTCGCGATAAGTCCACCAGAGCGCAAGCCGCGGCGACGCTTTACCGCATATTTGGGCTTCCGGAATAAAAAGAACTCTATTGCAGCCCTCCAGAATGAACAAACGGGCAGCGATTTTGTATGATTTATCGTACAAAACAGCGCACGCCGATGCTGGTCACAGTGCTTTTGTACGATCTATCGTACAAATTTCTCATGACTGCGGGCCACCGCCATCCATAAAATGAGGAAGCTGCGCTGCTTCCGCAAAAAAAGAAACCTTCAAATCCACTTTCCTGACATGCTCCCCGTCAAGTAGACAGGGAGCATATCAATCCTAGTGAATTTGAAGGTTCTTTTGCACTTCATCATCTAATGCGTTTGAACAGCGTTTGAACAGCCATGCTTGATCTAGATAGCTGCAAACGATTGGGCAAAAAAAGGAATAGCGGCGAAACGTTTGGCGAAAAATTAGGCGAACCGTTAAAGTTTATTTAGCTGCCGTTACCGACTGGTACCATTCGTTAACTTCCTTCGTAATTTGATCGCCGCCATTTGCTTTCCAGTTGGATACAAACGTGTCGAAGGCATCAATCGGAAGTTTGTTGTAAATGATTTTGTTAAACGTCTCCAGCTCGGATTGGCGCAGCAGGCTCCATTTTGTAATCATGGTTTCCGTTGCGGCTCCCGTAAAGTAGTTTTGCTTGCGAACGTCCATTTGAGACATAACCACTTTGGCGGAATACCAGTTTTCCGGCTTGCGGAACTCGGCTTGCTGCTTCTCGTAAGGCGTCGATGGCTCTTCGCCGTCAGCCAGCTTCACCAGCGTTTTCATATACAGATCAGGAATACGCGCAGGTCCCGTAATAAACGGAAATTCATTGTTGAAGTCAGCGATTTTGTCTTTGTTGTTCGTTGGCGTTCCGTCTACAATATCCCAGTCATAGCCTTGAGCAAAGCCGTATTCGTAAGGGCTTCCTTCAGCCGGATTAGCCAGATTGTCGAGCAGATAGTTGTAATACAGAAAAATGGCTTCCGGATTTTTGGCTTCCTTGTTGATCATAAAGCTGCTGTTGACGCCGGAATTTTGCCATTTGGTTCCTGCATGGCCATCTGGTCCTACCGGTACCGGATAAGCCTTGTAGTTGGAGCCCGGCACGTTGTTCAGCAAGTCCGGAGCGGGCCAGTCCGGCACCCAGTTGGCGCCTGGCAATACGCCGGCTTTGCCGCTGGTCCAGATTTCAGCCGATTTTCCTTCATCCCAAAGCGCGGCATCGGGATGAATGTAGCCTTTGTTCATCCATTCCTGCAGCTTAGCGAGCGCTTGCTTGGCGCCTGGATTAATGGAGCCGTATTCCAGATTGCCGTCGGCATCCTTGTTCCACTGCTCCTCGATGGTGCCATATGCGCCAAACAGCCAATCCAGCGAGCCCATCCATGTGTTTGTATTGTTTTTCAGCGAGACAGCTAGAGGATATACGTCCTTGGCAGCCAAGCCGTCCGGATTTTCGTTTTTGAATTTGTCCATGATGACTTCAAGATCGGCGATTGTTTTTGGCGCTTCAAGGTTAAGCTTCTGCATCCAATCCTCGCGCAGCCAAAGGATCGTGTCGTCATTGTCCGTATATTCCATGATTGGCACGTTCCACTTTTTGCCGTCCTTTGTGAAGGGGTACCAGAGCTCGGGATGCTGCTCCGCATGTCCCTTCCAAATGTCGTTCGCATATTTGTCGAACAGTTCGTCAACCGGAATGAACTGGCCGGATTCGATTAGCTGGTTTGTCAGAACAGGGTCTGTCGGCACAAAAACAAAATCGGGCAGCTTTTCGCCGGAGGACAGGGCAAGCTGCAGCTTTTGCTTGTAAGGGTCGTTGCCGGCAGGATACCAGGTATCCTTATGCTTGATGCCAAGCGTCTCCAGCATCCAGCGGTCATGCACGTTGTTTTCCTTTGTGTCGCCGTTCGTGTATTTTTTCGGCATAATAACGGTGCTGATTTCAATCGGCGGATCATATTTGCCGGCGGCAAACGCCGCTTTTGCCACGTCCGATTCTACTACAGGCTCCGTTGTGCTGCCGGAACCATTGTCCTTGCCTGCGTTGTTACCGTTGCTGCTGCTGCAAGCGCTTAAAACGATAACCAGCGAAAGCAAAAGCGCAAACGTTTTTCTGAAAGTAGCCATTGCGATTCCCCTTTGTAGTGAAGTATAGAGCTGATTTGCGCGTTCAGTGTCAGTAGCTTTCCTGAACGGCCTCATAAACAACTTTATCAACATGGCGGGGATGCCATCTATATGATTTTGTTAGTTTACGTAGCACTCTGTCATGTTGTTTGCGCCCCGTTCCGATATTCCTGAGGCGTTACCCCAAACTGCTTTTTGAACACTTTAATAAAATAAGCGGGCTCCAAATAACCGATTTCAGCACTGATTTCATACACCTTTTTTTCGCTTGCCCTCAGCAAATGGCAGGCCCGCTCCATCCGAAGCCGAGCCACATAATCGCTAATGCCTTCGCCCGTTTCAAGCTTATAGATTTTGGACAAATGTGTCGTGTGCAGGTTCACATGATCCGCCAAAGCCCGCAGCGAAACGTCCAGATGCAAATTCCTTTCGGCAAACTGCTGCACCTTCTTCACATAGCGGGAGCGGGTATCGTTCATTTCATTAGCGGTCGCCGAACGCAGCGCCGATAAGGCCCCCAAGGACCATGCCCTTAACCTGCTGATGGAGGAGAAGGCTTCTCCATTCATCAATTGCTCTGTATTGCCTCCCTGAAGCCCCGATAACGTCAGCCCGTTCCGATGCGCGATATGGGTAAAAGCTGCCGCAATGAGAAATCCCGCTTCCATGCAGTGCTCCAGAGAATCGGAATAATGCTCGTCAAGCTCGCCAAAAATAGCCCCCAGCTTCTCCTCTGCGGCATCCCAACGGCCAGCCTCCAGCAAGCTTCCTAGCAAAGGCGGCATATGAATGCTCTCCAGCGTGCCGTGCGAAGGCGATTTTTCTTCCTCGCCAAGCACCATAATAAATTCGCGCTCATCCCCGACAATTTGGCGAAAGCTGCTCACCGAACGGCGGTAGCAAGCCGGCACATCCTCCGGGAACTGAAACGGCTCCGTCATCACGATGGACAACGACCCTTGCAAATATTGCTTCACTTTGCTTTGCAGCCTCACCATCAACCCTTCCAGCAGCTTGTCGCCGCGGCGGCTGTCTCCTTCACTTTTGAGCTGAAGCAGAAAAACCAGATAACCGTGTTCATCTTTGACGCCCCACACATGCGCATATTCACCTAAGATTTCTTCGGCAATGTTCATAACGGCGTACTCCACCAGATGTTGCCCATTATTCCGGTATTGGCCAAACTCCTCTTCCATCCGCACCAGCATCAGCCAGCTGTCGCCAAATTTGACAGGCAGGGCGTAGCTCTCCAGCTTCCTCGTCCATTCCTCTCTGTGGAGCCGTTCGCCGCGCAAAGCCCCTAGCAGCAATTGTCCGCGCAGCAGCGGCAAATTTTCCCGCAGCGTAAACTGCGTGCGCTCGTAGGAGCTAATATTTGCCCATTCCGCCTGAAGCTGGTCTCTCGCGGCCTCCACCGCCGCAAACAATTCCTCGTCAGAAGGCGGCTTCAGCACATATTCAACCGCTTGATGGCGAACCGCTTCTTTGGCATATTCAAAATCGGAGTGGCCGGACAGGATGATGCATTTAATGCCCTTGTCCAGCTCCCGAATTTTTTCGATCAGCTGTATGCCCGTCATTTCCGGCATCAGGATATCGGAGATGACGATATCGATACCGTTGGCCTGAATCAGCTCCAGCGCCTCCCGCGCTGAATAGGCTTTAAACACGCCGGTAATCCCCAATGTATGCCATGGCTTGTTCATCGCCAGATTATCTACCCAATGCGCTTCGTCGTCAACAATTAACAGTTGCAATGATAGCTCCCCCTTGTGATGTGCCTTTTATTTCTTTTTCCTCGGGCAGCCGCCAGATCAGTTCTGTACGGAAGCCGCCCAGCGGTGAATCGCAGAAGCGGAGGCATGAGCCCTCGCCGAACAAATGCATCAGGCGGCGGTTTGTATTCCATAGGCCGCAGCCCATTTCCTCCTGAAGCGGCTCCTGCATTTTGCGCAGCAGCTGCTCCTGTCCGTCCTTGTCCAGCCCCGGACCGTCGTCGTCCACATAGATCCTGCAAAAGCCGTCCGCCATGCTCCCTGTAATAACAATCTCACCAGCGGAATACGACTTGGAAATACCGTGAATAATTGCATTTTCGACAAGGGGCTGTAAAATTAGGCGCGGTACCTGCTGCCGCTTCATCTCCTCCGGCAGGTCAATCCGGTAGCGAATGCGGCTGTTGCGCAACATCTGAATTTCCAGATAGTTGACGACCAGCTTCATTTCCTCCTCCAGCGCAGCCGTCTCCCGCTCCATGCGGGTCGTATAGCGATAGTATGCGCTCAAATTATAGGCCATCGACACCACCGCCTCCTCCTCCTTCATCTGCGCCATGTTGATAATAAAGCCCAGACAGTTGTAGAGAAAATGGGGATTGATTTGCGCCTGAAGCTGCTTCAGGGTAGCCTCCCGCGCTCTCAGCTTTTCGCCCAGCACCTTTTCCACCAGCTCCTGAATTTCCCGGGACATTTCGTTGAAGCGGTAGAACAGGAAGGAAAACTCGTTGTTCACCTTTGCTTTAATCTGGACGGAAAAATCGCCCCGCTGCACGCTTTGCAAGCCGCGAATGAGCTGAATGATGGGCCGCTGCACATTCCGGTATAGCAGCACGGAGGCGCTAATGCCTACCGCAAGCAGCAGAGCCATGGTCAAATAAAACAGATTTCGGCTGGCGGCGATCGGGCCCAGCATTTGATCCAGCGGCACCGCGTCCACAAGGTACCAGTCCAGCTGCGTCGACCGAATGGAGCTGATCAGGTAGCTTTGCCCATCCAGCGAAGCGATGTATTGGGCCTTATCTCCCAATTCCCGGCTATCCAGGTCGCTCGCCAGCTCAGTCAGCAGGGACGGCGCTGCGCTTTCGTTGACAATCGGCGTTTCTCCCTTCCGGTAAAGCAAGGCATTGCCTTGTCCGCCGGCCTTGTATTCATCCAGCATTTTTCTGATATTATCATGGCTGAAGCTGGCTTGAACAACCAGATCGCTGCCCTTCAGCGTCCCCTGGTAACCGTAGGATGCCGCATAAAACCAGTTAAAGGCGCCGTTCCCGGCAGAGCCGCTGCTTCGTCCATCGCCATAGGTCCATTTGCCCGACATATTAGCTTTCAAATAGTCCTCATCGTATGCAACAGGAGCCTTTGCATTGGAAATCGCTTCTTTGTTTTGCTGCGAATAAACGGAATAATCCACGGGCCATATATTGTTCAAGCCGGACTGTAAAGACATTTTTTCCTGTACGACATATCGTGTCTGCATCCGGTCATAGCGGTCGTCCCATATATTCAGACCGTTGAATTTCTCTACGTTGGGATCGCGGGAAAAGGAGATAACGAAGTTCACCGTTTGCGAAATCCGGTTCTCCAGCTGGCTCGACAGGAAAACCAATTGCGTCATATTGGACTCCTTCAGCTCCTTGCTGATAACATTATTCGTCACCCCGTTGGAATAGGCAAAAAGGATAACAATAGGCACAAACAAAAGGATAATCAAAGCATTCATTTTGAGAAAAAGGCTGAATCTTATTGCGGTTTTCCGATTGACGAAATCCTGGCTGCCTGGAGCTGCTGCCATTTCTCTTCTCCCCCTCTAGATGAATCGCCCTAACAAAACGCTATCGATCCTAATATTGTCTTATAGAGCGCTATCAACTCGCTTTGGTACTATTTATATCAGGGTTTGACGCAATACACAATTATGTTTTTTTGGGAGAGGGAGACGGATGAAAGCAACCGCATTGCAGAACACACCCCCCGGACTCACGCAGAGCAAGGGTAAAAAGAAACGAAAAAGACAGCCCTGGAGCCTGCATCTGATGGTGCTTCCCGCTGTCGTGCTCGTCTTTGTATTCGCCTATATTCCCATGACGGGAATTTCGATGGCATTTCAGGACTATTCCGCCAGGCTGGGCTTCCTGGGTTCGCCATGGGTGGGCCTGAAGCATTTTCACAGCATGTTTGAAAACGAATATTTTATCCAGATTACTTGGAACACCCTGCTGTTTGCCTGCTCCAAAATGGTGCTTAATCTGATTATTCCCTTCATGTTTGCGCTTCTGCTGAACGAGGTGCGGCATATGGGGCTAAAACGCGGCATTCAGACGCTGGTTTATCTGCCGCACTTCCTGTCGTGGGTGACGTTGTCCGGCATTTTGATCGACGTGCTTGCCCAGACGGGACTGTTAAACCAATTTCTAAGCAACGTATTCGGCATCAAGCCGATCTTTTTCCTTGGGGACGGCTTCTGGTTCCGCATGACCATTATTTTCAGCGACGTGTGGAAGGAATTCGGGTTTAATACCATCGTTATCCTTGCCGCGCTGTCGGGAATTAATCCGTCGTTGTATGAAGCGGCCGAGGTGGACGGCGCAACTCGCCTGAAGCAGACGCTGCATATTACGATTCCGGCGCTTATTCCAATTATGATCGTTATCGCGACGCTTGCGCTGGGCAGCGTGCTAAACGCCAACTTCGACCAGGTGTTCAACCTGTACAGCCCGCTGATCTATCAGCAAGGCGATATTATCGACACCTTCGTTTACCGGGAAGGCCTGCTCAGCGGACAATTCAGCTTTGCAACAGCGGTTGGCCTGTTCAAATCCGGCATCAGCCTGGTGCTGATCATTATTTCCTACCGTCTTGCCTACAAATTCGCCGGCTACCGGATTTTCTAGAAAGGGGGAACTATTTTGTATCACAAAACGTTATCCTATCGCATCTTCAGCATTTTCAATAATATCTTTCTGAGCGTAGTTGCCGTTGTTTGCTTGCTTCCCCTGTTTCACTTGCTGATGGTTTCGCTTAGCTCCGCTTCCGCGGCAAACGGCGGTTTGGTTACTTTCTGGCCCGTAGGCTTTACGCTGGAGGCTTATTCCATCACCTTTGAAAATGAAAACTTTATTTCCTCCTTGTGGGTGTCGCTGCAGCGGACGGTGCTTGGCACAACCTTTGCAATGCTGATTACATCGCTTGCCGCATATGCCCTGTCCAAGGAAACTCGCGACTTCCGGGCCCGCAAGGTTTACATGTGGTATTTTGTCATAACGATGCTGTTTAGCGGCGGCATGATTCCAAACTATATCCTGATTCTGAAGCTAGGACTGATGGATACGCTGCTGGCGCTCATTTTGCCCGTGACGGTATCCGTCTACAATCTGATTTTGCTGCTTAACTTTTTCCGGACCGTGCCGCGTGAGCTGGAGGAAGCCGCGTTTATGGATGGCGCAGGCCATTTCCGCACATTTATTTCTATCTATTTGCCTGTGTCGCTGCCAGCGCTGGCGACCATCTCGCTTTTTACAATGGTTATGCACTGGAACGCTTACTTCGACGGCTTGATCTATATTAAGGAGACGGCGAGACTGCCATTGGCAAGCTTCCTGCAAACCATTATCGTGCAGGCCGACATGACGCGCTTTGATCCAACCGTCGTTCAAAAGCTGTCTCAGCGCACCATCCGGGCATCGCAAATCTTCATCGGCTCGCTGCCGATCCTGATTGCTTATCCCTTCCTGCAGCGCTACTTCGTCAAAGGCATCGTAATCGGCGCGGTCAAGGAATAGTAAACCCCAGACTGACAGAAAAGAGGTTTATAGATATGAGCAAAACATCACCCCTGCAGCAACAAGCATCTACACCGGCGGCAGGAGCGCAGACTCCCGGTTATCAAGGCAAAGGCACCTTGCCGCAGCTTGTGGCTCAAATGACGCTGGATGAAAAAATAGCCCAATTGATCCAGCTGGCCGTTCCCTTTTTCGAAGGAGCGGAAAGCGCCGGACTTATTACGGGCCCTATGGAAGCCATGGGCATAACCCGCGACACGGTGACCAATGCCGGCTCCGTGCTAGGCATGGCGGGCGCCGCGGAAGTGATTGCCGTGCAGCGCACCCATCTGGAGAACAACAGCCTGGGCATTCCCCTATTGATGATGGCGGATATTGTGCACGGATTCAAAACGATATTCCCGGTTCCGCTGGCGATCGGCTGCTCCTGGAATTTGGAGCTTGCTGAGCGAAGCGCGGAAATTGCGGCGCTGGAGGCCGCCGTTTCCGGCGTTCATGTCACCTATGCGCCGATGGCGGATCTGGTGCGCGATCCGAGATGGGGCCGCGTAATGGAATCAACCGGAGAGGACCCGCATCTGAATGCTTTGTTCGCGCGGGCTTTTGTTCGCGGCTTCCAGGGAAGCGATCTGACGGGCGACATGGGCCGCGTTGCAGCTTGCGTCAAACATTTTGCGGCATATGGCGCGGCAGAAGCGGGACGCGACTACAATACGGTGGACATGTCGGAGCGGCAGCTGAGGCAGTTTTATCTGCAAGCCTACAAAGCCGCGCTGGATGAAGGCTGCGAAATGGTCATGACCTCCTTCAATACGGTTGACGGCATTCCTGCCACTGGAAATCGCAGGCTGATGCGGGATTTGCTTAGGAAGGAATGGGGCTTCGACGGCATTCTCATCTCCGATTGGGGAGCGGTAAGAGAGCTGATTGCGCACGGCATAGCCGCCGACGAACGCGAAGCCGCGCTAAAAAGCATGGTGGCAGGGGTTGATATCGAAATGATGACCCCTTGTTATGTCAATCATCTTGAAGAGCTGGTGAAAACCGGCGAGGTGGATGAAGCGTTAATTGATGAAGCCGTGCTGCGGATTTTGACGCTGAAGGAAAAGCTAGGTTTGTTCCAGCAGCCTTACCGGGCCGCCGACCCCGATCGGGAGAAGGAGATTGTGTTCAGCAAAGCGCATCGCGATGCCGCTTACGAGCTGGCGCTGCAATCCTGTGTGCTGTTGAAAAACGAAGGCGGCGTTCTCCCGCTGAAAGGAAATGCCAATGTTGCTCTGATCGGGCCGTTTGCAGCAAGCGGCGATGTGCTTGGACCATGGTCCTGGACGGGCTCGCGCGAGGATGCCGTCAAGCTGAATCAAGGATTGGCCGCAGGGCTGGACGCTGGCTCGGGCAAGCTGCATGTTGCAGAGGGCTGCGGCATCATGGAGCATTCTACAGCTTCCCAGTGGGAAGAGGCATTAGCCGCCGCACATAACGCGGAGGTTATCGTATTGGCGCTAGGCGAGGATTCCGATATGAGCGGCGAAGCGGGCTGCCGCGCGGATATTCGCTTGCCGCAGGCTCAGCTGGAGCTTGTAGCCAAAGTGAAGGCGCTAGGCAAACCTGTTGTTGCGGTATTGTTCAATGGCCGTCCGCTTGACCTGCACGGCGTGCTGGACGAAGCCGATGCGGTGCTGGAGGCCTGGTTCCCCGGCTCCGAGGCTGGCCGCGCAATCGCCGATCTGCTGCTCGGCCATGCCAATCCGTCCGGCCGCCTGACGATGTCCTTTCCATACAGCGTTGGCCAGGTTCCGGTCTATTACAACGCCTTTAACACAGGCAGGCCGCAAGGCGCGCCTGACGCCCAGGAGCGTTACGTTTCCCAATATCTCGATATCCCGAACGAACCGCTGCTGCCGTTTGGCTTTGGGCTGGGTTATTCCGCTTTTGCCTACAGTGACGCGGCCATTTCCTCCGATACTATGGAATCTGACGAGGAGCTGTCGATAGCGGTAACGGTAACCAACACCGGTGGAAAAACAGGTATGGAAACGGTGCAGCTTTATGTGCGCGATCTCTCCGGCGAGGTGGTGCGCCCCGTCAAGGAATTAAAGGATTTCCGCAAAATAGAGCTCCAGCCAGGCGAAAGCAAACGTGTCGCCTTTACATTGACCGAAGAGCAGCTTCAGTATTATCATTCCGATTTGAGCTTATCCAGCGACGCAGGAGCGTTCATCGCATTTGTTGGACCAAACAGCAAAGAAAACACGGCTATGCCATTTAAGCTGGTCAAATAAGAAATAGATACAGCAACGAGGCTTCAGTCTCATTAGCCGGAAGCCTCGTTGCGTTCTATTTTGACAATATTGCCGTTTACTACGATTGCTTCATTATTACTGATTGGGACCAAATCCAAAGCGGATGAATAAGTATCCATTATTTTTTGCGCTGTTTGTTGGAAAGGCAGATTACCATAATGGGGAACGGTATAAAAGTTTACCAGATTCAATGCATCAAAGCTTTCTAAATCAGGCGCTTTTTCCACACTGTCCATTGCTCCTGCATATTCAATAGTAGCCGCTGTAATAATAGCTCCGGCAGATTCTCCGATATAGAGCTTACCCGAATGAACCGCCTCTGCAATAACTTGGTCTGCACCGGTTCTTTTCAGCTCTTGCAGCAAAAAGAACGTATTTCCCCCTGACACATAAATGAAATCATGTTTATTTATTTTGCTAATAATCTCGTCGCTTGAAGCTGTCGATACATCCAGCTCGTCAACGGCCAGCCCCATTTGCTCTAACGCCTTTTTTCCCGCATTCACATAAAAAACAACGTTCTCGACTTTGCTTGCAGTAGGAATAAAGGTTACGCTTTTTCCTCTCAAATCCCCTTCAAAATGTATAAATTTATCCGCTACATCCACAAAGGATGATGCCAAAAACATCTTTTTCATTCATCATTTCCCCTTTCGTGTTGTCCTGTTTTCTGTAGTATACGCTATAATGGTGTCATAACATGAAACCTTTCATTCGAAAAGAGGACCGGTCATGAAACAGTCACTCCGGCTTCAGGATCTGATGCTGTATCTTAATGATAAAAAGTCATTTAACCTAAAAGAAATAATGAATCGCTACGCCATCTCCAAAAGCACGGCGCTTCGCGATGTTCAGGCTCTGGAGGAGATGGGCATGCCTATTTACTCCACGGCTGGAAGAAACGGCTGCTACAACCTGCTTCCCAATCGTTTATTGTCCCCTATTATTTTTACGATAGACGAGGTTCATGCCTTGTATTTTGCTATGCAGACCCTTAACGGCTACCAGTCGACCCCCTTTAGCTTGAACATTCAAAGGCTAAAGGAAAAGTTCGAAGGCTGCATTTCAGAGGAACGTAAAAAGAAGCTGCAAAAAATGGAGATGATTTTCAGCTTGGGCCGTTATCAAAATCAACATGAATGCATCTGGCTGGAGACTATTTTGGAAATGGCGATAGATGAAAATGGCTGCGAGGTTCATTATTTCAAGGGGGATGCTTTGAGGATCTATCATGTCCAATTTTTTGACATAACCTCTGCTCACGGACAATGGTATGCAACAGCCTACAATTTCGAGAGTAATAAGCCGCAAGTATTCCGGTGCGACAAAATCCGTTCTGTGAAACCCTGTAATCTCTATTTAGCCAAACCGCTTTCCGAGCTGCTTAATACCTCGCAAGCGATGTTTCGGGATAAAGAAGCTATTACCTTTCAGGCAGAGCTTTCAAACAGAGGCGTCGATCTCTTTTATAAGGAGCATTATCCTTCAATGGAGCTGCTGCTGCAGCAAGGCCGTTACTTCATTAAAGGCTTTTACAACAAAGGCGAAGAACGATTTATTGCAAATTACTTGATGAGCTATGGAGAAACGATTAGCTCCATTCAGCCTGATTCCTTAAAAACACTAATTCTGAAGCAATTAAATTCCGTAACCAAACACTTTAAGTCTTTATGAATCCGCGTTGTTCGTTGATGCAGCTTCCTATCAAAAAGCACACTGCAATAGTTGCGTATGGCAACCTAATTGCAGTGTGCTTATTTTGGACGTGTCGGCTAACCTCATCAGTGATGCCTTCCTCCGGTTTCGCGCATTGAATGGCGATGTTACAAGTCGGCAAGCACCTGATACCAGACTCCACGCTTCGAATACAACGTTTCGCGCACATGCTGCCATCCGCCAAGATAGGTAATATCAAACAGCTCCTGCGGCACGACATAACGATCCGCCGTTTCCTTTGCCACTTCCTCATTGACGGCGCGGAAGCCGTATTCCACAAACTTGCGCTGCGCCTCGGGACTGTGCAGAAAGGCTACAAATGCTTCCGCAACATCGCGCGTGCCATGTTTATCGACATTTTTGTCCACCACGGCAGCAGGATTTTGAATTCTGATTGTAGATTCCGGTATGACGATTTCGTAAGGAATGCCTTTGGCGATACGCGCCAGCAGTTCATTTTCATAGGTCACGATAACATCGCCCACGCCATATTCAAAGGCCGCCATGGAGGCCCGCCCGCTTTTGTCCAGCGACTCGACGTTGTGATGAATGGACTTCAGAAACTGCTTGGCATATTCCGGCGATTTCTCCCCGTTCAGCTCCTCCGATTTTTTGAGTCCAGCGCCATAAATTGCGTTGATGTCCCATTGCGCGCCGCCGGAGGTTTTGGGGTTGGGATAAAGCACCTTTACCCCGTCTGCAGTCAGGTCCTCCCACTCGGAAATACCAAGCGGATTTCCCGGTCTCGTTCCCAAAACAACAATGGATTCGGTAATCATGCCATCATTGGGGGAGCGCCAGTCCTTTGTAATAAAACCGGCATCCTCTACCTTGTCGATATCGCCTTCCATGGCCAATACGGCAACGTCAGCCTCAAAACCGCCGGCAATCGCTCTCGCCTGCGTACCCGAAGCCTCGTAGGATTCCTGGAATACAACCGTCTGGCCCGTTTCCTCCATCCACTTCTGCTTAAATCGGGGCAGCAGCTCGGCAAAGGCGTCCTTGACGACGGAATAAGCGCCGATTACAAGCGTTACCTGTCCTTCTGCGGGTGTTTCGCCAACATCCTCATTGCCGTTATTTCCGCTATTTCCGCTATTTCCGCTGCAGCCCGCTATAACGAGCAGCAGCGCAAGCAATGCGATTGCCCGCGCTGCGCCGGATCTTCCCTTTTTGATTCCCATCATCACAACATCTCTTTCTCGTGAAAGTGGATACGTTCAACTTATAGACATGAAACCATTAAATAAACATAGGCATTGGATCTACTTTAAGCGGGTTTTCAAGAATCCAGCTGCGGGAATCGTTAAACAGATATGCCCGATGCAGCAGCACGTTAACCTGTTCGCCGGGATGCAGCACTTCCTTCTCCAGCGACCGGTACGTAATCAGCTTAGTTGAGCCAACCTCCAGCTCAACCATCCATTCGCTGCCGCGAAAATGGAGATGCTTGACAATCGCCGGCATTGTTGCGGATACAAGCTTGATTTCTCCCGGCTTGCCAAGCTCGATATATTCGGGACGAATAAGCGCCTTAGTGCCAGATTCGTTGGATGCATGCTCGAAGCCTTTCAGCACCGACAAATCCTCCACAATGGTGGATTCCCCGATAAAGCTGGCTACAAACGGCGTTGCCGGGTCTTTATAAATATCCCATGGGCTGCCCTTTTGCTCCAGCCGGCCTTTGCTTATAATCATGATTTCGTCCGCAACCTCAATGGCTTCCTCCTGGTCATGCGTGACGAAGATGGAGGTAATGCCAACGCTTTCGATCAAATCCTTCAGCCAGGTGCGAAGCTCGGTGCGAATTTTGGCGTCAATGGCCGCAAATGGCTCATCCAGAAGCAGCAGTTGAGGCTCGGGAGCAAGCGCCCGCGCAAACGCCACCCTTTGACGTTGGCCGCCGGACAGCTGATGCGGGTAACGATGCTCAAAGCCTTTTAGACCCGTCAGCTCCACCAAATACATGACGCGCTCGCGGATTTGCTCTTTGCTCTGTTTCTTTACCTTGAGTCCAAACGCCACATTGTCATAAACGGTCATATGCTTGAACAAGGCATAGTTTTGAAAAACAAAGCCGATGCCGCGCTCCTGCGGAGGAAGGTCGTTTACTCGTTTGCCATGAAAAACGATATCTCCGCTAGAAGGCGTTTCGAGTCCCGCCAGCATTCGCAGAATCGATGTTTTGCCGCCGCCGCTTGGCCCCAAGAGACCAATCAGCTTGCCTTTTTCAATATCAAAGCTGACATCCTTGACCGCATGAAAATCGCCGAAGCTTTTGTTTAAACCCCGCACCTCGATATGCATCCGCTAATGCACTTCCTTTCGTTTTTTGGCCCATTCCATGAGCAGCAGCAAGCCTACGGAAAAAGCCGCAAGCACCAGCGCAACTCCATTTGCGGCAACCACATTAAAGTTTTCGACGTCCTGATAAACCAGCGTTGCAGCTGTTTGCGTTTTGTTCATAATGTTGCCCGAAACGACCAATACTGCGCCAAATTCACCGAGCGAACGAGCTACCGTCAACACGACGCCATAGATAACCCCAAAGCGTATGGACGGCCAAGTAACCATCCAAAAGGTATACCAGGGATACGCGCCCATCATGGATGCCGCTTCCTCCTGCTGCGACCCGATTTCCTGCAGCACCGGCATAACCTCGCGCACCATAATCGGGAAGGTAACAAACAAGGTCGCCAGAATCATGCCCGGCAACGCATAAACCACCTTAAAGCCGATATCTTCAAAAAAAGCTCCAATAATCGTATTAGGTCCAAGCAGCAAAACAATCATCAGGCCGCCAATGACGGGCGACACCGCAAAAGGCAAATCCACAATGCTGTTCAACAGCCGCTTTATTTTGCCTCCAAGCCATGTTCCCCGTACCAGATACAGCGCCAGCATCACGCCAAACAAAGTGTTGATTGCAGTAACCACTACAACAATGATCCCCGTCATCATCAATGCATGAAGCGATTGCGGACGAAGCAGCGCGTCAATAAAAGACTGCGCTCCGTCGCTCCAGGCTCCAACAGCTATTTGAATCAGCGGCACGATAAGCAGCAGGCCAAATACAACATACGTCAAGCCGATCCATAACCGTCTTATGTTCATTGTCCCGACCTCCTGGACTGAATCATACTGACGATCCAGAGAATCAGAAAGGACAGAGTAAGCAGCAGCACGGACACAGCAGCGGCTCCTTGAGGATTATTGCTTTCGATTTCTCCAAAAATAAAAACGGAGGCAACAAGCGTTTTTCCGGGGATATTGCCCGCCACCAGAACAACTGCGCCAAATTCGGCAAGTCCGCGCGAGAAGGCTAGCATAGCCCCGCTGGCAATGCCGGGCGCCATGGTCGGCAATATAACCTGAAAAAAGGTTTTGGCTTTGGAAGCGCCTAGTGTATATGCGGCTTCCTCCTCGGATTTGTCCAGCTCCTCCAGCAAAGGCTGAATGGCCCGGATCACAAACGGGAAGGTGACAAACACCATAGCAACAACGATAGCAGGTTCATGAAAGACAATTTGAATGCCAATCGCTTGTGCCAAGCCGCCCACAAGGCTGCCCGGCCCCAACAGCAATAGAATAAGCAATCCTCCTACCGCAGTTGGCAACGCAAACGGCAAATCCACCAGACTGTTCAGAATCGTTCTCCCGGGAAACCGGTAACGAATCAATACCCAGCCAATCATAGTTCCTAATGCCATATTGATCAGTGTTGCGATAACGGCCAGCTTGACGGTAAGCGCAACAGCCTTCCAGGCAAGCGGTTCGGCGATGCTTTCCCAGAATGCGGACCAGCCCTCCGATAGAGATTGAACATATATCCCGCAGATAGGCAAAACAATCAGGCAAAAAAAGTAAAGCATAATTGCGCTTCGAAAACCGAAGCTCCAGGCCTTTCCCCGAAATAACGCATTCACTGTGACGTAACCCTCCAAACCGTCGGCTCGTGCCGCAGGGTATTAACCAGCCATTTTAACAATTCCTATTATAATACTTGGTATTGATAATGTAGCATCCCAATAGCGGATACGTCAACATGTTTTTACCATTTTGAAAAAAAGAAAAGCTGTTTCCCCCGCCACGTTGGCAGAAAAAACAGCTTGATAGCCAAGTATCAAACTCGGCTTTTGCTTTAACCTTATGAATAACCACTATATGCCTATTCGCCTTCAATGCAATAACGGGCTTCGCCTTCGGCTAATACGGCCTGGCCTGCAGTCAGCTCCGTCATCCAGGCTATAAAGCTCTCTTTGTCAGGCTCCTCCGGCAAGCAGCAAACCGTTACCTTATCGGTAAACTCCGTGCCTCCAATACGCATGGCCCGGGCGTGAAGCTCGTTCTCCAGCTTGCCGTACCAGGTGTAATCTACCTCGACAAAAACCTCGCGGTGCAGGACCAGTTCAATTTCCCCAGCTGCCTCGATGCCCGCGACCGCCCCGTCCGTATAAGCCCGGACAAGTCCTCCAGCTCCAAGCATAATGCCGCCAAAATATCGGGTAACGACAACCGCAACGTTTTTTAGTCCTTTGTTACGGATGACCTCCAAAATCGGTTTACCGGCCGTGCCGCTTGGTTCGCCGTCGTCCGAGGCTTTTTGATGCTGATCCCGCTCCCCTACGATGTACGCGGAACAATTATGGGTCGCCGTCCGGTGCAGCCGCTTTATTTCATCAATAAACGCGACGGCCTCCTCCTCCGTTTCCACCGGCTTGGCATAACCGATAAAACGGGATTTTTTGACCACGATTTCCTCATGATTTTCCTGTCGTACCGTCCGGTATCTGTTCAGCATGGAATGTTATCCCTCCGTACCTTACAGACGCGCTTCCAGCTCCGCTTTTTCTTTTTCATAACCAGGTTTGCCCAGAAGCGCAAACATGTTTCTTTTGTATGCCTCTACGCCCGGCTGGTCAAACGGGTTGACGCCAAGCAGATAACCGCTGATGCCGCAGGCTTTTTCGAAGAAATAAACGAGATAGCCAAATGTATAAGGAGTCATGTCGGCAATGTTGACAATCAGGTTAGGCACTTGACCGTCAGTATGGGCAAGCAGCGTACCTTCAAATGCTTTTTTGTTGACAAAATCCATCGTTTTGCCAGCCAGGAAGTTCAGGCCGTCCAAATCGTCGGCATCAGACTGAATGGTAATTTGCTCCGGAACTTCATTGACCTGAATAACCGTTTCAAAAATATTGCGGTTGCCCTCCTGGATAAATTGACCCATGGAGTGCAAATCCGTGGAGAAATCGACGGATGCAGGATAGATGCCTTTGTAGTCCTTGCCTTCGCTTTCGCCGAAGAGCTGCTTCCACCATTCCGATACAAAATGCAGGTTTGGCTCGTAGTTGACAAGAATTTCAGTTGCTTTGCCTTTGCGGTAAAGCGCGTTTCTTGCCGCAGCATATTGGTAAGCTTCATTTTCGGCCAGATTAGGATTGCTGTATTCCTTGGAAGCATCAGCCGCGCCTTGCATCATGGCGTCAATGTCAATGCCCGCAACGGCAATCGGAAGCAGGCCAACTGGCGTCAGAACGGAATAACGGCCGCCAACGTCGTCAGGAATAATAAAGGACTCGTAGCCTTCTTCATTGGACAGCTTTTTCAAAGCGCCTTTTTCCTTATCGGTTGTTGCGTAAATGCGGCGGCGAGCTTCTTCCTTGCCGTATTTTTTCTCCAGCTCGGCGCGGAACACGCGGAACGCGATAGCCGGCTCTGTCGTCGTACCGGATTTGGAGATGACGTTAATCGACCAGTCCTTGCCTTCCAGCAGCTGCAGAAGATGCGTCACGTAGGTAGAGCTGATGTTGTTGCCAGCAAAGAGTACTTGCGGCGTTTTGCGCTGCTCCTTGGATTGGATGTTATAGAAGGAGTTCGACAGCATTTCGATGGCAGCGCGCGCGCCCAGATAGGAGCCGCCGATGCCGATTACGATAAGAACCTCGGAATCGCCTTTGATTTTTTCAGCCGCCGCTTTGATTCGGGCAAACTCATCCTTGTCATAGTTGGAAGGAAGATCGATCCAGCCCAGATAATCCGCGCCGGCTCCCGTTCCGTTATGTAAATTATCATGCGCCGTCTTCACCTGCGCCGTTAAATAATCAATTTCATGCTGGCCGATAAAGCCAAGCGCTTTGCTGTAGTCAAACTTTACTGTTTTACTCATCCCGTATTGCCTCCCAACGTATTTTACGAAGCCTTGGCTTCGCCAGTTACCAACTTCGGCTATTCCTTAAGAATAGCCAATTTACCCCTAGAACACAAGCCTGTTCAACATGAACGATTGATGAAGGAGCAACCGGCTTTTCCTTAATAATAGGGGGAAATCATCAAATAAACGATAACGCCCGTAAGACTGACATACAGCCAGATCGGCATGGTCCATTTGGATATTTTGCGATGTTTTTCGATTTGCCCCGTCAATCCCCGCACCACGGACAGAAGCGCCAGCGGAACAACAACAACGGCCAGCACGATATGCGTTAGCAAAATAAAGAAATAAATGCCGCGCAGAATGCCTTCGCCACCATAAGGTGTCGACTCCGTCAAGTAGTGATACGTCACATAGGAAACCAAAAACAGGGTAGTTGTGAGGAACGCCATCCCAACAAAGGTACGGTGCATTTTAATGTTTTTCCGTTTGATCGCCACTAGCGCAACAACCAGTGAAAGAAAGGTAAAGCTGTTGAAAATCGCGTTTAGCATAGGCAAAATTTTTACATTAAAGCCGATTTCTCCGTCGTAGGCCGGCAGAAAAAACAAAACGGCCACCAGCGCCACGATAACCACCGTCAGGATTGCGACCAGCGGCGTATAGTTCTTTTGCTTCATTAGGAAACCTCCATCTTATAATGCGTGTACAAAAGCAGATTTTTATGCAGTCTATATAACTTTATCTCAATCCCCCCTGCGTATTCAATGCATTCTCTCGCCTTGAATGTAACAATTTAACGAAAGTTTGCTTTCCTCGCAGTTCCCTCGACAAAAAAGCACGCCCCTTGCGGAGCGTGCCATTCTTTCCAGAAGTCTTTCCCGATTATTTGCCCGATGGAAAGCGGACCAGCTCATTCACCTTGACGGCTTGCCCCGTCTTGATGGAGCGATTTCCCGCGATGCCCGTCAGAATTGACATGGCCCCATCTATATGTGATGCAGCCCGGTTGAAGCGATCATAAGCCGGAGGACCAAACAAATCGCGCAGCAGGACGGGATCGCCGCCGCCATGGCCGCCTTCGCCCGTCTCTACCTCAACCTCATAGGCAGGATCAAACATGGGAATAACGAGCAGCCGAATGCCCTTCACCGCACCCTCCTGCGATTTTTCACCGCCGCCGTTTACGTAAGGCTTCTCCACCACTCTTACCTCCAGACGGCCCTTGCTGCCGTTAAACACAACCTGGAAGCCCTCCCAAGGCAAATACGCATTAAGCGAATAGGTCAAAATCGCTTTGCTCCGGTATTGCACCATAACGCCCATCGTATCCTCGATGTTGATGCCGTCTCCGAATACGCTTTGATCGCGCTGGTAGCCATCCTCATGCTCCGCATCCAGATACATCGCCTTTAAATAAGGATTTTGGTCCAGATGCAGGGCAAAATGATCCTCTTTCGCGGCAGAGCTGCCAAAAGCCCGTTGATAAAACCGGGTTTCGCCACGGCGTTCGGCGTTTTCCTTGCCATAAAAGCGAAGATCGCCCATCGCAAACACCGTCTGCGGCTCCGACCCGAGCCAGAAGTTGACAAGGTCGAAATGATGCGTCGATTTATGCACCAGCAGCCCTCCGCTGTTGCGTTTGTCCCGATGCCATCTGCGGAAATAATCAGCCCCATGCTGCGTATCCAGCAGCCATTCGAAATGAACCGAATTCACCTCGCCGATGACTCCGTCCATAATCAGCTCGCGGATTTTTGTATTATGGGGCGCATAACGGTAGTTAAACGCAACCCGGAGATTTTTGCCTGTCCGCTCAACAGCGTCCAGAATGTCCTGACATTTATCCTCATCAATGGTCATCGGCTTTTCGGAAATGACATCGCAGCCAAGCTCCATCGCTTTAATGATATACGTATGATGCGTGCGGTCCATGGAGGTTACGATTACGCAATCCGGCTTTTCCCGGGAAATCATCTCCTGGAATTGCTCTGCCCGGTACGTCTGGACGGGAGCATGGTCATAGCGCTCCTGCAGTAAGGAATTAGCGTAGTTCATTCGTGTAACGTTGCTGTCGCAGAAGGCGACAAGCTCGCCTTGGTCCCTGAAATCCCGAACCAACGCTCCGTAAAAAAACTCTGCCCGCGAACCCGTGCCCACCAATGCATATCTCTTTTTCCCCATATCCCATACCCGCCTTTACCAATGATTGATGTTAAGCTTATACTCATAGTAGAACAAAATAAGTCAATATTCTTCTGAATTATTGCTTATATTTAAAAAAGTATGCATATCTTGTGCTTAACGTACATATTCACAAAGGAGGCTGCTAGGATGAGCAGGTCCTTGTTCAAGATTGAAAGGCTGAAGCGCGAGGGTCATTTTACGATGGAGAAGGATGAAATTCACGACTTTTACGAGCTGTACTACCTGCTGCATGGCGAACGCAGATATTTTATTCATGATGTCAATATGCTGGTGCAGCCTCGCGACCTGATCTGGATTCCGCCGCATATCCTTCACCGGACGCTGGATACAGGGAAGCCCGACCACGAACGGATTTTGCTACAGTTCCACGGACGGTATTTGCGGGAGCATCTGGGATTGGAGCCGGAGCAGCTGCTGGCAATGCTGTCCACAAGCGGCCGGCTTTCACCTGACGTCAAGGAGCAGGAGTCCATTGAAAATTTGCTGAACCTAATGATTGGCGAAAGCCGGAAGCCGCAAGCATCAACACCTCTATATCTGGCGTCCTTGCTGACGCAGCTTCTTGTTCAGCTTGCAAGAATGACGGAAAAAGCGACGAAGATGGAGCTTCGCCCGGAGCAGCCGACGGTTTGGGAGGAGATGATCCGTTATATGCATGAGCATTATGCCTCGCCTTTATCCTTAACGGAGATCGCCAAGCAGTTTTATATGAGTCCCTACCATGTCAGCCGCAAATTCAGCCAATATACGGGCTTTCAGTTTACGGAATACCTGGTTTGGCTGCGCATCAAAAAAGCCCGCGAGCTGCTGGCGGAAACCAGCATGCGGGTAGTCGATGTGGCACAGGAGTCCGGCTTCAATAACCTTGCCCACTTCCAGCGCGTTTTCAAGCGTCTGCTGCGTTGCACCCCCCTGCAATATCGCAAGCTTCACGCTGCCAGGAGGGATTGACTTGATTAACAAACGGCAGGGTTCCTTCGCTTCGACTTATCACTGTGATTTAGCGGTCATTAATGACCGCCACAAGCCAATTTAGCTGGAATTACTGTGATCAACGGTCACCCGTGTCCTTTACAGCCTAAAAGTAGCGCATATGAGCGGGAAAATGAGCTGTTACGGTCGCCAATGTCCTTTACAAAGTGAAAACCCGCAAAAAGCAGCTCCTAACGGTCATCGTTGTCCACAACCCCCCAGTGCCCTCAAGCCGGCAGCTAGCGCCGGTTTCCAGCCGCGTTCTTAGCATTAGTCTATAGTTCGGCTGAGCCAATGCTCGCTGTTGTGCCAGTTCACAGGGATATCAAGGTATAGAAAAAAGGGGCCGCCACGAAAAACGCGGGGCCCCTTTGTTTAATTACTCGTAAATATACGAGCAGCAATAGTCGGTTACTTCCGTTACCTGCAGCTTAAACTTGGTGTTGGCAGGCACCTGGAATTCGCCTTCTCCCTGGATGTGCAGCCATTCCGTTTCTCCTGGCAGCAGCACCTTGAGATCTCCGCCGAGAATCTCCATAATTTCCACGCAGTCCGTGCCAAATTCATAATCGCCGGGAAGCATGATGCCTAACGTTTTTTTCGTTCCGTCAGGGAACAAAACGACGCGGCTGGTCACCTTGCCGTCGAAATACACATTGGCTTTTTTAACAACCGTTACATTTTCGAATTGCGACATATGAGGATTCTCCTTTAGGGTTCTAAAACGACCTCTTTAAGATGGGATTACAGAAGCGCTTTGACTTTGCTCACTACGTTTTCAACGGTAAAGCCGTATTCCTTGATGACGCGGTCGCCAGGAGCCGAAGCGCCAAAACGGTCGATCGCCAAAATGTCGCCGCCATCGCCTGTGTAGCGCTCCCAGCCGAACGGATGAGCCATTTCGATAGCAAGACGTGCTTTAACGTCAGGCAGCAATACAGAGTTTTTATATTCTTTGGATTGCTTCTCGAACAGATCCCAGCTTGGCATGCTGATTACGCGAACCTGAATGCCTTCTTCAGCCAGCGCTTTTTGAGCCGCAACCGCCAGTTGTACCTCGGAGCCAGTAGCCAGCAATTGTGCTTGAGGCTTGCCGTCTTTTGCATCGGAAACAACATAAGCGCCCTTGCGCAGGTTTTCGCGAGCGCCTTGAACGGTGCCCTCCAGAATCGGCAGGTTTTGGCGAGTCAATACCAAAGCAACCGGGTTTTCTTTGTTTTCAACGGCATAAGCCCATGCGGCAGAGGTTTCGTTGCCGTCAGCAGGACGGATAACTGTCAAACCTGGGATGATGCGGATAGAAGCCAGTTGCTCGATCGGCTCATGCGTTGGGCCGTCTTCGCCTACCGCGATGCTGTCATGCGTCAGCACATACACAACCGGCAAGTTCATCAGGGCAGCCAGGCGGATTGCAGGTCGCAGGTAATCCGTAAACACGAAGAACGTTCCGCCGAATACCTTGATGCCGGTGTGCAGACTGATACCATTCATTGCGGCAGCCATGCCGAATTCACGTACGCCGAAGTAAATGTTGCGGCCGTCGTAGCTGCCGGGCTTGAATTGCGTCAAGCCTTTCAGGTGAGTCATTGTGGAGCTTTCCAGGTCGGCAGAGCCGCCGGCGATGCTAGGTACGTTTTTGGCCAGGCCGTTCAGCGCATTGCCGGAAGCAACACGTGTCGATACCGCGCTGGATTCAGTTGTGTAATGCGGCAGGTCGGCATCCCAGCCCTCTGGCAGATCGCCGCTTGTAGCCAGTTCAAATTGCTTGGCCAGCTCGGGATGTGCTTCCTTGTAAGCCGCAAACAAGGTATTCCATGTTGCGTTAGCCGCTTCGCCTTTTGCCTTAACATCAGCAAAATGGGCGCGCACTTCGTCAGGCACGTGGAACTGATGCTCTTCGTTCCAGCCGTAGAATTGCTTAGTCAGCTTGGTTTCGTCAGCGCCGAGCGGAGAGCCGTGAGGGCCTGCATGGCCGCCTTTTCCGCCTTTGTTCGGGCTGCCATAGCCAATAACCGTTTTAACCTCGATCAGGGTTGGTTTGCCTGTTTCCGCTTGAGCCTCTGCTACCGCAGCAGCCAAAGCCTCTAAATCGTTGCCATCGGCAACGCGCAGCACTTGCCAGCCGTAGCCTTCGAAGCGGCTTTGAACGGTTTCGGAATAAGACAAATTCAATTCGCCGTCCAGCGATATGTCGTTGGAATCATAAAGAACAACCAGCTTGCCCAGCTTCAAGTGGCCAGCGAGGGAAGCCGCTTCATGGGAAATGCCTTCCATCAGGTCGCCGTCGCCGCAGATGGAATAAGTAAAGTGGTTGATAATGTCAAAGCCTTCTTTGTTATAAACAGCGGAGAGATGAGCCTCCGCCATAGCCATGCCAACGGCCATTGCTACGCCTTGGCCCAGAGGTCCGGTTGTTGCGTCAACGCCAGCCGTATGACCAAACTCCGGATGACCCGGCGTCAGGGAGCCCCATTGACGGAAGTTTTGCAGCTCTTCCAGCGGCAGCGCGTAGCCGGACAGGTGCAGCAGGCTGTACAGCAGCATGGACCCGTGTCCCGCGGACAAAACAAAACGGTCGCGGTTTACCCACTCCGGATTGGAAGGATTGTGAACCATATTTTGAGCAAACAATTGATACCCCATCGGAGCTGAGCCCATCGGCATGCCCGGGTGGCCGGATTTGGCTTTTTCAATCGCGTCAATCGCAAGCGTACGAATGGTATCGATTGAAAGCTGTTGAATCGATTTTTGACTGACCGTCATTTTATTACCCTCCTGTTTTCTGTTTAAATCTCATTTTGACAATTTCAAATTCTGTATTCATTGTATCATTCCTTGTTAATTAAACACAACAGTCTTGTTCTGATGCACAAGCACGCGGTCTTCGATATGCCATTTGACGGCCCTTGCCAGCACAACTCGTTCAATCGTTCTGCCGATTCTTTTCAGGTTATCCACGTTGTCGCGGTGCGTGACGCGCTGGACATCCTGCTCGATGATCGGCCCGCCGTCCAGTTCCTCCGTTACGTAATGCGCCGTTGCGCCGATGATTTTTACCCCGCGGGTATAAGCCTGGGCATACGGCTTGCCGCCGACAAATGCAGGCAGGAAGGAATGGTGGATGTTAATAATCCGGTTAGGGAACTGCTCGATGAACTTGGCCGAAATAATTTGCATATAGCGGGCGAGAACGATCAGATCCGCTTTGCCTGCGACAACCTCCATTTGCTTGCGTTCTGCCTCATCCTTTGTAGTCGGAGTGACAGGAATATGGTGGAAGGGAATGCCAAAAGGCTCCACCAGCGAGCGCATATCGGGATGGTTGCTGACCACCATAGCGATGTCGGCATCCAGATCGCCATTTCTCCATTGCCACAGCAACTCAAGCAAGCAATGATCCTCTTTGGAAACAAAAATTGCCAGCCGTTTTTTGCGGCTTTCGCGGAAAATATGCCATTTCATCTGAAAGCGGTCCGCCACACGCGTAAAATCTTCCACCAAA
>PJUA01000268.1_pt1 | contig 38155 bp, 34 predicted proteins | sample 1512151 | NCBI WGS metagenome assembly PJUA01 (sample SAMN08177678, study PRJNA422409) | Soil metagenome, whole genome shotgun sequencing project. | isolation source: Soil enriched on filter paper: beechwood xylan treatment | place: USA: Madison | collected 2015-01-15
CGCCCAGCATATAAGGTATCGACGTTCCGTAATGCCGCGCTTGCTGCTCCCCGTAAATGTTCTCCAATGCCATGTCTATGGCGTTCCAGCCGATTGCATCCACTTCTTCGCTCATAGAAGCTCCTCCTTCAACCTGAGAGAAATATAATAATCAAACGGCGATTATGCGCCCATGTCCTGCAAGCTCCCGAAGCTCGCGCGGCAAAATATCATGATCCTCCTCCGGTATGTTCAGCTTGATGCCGTAGCGATTGCCTTCATCATCGGGCAGGCTCCAGCGAAGCTCTCCAACCAGAGTAAGGGGCTCTTCATTTAATACTAGCCCTAGACTAACCTCTATTTGTCGTTCCTCGATCGGAAGCAGCAGCGGCAGCCACACGCAACAGCCCGACTTGCTAATATTGTGGAGAATAGCTTTAACGGGCTTGGAAGGCGTCTGTACGCCGTCAATGCTCAAAAGTCGAAGCTCAAACGCTATTGGCTCCTTGAACACGTATCGAAATGGGGTCTGTCTGCGATTGATCATAGAGGCCTCCGTTAGCGTAATTTTGTAACCGCTATTTCCTATTATACGTATTCATCGTCAGGAAAACAGTGGAAATGAATAAATGACCATATATTTTCCTATATTTAGGGGGAATTCCTCAATTTGAAGGCTTTAATTCCCTATAATACAGATTGGTCGTATGATATTCTCCGTTTGCCGACTTCGCAAAACGGGGAATGCTGCCCGCTTTGATATAGCCAAGCGATGTATACAACTGATTGGAAGGATCGCCGTCCCTCGTATCCAGTACCAGCAGTGTTTTTCCCATTCCCGCCGCAGTGGTCTCCGCGGCTTCCATCAACACCCGCCCGATCCCCCTCCGGCGAAAGCGCGGATGCGTCATAAGCTTCGCAATTTCCACACGATGATCGCCGTTGGCCTTCATGCAGAAATGCAATTGAACGGTACCAGCCAGCGTCCCATCCGCAAAAGCGCCTAACAAAAGAACATCAGGCGCTAATACGCCCCTCCAATAAGCCTCGGCCTCCCCAAGGCTCAGAGGGGGAAGAAAACCAATAGACGCCCCTCCCTCAACAACCAGACTAAGCATCTCTGAAAATGGCGCTATATAGGGGGCGATTTCCGTAATTTGTTTAATAGCCAATTCATTCGGCATTGTTTATCCTCCTCGGCTTTATTTTGATCCTATTTTTTAGTGGATAAAAGCCGACAAAAAAACTCGCCCTCAAGACACCCTTTCCCCTCCGGTCCTCTCTGCTGAATATTTATTCGTTTCACGTGACTTTTCGGATAGCACCTCTTCAGCTGCCGTTGTAATCATTATTGATTATACACCTTCTAATGAGAATCGGGACTATCGTTGTCAAACTTCTGAATCATGACAAAATAAGACTTTTTTTGATACGATTAGACCCAACGTTAGCGTAATGGGAGGTAAAGAATGACAGGAGCAGCAAACCGTCCCCTGATGTCTTTGGCTGAAGCCTACCGGCTGTCGAAAAAGTCGGAATTCAGGCGTCTTGGTATCGTAACCGCCCTGCTTTTTTTCGTTTTGGCGCTTTCGGTTGTTTTTTATTCCATTCAATTTGAATATGTGTACGCCTTTTTTATCCTCATCTCGACCTTGTTTTTGTGGTATCTGCTGGTTCGGCACAACAGGCTTGCCGATTACCTTGGCTACAGGCGCTTTGTTAGGCAATGGCCTGAGTTATGTGCTGCCCCGGAGCATGTCGTTTGGATGTATATCTCCACTACTGGCCTACATGGCCATTTGTACAAAATGGTAATAGCCGATTCCTTTGGCAACCGTCACCTGCTGGACTTCGCCGACGATTCCCAAATGGCCGAACGCTGGTTGCAGGCGGGAAAAGAGACCTTTCCGCTTTGTATTTTCGGCCATGAGCCGGAAGACGGACTTTTTGACCTTTATACAAAAGACCCTGCGGTTTTTTACCTCTATGCCAAAAGACTTATGCCGCCCGTGAAGGGACTGCCCGTTCTGTCGCTTCAGCAAGCCCGGCAGCATGCTCGGATGATGCCCGCACACACTCCCCCCTCTACCTTTGAAGGCTTGCCGCAGGACCCCATAATCCGGTTTATGGTCGGCTGCGACATCCGATTTTGCATCATGCCCAATGCTTACGCCATATATGAAGAAATTAGAGATGCTGGTCTTTACGTTAGCAAAATGCCGCTCTTTTTTGCTGAAATTTTCTACAGTCTGGATTATGCAAAAGACCGTTATCGCGGCTCCGACTCTATAAAAGAAACGATGGAAAACGACGCCTTGGAGCGCCTGGCGCGATTTTGGGATATTACGGACAGGCCAAGCCTGATCCATTATTTGAATTGGCTTTTGCAAACCGGGCAGCGGGCCGATATTAACGTAAAGGAAATCAGCTCCGTCCGGAACATGTTCCCTCATGTTCGCACAACGGCAGGTTTTGATATTGCGCGATTTGTACAAATCGTCCGATGCGGGCTGGTGACGGGTTTATTGAGTGATTCCGATGAGGCCGAAGCGTGGCTCGCAAAATGCCATCGTTTGTTTACGTGCCATTTTGCGGGATACGATGATTTTGTAGACAGTTATCTGGCGGGGTTATATGCCTGGAGTCCCACTGCGTATCAGACAGGACTGCAGGGAGTTTGTTATGCGTATATGAACCCATATTGCCCGTGGAACACGCATAAAGGCGGAAGCCTCCATTTCAACGCGACGTGACAGCCCTCCTTCCCATTTCGCAAAAATCTCCTAGCTGTTAATTTTGTCATAGACCTATCCCCTGGCGCTGGCTTTATAATGACGGGTATGTCTAAAAACAAGGAGAGCTGCGTTTCATGTGGTTTGTATTTGCACTATTAACCGCCATCGCCTGGGGCGGCGCGGATTTATTTTATAAGAAAGGCAGCGACAGCGGCGACCGGTTCAGCCATCTCAAAATCGTCATCATGGTTGGATTGGTCATGGGGATACACGGTTTGTCCTATATGCTCATCAAAGGAATTGCCTTTGACCCTTTTGATATGCTTCGCTATTTGCCCGTATCAGCGCTTTATATCCTTTCTATGACCATTGGATACATCGGCCTGCGCTACATCGAGTTGTCCATATCCTCCCCGGTTCAAAATTCTTCAGGGGCCATTACAGCTATTCTGCTGTACATCTTTTTCACGCATAGCCTTGGCGTTTTGCAGATTGTTGGCATTATTGTGGTCACAACTGGCGTTATCGGCATTGCCATTCTTGAAAAAAGGGCGGAACGCTCTGCGCTGCTCGCCAGCGCAACATCCATCGACCCCAAATATCAAATTGGCGTTATGGCCATTCTGTTTCCTATTTTGTACAGCCTGATCGACGGTTTGGGGACGTTTGCGGACGGCATCTATTTGGACGAACTGGAGCTAATTAGCGAAGATGCCGCTTTGCTGGCTTATGAATTCACCTTTTTTGCCTGCGCGGTGCTTGTTTTTATTTATTTGCGGTGGGTCAAAAAAGTACGCTTTAACCTTCTGGGAGAGCGTGTTAAGGGCTATGCCGCCATTTTTGAAACGATCGGCCAGTTTTTCTATGTGTTTGCGATGTCCAGCAACGCTATTATTGCGGCTCCATTGATCGCATCCTACAGCATTTTTTCGATTCTATTATCCCGCATTTTCCTCAAGGAGAAGCTGAGCAAAACACAATACGCCGTCATTGTGTTTGTCCTGATCGGCATTGCGCTGCTCGGCATAGCGGACGAGTTGTAACGATCCCGGGTTGCGGGGCTCGGCATAGCAGACGAACTGCAGCGGCACGGTTGCCCTGCACGGCTTAGCGGAATTACTGGAGCCTAGCTGGATACGGCTTTAAAATAGCTGTAAATCTGCTCAAGCCGCTTAGCCTGCGGGCCGTTTTTCTTTTCCATGGAGCCAAATTCAAAAAACTTTACCTTCTTAAAACCGACATATTTGAGCAAAGCCCGCTTCATCAATATTTTGTGGGCATTGTTCAGCCAGAGCAACGGATATAGGGTTGGTCCCTCCATAGTGGAAACAATAACGGCCGACTTGTTCTTCAGCAATCCCTCCGGCAACATACTCCCCTTCTTCCGATAAGCAAAATTCGCTGCCATCATCCGGTCGATGTATCCCAGCAGCATAGCTGGAGGCCGCCCCCACCAGATCGGATAAATAAATACGATTTTATCCGCCCACAGCAGCTGCTCCCGGTATTCCGTCAAATCAGGATCGAGGTGCATATCTCTCCTTCGCTTTTGCTCATTAAATACAAGCCGGGGGTCAAAATCTTCCTCATACAAATCCAATAGTTGTATATCGCTCACAAGGGGGTTTTCCTTCAAGCCTTCCATCGTTTTTTGCAAAAAAGCATAGTTCAGGCTTTTGTGATTGGGATGGGTATAAATAACCAGTGTTTTCATAAAGCACCTTCTTTATTATCATTTGATAATAAATTATCATGACGCCGTTTACTTGTCAATAGATAATTATCTTTTAATAAACAAGGGATTACATGCAGCTAAAAAGGCGCTTCCCTCAAAATAGAAGGAAAACGCCTTTTAGCCCGTTACCATTAAATTTTATGGCATTTATTTGATACTCAGCCTTTGCCCAAGTCAGTAACAAAGCTTTAGCCGCTCACTTCATCCCGCCAATATTGGAAGCAGGGTATCCGTGATTCACCGCAACTCACGATCACTTCTTGGGCTCAACCGCTACCCACAGCTCGTTCCGGTTCTCCTCCGGCGGCAAATATCGTTCGATGGCGGGCAAATAGGCAAGCTCGTAGCCGGACACCGGCAGCCAATCGGTATAGAGACGTTTCCATAATCCCGCAATGCCCTCCGGCCCGCCTTCCGCTTCAAACACGGCCCATGTCGCAGCCGGAAATTCCCGTCGTGTCATGCCTTCAGGCGGCGCTTCATTCGAGACAATAGACAACATATAGTAAAACGACTCGCTCCTGCCAAAATCTCCATCGGCGCATACGCCCAAAATACCGATTAGCGGAGAGGCCTCAGCCCGGATTTCCCAAAGTCTTTCGAACAGCCCTTCGCTTGCCGCTTTCTCCCATAAAGCAGGCACCTTTTCAAACACATGGTGATGATCAACGCTTTCCTGAGCGCTAACAATAGCAAACCCGGCTAAATCTTCGATTCTGTAATTCATTTCCGCAGCTCCCTTAATCGAAATTTGAAAGGAAATGCGGGAATAGGCCTTGAGTTTGGTTCCGGCATGACGCGCTGAAGTTGGAGTGGCTCCATGCAGTTGGGCAAACGCGCGGGCAAAAGCCTCAGGCGAATCATACCCGTATTTATGAGCAACCTCGATTACCTTGATGTCGCTGCTCTGTAAATCAAAGGCTGCCAGCGTCAGCCGTCTCCGCCTGATGTATTCCGACAGCGGAACCTCCGCCATGAACGAAAACATGCGCTGGAAGTGATGCACCGAGCAACAGGCAATTCGGGCTGCGGCCTGGTAATCAATTTGTCCCTCAAGCCTCTCCTCGATATAATGGATGGCTTTGTTCATGCGCTCTACCCATTCCATTCCCGCTTCCCCCCTCTTCTTTCATCCTACTGCAGCGCCAGGATGCTGTCCTAGCATTTGATGCCATTATCTGCATGACAGAGCAAAAAAGAAGCATCCAGTCCGAATAGCGGGGGCGTGTCTGTAAGCGGCAGCCGGGCCTTGCATGGCGGATTTTCCCTGGCATTAGGCGCTCTTTGCTTTATTTACACCTTGAACTGGCTCAGTTCCTCTTGGAGCTTTTTGGACAAACCGCTCAGCCTGTCGGACAAGCTGGCAACCTGCTCAATGCTTTCAAGCTGATCCTGCGTGCTGGCGCTAACCTCTTCCGTGGATGCCGAATTTTCTTCCGTTGTGGATGAGATAATTTCAAGCGCCCGCACAATTTCCTCCTTATGGGTATAAACGCTGGATGCGCTGCCGCTAATGCGCTGCATTCTCGACTTTAGCTCCTCCAGATCATTACTGATGTGGAAAAATACTTGCTTCGTATCTTCAACTGACTTCGCGTTTTCCTCGGCAATTTTCAAGCCCTGGACGGTATGCTGGACCGATATTTTCGTTTTTTCTTCAATAATGCCAACCTTTTTGGCAATTTCCTGAGTTGCCATTGCCGTCTGCTCCGCCAGCTTGCGAACCTCTCCCGCAACAACGGCAAACCCTTTGCCCTGCTCTCCTGCGCGGGCGGCCTCGATGGAAGCATTTAGCGCAAGCAGGTTAGTTTGTGTAGCAATTTGCTGCACGGTCGCAACAAAACTCCCGATTTCATTGCGGCTCAAGTCAATATCGTGAATGAGGGATGACATCGCTTGCGTCGCATCCTGGTTATCCTGCGACCATTTGGATAACTGCTCGACTACTTCAAGTCCTCTCACGCTTTGATCAGCAGAAGCTTGCGCCATCTGCTCTACAGCCTTCGTTTCATTAGAAATTTCGTCGATTTGCGCAGATAACGTTCCGGTTTTCTGAAAAATTTGCTCAGTCTCCTCGGACTGATAATTGGTGGCATTGGCAATTTCATTAATCGCAGTTGCCGTATCGTTCATTGTGACGGCCGTTTTGGACGAGATCGTTTGCAGTTCCTGCGAAGACTGGTTTAGCACATTCGCAGAGTCGGCCACCATGCCGATCATACCATTAATTTTTTGAACCATATTAGACATGCCGCGAGAGATTTGACCAATCTCATTCGCAGATTTGACGTCAAAGCTGACAGTCAAGTCGCCTTGCTCGATCAGCTTTATTTTGCCAAGCAGCTTTGGTATGGATCTGAGCAAATAACGCAGTGTCACGTAGCAGCAGGCAACCAGTAGAAGAGTAGCCGCGATAAAGGAAATCAGCGTCATTTGGGTCATTCCTTTTAACTGCTCCAAAACCTCATCTTCGCTGATCGTCAAACCAACGGACCACCCCGTATCCTCGCTAGTAGCATAGCCGATGTACCGCCGTTCGCCGTTATCCTGCATGAGTTCCACGCCGGATTGCCCGTCCACCATCTTTTGGCCAATTTTGCCCAAGTCGCCGGGGCTTTCTGTCAGCTTTTCCTTAAGAATTTTTGTTTCATCGGGATGATACAAAATATCACCTGTTTGGGAGGCCAAAATGGAGAAACCTGTCTTGCCAAGCGAATAGCTCTTCATAATGGTGGGAATATCGCTAAAGGAAATATCTACTGCAACAAATCCGATCATGCTGCCAGCCGCATTTTTAATCGGGTAGAAGATACCCATCAGCAGCTCTCCTGTCGTAACGTCAGGATAAGGGTCGGAATAATAGAGGCCATCCTTCTCCGTGACCGCCTTGTAGTAGGGGCGCGTTTGGATGTCAAAAGAGGAATCAGATACGGAGCCATTATCCAATATGTAGTAGCCTTTCCCGTCGATGCTCGCAACCCAGGCATCCGCAAAGGAAGGTTCCATAGAGACCATCTCCGCGAGTGTAGCTTGCACCTCGGCTGCATAAGGCGATGTTTTGGCCATTTGCGGCGTCTCCGTTGATTCTATGTAACGTGTAAAGGTTTGATTGGTTGACATTAGCTTTACAAGCGAGCCTTTTTCTTTAAAAAAAGCATCAAACTCTTTAACTAGCGCTGTTGTTTTCGTCTCCAGCAACGTTTCTTGCTGATTAATCAAAATGCCGCGCATGTTAGAAAACATAAATGCTCCCAGTACGAAAAAGACAACAACGATAATTCCAAACAACATAATCGCCAACGTATTGGCAATACTCGAAAATCCTGATGCTTTCTTTTTCATAATTTGTAACATGTTGTCATCTCCCTTGGTGTCTTGTTAGCAAAGCTCCCTTTAATATTTCTAATCTTGTATTTATTTTAAATGGATTTTGAATTTGTACAAGTCTCATTTTTAAAAGACAGCGGTCTCACCTCACTTTTTTATTTTTGTTAATGGTTATTCACCGTTTAGAGAAGACCTTCCGATATATATCAGGACAGGAAAAAACAGACGCAACAGGAGCTGACCAGATTGAAAAAAGGGTTATTGTCCATAGTGCTGACATTTGTATTGCTAATCGTCTTACCCGGCCAGATCACTGCCAAGGAACAAAAATGGCGGTTTACTGATTTTAGAGCTATTCAGCATGATGATTTTTCCTTGACCGTTGATGGAATTATGGAGAATCCGACAGCCGGCGAAGTGATAACGGTCAGGCTGAGCAGCTCCGAAACCCTCCTTTCTGAAACAAAGGGCTTTCTTAATACAAAAGGCTATTTTCGCGTAAAAACGCCGCCCGTTAATACCTCCATGCTTAGTGGCAACAAGATCAGCATTTCGGTTATTGATAAGGAAGGACAAAAAACGGGAAGCACTCAAGCCTTTCCCGTTTCTCTAAAAGCAAATGATCCAGACTTATTTAGCCGCAGGGACGAATATGCGAAATATATGGATAGCTCGCAGCTTGTCCTATCCCTAGAGGAGTCCCGGAAGCTTGGGCACAATGCCGTCAAACTTGCCAAACGCCTGGTCGCCGGTGACCGGGCCTCCTACTTTCTGGATGACCATGGGAAGCTTTGGGGCTGGGGGCAGCTGCTAGGCATTTTCGATAAAACAGCCAAATCCTTCCCAGTTGTGTGGAGATTGCCGAAAGGGATTACAACCGTACCTAATGTTGCTCAAGTCAGCGTTGGCGGACAATCGGGCGCTCTGCTTACGAAGCAGGGTGAAATCTGGCAATGGGATTACCGCTCAGCGGATACCGGGCTTGTTCGTATAGGCAAATTTTCCGGGGTTAAGGAAATTGCCATAAATAACGAAGGAAACGGCTTGATCTTGAAACAGGACGGAACTGTGCATAGCTGGACGTTAACCTATGGCAAAAGCGGTCTTGACGGAAAATACCCCGCACCGAAGATAACGGTGAAAGCAATGGCTTCATTAACCGGAATTACCAGCATTGTCATTGCTCCCTATAGCATGTCTGGACAATCCACGCATCTTGCGCTGCAAAAAAACGGCACGGTTTGGGCATGGGGAGATTTGAGCGTTATTGCAAGTGCTCGGCAAGCAGGCAACACCAACGAAAACAAAGCGCTTCAAGACGGGCTTTCCCGCTATTTGCCTGATGCTGTTATAAGCGGCAAGCCCGAGCAGCTTAAGGGCTTCCCTCCCATTATTCAAATCGCTCTGTATGGAGGCTATCCCTTGCTCGTGAGCGATGACTTGGAGCTGTGGTCCTACCTGTCGACAGAGGATACCTTTATAAAAAAACCGGGTAAAGTTTCGCATGGAGTAGCTGCCGTATTCCAAAATAGCAGCTATGTGCTTGGAACGGATGGGCGTTATTATGAATGGAACCCCGGCAGCCAGGCCCTTGTTTATGAGCCGGTTGCCATGCTTGATGGATTTCAAAGCCTGTCGCAAGGCGCTACCGCTGCTACTGATTCCAAGCATTCGCTTGCCGTTAATGCAGAGGGCAATCTGGTATCCTGGGGATATAATTCGAGCGGACAGCTCGGGATCAGCGCTTCTCCGGCTTCACCTACTGAGCCTTATCTGATCAGCAAGGTAGCTAATGCCGTATCTATCGCTTCAAGCGAAAAGCATATCTTGGCTCTTGGCAGCGACGGCACAGTCTATGGCTGGGGCAGCAATTCAAACGGACAAATTAACGGGAGCGCCCGTAAAGAGAATTTGAGCCCCGTCGTAATCACCAAGGCGCAAGGGATCAAAAAGCTGGGAGCCGGCAATGGTTTTTCCCTGTATCTGGATCAGAAGGGAAAGCTTTATGGCTGGGGCGATTTGGAAAGGCTTGGACTGGAGCCAGCCGCAACGCCAACCCACATCGACTCTATTGCTGAAGCTATCCAGGATATTGCGGTTTCTGAATCCTCTGTGGTTGTGTTAGGCGTATCTGGCCAGGTATACCAGCTTGGCGCCATTGTTTATCTGGGGGACAAGGCTGGAGATAACAGGAGCAATTATGTACGCAGTATCGCTCCGATTACCGACGCAACCGCCATTGCAATGGGAAGGCAACAGGGCTACGCCGCTCGCAAGGATGGAACCGTATGGATCTGGGATACTATCATTTCGGAAAAGTCAGCCGGGGCAAAGCAGATTACAGGCTTAAAAAATATCAAGCTGCTGGCTGCCGGAACGGCCAATGACGATTATTTGCTTGCCCTTGATAAAAGCGGGGAGCTGTGGGGCTGGGGCGACAACACGGCGTCGCAGCTTGGCCGTCACGTTAAACAAACATTAACGCCCCCCGTAAATCTGACAAAGGAGCCCTTCCGCTTGAGTGAAGCTTCTTGGACAAGCGTGAAAAAAAAGCTGGAGTACCGGGCTATAAGCGCTTCGAGCCGCGGGGCTTTGCTCCTGACCAGCAACAATGAAATGTTGTTTTTCGGATATTCCTCTTATTCGCTGCTGGCCAAAAAACTGCATTTGAATGTCTCCTTTGCCGAGCCGCAAGGAAGTAACTATTACTTTATCATTGGCGGAAGGCTATATGTGAACGGCGGAGACAATACGTTCGGACAAATCGGCAACGGGACAAAATCGTATTTTGACCAGCCTCAGCCTATTCGCACAATTGATGGAGCTAAGCTGAACGCCTCCGCCGGATAGAACGGATCGTCAGGCCCGCCGCGACATAAAGCGCGGTGGGTAAGATCCCCGTTATGGGAGACACCCATATCTCCTTGCCGGCGGCAACGGTTATATAACCGTCAATGACAAGCGGGTTAAGAAGACTATCCTCCACCGCATGCATCAATACGCCAGGCCAGATGGAGCCAGCTATTCTGTACAGCTCAACAAACAGCACCGACCAGGCAACCATGGAAACAACCGCAATAGCAGCAAAGGTTATTTTGTTAACAGGCAGCACCGTATACATCATTTCATCGGGCAAAAAATGCAGGTAATAGGGCACATGCCAGACACCCCAAATGACGCCGGCGATTCCGTAAAGGGCCCAGTCGCCGGTTCCCCGCTGCACCAGCTTGGCCGTCAGATACCCCCGCCAGACAGCTTCCTCGAATATATTTTTGACAAACTGAATCAGCAAAAGACTCATGAACACGCCCCCCAGGGCGCTTAACCGGAAGTTAGAGTAATCGATCCATCCGGTCGCGTAGCCGGCCAGCAGCACAATGGACGTAACCAGCGGATAAGTCAGCAGAGCGACCAAATACCAAGGCCACCCCGTGCGCAATGCCGGGGCAAGCCCCGCTCCCTTCCATCCGTCCCCGGCAAAGGAGCGAAGGACAATAACCGTAAGAAGCGGAAGGACAAGCCATAGCCCCATTCCTAGCGTATTGCCCTCCTGCTGGCCCTCCAGCAAGCTGTCAACCCATACGCCAAGCCATCCGCTGGCGATCACAACAATAACGAAAACAATGAAGTTCCGTATTCCCTGCGCCTTCATATTCAGCACCTGCCCTTTTATGATTTGATTAAAATAGCCATAATCCATGCAGCTTCAGGCATAGGGTCATCCGGTCTTAGCGCGATATGCCCGGCAATGCCCTGAATGGCATTCCAGAAAGCAAGCGAAAGCGCAACGGGGTCGCCTTCCTTGAACTGGCCAAGCCTTTGGCCCTCCATAATCAATTCCTTGCTTAGCAGTGAAACGTTTCGGACATCCAGCATGTCGTTTACCTTTTGCGAAATATCGCGATGGAAAAAGGCGTTTCCCATCAAAACAAACATTTTGGCCGAAAATGGATATTCCAGCATGGCAAGCAGCTCCGATACTAAAGCGTGCAGAAAAGCGGCCGGATCAGTCATTCCGGAGGTAAAATCAATGTCCATCCTCTGGCAGCCAATCTTGATCAGCTCCTCGTAGATATGCTCCTTGGAGTTAAAGTAATGAAACATCAGGCCCGAGCTAATGCCCGCTGCCTTGGAAATCTCCCGGGTGGAAGTGCCATAAAAGCCCCGCGCAACAAATTGCTCCAGCGCCACCTGCAGCAATTGAAGCCTCCGCTGCTCATGCTGCTCCTGTTTGGTTACCAAAACAATTCTCCTTTCCGCGAATTATACTATTATGATTGCTATGTTATTAAGCAGATGCTCAATATTAAGCACTTGCTTAATATACTAAACATCTCTTTTCCTGTTGTCAATTGTCCACACTTTTTTAATTGCTATATCATGTCCAGCGAGGGATAATGAATAAGATTTAGTCTATGAAGGGCTTTAACTATTGAATACGGAGGTTATCTCAACATGAGTCATGCTATTCTGCATTCCTTCATCAAGGAGGGAGATTCCAATCGCCATTACGCTCTTTGTCTGGCTGTGGAAAGCCAAGGTCAGTTAACGCTGTTAAATGACGGACAGCCCGTATTATTTTCATTACATGACAAGAAAAAAATGGGGTCACCGGTTCTGTTCAGAAAGCCGGATGGAAAGCTGGGGCTTGCGGCAGCAACTCACGAAGGCTCTGAATATATCCTTCTGTATGATTGCGCAGAGGATTGGACGTTTATGAACGAGCGCCATGTTCGCGTTAATAAAAACGGCATACCGATCAAGCCATTTTCGATCAACTACAGCCAAGCCAAAAAAGAATTCATCATGCAATGGAGCGATGGCAGCCGCGGCTATGCCGCCGTTACTTCGGACTGGACGACGTTCAGCGAACCCGCAATGGCTGATTTTGAGAAGACACAGGCTGATATTCCGGTAGCTGATGCCATATGCGTCTCGTCGCTCACGATCAGCTCAGAGGAATACGCAGCGCTGATTATGCGTTATAACAAGCCGCAGCATACCGGGTTTGCCGAAGCGTTTGCAGACATGAGCCTGCCTGTTGGCGCAGATGCCGGGGAGCTGAACCTGCCGGGGCAGGTTACAGCAACCTACAGTGATGGTTCCATTAAAGGATTTGGCATATCCTGGGATGCAGAAGCCGTTGATTTTCAAAGGCCCGGCGTGTATACGCTTACCGGAAGGATCAAACAGCCGCAATATCCCAATCCGTTAATCAGGGAACGAGCGGACCCTTTTATTTTTCATGATAATGAAACGGGTTTCTATTATTTCACCGCCTCTTATCCCACCTATGGGCATGATGACAACAATGAAATTCAGGCAGACGGTTATGATCGAATTATGATCAGACGCTCCCGTACGCTGGAAGGCTTGGCGATTGCGGAGGAAATCGAGGTATGGAACGAAGAAAATTCCTCTATAAACCATCGTTACATCTGGGCGCCCGAGCTGCACAAAATTGGCGGCAAATGGTACATTCTCTGCACGGCCAGCAGCGAGCCGGACAATGTATGGGGTATCCGGCCCATGTTTATTCCTTGCAATGGCGACGTTATGGAACCCTCCGCATGGTTCCGCGACGGCCATTATGCGATTAACGACGTTAACGATGGCTCGTTCAGTACCTTTTCACTGGACATGACGTATTTCCAGCACCTGGAGCAGCATTACGTGATTTGGGCGGAAAAGCCGGCTGGCTCCAGATTGTATATGGCAACGATAGACCCGGCTCAGCCCTGGAAACTCACCAGTCCCCGGATCGAGCTTTCTGTACCGGACTATGCGTGGGAGCAAGGCCAAGGCGATCAGATCGACGAAGGGCCTGTCGTCATTAAACATTCCGGGCGGGTATATGTCTTTTTCTCCGCTTGCACCGTTGATGCCAACTATTGCATGGGGTATCTGCATGCGGATGAAAACGCCGACCTGATGAGGCCGGAAAGCTGGACAAAAAATCCGTTTCCTGTCCTGTCGACCCACGATTTCGACGACGGCCAGCAAGGCCCGGGGCACAATTCCTTTACATGCGATGAGCTAGGCAATACCGTATTGTGCTACCACTCCCGCACCAAAGGCGAACCCGGAGACGGCGGACTGGATGATCCCGGCAGACATGCGCGAATCAAGCCGATCCATTTTGCCCGCGACGGAAGACCGGTGCTTAATATGAGCCTGGAGGAAGAACTGAAGCCTCAACTCTCGACGATCTCCATTACGATTACTATCACTGATTAGTAGCAGGATGACTTTATTAAGAGATTGCCAGAGCCGTTCTGGCTGGAAGCAACAAGCCGCTTATTCTCAACAAACACTCCCAAATCGGGACAGGCTGATGTTGGAATTAAGCGGCTTTTTTTGAATTGACGTTTTTCAGTAAATACTACCTTGCAAAAGTCTCCAATTCCTTGCCGTATTCTCGTATGAGTTCATTTGGCGATAATTCCATGTTGCGAGCGACTTCTCTACATCGCTCTGTTTCATAAGAGGTTAACGGACCACAGAAATATAAAGCTTCAAGGTAATAGGCTAAACGATTATGCTCTTTATCCTCAAGGTTTGTGACTCTTGCAAGCCCTTGTAAACAATCGAGTGACACCTTTACCAGTTCACTTCCATACGTTTGTAACTGCGTAAATACATCCATCACCGATTTAAAAGAATAAGGCGGTTGAAGGTCATAGTCTCTATAGGTTGCGTTCAACCAATATTCAGCCGCTTCCGCTAATGACAACTGCTTTGTACCCTCTATTGCCTCCTTGAACCGGGCATCGGATTCCTTCATATCAGGAAATAGCTGATAGAATAATCGTTGATCTATCGTTTTTCTCATAACCAAGCCGTAATCCAGATAAGCATTATCGGTAGACGCATATGCAATAAAATTTTCTGCTTTGTCTAATGCATCAAATGCCCCTTCTTCCGTCAATTGCTGTATCGCCCGAATTACGGAGACATAATAGCCATCTACTATAATTCCCTCTTCAAAAACAGCAATCGGCTCTCCATCAAAGTGTTCATCCTCAGCATCAGCTTCCTTTAGCTCCGGATCCTGTCGAGATATTTTTTCAAAATACTCGACAATCCTTCCACTCTCCCCCATATGCTCATTCCAAAGTTGAAAATCGAAATCGCCACAATGATACTTCAAGATTTGCGTTTCTTCCTCATCATAGCCTTTATTGGAATTCGTTTTATAACTTTCAAGTGTTTTTTCAAAACGCGCTAGCGTATTCATATATATCAAAATCTCTTTATACTCGTTCGTGTAAAGACAAAAAGCATAAACCTGTTCATTATCGGAACTTTCAGCAAAATCCTTTACTAGATGCCTGCATCCCTCAGTTAATGCTCGTGCAAACCCATCCACCGTTACTAGTTGAACATTAGCTGGAGGTTCCTTTCGAAATACAACTTCATCCTGGTCGGTGAGTACATAATAACCGTTGCTTTTAACCGGCGTTCTTCCGTCCATCAAGCGCCATATACTTGAATAATACAAATTCATATGTATGCCCCTTCTTAAAAGAGCACATTACAACATTCGCAATGTACTCCGAGTATTGTTGATTGTATTCTACTTAAAATTCATCCGTAATATCGGTCCAGTTCTCCCAATCTGGCAGCTTTTGAACCCGCCAGTAGTCAAGAAACATGAGGATGACCTCGTTTGCGTCAAGCGTCTGATAGCTGTAATGCTTAAACCCGTCTTCTCCGTCCTTGAACCGGATTTCAACAATGATGCCGCCCTTGTCATCCTTGGCTGGAATAGCTTGCAAATAAAAGCTTTCCTGTACCAGCTCGCTAGGCTCCAGAACAATAAAATCCTCGGAATCTTCGCTAAACTCCCCGATAATATCGGTAAAAAGCTGTTCGTTGATATCCTTGTTCGGGAAGGTGGCCCATTGCGTGTTAAGGGTAAAAATCAAATCCCCGCCCTTTTTTTCAACCTGTTCCTGATGCTCCATATCTAGTTCCTCCATTTCGATATTTAATGCCAATAATTATTACTTTTCTTAATTCATCAACTTGCAGCAAGGAGAGCTGGTGGATCATACTCCTTCATCCCCATCCTTGTGCAATACCAGCCCTTGGCGTCACGGTAAATATGCATTTCAAACTGCGTATTAACGGAATTACCCCAATAATCAATGGTTAATTTATCCTTAAACACATGAATAAATACAATCATGTAATCATCTGCGTCCTTTTGGACAAAATAATTAATCATATGCAAGTTGGATAATATGTCTTTTATCCAATCCTCGTGACTATCTCTCGGAATGTGGAGAGTGAACTCGATGTTATCACCATCTGGCAGAATCATTTCTCCGTTAGTATCGTTCCACTTCATACTGGAATAGGCCTCAAGCAAGTCCTGAGGAGAATATTTCACGTTGCCTTCACCTTCCCACGCTGAAAATTCTTTTGTCCAACCTATATTAAAGAGCCTCATTATCTGAGAATAAATCCGGATTTTCCACCAGCATTTCCGTCAGTATCTCTGTCATAGCAACTGTATCGCATACTCTGACAACTGCGTCGCCAAAGCGCCCCTTGCTCATCGCGCCTTTGCGCTCGAGAATGTCATCCACCTTCCAGAAATGCTCCGACCAAGGCAAGCCGCAATGTCTGCGGGAAGGAACAGGTAATTCTGTGCCGTCAGGCAGCACTGTATAAAGCATCTCATGACTATCCGTTAAACGCCCCGGTATATCGACCCATTCTTCAATGCCATGAATAAACGTATTGCGCTTTAAGTCAACTCCAACCAATAAAATGGTTGCCTTGCGGTCAAGCAGCTTTCCCCAAGCGGAGCCTCTGGCGCAAGGCGTATCAAACAGATGGTCGCTGCTTGTAAACTCCAGCGCGTCTTGTCCTAACGCGGCTACGGAATGAGTAGGATGCCAGGAACGGACCACGCCGGGCCGTTTGCGGAAAAGCTCAGGCAAAATACCAACGCAAACCTCAGACTTTTCCACATCGAATTTTGGATTGCTTCCATTTATATATGACCAGGTATGAGTAGGCAGCACCAGCAGCCCTTCCTTCATATATTCTGTAAACGCATCCAGAACCGTGTCTGCTCCCCCGGCAACCTCGCCAATGCTTTTCATGGAGGAGTGCACCAGCAAGGTGCCATCCCCTCTGATACCAAGCTGCTTCAGCTGATTCAGCAAGCTTTCTTTTGTATACAAAATAAACCCTCCCTGATTAAAATGACAAAGATTATTCCTGCTCTATAACTATATTTGCGCAGCGAATAATAAGGTCTGTTCCCATCTTGCCCGAAAACAGCATATGAGCCTCATAACCTTCATCCGTCTTGTACAACTCCTCATAAAGCCAGTGCCTGCCTTCAACGGGCTCGTCCTGCTTAATGATTTCAGCGCATTGAAAGGTTATTTTGTTCAAATTCGTAAAACCGCCGTCTGTGTCCAGCCGCATCACAATGTCCCGCCCCTTGGTCAGCTCTATCACCTTGCAATCATGAAATTGAAAGGAGCGGTCGATGGACTCCGGAATGTTCTGCGACTGCCTGGCTCTGGCGTATGCATCCATGGTCCTTCTCACTTGAAGTTCATTCTCTTTGCCCAGCTTTTTCAGCTCCAGCAAAACGTCCTTCGTGCAGTACCCTAGCGCAAATACCCGCTTATCTGCAATACGGGAAGAAAGCGAAGCCGGCAGCGGGGAAAACGCATAGCTGCATTCCCATTCGTGACGAGTCCTGAACTCCGCCTTGCTCCCCTCCTCATCAAATGGAGGCCTCACATCGAAAGCGGCGATTAATTGATGGATATGCTCTTTTTGCTCAGGCGGCATCTCAAATCTTAGCAGGTCCTCCTCTCTGGGTTGCTCTTCGTTTAACACTTGATGAAGCGGAATCATATACGTTCCATCTTGTTCAAGCATATAACGGGGATCCGTATCGTACATTTCACGTTCCAGTTGGACAAATGCTTTTTCTTTTCTTTTATAGAGACGCCTATATAGTCCTTCATCATGGATGTAAGCTCCCCTATGCACTCTTTTCCCAAAATGAAGACCCATGTGCTGACACTGCTCATACCACTCTTTCGTTAAAAAGTTCATGGCTTCCCCCTCTGCGTAATCTACCAATTTCCATTGGTCTCCAGCCATTATATCAGCCTTCATCCCAATTCCAAAACAACTATGGGTTATTTGGGGCTATTGTAAAATCATCCCACATCTCTTATTCTTAAACTTAATGCATAGAGTTCAATGAACATCAAGAAAGGAAGACTAGACTTACTATGAAAGCTTCATCCTCGTATTTAACCCGGCCCTTCTATTTTCTATGGACCACTCAGACGGCAGCTAACGCTGCAGATGTCCTTTATATTATGGCGTTGACCGTGCTTGTACTGGATCAAACCAACTCGCTGGTTTCGGCAGCGCTTATGCCGCTCATGCGCAGCGGCGCCCAAATGCTGAGCAGCCTGATTGCGCCGCTATTGATCAACCGCTTCAAGCTGCCCTCCTTGATGCTATTGTCGCAAACGGGCCAATTTCTTCTGTTTCTGTGCCTGGCCGTTTATTTGCAATTCTATGGAGCAAACGCATCTCTTTTCATCGTTTTTGCGCTAGTCTTTGTCATGTCCTTTCTGGATGGATGGACAACCCCGGCGCGAAACGCTTTAATACCGCGCCTGATCACGAACGAGCAAGGCTTGCTTAAAGCCAATAGCCTGATCAGCATCAGCGACCAGGTCGTACAGTTTGCGGGCTGGGGACTAAGCGGTGTTATCGTCGCATTCATGGGGCCAACGCCCACCTTGCTGGTCACTGCCGTCATTTATGGGCTGGCTGCAGCTTTTACGCTAGGCGTCAGGGAACCTGCCAGTAGCACAGCCTTGTCCCGCAAGTCGAAAGCTTCACCAGATAAACAGCAGATGCCTGCTGCTTCCAGATGGCAGACGCTAACGGAGGGCTGGAAGGTGATCTGGGCGGTGCCGCGCCTGAGAGTGCTCACTTTTATGGACATTATCGACATGCTTGGCGGTTCGGTTTGGGTGGGCGCGTTTACGCTCGCTTTTGTGCAGGTTGCGCTTGGTCAAGGCGAGGAATGGTGGGGCTTTATTAATGCGGCTTATTTTGCGGGAACGGTTAGCGGCGGACTGCTGGTGCTGGCATTGGCACGCACGATCGGCAACCGCTATCTGGCGGCTATGCTCATCGGCATGACCGGGTACGGTGTATTGACTGTTTTCTACGCGCTCAACACCTCCCCTTATATCGCGCTTATTTTAGTGTTGCTGATGGGACCGTTTGCGGAGCTTTCAGTCATCAACCGGCGTACCCTGATTCAGAGAAGCGTGGCCAAGCTAATGCTGCCTAAAGTGCTTTCTGCCCAGGCTTCTTTGCTCCATTTGGTATTTTGCATTTCACTGCTTGTCATGGCCGGCCTTGCCGAAAAATTTGGTATAGTCAACTTATATCTATTAGCGTCTATTCTCACTTTATTGGCGCTTGTTACAGGCCTTTTTGGGCGAAAAACGTTCCGGGACGCAGAAGCGCCAGCCGCTGTTAACCAATCATGATAAAGTAAAGGGATAGACACCCTTATTAAACGGTTCATTATTGTATATAACCAGTTATGCAAAAGAAACTGTCCAAAAAGTTAAGCGGAATGAATCATTATTCAGCAGAGAGGACCGGAGGGAAAAGGGTGTCTTGAGGGCGAGTTTTTTTGTCCGCTTTTATCCACTAAAAACTAGGATCAAAATAAAGCGGACAAAAATGTTTGAGCTTCCAAGACATCCTTTTTCGGCAGGTACCGGTTTTGCTGAATCATATTCACCGTAACAGACATTTCGGACAGTCTCTATCTTTTGTGGGAAAGCATATTTTGCCACATATGCTCCTGACTTTTCAAGTGTTCGTCGTTCAGAAACGCAACTTCCCTCAGGCCGGTTTTTATAGCCACTCCCCAACCAAACCCTTCACGCTGCGTCACTTCGGCGCGCACTGTATTAACGCCCTTCCTCCACTTGATCAGAACAGTTGCATGATCCGGCCGTATCCGGCCGTCATGGCTTGGCGGCTGCCAAAGCCAATTGCCCCCGTAAACTTCAATATCGTTTACCCATAGCCGTATCGAATCGCTATACCCCAAAGTTAAACAGGTGTCCTCCTCTTCTTGAAGCATAAACCGGCTTATGACTTCGGCACAGGATCCTTGCTTTGCCTCCCAAAGCCGATTAAGATTGAGCGTGCCATTTTCCTCGGCTAATGCTTTTACCCACAACTGTTCACCCGCCTCCCGCATGTTATCCGTCACTGACTGGTTGCCCTTCTCCGGCACATTGTCGATCACTGACTGACTGTCCGTCACAGACCGGTTGTCCCTTTCCGTTTCTGGCGCCGCCAGGCTTCTTACCAGCCACTCGGTCAGGAACGAGTCGTTCTCCGATTGATTCTGTATGAGGGCTTCAGGCTGTAACGGAACAGGAAGGCTGCCTTGGGCAGAAGAGAGTTCCTGAATCGAAAAATTCCGTATGTAACAAGGAACGTAATTCCAGAAGCCTACTTTTCCTAAACGCTTCCCTCCATGCTGAAGATTCGGAATAACTAGCATGGGAGCCGTTTGATCATTCAGAAAAACCTTCGCTCCCTCCGGCCCGGCCTCCACAATAAGGCGATGCCACTGCCCTGTCATATCAGGCAGCGCTTTTTGATAAGAGGGGCCATTGTAAATTTGCCAGGTCATTGAACCGTTCATGATGGGATCATACTGGATTTCAATGGGAGCGAGGTAAACTAGCTCATAGTTGCTTTCGTCCGTTGCCCCAAAGATCAAGCCAACAAAACCCACCTCTCCCGGGATCGCTACCTCCGCCTCCAGGCGAAAGGTTGGGAAAATTATTTCTTCCTGCAGAAAAAATGCCGAATTCATTTGATTTAAATATAGTGCCTTTTCGCCTTTCCACTCTCCTGCAATTGCCCGGGACTCCCCTCCCTGGAATGGCGTCAAATCATCCCATAAAGCATATACGCGTTTCTCTGCCATCATCCGTCTCATGCCTCCCTTTCCAATATTTCCATTCTAAATTATCATTGATTGTAAAGGGCTGTACAGTTTCAAAATAACGAAAATAGTTGAAAATACTTGAATTTTGAAAGAGGTTAAATACAAGTGGATGATACGGATAAACGCATTCTTGAGGAACTGAGCAAGGATGGCAGAATTTCTATGAAGCAATTGGGAGAAAAGGTTCATTTGAGCGGTCAGGCCGCAGCCAATCGGGTAGCGCGGCTTCAGGAGGAGCAAGTGATTGAAGGGTATACAATTACTCTGAACTACACAAAAACAGGACAAGCTTTGCATACATTTCTGACCATACTAACGCTTAGCTACGATCATCAGCCTCTTTTTTCATTTCTCGAAAAAAAATCCCCCTATATCCTTAAGCGGTTTAAAATTAGCGGAGAAGGCTGCTATCTGCTGGAATGCCGTTTTCCATCCAACGATGTGCTCGACTCCTTTCTAGGCGAGCTTTCGCATTTAGCCAACTACCGGTTAAATATTGTGGTGGGAGAGGTGTAGGATGAGGTCGACCGAGCAGCAACAAGATAAGGAGGAATATGGCGTATATGGCAGGATGTTTTCGACCGCCTTTGGCTCTGAAAATCTCACACCGTCTGAAAGTTATATATGGGAAAATACGCTCTGTTACGCTGTTTTCCATCCGTGCCGGCGTTCGATATACTTTTAGGTGACCGATTTAAAACATAATGGAGGGTGATCACACTGAGTTATGTAGACCTATTGGGACGTCGGAGCACGATATTGAAACACCGTTTGGACAAGATGCTTAGAAAAGAAAATGCGCATGGACTAAACAGCCAGGAAAGATACTTTTATCTATCCATTATTAAAGAATGGCATCAGGTGGAAAGCGAACTTAACTCGGCACGCAAAAACTCGTAAGCACAACACTTGCAAATCTCCTATGGTCTTCTATGTCCTTTAGAGTCTGCTGTTCATGGAAATTCAGATTCTAAAGGACATGAACGCCCATTTCTTTAGCTCATTTTTACCGCATTGAAGATAAAAGCCCTCCCTCTCGGCGTTCATGCTGAATATAGTAGTTTATTAGAGGAGGCATCGTGATGAAAATTTTGCATTTGCCTTATGGAATCGGTATGAGCACGTTGAGTCAAGCCTTGCGGAATCAGGGCGTCGATGCTGCATCATGCAGCTTGAAATATAACCGGTATGCATATATGGCCGACTTCCACCTATATTTGGCGCATTATCCAAAGCAGCAAGCCGAAAAAATGAGGGATGACTTTTTTGAAGAGGCGTTGCGAAGGTACGATATTTTTCACTTCCATTTTGGGGAAACCTTTTATCCGGACAGGCGGGACTTGAAGATTTTAAGGGATCATGGCAAAAAACTCATTGTTAACCATCGCGGCTCCGAGGCTCGGATGCTTTCAGTGGCCCGCAGCTTTCAGAATCCCTATGTGACCGTTAAATCCTCTTGGGTCAACGAGGAGAAGATTCACGAAAATTTAAGCCAGCTTTCCCAATACATTGACCATGCCATCGTCAACGATTACGAGCTGCATGCTTACGTGGCTCCATACTATAAAAAGGTTCATATTTTGCCGCATGCCATCGATACTGCGAAGTTCCAGCCCCGCTACCCGGTAGAGGGAACAAAGCCATTATTCATTCATGCTCCGACACATAGAGAAATTAAAGGGAGCACCTATATTGTTAAGGCAGTAGAACAGCTTCAACAAGAAGGCTTTGATTTTGATTTCAAACTAATCGAAAACATGGCTCACTCTGAGGCGATGGAACTGTACGAAAAGGCTACGCTTGTCGTTGATCAGCTGCTGATTGGCGCATACGGTCATTTGAGCGTAGAGTCGATGGCCATGGGCAAACCTGTCGTATGTTACATTAGGGATGATTTGCGGTCCAAATACCCCTCCGACCTTCCCATCATAAGCGCTAACCCGGATACTGTTTATTCCACCTTAAAATCGTTGCTGATCAGCCCGCACAATTTTAAAAGCATTGGTGAGCAAGGGCGGGCCTATGTGAAGCAATACCATGATATGGATGCCGTTGCAAAAAAGCTGATAAACATCTATGGGGAATTATAGCCAAAAACAGGGCTGCCCGAAAATTCTGTTACGGACAGCCCCTCTGAGGTTAAAAATACGAAGCACATCTGCCTAAGGATGGATGCTTAGGTGACTTTGGCCTTGCCAAATCATGAACTAGCGGATTTCCAGCCAGTGCGGACAACCGTCGGCCAAAGCTTGAAGCTCTTGAAACAACAAGCCGGCATGATAGCCGTCGCAGACCGCGTGATGAAGCTGCACGGACAAGGGCAGACATATTCTATCGCCCCTTGCGGCATATTTCCCGATTGTAAAAATCGGCAGCAAATAAGCGCCTTCGGAAGCAACGTTTAAGTTAAATGCTGTAAAGTTAATCCACGGAATACAGGACACCGGAAACGTATTAGGCGGTTCGCTTGGGTCCGGGAATAGTGTTTTTTCATGCTTGAAGGCTTCCATCTGTGCAAGGCACCCCTTATAGAAGGCCGGAAACTCTGCATCAAACGGCGCCCAAATACTCGAAAACGTCTTATCTTCTTCGTGAAATATCGTAAACCCGGGAGACATCCAATCCCAGAACCCCAGTTCTCCCTCCGCATTATAACAGGTACGAAATTGCTCGTGTCGATTCACTATAGTTGTGATCATGTAGATAAATGCCGGATATAATTTTAGACCCTGGCGCTTTAGCTCGACTAACAAGAGAGTGATATCTATTTCGGCCGTTATGCTGAACGTACAGGGTACACTTTTGGTATAGTGCTCGAAATAAGGTCTTCTAGCCCAGTTATTTATAGAGATTAAATTAAAATTCATACTGTTCACCCTCCTAAAATATTTGAATTTTAGGAGGGATCATCAACCGCCTTGACCATGTCCTTCATCACACGCCTTTTTCTAATCTGATCAACTGTATAATCATTATAATGCTCTGTAAATGACAATATCAATGCCCTTATCCGTTGGATGCCCTTCCCCGGCAAGGATAGCTCCGTTCAGAAAATCCAGCGCCTTACTGTTTGTAATGATTTTGGGCGTCGTGCGAAAAGGAGCATGTTGGGGCTTTTTATGAATTTCACCATTGTTTTCAATGTAGATTTCGCAGGTTTGGCCTGTATGATCCCTGCCCTTCAGCATGTATCTCGCCGACAGGCTATGTCTGTCGCCAAACCGCCCAATAATTTGGGTATCTACCCCTCCATCAAGAACGGCCCCTTCAAAGTAGCTCCCTGTTGCCGTACCTGTAAAAGAAATCATAACAACAGAATCCCCGCTGTCATTTTGCAGGTTGACCGTTTTTCCAATGACAACATGAACAGTTAGCACTTCTTCCCATTCCACACCAAGCACCCCTTATTCCGAAAGTTTGGCTTGTAGCGTTAACCCTATTGGCGTAGGCATACCGTCAATCGTGCTTCGGTTTTTCTGCATCCAGTAAGCCTCCAGCCCGGCTGCATCCTTTTGACTGGCCCACCGGTTAAGCGTATCCCGCTCCTTCTCAAAGGCCATAAAAGGTACAGCGTAGCCGCAGGAGGACTGGACCTTGTGAATATCCGCTACAATGATTTGCCTGGCTCCCGGCAGCGGCGGAAACAAACGGCTCAGCCCCTCCCACTCGTCCATTTCCGGCAAAACAACCCTTCCCGTTCCATAAAGCCGCAAAATATTAGGCGGCCCTTCAAAGGCGCAAAACATGATGGTAATCCGGCCGTTTTCCATCAGATGGGCGCTTGTTTCATTACCGCTCCCGGTTAAATCGAGATAAGCAACCTGGCTTTCCGACAAGACGCGAAAAGAATCCTGCCCTTTAGGCGACAAATTAACATGACCATCCTCGGATAACGGTGCAGATCCAACAAAAAATACATGTTGCTTGGCAATAAACGCCATATGCTCCGGCAGCATGGATAAAAACTGTTTTCCCATCAGCTTCACCCTTTTCCATATTATATAGCCATTTTATAGCAACTTCTCACCAATGTTAAATATATAAATCAAATACCCTTTATAGTTGTTTCCTATGCAGACCTAGTTATGAGGATTGCCCTTCCTCAAAAAAAAGTGCCTCCCGTCATCATAAGACGTTGAGGCACCCGTGTTGGACCAGGCTGTCATACTCGCCTTGGCTTAAAACGTATTGTATACATTTTCGCATTCTTGTGCGGTCGGCTCGTAAAAGCAATGCTTCTTCCATCGTCCTGCAAACGGCTGATTATACCAGGTTGGCGGGCATGGGCCGGGATTATCGAATGAGCCCGGGCGGAAATACCATAAGGAATATTTGGCCGGCCAGTTCCGCTCTCCATCGACAGACCGCTGCGCCAGCCGGCGCTCCCTGTCTCTTGCATTCTGATAGTACAAGCTATGCTGCAATGCTTCAAACGCGTGCGGCTGATTGATCATATCGGGAATAGAACGAATATCCTTGAAATCAGAGCAGTTCGCTCTTATTCGGTTGATGCCGACATTTCCAACAAGGAGCATTCCCATTTCGCCTTCGGTCTCTGCTTCGGCGCGAAGCAGCCGCGCCAGCATATCAATATCCCGCTGTCTGGCTTTGACAACTGCCATCCGATCACCTCTTTTGATTTCTAGGATCATCATATTGTAGGCGAAAGGAATGTGTGACTCCAGGACAGCTTACTTTTTCAACTGAAAATAATCCATTGTCGATACTTCGATAAAGCCGCATGATTTGTACAAATCCAGCGCGTTTCCATTTTCGGTCGCCACTTGGAGATTAATGCTTTCCGCATTTTCTTCAATCAGTTTTTGGATAGCCATAACCAACATGTCCCGGCCGTATCCCTGCCTCCGGTGCTCCGGCAGCACGCCCAGGCCATAAATGCCTCCAGCCTGAGAGATGAGTTGAAGATGGACCTTGCCGATAATCTCTTGATCCTTTTCCGCGAAGTAAATCGACATGCCCTTAGCTTCTTCCTCCTCGGGAAGCAATAGCTCGTCCAGCGATTCCGTTTCATCGCCAAAATAAATCCCGTTTTGCCTCGCAATTTCCCCAGCATCGCGATTGCTTGCTTTTCTGAATGTTAATCGGCTTGATTGGTTTGGAAGCTTTTCAAATTGCTCCCGGTCCAAAAGCATTTCGTATTCGGAATGGTCGTAGCTGGCCCCTGTTTTTTGAATAAAGCGTTGCCCCGCTTCCGACCCTCTGTCGCTTATCAGGAGAATGCTTTTTGTGCCGCGGCGATTCCACTCCTCGCTCGCTAGCTTGAATAACTGGCTAAACACGCCTTGCCGTCTGTATTCAGGATGTACCATGCCATTCACTTCAATTTCTGATCCGACACCGCCGAAGCTGGATAATCCGATATAACCGATTAATTGCTGGTCATCAAAATACATAAATTCATTAATAGGTAAAATGCCGGATTTCGCCGCTTCCGTCTGAGCGGCTTCACGTTTATAGTCCAGCTCTAGCTTCAATGCCATTTGCTCTGCGCGGCAGCAAAGCTCCTTAAGCTCGTTAATCTGTTCAAAATCAGCTTGATCAATCGTTTCCCGCATTTTAATCCAAGGTTTCTTTATCGTTTTCAATAAAAACAAATCCTCCTCTTCATTCAGCTTTGATAGGGCCAATCGTACTACGATTGTGATATAAGGGCAATGTAATGAATAATTATAATTGACTAGACTTTATTATCCTCCTACCCTATCTTCTCGGCCATAAATTCCTTGAATCTTGTAAAATACAGCTCTGAAGCCTCCCAGCGTCTAAGATTCAATAGAGACATATCCTGCAAGTCGCATATATCAGGCGGCTGATAGTACCGGGAAACATACGTGTCATTGTCCAGTGTGTAGAAATAATACGCTTCATCCGGGGTTTTAATTTCAATTCGGGCAGGCCAGCTGTCTCCATCCTCATCCACATACGCCTTGCGGAAGGTGTAATATTTGGAGCCGTCCCATAGTCCGTCTTCCTCTTCTTCTTCATAAGCCAGTTCCTCAATATCAGGGTGCTGGAAAATATCCTGAACGAACTGGACTTCAATGTTTCTCAAATAAAGCTCCGCCATATTGACACAGGTCAGCAGCATCGTCCAGCAAGCGCCAAGCTCGGCTAACGGTTCTTGAGACTCCCCCGTAATGCTCTCCCACTCTGACCCTTCCTCTACCGTTCTTCTCAACAAACCTACAGAATGATCCGGCTCTACCCATAGATAATAGTGATGCCGGCTATCCTTCATATAAACGCTGAGATCGCGCTCTTCCCCGTCTGCATCGACATGCTTCACCTGAGCTTTGAAAAACACGCCTTGCTCCACAAATTGAAAGGCCGGTTTGTTTTTCTCCATTAAAATACACTGCGTCAGCTTCAATATATTTTCTTCATTAATCGTGTTATGAGTGAAATAAACAGAAGCAGGTTTTTTAACGGCAAGAGGATCATTTACGTTTTTTATTGGAGATCGCCCTTCCGCAATGACGTTCACCAGCGTACAGAAGGAAAATTCTATTTCATCCTCATCTATGTCCAAAACCTCATCAATCAACACCTCTTGAATGGTAATCGGGAGCTCTTGACATACGCCGTCCCCCTCCCACACATTGATGATACAAGGGATGGTTTTTCGGCCATCCACGTTAATTTTGTACTCGTCATCCTGAACCAAAACCGCAGCTTCAAGATTGCCCTTTACAATCATTTCCCCATGATTGTAGCTGCCGCATAACACCCCCTCAACCACCGCATTTCCGGATATCAGAATTTCCTGACCGCCTACCGTAATATTTTTTGCATTCAAATCGCCATTCACGATTAGTCCTATAGCGCCGTCTGTTTCTTTATTATAGAGATGTCCAACTGAAACATTTCCGTCAACCATAATAAGCAAAACCTCTTTTTGCTCCGGAAAAGGCTGTTCCCAATCCAGGTTAAGAGATACCAATGTCAAATCTTCATTATAATAAGCCACAAGCTGATCCTCGCCGAAATCCCCGTAAAACTTCGCCCACCAGGAGCCCTCCGGATATTTGTCGGCTAGCTGGCTTATCGGCATAAATTGAACGTTTTTGTTCATAGTGTCCCTTCCCTTCTTCCTCTTTTGCCAATCATTAGACCCACTCTTTAAAATAATTCCTTACAAAAGTAATTTCGCTTTCATAGTGAGCCAGATGTCCTTCATCCACCATCTTTTGAAAGGCTGGATTACCTTCGGCAGCGCCATTCCTTAGCGTATCGCACATGGCGGTCAGCCGTTGGATGATCCACTGCTGCAAATCATCGGGGACGGAGGTTCCATAGGAGTCAAAAAATAACTGTATTCGCCGGCGCCGCTCTGTTGCGTGCAACTCTGCTTGATACGCTGCTGTTTTTCCCGAAGCAGGATCGGGCGAAAAGCTGGCAAGCGGGACCGACGTATATAGGGAATACGCAATATCCCACATGCGCGGGCCAGGTCCGGCCATATCAAAATCAATTAGCGCTACAGGCGCTTCCTTTTGAAAAACCACGTTATACAACGCAGCGTCATTATGACAGATTACTTCGTGCATGCGATCATCGGCATAGCTAAGCTGCCAGCTTCCCTTTTTAATAAGATTAGACCCTTCCGTCGCATCATGAAAACGGCGCAACAGGTGAGCAACACCCGTAAGTGTTTCGTCCGACCACATGTAGGGCGCGAGTTCGGGGTAATCATTCCCAGAGACTTCGCCCGGAATGAAGGTCAACATTTCACGATCGGAATCGTCGATGCCGAGAAATTTCGGAGCCCCCTCGAAGCCTTGCTTCTCCAAATGTATCAACAGCTCGTGAATTGAAGGACTCCAGTAGCCTGTTGGCCGCAAAACCGTATTTTCCTTGCGGACAACGTGATTTACGTTTCCGCCCTTCAACACTTCTTCTTGAGTCATCATTCGTCACCCTCCTTTTGGGTAAAACTAAAAATCGATCCTTTTAGAGGCGGTAAAACTATTGTAATGGAAATAATTCACAAACAAAATGCCGCTTTAGCACTGGATTCCCACTACTTTTGTGGTCATTTGCCATTTAACCTTAACTCTAGGTCAAGGTTTATTTGACTACCGGATAGGCACAGCCAATACAATATGAAGCTTGTCATTGATTCCTATCTCTTTAGTAATGTACCCGTTGCTTTCAAATAATGCTATAAGCTTGGATAGATGGATATATTCTTCGTCATTTTCATCGGCGCTGACTTGATTTCCATCCTTCATCAAATCAGCGATGCAGATGCGGCCATGCGGCTTCAGCACTCTTTGCATTTCTTGAAGGGCCAATGGAATTTGATCGCTTGTTAAATGATGCAGGGCAAAGCTGGACACAACAAAATCAAATTTTCCGTCCAGGTAAGGCAATGCAAGGAGATTGCCCAGCTTGGTCTCCATTTCCGGGAACTTGCGCTGGCATGCGAGCAGCATCTCCTTGGATTGATCAACGCCTGCCATCATCACGCCTTCAGCGGAGAGCCGGCCAGCCAGATTCCCGGTGCCTGTTCCAATATCCAGCCCCTTTTCTCCAGCAAGAGGCGACACCAGCTTCACAATAAGCTCCAACGCCTCATTATAGTTTTTGTACTTCCGGCTGTCCTCTTGAACGAGCTGATCGTGGACACTGGCCAATTGATCAAACCCCCACTTGTCCACCCATTCCCGCTGCTCCCGCAATCTTCTGGAGCCCTCCGCCAGAGTGTAGATATCGTCGAGCGGCAGCTCATGGTTATTTTTTAAGGTTTGGATCATCTGGTCCGTCGTTTTAATAATTTGCTTCATTTCGATCCACTTGGAGAACATGACCGACCGCTGAAGCTCCAGCAAATAGCGCAATGGACTGCTTCCTTTGGCTTTAATGTCCGACAGTGCAGCCCGAATATCATTGATCGACATCCCCGATTCCCGGAGTGCAACGATTGTCTGCAAGCGCCAAATATCCTCTTCATCAAAAATTCGATACTGATTGTCGTCCTGCTTGGAAGGAGCAATCAGGCCTTTGTCCTCGTAAAACCGGATGGCCCGCTGCGTTATTTTCAATTTATCCGCAACTTCTTTTATTTTCATAGGGTATCCCTCTGCCAGCTTTTATGGATTAATCAACGCTTGACTCTTCCCTAACGTTAATGTTTAGTATAAGCCTCATAAAGGGAGGTTGTCACGATGAGGACATTAATTAAAGGCGCGGCCATTTTGACCATGAGAAGCGAGGAGCCCTTTATTGGGGACATTCTTATTGAAGGGGACCGTATCGCAGACATTCAGCCAGCCATTTCCACAGAAGCCAATAAAGTGATCAATGGAGAGGGCATGGCGGCAATGCCCGGATTAATCAATGCCCACCAGCATACGCCAATGAGCTTGCTGCGAGCATTCTCCGACGATCTGAAGCTTATGGAATGGCTGGACAAAAAGATGCTTCCCGCTGAGGCGCAAATGACTCCGGAGGATATTTATTGGGGCGCCAAGCTGGCGATGGCCGAAATGATAAAGTCCGGCACCACAGCTTTTGCCGATATGTACATCCACATGAATGAAATTGCAGCAGCGGTAGAAGAGACCGGCATGCGCGCCTCTCTAACCCGAGGGCTGGTTTTCCTTGAAAATGACGGAGGCCGGAGAATGACTGAGGCGCTGGACCTCATCCAGCGCTGGAGCGGAAAAGCCGAAGGCAGAATAACAACCATGCTTGGCCCGCATTCTCCTTATACCGTTCCTCCGCGGCCCTTCAGAGAGCTGATCGCATTGGCGGAGCAGGAGAACATTCCGCTGCATACGCATCTGGCCGAAACAAAAGAGGAGGTTGTCAAAATCCGGGAAACGTACAATCAGACCCCTGCCGAATATTTATTCCAACTTGGCATGTTTGAAAAGGCGCATGTACTCCTGGCGCACAGCGTACATCTGAATCGGCGCGATATCGGATATTTAAAGGGCATAAGAGGCGGCGTATCCCACAATCCCGTGAGCAATCTCAAGCTGGGATGCGGCATTGCCCCGGTCAAGGATATGATAGAGCAAGGAATTACAATAGGATTAGGCACGGATGGGGCAGGCAGCGCAACGACGCTGGATATGTTTGAGGAAATCCGGGCGGCCTCCTGGCTGCAAAAGCTGGACTATGGAGACCCAACCAAGCTCCCAGCCTTTGATGCCCTGAGCATGGCGACTACTGGAAGCGCGGCGTTATTGAATATTGCTCATGAGACAGGAACGCTGGAAGCCGGGAAAAAAGCGGATCTTATTTTGATTGATATGAAAAAGCCTCATCTGCAACCTGTCCACAATCTGTATTCACTTCTGGCCTACAGCGCAAACGGCGCAGATGTCGATACAACCATTATTAACGGCAAAATAGTCATGCAAGGCCGTCAATTGCTGACCATTGATGAAGAAGAGCTAATGAAGCAAGTATCCATGCGGTCAAAGCGTATCGTCGAAGGCGTCTGACATTAATATTTATCAATTTTGTACCAGAATATAGGCAGCGGAAACCATCCCACGGGCGCATTAACGGTCATATAACGACTCTGTTGTGTAAGCAGAAGCGCCTGTGCCTGCTGCTTAGTAAGGACAACTGCATCTGGCGCAGCAATCCGCTCGACCGTCACGCCATTAGCATCCACTCGCGCAGTAATCGGCTGGCCGTCCATTACTGCCGAGAACTCTCCATGTACAATGCCAGAAGTCTTATGCTTAAGCGTCAGATAAGCCTTCAATACATTTGCAAAATCCAGAATATGATACATGTCCGATGTCTCAATCACATAATCTTCGGCAATGCTGCCCAGAATCGCATTCAGGGAGTTATCATATTCCGGGGTATAAACGGAAATTCGATCCGCCTTGCTATAATCCCTATAAGCTTTGATTGTTCGTAAAATATCTCCGGCATTTACCATCGCGAATTCAGATATTTCATCGCCTTTTTCGTTTACGACTAAATAGCCGATCAAATTGCCATGCTCCAATACGCCCAGCGCTCTTTGATGAAGGGTTTTGAAAATAAGCGGCAATTGCTCTATTGTTCGTTCAACATAAGCAAGCCGAGAGATGTTAATGCTGTGCGCAAAGGCTTCTGCCCCTTCAATTTCGAATAACGGCTTGAATGATATTCCGTTTTCGTTCACATGTCTTAAGCCATGACGCACGTTGGCTTCTCCCACAAAATACTTGAACTTTACACCGCCAAGAGTAAAACCGAAATACTCATATCGCTGACGCTGACCATACAATACAACCATATCGCATGTATGGCGCAGCTCCTCCAGCCACATATTCATAAGCACCTTCATATGTCCCTCGCCGCGCGCCCTTGGATGGACCGATACAGTGCCTAGATAACCCGTTCGCAGAGTGAAGTCGCATACCGTCAGAGGTTCTGGAAAAACAGCCACCTGCGCGCGCACCCTGCCTTTCTCATCTACAGCGACCTTGTGCATGGCTGAAGAATCTACGCTTTTTGCATACGCTTTGGGCATCAGGTTCTCAAAATCCAAATGAAAAGCAAAGTTTGCTAAATCAATACATTCTTCCCGCTCATTCGTTGTTGCCATTCTGTATGTAGTCATTTTCTCTATCCTTCCTTATTCAACTACTTTCATAGCATTTTACTCTTGAAACCTATTCTATAGCCTGCTGCAACATTATTCCAGCCTTTGCGTCTGTAGGAATAATAAAGCGAGGTGCACATAATGAATAAAATCAAGCTGCTCCTTATTGCAACAGCGGCTTCCGCTTTGCTTGCAGGATGCGCCATTGCCGATAACAAAACCGAAACAATGTCAACTTTGATTACATACAAGACAGATACGCCCCACCCCTCCGATCCATTCGGAATAGATGAGGAAATAAAGCAGGTTACATTAAAAAAGGCCGGCTCGCATAACCCTGCCGACAGCACGCTTATTAAAACGTTTGACGATAATGAAACCATCGCCTTGTTTAATAGGGCCCTTAAATCTGCCGTTCCAATGATGGGTATTTTGAATACAGCAGAGCCCGACTACCTATTCCAGCTTACTTCGGAAAACAGCAAGCATTCCTTTTTTCTATGGCTTGATGAATCGGTGGAGCAGGCCATGCTGGTGGACACTGAAGATAGCCATACCGGCTATACAATCAGTAAAAAAGCAACCGCTGAGCTAAAAAAGCTTCTGCTTGAGGAATTGGCTTATGAAATCTCCATTAAACCATTGAGCTTTCAGGCTGTGCGACTGGACGACGGATCGTTGGCGGCAAAACCGGCCGATTTTGAAGAAGGAGGCTATTACATGAGCGGCGGTCCCGCCTTGGAGCTGGATGGAACCCTCTATCATAACGTGCATTTATTTTACGGAGATCATAAGGCAATTAATGCGTTGGTTGCACACAAAAGGGGAACCGATGAGGTACAAGTCAAATGGAGCAATCTCTTGAACAACTCCCAGAACCGATGGAACAATGCGTTTATGAGCAGCTACAACCTGCTGCTGCCGCTGGAAGATAACCGGATATTGTTTCTGGAATCCGAACTGACAGAAAACGCTGGCGTCTACCATATGTCTGCCTATAATCCGGCTACGGGAGCCATAGAGCGGCTTCGTGAAAACTTTTGGCCCATTTCCGGGGAATACGATCATATCTACCAATACAAGTGGAATGAGGAGGAGCAAAAGCTGCTGCTGCAAAGCTTCTTGGGTAATGTCTGGATTTTTGATTTGAAGACGGGGCAGGACATTACTCACTTGAATAAGTTTCCCGTCATCCCCCATTCCACATCGGGATTGCCTTCCTTGTTTATTTCTCCGACCTTGGAACGGTTTGTTTTCGATGATGAAAGCGGCGATTTAACCTTCTATAGTTATGACGGCAACGCATTGGGCAAGGCGAAGCTTACAGAGGGACAACAGGCGCCGACGGACAAAATCAAATGGAATCCGGCGGGCACCGCTGCCTGGCTGGAGCAAGCCCCTCAAAACGAGGACAGAATTCTGGGTATCGACATCGATTATTTGCGAATAGCGCCTAAGCAAGTTCAATTTTTCAATCCTGACGGGAGGCCGATTGGAAGCTTGACAGCAGGCGACGAAAACAATGCATCGCTTGAAGTAGCAGGCTGGATCAACGCCGATGTTGCCGTCATAAAAGCCTATACGGCTGCACCTGCCCCGGAGAAGAGCATTGAAGCTGGCATAAAGGACGCTTCTTATTTTTTGTACGATGTTTGGAAAAAGAACAAAGGGCCGATTCTGGCTTCCATGCCACCAAAAACAATCCCGGTTATGGATAGCCGGGGCACTTATGACGCGAATAGGGAGTCGTTAGTTAAAGTGACCTCGGATGAAGTTTTCTATATGAAATGAAAAAACTAAGGCGTTGACACGCCAAAAAGCCTCAATCTCCACCGGGAAGTGGGGATTGAGGCTTTTGCCGTATACGTGAGGGATTACACTCACTTCGAAGCTAGCTCTCGGTTACTTCTTTCGCAACAGGCTTTCCCGCCTCCACCAGCCGTTTGCTGCTTATGAACATGATAGCCAAAGCAACAAGGAGAAGGCCGGTTCCAAGCAGCAGCCACTCGATTTGAATAACATCGGCAAGCGGCCCAAAAATCATCATACCGATTGGCATCATGGATGTTGAGATCATGCTGAAAATGCCAAACACGCGCCCCATATAATTGGGGTCCACTCGCTCCTGCAGCAATACCATTGTTGGCGTATTCGCCATCGGCATAGCAACGCCAAACAGTCCCATAAAGATCAGGTAGATCCAGAACACCGGCGTTACGCCTAAGGCCATGGTACAAATACCCATAACGACGTTGGCAAAAGCCATCGTAAAAATTTTGTTGCGGAAACCGCCCCATGAAGCGATAATAGCGCCGCCGGCCATCATGCCGATTGAAAAGGCAATTTCAATAGCGGTCAAACGCCAATATTCTTCTCCAAAGCTGCGCGCAACCTGTAATGGCGTTAAAAATGCGGCAGGCGCCATCAACACGAAGAAAAACGCAAAAAAAGTGAAAAACGGCTTCAAAAAGGAATGATTTTTGATGTAGCTTAACCCCAGCTTGAAATCATCCAGGTAACTTGTTGTTTGTTGCTCCGAGGCTTTTGCGTGCAGCGGTATTTTGAGAAAGAGAAACAGGGTGGCAATCGCAAGAGCTGCGGTCACAACGTCAATGAAAAAAATAAACTCAATGGTCGCCCACGTCAGCAAGCTGGCGCTTACGATTGGCGCAACAAACATCATCAGCGCCTGGAGAGAGCCATTAATGCCGTTAACCTTCGTCAGCTTATCCTCCGGTACGATTTGGGGTAATATGGCGGCGACCGCCGGGGTTTGAATACCCGCTCCAAGCGCGCGAACGGCAGCAATAACGAACAACAGCCAAGGCTCCTTGTAGCCAAGCAAAAAGGTAATGGCAAGAATAAGCGTCACTAAAGCAATCATGGCATCCGCAATCATAATCAAAAACTTCCGATTAAAGCGATCCGCCCATACTCCCGCAAAAGGAGACAGCAAAAAGGTTGGAATAAAGCCGCAAATGATAAACAGCGTCATCATAAGCCCCGATTTTGTCGTCAGCGTCACATACCACATAATCGCATATTGCACCAGTGCGGAGCCGAACAGCGAGATGGTTTGACTGCTCAGGAAAAGGATAATATCCCTCTTCCAATTCTTTTTTTGGACGGCTTGCGCCATGACTCACATCCTTCTGGAGAACCTTTTTAACCGTCGATTTCTCCGTTTCCTATCGTAAGTCATTGCCACAATATGCGCAACTCATTCTTATCTATCAAAGCCGCAGCACCGAAATGGCCTCCCCGTTAAAAACTTCGCCGTTATCGCGGAAACCAAAGCTCTCGTAAAGCTTTTTGGCGGCAAGATTGTCCGGCTTATAGGGAATCCAGCAGCACTCCGCCGGCCCCGCGGGAAGGGTACGGATAAACGCCATTATTTTCGCCATGGCCCGCCGTCCATAACCCTTGTTCTGGTGCGCCTTGTCAATCATCAAACGCAGGATGCAATAGTTTTCCGGTGCAAACGACGGTTCATCGTAGCCGGTTGTTCCATATACGATCATCACAAACCCGACCGGCTGCTCATCGGCATAAATAATAAAGGGAAAAGGCTGTGCTCCATTGGTCGCAAGCACGTAACAGGATGCCACGCTAGAAAGATTGGATGCAACATATTGCCGCTGCTGCTCCGTTACCTCCAGGTTAAACATGGCGCGCCGATTTTCCAGGGTTATCGTTCTGAGCGTAATTACTGGACTTGCAGGAGGCGTCGATTTCATAGGTATCATAGGTGCCCTTTCCTTCTTTCTTTAAATGATTGCGCCGCGGTCGCATCATTAACAGTACTCATTTATCGAAAAAAGGTATAGACTGATATTTTATTTTTTTATATACTATTATTTATCCATGCCATTTTTAGAGGTGTGGTTTTTTGTTTTTTATCCCCCCATCTCACCGCTATTGCTTTCTCTCTTAGCTCCCTTCAAATGCTTACTTCGGATTTTCATTAATGTATAGCTCGCTAGGCTGGATCTTATGCTGACCTGTATGCAGCAGCTCCGGCAAACGTCCAATCCGTTCGGCCAAGCGGGACAGCTTCTGCTCATTAAAATTAGCTAACCCCGTAAAAATCCGGTCATGGAATGGCTGAATCCATCTTTCCTCCAAGCTATTGGGACCAAAATATACGCCAAGCAAAGAACCTGCAGTTGCCCCAAAGCTGTCCGTATCGTTGCCCTGCATGACCTGCTTGCAAATTCCGTCACCAACGTTTTCTGCAAATCGGAACGAATTTATTAAGGTGCCTATTTCTTGATAAACTTGACAGTGCGAATAACTGCCGTATTTTTCATTAATGCTATGGTAGGCTTCCAGCCAATCGCTTGCATTCGCAACCAGTTGCAAGCAATCCTGGGCAATCTCGTAGAATCGGCTTCTTCTGGGTACAAATTGCAGAGCGGTTCTTACAATTTCAATACGGTCATGAAGCACATGCGCGACAGAAATTGCTGCGGCAATAAACATGGTGGCGTACACGCCGGTACGGCGATGGGTAAAGCTTGCGTCTCTCCATGCCAGCTCGGCGGCAAGAGCAGGTTGACCCGGGCAGGCATAGCCGTAGGCATCCGCACGAATCGCCGCTCCGCAAAGTTCTGTATCCTGCACCAGGAAGTCTGGCCAAGCCTCGATTTCAGAAGGATTGAAATGGTCTTTATCATGCTCCAAATAGCTTATACCCGAGCGCAGCAAAATGGCTCTTTCCGGCCCCCAGGTGTTAATTAAAGGAAGGTGATTTAACCATAAGTCCCTTACATTTCTTTTCGTAAAACCGGCTCCGAACTGCTCTAGCGTGATCATTCCCATCAGTGTGTAATTAATATCGTCGTCCGGTGCGACATAAGAAATACGTCCCCTGGCCGTCTCGTACCAAGACCAATGACGCCGGCCTAAAGCTTGTAGAGCTTCAACGGAAATATAATCGTTTAGCGGCCATTCCCCTGAAGACATCAGCGCTTGCCGCAATTCCGACAGACTGGGGTTTATCTCAATAGGCTTACCCAGCATAGAACCGCAAACGGATGCAAGAAACGCCGCCTCGACCCGCTTAGCGCTATCCTTTACATTCAGAATGCCAACCTGACCGAGAGGCCGGGCTGGATCACATTCCGACCAAATCTCATCTAAATCATTTGGCTCATAGTAGGACCAATTCTCCCTCATCGGGATGACAGCCAATTGCTGCGCGAACTCTGCATATGCGTCGTAGCTTTCCGGCAGCTGCGCCAGCTTGGCCAAATAGCCTGAGGTTTGATGTCCCTGCTCGAACTTATTGTACAGAATCCCCTCCAGCTGGCGTTTAAGAAACGGGAGTGATGGAAGCATAGTTATATCTCCTTCTCAGATTCCATTATTCTTTTACAGATCCCAACGTAATTCCGCTAATAAAAAATCTTTGCAAAAACGGATAAATAACTAGAACAGGCATCATGGCAATAAAAATTTTGGCTGCGTTTAATGTCTGATTGGAAAGCTCGCTCATTTTTTGAATTTGTTCCGCCGTCATGGTTTGCGCATCAATAATAACGACCAATTGCTGGATGTAGGTTTGCAACGGATACATATCGGCATTGGACATTAGGACTAGCCCGTTAAAAAACTCATTCCAATGGTACACTATACTGAATAAAGTGACCGTTGCCAGTACAGGCACAGCGACAGGCATAAAAATTTTAATAAGCATTTGCCACGGTCCCGCTCCATCTACCAACGCTGCCTCTTCTAGCTCCTTGGGA
>PJUA01000269.1_pt1 | contig 38100 bp, 35 predicted proteins | sample 1512151 | NCBI WGS metagenome assembly PJUA01 (sample SAMN08177678, study PRJNA422409) | Soil metagenome, whole genome shotgun sequencing project. | isolation source: Soil enriched on filter paper: beechwood xylan treatment | place: USA: Madison | collected 2015-01-15
ATTGGCTAGCAATCCAGCCAGTAATTCTTCTGGTACGTCGTGTTTCTTTTTACTCATTGTGGCTCCGGACAAGGCGACAGTTTCCTGCCAATAGTCCGTTTACACAAAATTATGTACAGGCCCCAACTATCATGACTTTGCGGATCCAGCTCACGCAAAGCCACCCAAGCCAACGCTCACCCCCTACCAGGCAAGATCACGCACACAGGTATACGATGATGTGTAATGACCCATCCAAGGAGCCCATCAGGAGCAAGGCATGCCAAACCTTCATGACCCGCAACAACCCCAGGTTCCGTGGGACGCCGCCCAGTATCTGCGCTTCGGTGGTGAACGCCTGCGTCCGGCGCTGGACCTGATGTTGCATCTGCCCTTGCCAGCTCCCGCCCGTATTCTCGATTTCGGTTGCGGTGCCGGTAACCTGACGGCCTTGCTGCAGCAGCGCTGGCCAGAGGCTGAGGTGCTGGGCGTGGATGGCTCGGAGGACATGCTGGCCAAGGCGCGCGCGACCGTTCCGCATGGTCGCTTCATCCAAGCCGATCTGAACCACTGGACGCCGGAGCACAAGCTTGACCTGATCTACACCAACGCGACCCTCCAATGGCTTCCCGATCACGCACAGCTGTTCCCACGGCTGTTGTCCTTCCTTAATCCCGGTGGTTGCCTGGCGGTGCAGATGCCGGTCATGCACGATGCGCCGTTGAGACTGGCGCAGGTGGAACTGGCGCGCTCGCCGGCCTATGCAGAGGTTCTGGGTGACGTGTCGGAACGACGCAATGTGCTGGACATGGGCGGCTATCACGACCTGCTGCGACCACGGGTGGCGAGCCTGGATATCTGGCAGACCACCTATCTTCATGTGCTCAAGGGCGAGGACCCGGTGCTGGAATGGGCCAGCGGCAGCAGCCTGCGGCCCTACCTTGAAAAGATGAAGGGCGAACAGCTGCAGGCCTTTCGCGCTGATTATGCGCGCAGGATGCGTCTGGCCTATCCGCCACGCAGTGACGGCAGTACCTTGTTGCCGTTCCAGCGCATGTTCATCATGGCGACCTTGCCGGGCTGAACCTGGCGCGTTGCGAACAGGCCCTAGCGATCCAGCCTGTCGACCCAGTCCACAATCTCCCTGGCAACCGCCTGCGGCTGTTCCGGAAACAGCGCATGACTGGCATCAGGAATCACCCGCACCTCCACTATGCCGGGCAGGGCGTCGCGCAGTTCATCGCGGGTGGCCGCAGGGCGCCAGGGGTCGTGCTGCGCTTGCAGGTCGAGGATGGGTACGGTCGAATACGGCCACCACGTCGACTGTGGTGTCGTCCGACTGGCCTGCCGATAGGCCGAAGCGAGTTCTGGATGCCATCCCTCCAGCCAGGACTGCGACACGAACGGTCCGGAGAAGAAGGCATCTCTGAGCACCGCAATCCGCTGCGCGGGGGAGTTGCGCTGGTCAGCTGCGGTATCCAGCGCCGCGCTCAATTGCGCCGGGAGCCGTCCTTTGGCTGCCGCAGCTGCCACGACCACGCCGCGTACCAGTGCGGGATAATCCAGCGCCGTGACCCGGGCCACGTAATGTCCGTAGGCATGGCCCACCACGACGGCGCGACCTTGGCCCAACAGCCGGATCGCCAGCGCCACATCACCGGCCAGGGTGTGCAGGCTCATCCCTTCCAGCGGTCCCCGGCTGGCTCCGATACCACGCGGTTGCGGTCGCAGCACCCGGTAACCGGCCTGGGCCAGGAGTTCGGCGACGGTGTCGAAATCCTCGCTGCCACGTTGCGAGGAAGGCAGCAGCACGATCACTCCCTTGCGCTCCCGGGCATCGGGGCCTGAGGCTTCATCGACGATGACCTCGATCGACGTTTCACCCTCTTGAACAATGGCATGGTTGCGTACATTGGCTGCCGCCAGTGGCGCGCTCCACGCCAGCCATGCCGTTACGGCGGCCAGCAACATCGCAATCTTCATGGGGAATCCTTTTTCTTGTCACGATCTTTGCGCGGGCGACACGGCAGGTCGAAGCCTGCCGTGCCGCCCACCCGTATCCATGCATGGGCTCAGGCAGGTGCTGCTCAGAACGTATGCCTGATCCCGGCATTCCAGGCCATGTCGCCGGAGCCGGTCTCGATGGCGCTGCCTACCGTGTAGCCGGCACCGTTCCTATTCCAGATCCTGGCGACCGTTGTGTACAGTTCGGTACGTCGGGAGAGCGCATACAGATAGCCCAGTCCCAGTTGCGAAGCATCCTGGTTGAAGCGGGTGCGGTCATCCTTGCGGATGTAGGACGCGATCAGCTTGTGCTGTCCCAAGGGCAGGGTCACGCCGAGGATCATGTCGCGGCTGTCGGTGGTCGGGGTAGGGGCCACCGCCAGGCCGTAGGCATTGGCATTGTTGAGTGCCGAGCTGCCATAGCCCTTGTTGATGCCGTAGCCGAAGTTGAACTTGACCACCTTCAGGTCATAACTGCCGGAGAGCAGCGTGTTCTTGGCGTTCTCGCTGCGCTGGACGGTGGGCGTATCCATGTTGCGGTTGTGATGCGCCAGGCGTAGCGAAAGGCCGCCATTGGCATAGGCCAGGGCGCCGCCCCAGGCGCGGCCCATGGCATTGGAACCGGCGTTTTCGCCGAAGCCGTAGACCGCTTCGGCGGAGACGCCGCCGAAGGAAGGTGATACGTACTTGACCGTGTTGTCCATGCGACTGCCCGAATTCGCCGCCAGGTTCGCAGCGTTACCGGCAAAGCCTGCCGCAAACGGATCGGCCAGCACGAAGCCGGTGTAGTGCGGCGTGTACTGGCGGCCTACCGTGAGCGTGCCTTGCGAACCCGACAGGCCCACATAGGACTGGCGCCCGAAGAGCAAGCCGCCCTGGCCCATCGCGCCGGTGTCGCTCTGGAATCCGGACTCCAGTACAAACAGCGCCGCCATGCCGCCACCGAGATCCTCGGTCCCCTTGAAGCCGAGTCGGGAACCCGATCCTATCCCGCCGGTGATCTTGTTGACCGAGCCGTTGCGGCCACCGGATTCGTGCACGAAGCCGGTATCGACAATACCGTAGATGGTCACGCCGGACTGCGCCAACGCGGCGTGGGTCGACAGCAGCAGGGCGGCGCCCAGGGCCAGCTGGCGGGCATATGTGCGGGTGTCAGGCTGCCTTGTCGAGGGGGAAAACTGTGATGGCAATGGGTAAGACATGGATGCTCCTCCTTGTGGTTGATATGTGTCTGCTGCCCGGCCCGATGCCGGGCGCAGGCAAGACGTGTCCCTTCCACTGCGACGGCGAGGTCGCAGCGGTGGAATCTTGTGAAGGTGTTCCGGGCCGGGCGCTACGTGGGTGTGCAGCGGTGGGACGGCACCGGCAGAGGTCAGCGGCCGGTGAAGACCGGTGCGCGCTTTTCCTTGAACGCCAGCTGCGCTTCGCGCGCATCCTCGGTCTTGCCGATGGCGGCGGTCATGTCCTGTTCGTAGCGATAGCCGTCGCGCAGGCTCAGGTCTTCGATGACGTTCATGGTGTGCTTGCCCATGCGCGTGGAGACCGGGCTTTTGGAAGCGATCACATGGGCGATCTCCAGTGCTGTCTCCAGCAGGGCCTCGGGCGCCACGCAGGCTTCCACGATGCCCAGTCGGTACAGCTCCTGGCCGCCGACCCGGTAGCCGGTGAGGGCCATGCGGCGCAGGCGGGAATGCGGGAACAGGCGCATGGCATGGCGGCAACCACCGAGCAGGCCGACATCGACCTCCGGCAGGCCCAGGCTGGCCTGCTCGGACGCCACCAGGATGTCCGAGGAGGCCACCAGTGCCAGCCCCGAGCCCAGTGCGGCGCCGTTGATGGCGGCCACCACAGGCTTGGCGCATTCACGCACGGCATGGAAGCATTCCCGGGTGCGCCGCGAGTGCGCCATGAAGTCGCCCGGCTGGCGGATGTTCTCGGCACGGCCCTTGAGATCGGCGCCGGCGCAGAACACCTTGCCGGCACCCGTCAGCACGACTGCGCGAATGTCATCGGTCTCGGAGATGGCGTCCAGTGCCATCGTCAGTTCATCGTTGAGCGTACGGGTCAGCGCATTGACCGGCGGCGCATTCAGGGTCAGCGTGGCGACATGGCCATCGAGTCTGACATTGAGCTGGGTGAAGTCGAACATGGAATCCCTCGTCGTGAATTAGCGGCTGGCCTGGTCAAAGCCATACAGTGTCTGCGGGTTGTCCACCAGGATCTGCTGCCGCACCGCGGCGTCCGGCACCCACTGGTGGAACAGGTCGATGAGGGCGCCCACATCCGGTGCCTTCTCCCCCATGCGTACATGGGGCCAGTCCGAGCCCCACAGCAGGCGCGCCGGATTGGCCGCCACCAGGGCGTCGTGGAAGGGTTTGAGATCGGCATAGGCGGGGGCCGCACCGGAGACCCGGCAGACCGACAGCTTGACCCATACGTCACCGTCCCGAAGCGCCGCCAGCACCGTCTGGAAGGCGGGATCATCGACGCCGCGCTCGACCTTCAGGCAGGCCATGTGATCCAGCACCAGTGTCAGCCCGGTCGCACGCAGCTGCGGCAACAGCTGCGCATAGGCCTCGCAGGGCGCCCACAGTTGCGCGTGCAGGCCCGCTTCGCGCATGGCCAGTGCCAGCTGCAGCAGATCGCCCACGCCCACGCTGCCGGCAAATCTGTCACCGGCAGGGGTGAGCATTTCCACAAAACGCAGACCACGGATGCCGCCGGCGTGCCAGGCCTGCAGAGTGGCCAGCGGTGTGTCGGCGCTGGCCACGGCGATGCCGCGTACCTGTCCGGCACTGGCGGCGATGGCTGCCAGCATGCAGGCCGGATCGCTACCGTAAGGAGCGGGTTGCACCAGCACGCCGCGAGGTGCACCTACCGTGGCCAGCATCTGAGCATGGAGTTCGGCAGGGGCCAGCGGCGGCGGATAGTTCGATGCGGTGGATAACGGAAATGCCGCATACGGACCGAAGACATGGGCATGGCTGTCGCAAGCCTGGGCCGGCAAGGAGTTACGCGGCGCCGTGGGCATGCGCGGTGTCTCGGTCTCGGTGGGGATGAAGCCGGAGGTCGTCACGATAGCGGCTCCTTGACCGGGCTCAGCTGGCCGGGTGGCAAGTCGGCCAACTGCGGCCGGCCCTGTTGCGTGGCGACCTGCAGGCGCGGTTCTGCATATTCCTCCGGCACCGGAATCTGGTGCACGTTGAGCGTCATGGCCACCATCGTGTAGTAGCCCAGGATGGCCCCCAGTTCGACGATGCCGGCCTCGCCGTACAGACCCAGCACGCGTTGATACACCTCCTCATCGACATTGCCGTGCTGTTGCAGTTGCCGGGCATATTCGTAGACGTGGGCATCGGCGGCGTCGGCAAACAAGGGGGGCTGGCATGCGCATAGCGCATCGATCACCGTTTGCGGCAGGCCGGCGGCCTGTGCTGCCTGCGCATGGATGGCCCATTCGAGCTGGCTGTTCCAGCGCCGCGCTGCCACCAGGATCACCAGTTCGCTATGACGCGGCGGAATGCTGGTGCCGAAGCGCAGCAGGGCGCCCATCTTCTGCCAGCGGTCAGCCAGTGCCGGGTTGTGCAGGGCGGCTTTCAAGGGGCCGACCAGGCGCGCGCGCGGGCCGCTGACGATGTCGTCGTAGACCGCACGCTGTTCGGCGTTCATGGTCTCCGGGGAGGGGAAGGAAATTCTTGGCATGGCGTTTCGGTCAGGTTCTTGTCGTGGTTCGATTTCAGATCACGCCAGCGTCATTCCACGCGGCGATCTGGGCGGCATCAAAGCCGAGTTCGGTCAGCACCTCATCGGTATGCTGGCCCAGCAGGGGAGGCGCCTTGTCGAAGCGCAAGGCGGCATCGGCAAAGCGCATCGGGCTGCGGATCTGCGGCACCGACCCGGCAGTGGGGTGGGGGATCTGGATCAGCATTTCGCGGTGCTTCACCTGTTCGTCCTCGAACACCTGCGGGATGGTGTTGATCGGGCTGCACGGGACCCCGGCGGCATCCAGCAGCGCCGCCCACTCCTGCATGCCACGGGTCTTCAATACGTCGGTGATCATGGGCAGCAGCACATCCTTGTTGCGCACCCGGTTGCCGTTGGTGGCGAAGCGCTCGTCGGCCGGCCATCCGGCCTGGCCGATCACCTGGCAGAACTTGGCGAACTGGCCATCGTTGCCGACCACCAGGACGATGTAACCATCGGCGCAGGCGAACACGTCCTGCGGCTGGATGTTGGGGTGCTTGTTGCCGGCGCGTTGCGGGGTCTTGCCGGAGATCAGGTAGTTCATCCCCTGATTGGCGACCGAACCCACCATGACGTCGAGCATGCCGATATCGATGTAGTCGCCCAGGCCGGTCTCCGCCCTTCGCGCCAGTGCCGCCAGTACCGAGACCGAGGTGTACATGCCGGTCATCAGGTCGACGATGGGCACGCCCACTTTCTGCGGGCCGCCGCCTGGCAGGTCGTCCCGTTCACCGGTGACGCTCATGAGGCCGCCCATGGCCTGGATCATGAAGTCATAGGCGGCGTTGTCGGCCTTGGGGCCGGTCTGGCCGAAGCCGGTCACCGAGCAGTAGATCAGGCCGGGGTTGATCTGCTTGAGGCTGGCGTAATCCAGGCCGAACTTGGCCAGGGTGCCGACCTTGTAGTTTTCCAGGAGGATATCCGAGCGCGCCGCCAGATCGCGGATGATGCGCTGGCCCTCGGCCGTGTTCAGATCCACCGTGATGGACCGCTTGCCGCGGTTGCAGGCCAGGTAGTAGCCGGCTTCGCGGGTTTCGTTGCCCTCTGCGTCACGCAGGAAGGGCGGGCCCCAACTGCGGGTGTCGTCGCCCACGCGCGGGCGCTCCACCTTGATGACGTCGGCGCCGAGATCGGCCAGGATCTGGCCCGACCAGGGACCAGCGAGGATGCGGGAAAGATCGAGCACCTTGATGTGGGAAAGCGGACCTGCCATGAGAACTCCGATATCAAACCAAAAAGCAGAAAAAAGAAGGGCAGCCGTGTTCAGGCCGCAGCGTCGTCCGGCACCGTCGCCTGTGCCGAGGGACGCAGGCAGAATCCCGCGTGCCAGCTCGCCAGTCGCGGGCGGCCGGTACGCCAGTCGAGATCGGCGAAGCGGTAATCGAGATAGGACAGCGTGCAGCCGAGGGTGAGGTGACCGATGTCGAAGCCACTGTCGGCCAGGGCCGGGGCCTCGTCTTCGAGACGGTCGAGGGCGGTGCTGATCTTGAGCGCAAATGCCTGCAGCCAGCTATCCAGTTGCTGGGCGGGCGTCTTCATGCGTTCCTGGCGCCAGATCAGCAATACCGACAGCATGCCGTCGCCCAGTGCCTGGCGGCGCAGCGCAGTCCAGCGTGCCGGGCCGGCCGCAGGGAAGAACTGTGGGCCGTCGTGCAGGCTGTCGAGGTATTCGCAGATCACCGGCGAGTCGTACAGCGGCTCACCGCCGGGCAGCACCAGCGCGGGAATCTGCGAGAGGGGATTGTCGGCCATGATGGCCGGATTGGGCGTGGCGATGGCGGCCACCGAACGCACCAGCTGCACGCGCGATTCGAGACCGGTTTCCTTGAGCAGGATGACCACCTTGCGCACGAAGGGCGAGCGTGGCGACCAATGGAGTTTCATGCCGTTTCCTCATCTGTCGATGACTGGCAACGGCAATCAGTGCACCGTTACTTCAGTCGTATGTCGAGGCGGATCACATCGCCCCGGTAAATGCCCCGGCCCACGAACACGACGCGGCCGGCCTGGTCTACCGCCGAGCGCGTCACATACGCGATCGGCGCATTGAGCGGGATCTGCAGCAGTTCCGCAATGAGCGGATCGGCCGAGCCCAGCGTCAGCGTCTGGTGCGCCTCCTTGATTTCCAGCCCCGGTAGATCGCGCAAGATGCGCATCGAGGTCTTGGTCTCGAAGGACTTCTTCGGGATGCGGGCGCAGACGCGCGCATCGATATACACATCGCCGAGGTAATACGGCTTGCCATTGCGCCAGTGGCGGCGCCGCCAGTGCTCGTAGGCCTCGGCCATCTGGCCCAGCGACGGCTCCACCGGCGCCGGCGCCAGCCGCTCGCGCTCGGTCAGCACTTCGATGGTGGCACCTTCCGGTGCCAGCAACTGGCCTGACCAGTCGGTGGCCACCTCGCACCAGAACTGCTCCTGCGGTTTGCCGATCACGAACGTGCCCTTGGCACGGTAGCGCGCGATCAGCTTTTCCTCTTCCAGCATGTCCAGCGCCTGGCGTACCGTGGCGCGGGCCACCTGGCATTCCTCGGCCAGTTCATCGACCGTGGGAATCTGCGTGCCGACCGCCCAATCACCCGATTCCACCCGATTGCGGAACAGACTGGCCAGCTGGACGTAGCGGGGTACGGCGCTACGGCTGAAATCGATGGCCAGCTTGCGCGGGTCGGCCAGGTCAGGGAGGGAGGGGCGGGAGGGCGGGTTTTTCATCAAAAGCTTTCGGGAGCTTGGCGGCCGCCGGGGGGCGGTGCACTGGGCGATAATTCGGCCGTTCATTGACGAATTATCCCCGAATTATCCGTTAGCTCAAACTTTTGACTGATACCCGTCCGTACTGCCTTTGCCCGCTGCCTGGCGGCTCAGCGCCCCTGATAGCGCGCTGCCCTCTTTTCCAGGAACGCCTGCATGCCCTCCTTCTGGTCCTGCGTGTCGAACAGCATCTGGAAGGCGCGCCGTTCCAGCGCCAGCGCACTGTCCAGCGCCATATCCTGACCCTGTTGCATGACCTCCCGGATCGCCCGCACCGCCAGCGGCGGCATGGCCGCAATGGTGCTTGCCAGCTCACGCGAGCGCGCCAGCGCCTGGCCGTCTTGGCAGACTTCCGAGACCATGCCCATGGTCAGGGCATCGCGTGCGCTGACCGCTTCGCCGGTCAGTACCAGCTTCATGGCCTGGTACTTGCCGATGGTACGCACCAGCCGTTGCGTGCCGCCGGCACCCGGCATGATGCCTACGCGGATTTCCGGCTGGCCCAGCCTGGCAGTCTCGCCGGCGATGATGAGGTCGCAGCACAGCGCCAGCTCGCAGCCGCCGCCCAGGGCATAGCCTTCCACTGCCGCGATCAGCACCTTGTCCACACGGCGCAGCACATTGAAGACGCGGTCGGTGGCTTGCAGGGTATGCGAGGTCGGCGTCATCGTCGCCATCTCGCCGATATCGGTCCCGGCGACGAAATAGCGGTCCGAGCCGGTGAGGATGATCACGCGTACCGCCGGGTCCGCCGCCGCTGCGTCGATCAGCTCGGCCAGGGCCTGCTTGACCTCCAGATTGAGGGCATTGCGGCGTTCCGGCCGGTCGATGGTGATGACGGCCACCGCGTCGGAGATTTCGCAGCGGACGGGCGCTGTCCTGTCGGCAGCCGGGCTCATGCGCTGGCCCTCTCGGAAAAGAAGGCGCGATTCGTCAATGCCATGCGCGCCAGCAGCGGCGAGAGACGGTAGCGGTCCTCGCCATAGCTCAGTGACAGATGGCGGATCACGCGCGCCACATGGGCAATGCCGATGCGGTCGGCCCAGGCCAGCGGTCCACGCGGATAGTTCACGCCATTGAGCATTGCCAGATCCACATCGGCGGCCGTGGCAATCGCCTGCTGCACGGCGTCGGCACCTTCGTTGGCCAGCATCGCCACGGTGCGCATGACCACCAGCCCCGGGCAGTCATCCAGCACGACGACCGACTTGCCGATACCGGCGAAGAAGGCCTGGGCGACCGTGAGTGCATGGCGATCCGTCTGGTCGGCCGCCGCCAGCGCAATGCTGCGCGCCTTACGATAGTCCAGGGCCAGGTCGAAGACCACCTGCACGCCATCCCGGGCAAAGCGCTCGCTGGCACTGCGGCCGTCGCTCAGGGCCAGGGTCACGCCATCGATGTGCAGCACGCCCGCGCCGTCGGTCACGCGCACTGGCAGGCCGTGTTCGTGCGCCAGGTCGATGAGTGCGGCGGCGGGGCCCAGTTCGCCTTCGGCGATGACACTGCCTATGGTGTAGCCGGCAGGGGTGTCGGCGCCGGAGGTGATCGCGTCGCCTGTCTGCGCCTCCACGTCATAACGGTAGAAGCCGCGCCCGCTCTTGCGCCCCAGCCAGCCGGCATCGACCAGCTCCTTCTGCAGCAATGACGGTTTGTAGCGCGGATCCTGGTAGAGCGCGTCGTAGACCGATTGGGTGACGGCGTAATTGACGTCGTGGCCGATCATGTCCATCAGTTCGAAGGCGCCCATGCGGAAGCCGCCCGTCTCGCGCAGCACCCGATCCAGGGTGGCGGCATCGGCAGCGCCCTCGGCCAGCAGGCGCAGCGCCTCGCCATAGTAGGGGCGGGCGATGCGATTGACGATGAAGCCCGGCGTGGAGCGGCAATGCACCGGGACTTTTTTCCAGGCCAGGGCGGTCTCGAAGATGGTCTGCACCACTGCCTCGGCACTGGCCTTGCCGCTGACCACCTCGACCAGCGGCAGCAGCGGCGCCGGGTTGAAGAAGTGCATGCCCACCACCTGCTGTGGCCGCGCCAGTCCGGCGGCGATGGCGGTGATCGACAGGGAGGACGTATTGCTGGCGATGATGGCGTCCGGGCGCAGCAGTTGCTCCAGTTGCGACAGCACGGCGATCTTCACGTCCAGTCGTTCGACGATGGCTTCGATCACCAGTGCGGCGCCGGCCAGCTCCTGCAGGCTGCCGCCGCGCAGGCGGGCCAGGCAGGCATCGTGATGGGCCTGGTCTATCTTGCCCTTGGCCAGCAGCCGGGCATAGCGGCTGCGGATGCCATCGAGGCCACGTTCCAGTGCGCCCGCTGCGGCATCGTGCAAGACCACCGGATGACCGGCGTCGAGAGCCACCTGGGCGATGCCGCTGCCCATGGCGCCGGCGCCGATGATGCCGATGAGGGTGTCTGGTTTCAAGGCGTTCATGTGGGTATGCAAAGAGGTCATGGCGTGGTCAGGCTGCGGCGGTGCGGGGCTTGGGCTTGACGCCCAGCAGAAGGGTGAACGCACCGACCAGCATCCATGCGCCGAAGTAGTACTGGCCGGTGGCGAGGCTGCCGGTGGTGCTGGAGAGCCAGCCCACCAGCATCGGGCTGAACACGCTGCCGATACCGGCCAGGGTGCTGAGCAGGGCGATGCCGGCCGCCAGTGCGGTGCCGGAAAGGAATTGCGCCGGCAGGATCCAGAACGGTCCGGTCAGGCTGAAGGTGCCCGCGGTCACCAGGGTCAGCATCGCCAGCGACAGGGGGATGCTGTTCTGCACCGAAGGCAGAGCGATCCAGCCGATGCCGGCGATGATGGCCGGGATGGCCACGTGCCAGCGGCGCTCGCCGCTGCGGTCGGAGTGACGGGCATTGAGATACTGGATGACGATGGCTGCAGCAAATGGAATGGCCGAGAGCAGGCCCACCGTGGCGATGTCATGCACGCCGGCCTTGCGGATGATGGTGGGCAGCCAGAAGAACACGCCACCGGTGCCGACCAGCACGGCCACGCCCATGCCGGCCAGCCAGTACAGCTGAGGATTACGCAGCGCGTCGCCGAAGGAATGCCCGCCGCCCTTGGGCTTGGCGGCCTGGTCGGCCTGCATGTCGGCCGTCACCAGGGCGCGTTCTTCGGGAGTGAGCCAGCGGCAATGATCCGGCTTGTCATTCAGGTAGAAATAGGCTACCACGCCCAGCACGCAGGCTGGCAGGCCCTCGATGATGAACAGCCATTGCCAGCCGCGCATGCCCGCCACGCCCTCGAAGGCGTGCATCAGCCAGCCCGAGAGCGGGCCGCCGATCAGTCCGGCCAGCGGGATGGAGGCGGTGAACAGGGCCGTGAAGCGTGCACGGCGCGACAGCGGAACCCAATAGGTGAGATAGAGCAGCATGCCCGGAAACAGTCCTGCCTCGGCCGCGCCCAGCAGCAGGCGCATCAGGTAGAAATGCGTGGCGGTCTGCATGAACGCCAGGGCGGCACAGAACAGGCCCCACAGCACCATGATGCGCAGCAGGGTCTTGCGCGCGCCGATCTTTTGCAGCCACAGGTTGCTGGGGACTTCGAAGAGGATGTAGCCCACATAGAAGATGCCGGCGCCGATGCCATAGATGGCATCGGTGAAATTGAGATCGGCCAGGAAGTGCAGCTTGGCAAAGCCGACGTTGGAGCGGTCGATGAAGGAGACCACGTACACCAGCATCAGGAAGGGCATGATGCGCCACAGGATCTTGCGGTAGGTGGCATCGGCCAGCGTGGCGCGGTCCGGCGCCATAGACTGGTGGCCGGCCTGCCCCAGGGATGGGGAATCAGCGTTGCTCATCGGGTCTCCTCGTTCATTGTTCTTTATCGATGCTGTTGGATGCGCCGGACTCCTGCCTCGTGTCTCATGTAAGGGGAGGGGGAAGGAGTAACGGATCATTAAAATCATTAGGTCATACTTATGACCTTTTGGCGAGAATACCGTGCCGATGCCTCGCTGTCAAATCCGGGATGGGGGGAGATCGTTCGCGCCGCACCCATGAGCGATGGGGGGGGCTGTCTGCAGCCAGAACTGCTGCAGACACGGCAGGCGGGGCGTTCTGTACCTGAGAATGACTGTCTTGCCAAACGAGAAATTAAACCATTTCTTGCGCCCAGCTTCCAAGTTGTCTGACTTTCAATCCCGGCTATAGTCGATCCCGACGATAGACCATCGGCCAGCAGTGGCCGGAGTGGCCGGAGTGCCCGGCCCCGGAACCGACATACGAAAACGACAGCGCAAGATGAAAAACAACGCGATGGATTACCTGCCGCGCATGGTGATCTTTTCCCGGGTGGTGGAGCTGGGCGCCTTTTCCAAGGCGGCCCGGGAGTTGGGGCTGACCTCGTCTTCGGTGAGCCAGCACATCAGTGCGCTGGAGGCCATCCTCGGTACCACCCTGCTGCATCGGACCACCCGCAAGCTCAGTCTGACCGAGGCGGGGCAAGCCTTCTACGCCAATTGTGCGCGCATCGTGGCCCTGGCGGACGAGGCCAGGCTCAATACCGAGAGCCTGCACAATGAACTGGTCGGGGAGTTGCGTATCGCTGCTTCCAGCTTCATGGCTTCCGAGTACCTGGTGCCGGCCCTGGAGAATTTCATCCACGAGCATCCCCGGCTGCGCATCCACATCGACGTCAATGACCATAACGTCGATCTCATGGACAAGAGCGTGGATCTGGCGTTGCGCGTAGGCAAGGCGCCCGGCGCCGAGGATGTCTACCTCACGCAGCTGGAGGCGGTCCTGTGCGCCGCACCGTCCTATCTCCAGGCGCGCGCACCGATCTGGAAGCCCGAAGACCTGATGCACCAGCAATTCCTCTTCGTCACGCCGCACGGCACCAGCGTGGAAGTCGCCCTGCGCGATCGCGGCGGGCAGTGCATGCAGATGCGCCTGACACCGCACATTACGGCCAATCATGCGCGCTCGCTGCGACGTCTGGCCTTGCAAGGTCATGGCGTGGCGCGCCTGCTGCGCAGCAAGGTGCAGGAGGATCTCGATGCCGGGCGGCTGGTGGTGGTGCTGCCGGATTGGTCACTGGAAAGTTACAGTGCCTTCCTCACCACCAAGCACCGGGCGCCTGTCCCGCAGAAGATCCTCGCCTGCATCGAGCAGATCCGCGCCTATTTCAGGCGGCGCCATCCGCTCGATGCCGGCAAGTCCCGCCCTGGCTGACCTGCCGCCGCGTCATTGGTCGCCTGTGTGGACGCCGCGGCGTCCGATACTGCCAGCATGGCCTGGAGTGAACCGATGGCTAGACCGTGGCTCCTGAGCCAGTCCTGGCCGCTGCGTTCGACGATGGTATCGGTCTGGCCAGCGGCAGACAGATCGATGATCTCGTGTTCCAGCACTTCCATCGTGCTGGTGGTGCTGAAGGCCTTGACCACCGGGCGTGTCAGGTCTCGGCGATTCTGGCGGATCACCAGCCCCGTGCGCCCCGATTGCAGGGTGACGATGGAGCCCAGCGGGTAGATACCCAGCGTCTTGACGAAGGCCAGGAAGATGGTGCGGTCGAAATGTCCCTGCCACGAGGCCATGCGCGAGAGCGATTCGGCCGGGTCCCAGGCGCTCTTGTAGGGGCGATGCGAGGTGACCGCGTCATACACATCGCAGACCGCGGCCATACGTGCATACAGGCTGATCTGCGGGCCCTGACGACGATCGGGATAGCCGGAGCCATCGATCTTCTCGTGGTGATGCAGGCAGACATCGAGCACGTCATCCGGTATGCCCACCAGACCGCTCAGGTAGGCGTGGCCCAGCGCCGGGTGACGCTGGATGGTCTTGTATTCCTGGTCGTTCAGGCGATCGGGCTTGTTGAGCAGTTCGAGCGGAATGAAGGCCTTGCCGATGTCGTGCAGGTAGCCCGCCAGGCCGGCCTGGCGGCAGGCCGTGTCGTCCAGGCCCAGCGTGCGTGCCAGGGCCACCATCATGGTGCAGACCGCGATCGAGTGCAGGTAGGTGTACTCGTCAGCGCGTTTCAGACGGATGATGCCGAGCAGGGCATCGCCGTGGTGGGCCACCGAGACGGCGATCTGTTCCACCAGTTCCTTGCATTTCTGCACGTCCAGTGACTTGCCCAGGCGCGCCTGGTTGAAGACTTCCTGCGTGATCTGCCTTGCCTTTTCGTAGAGCTGCAAGGCGTCGGCCAGGTCCGGATCGACACTGACTTCCTCGGGCGGGGCTGCGCTGGTGGGTGTCTGCGCGCAGGGCTCCTGCGGGGTGGGTTCGGGCGGCGGCTGGCAGCCTTTCTCGGTGTCGATCCAGCAATACTCCTGCCCGGTCTGCTGCGCCAGATGCACTTCGCCAGTAGTGCGGATCAGGAAACTGGCGCGCCAGAAGGGGGAGGTGATCCATGCACCGTCAAAGCCTGAAAAATACATTCCTGGGCTGAGCTGCTTGACATGGATTTTCTTCAGGTGGGTCATCGATTGGCTGCGGGTGATGAAAAGCGGTGGGGCGGTAAGGGGCCGGAAGGCCGGGTAAGCCGGGCAAGCCGGGCAAGCCGGGCTGCCGGAACCTCTGCAGGCGGCGACCGGACGATTGCTTGCGGGCCGGCAAGTGAGCCGTGCGAGGCGCCAATGTATTACATCCCGGGAAAATTGATTAGAGGTCCATCACTAAAGAGTGTGCTCAATGATTTGGTCCAATCCCTGCGGACCGCTGCCAGAGCCGCACTGCGCCCCAATTGTTAAGCTGTGTTAATGAGTTCCTTCGCAAAACGACGGCTAATCAAAGCGCCTCGCTTGTAATACATTAGGCCTGCCGTTTCCCGCCGGTGCCGTGTCGGGGGGCACGGCGGGCGCAAGCCCGCGCCGGCGCCGTGCAGTCATGGAGGGGTTTTCCGATTGCATGCAGAGCAGGTCAAAGGAAAGGAACGATGCCGACAATCGCAGGATGCACCGTGACTTTGACTTGCGGGACGGTCGTCAATGGACAGGTCAGGCATCTGCTCGGCATCGTGATCGACATTGGCATGTTTTTTCCATCGCTGCCCGGCTGCAATAAGCCGTTTGCATGAGAAAAAAGCGGGCATACCTCAGAAATTATCGTTTTATTCCTCCCCTGCGCTGCCGTTACCATGAGGCTATCTCATTGTCCCATGGTCAAAGGCAAGCAAATGACGACTTCCGCGCAAGACAGCAACCTCTACCAACTCCTGCTTTCCCATTACGGCGACCAAGCCATTGTCGAGCGCCAGTTCGTGCGGCTGGAGGTCCCGCTATCCACCCTCAAGCCAGCCGGGCAGGAGGTGTCGCGCCTGGAGCTGGCGCAGGCACTGAACATGCTGCTCTTCGAACAACTGCTGCAGCAGGTCGCCAGCGGCCGCGACTATGTGGACGACGCCGAGCGCGACGGTGTGAAGATCTGTTTCGACCACGGTGCCGTGCGCACCGTACGGCGTGGTCGCGACAGCGGCTTCCCCGATGGCGAGACCCTGTTCACCAAGGTCTTGCTGCCGCTGGGTTACCAGCAGAGCGGTACCTATCCGCTGGCCCGCATCAAGATGACCGGCCGTGTCTATACCCACGCCGACGACGCCGAGAACATCGCCCAGTTCTTCGTCAGCGAACTGCATCCCGAGCAGTTCTCGCCGCAGTTCCAGCAGACCGTAGAGGCAGTGCTGGCCAGCTCGCGCAGCCCGCTCTCCGACGAGGTGCTGGCGCTGCTGGCGCAGCTGGAAGCGCAGGGCAAGCTGGCCCTGGACCAGGCCAAGCGCCTGCTGCCGGCGATGCTGGCCTGCTTCGCCCGTCACCATGACCTGCCCACCGTGGCGCAATACGAGACCCTCAAAGCCGAGTCCGCCGAGATGGCCTGGATCTCCACCGAAGGCAATGCCTTCAACCACGCCACCGACCGCGTGGGCGACGTGGTCGCCACGGCCGAGCGCCAGCGCCAGCTGGGACGGCCGATCAAGGATCAGGTCGAGGTATCGCGCAATGGCCGCGTGCGCCAGACCGCCTTCCGCGCCGTCAAGGTCGATTATCAGATGCAAGGCGACGATGGCCAGCCGGTTGCCATGACGGTGCCCGGTTCCTTCTACGAATTCATCTCGCGCGATCACTACCTGGACGAGGCCGGCCAGCGCAAGCTGGACCTGAGCTTCGACAGCGGCAATGCCCAGGGCATCTTCAAGATGACCGCAGCGGTACCGGCCGGCGACGAGGCAGGCAGTGTCTGCTGAACGGGCGCTGCTGCAGCTGCAGTCGCTGCTGGGCAGCAGCGGCCTGATCACTGCCGCCGCCGAGCGTACGCCCTATGAACATGGCCCGCGCTACGGGGCCGGCCAGGCGCTGTGCGTGGCGCGTCCCGCCGATGTGGCCCAGGCCGCCGAACTGATGCGCCTGTGTGCCGCCGAGGGTGTGCGGTTGATACCGCAGGGTGCCAATACCGGGCTGGTCGGCGCGGCTTCCCCGGATGATTCCGGCCTGCAGGTGATCCTCAGCATGGAACGCATCCGCGGCGTGATCGATATCGATCCCGTCGATGGCGTGATCCAGGCCTGGGCCGGTACCCGGCTGTCGGACCTGAACCAGGCGCTGGCGCCGCATGGGCTGTGCTTTCCCATCGATCTCGGCGCGGACCCGTCGGTGGGCGGCATGCTGGCTGCCAATACCGGTGGCGCACGCCTGATCCGCTACGGCGATGTGCGTCACAACACGCTGGGCCTGCAGGCCCTGCTGATGCATCCTCCTGGCGAACTGCTGGAGATGGGCAATCGCCTGCACAAGAACAATACCGGGCCCGACTGGAAGCAACTCTTCATCGGTACCGCCGGCAGCTACGGCATCGTCACCCAGGCGGTGTTGCGCGCCCATCCGCTGCCGCGCCAGCGTGCCACGGCACTGGTGGTGCCTGCGTCGCTGGAGGCCGGTCTGCGCCTGCTGCAGGATGCCCAGGCGCAGTTCGCCGATTTCCTGACCGCCTTCGAAGGCATTTCCCGCAATGCGCTGGCCTCGGTGCTGCGCCATCTGCCACAGGTCGCCGCACCCTTCGATCCCTTGCCGGACTATGCCCTGCTGGTCGAAGTCAGTTCCTCGGCTGAAGCGGGCGAGCACTTCGACCTGGACAAGCTCTTCATGGCCTGGCTGGAGCGCCATTTCGACGACGCCATCGTCGATGCCGTGGTCGACAAGCCCGATACCCTCTGGCGCCTGCGCCACGCCATCAGCGACAGCGTCAAGCAGGAGGGCAAGATCGTGGCCTTCGATATCTCGGTCTCGCGCTCGCGCCTGCCGGCCTTCCGTGCCGAGGCGCTGGCGCTGGTGGAGCGGGATTTCGCGGGCGCCGACGTGTATGACTTCGGTCACTGGGGTGACGGTGGCGTGCACTTCAACCTGGCCATCGCCCCCGCCGCACAGCCGCAATTCCCGGCCGAGCGCATCGAGGCCCTGCGCACCGCCCTGTATGACTTGGTGGTGCAGCGCTACCAGGGCAGCTTCAGTGCGGAGCATGGCATCGGGCCATTCAATCAGCACTACTACCAGCGCTACACCCAGCCCGCGCAACGCGCGCTGGCGGCGCGGGTACAGCCGGTGTTCGATCCGCACTGCCTGCTGGGCAATACGCGCTTTGCATGAGTCCGTCCCGCCCGGCGGCACTGCAGCCAGCGCTGCCACCACCGGCATGAGCGAGGCCGGTCACGCTGGAGGGGAGGGGGCGGCTTTTGCTATAGTGCGGGGTCATTTACCCAGCGGAACCCGTCCCATGCGCCGTTTCATCCCGTCAACGTCATGCCTGATCGCCTTTGATACCTCGGCGCGGCACATGTCGTTTACCAAGGCGGCCAACGAGTTGCACATGACGCAGGGGGCGGTGAGCCGGCAGGTGGCGATCCTGGAGGACTACCTCAACGTCAAGCTCTTCGAGCGCATCAACCGCCGACTCATCCTCACCGAGGCCGGGCGCGACTACGCGGCCCAGGTCTCCACCATCCTCAAGCAGATCGAGATGGCGACCTTCCAGGTGATGACCTACAACAGCCTGGCCAGCGTGCTGAACCTGGCCATCCTGCCGACCTTCGGCGTGAAGTGGCTGATCCCGCGCCTGGCCAAGTTCGCCGCCGCCCATCCGGATGTGCTGCTCAACCTCAGTACCGAGGTCTTGCCCTTCGATTTCAGTACCCGCCAGGTGGATGCCGCCATCCACTTCGGCGAACCCGACTGGCCCGATACGGTGATGGTGCGCCTGATGGGCGAAGAGGTGGTGCCGGTGTGCAGCAAGGCCTTGAGCGAGCGCATCCACGCGGTCGAAGACCTGGCCAACGTCACCCTGCTGCAGCACACGACGCGCCCGCAGGCCTGGCAGGACTGGTTCCGCCATGTCGGCGTGGACTGCCCCAATGCCTTGTCGGGGCCGCGCTTCGAGCAACTGGCGATGGTGATCCAGGCGGCTGTCGCCGGCATGGGCGTGGCCTTGATGCCCAAGTTCATGGTCGAGACCGAGATCAGCCTGGGCCAGTTGCATGTGCCTTTCCCCTTCGCGGTCAAGAGTCCGCAATCCTATTACCTCGTCTATCCCGAGAAGAACGCCGGCAAGGCCGCCATCCTGAAATTCCGCGAATGGCTGCTGGGCGAAGCCCAGGGCGGTTGAGCCCCGGCGTCGGCGCCGGCCCTGCATTGCTTCGGTGCGCAGGACGCCGGCTATCTCCTGTTCCAGGCTGACTAAAACTCATGGCCGACGGTCGCAAGGCCTGGGTCGGGAGAGAGGACGCCCAGGTCGCACAGGGCGCCCGGGCAGGGCCGGCCGGGTTCTGGCCGGCAGGGCGCTATCCCACTATCAGAAAGGCTCTCGGCGTAAATGCCCGTGATGCGCCGCACCATCCTCGCGCATCCTCGCGGATTCTCGTGCGCCACGACGGTGCATTCCAAAAACTCATGATGTCGTGAAATTTTTTGGTTTTAAGAATTGTCCTGGCTGTCCTTATACTCCACCGTTCCAGACCCATCCCACTCCACTTTTCAAGGGAATTCCATGTCTTCTCCACGCATCTTCTCCACTCTGGGTGCTGACCTCGCGGCCTATGCCGGCAACGATCTGGTGATCCGTTCGCCGCGTGATGGCGAGGTCATCGCGCAACTCAAGGCGCAGACGCCGGCCGACGCCGAGGCCGCCATCGCCGGCGCGCACAAGGCCTTCCTGGCCTGGCGCGAAGTACCGGCCCCGGTGCGTGGCGAACTGGTGCGCGTGCTGGGTGAAGTGCTGCGCGAGCATCGCGAGGAACTGGGCGCGCTGGTGACCCAGGAAGCCGGCAAGATCCTCTCCGAAGGACTGGGCGAGGTGCAGGAAATGATCGATATCTGCGACTTCGCCGTGGGCCTGTCGCGCCAGCTGCATGGCCTGACCATCGCCTCCGAGCGTCCCGGTCACCGCATGATGGAAACCTGGCATCCGCTGGGGGTGGTGGGCGTGATCACTGCCTTCAACTTCCCGGTCGCGGTGTGGGCCTGGAATGCCGCGCTGGCCCTGGTCGCTGGCAATGCCGTGGTGTGGAAGCCGTCGGAAAAGACGCCCGTCACCGCGCTGGCGGTACAGGCCATCTTCGAGAAGGCGGTCGCGCGCTTTTCGGCGCAGCGCCCCAACCTGGTTCCGGCCGGCCTGTGCCCCTTGCTGATCGGCGGCGCCGATCTGGGCGAGAGCCTGTCGCGTTCGGCGCTGGTGCCGCTGGTGAGCGCCACCGGCAGCGTGCGCATGGGCCGCAAGGTCGCCACCGTGGTGGCCGAGCGCCTGGGTCGCAGCCTGCTGGAACTGGGCGGCAACAATGCCATGATCGTCGCGCCCTCGGCCGACCTCAACCTGGCGCTGCGCGCCATCACTTTCTCCGCCGTGGGCACGGCCGGACAGCGTTGCACCAGCCTGCGCCGCCTGTTTGTCCACAGCAGCATCCATGACCAGGTGGTGGCGCAGATCAAGCGCATCTACGCCAGCGTCAAGGTCGGCGACCCGCTGCAGGGTGACACCCTGGTCGGCCCGCTGATCGACAAGGGCGCCTTCGATGCCATGCAGGCTGCGCTGCAGCAGGCCCGCACCCAGGGTGGCGAAGTCACCGGCGGCGAACGCGTGACGGTGATGGGCGAGCAATCCTGGTACGTGCGTCCGGCCGTGGTGGCCATGCCCGGCCAGACCGCCATCATGCATCACGAGACCTTCGCGCCCATCCTCTACATCGTCAAGTACGAAGAGCTGGCCGACGCCATCGCGCTCAACAACGCCGTGCCGCAGGGCCTGTCCTCGGCCATCTTCACCAACGACATGCGCGAGGCCGAACTGTTCGTCTCCGCAGTCGGTAGCGACTGCGGCCTGGCCAACGTCAACATCGGCACCAGCGGTGCCGAGATCGGTGGCGCCTTCGGTGGCGAGAAGGAAACCGGCGGCGGCCGCGAATCGGGCTCGGACGCCTGGAAGAACTACATGCGTCGTGCCACCAATACCATCAACTACAGCAAGACCCTGCCGCTGGCGCAGGGCGTGAAGTTCGATATCGACTGAGTCACCGGCGGCCGCCCTCCACGGCGGCCCGCGCAGGGCCTGAAGCGATAACAGCAATAACAGCAACAGCGTCAACAGCAGCAATAGCGACAGCAGCGACAGCAGCAACCACGCCGGCCCGGCAAGGGACCGGCGCGGCATCCCACGTACCCACACCCGCGCAAGCGGGACCCACATCGGCAAACCGGCAAGGAGTGCAGTAATGAAGATGAAGACCCTGGCAGTGACCTGTGCAATCGGCGCGACCCTGATGGCCGCCTCCGGCGCGCAGGCGCAGAGCAAGACCATTTACGTCGGCATGAACGGCGGTACGATGGAAAAGAACTACACCGCCTCGATCTTCCCGGACTTCGAGAAGGCCAACAACGTCAAGGTGGTAGTGGTGCCCGGCACTTCCTCGGACATCATCGCCAAGATGCAGGCACAGCGCGACAAGCCGCAGATGCACGTGGCCTTCCTGGACGACGGCATCATGTACCGTGCCATCAACATGAGCCTGTGCGAAAAGGTCAAGGACGCCGCCGTGCTCAAGGATGTCTACCCCTTCGCGCGCCTGGCCAATGACCAGGCCGTGGCCATCGAGATGGGCGTGCTGGGCATCGGCTACAACAAGAAGCTGTTCGCCGAAAAGGGCTGGCCGGCACCGACCTCGTGGATGGACTTCGCCGATCCCAAGTACAAGCAGAAGGTGGTGTTCCAGTCCATCTCCGCCAGCACCTTCGGCCTGTATGGCTTCATGATGTTCAACCGTCTGGTGGGCGGCACCGACAAGAACGTCGACCCCGGCTTCAAGAAGTGGGGCAGCACGGTCGGCCCCAACGTGGTCGAATACCTGTCCAGCTCGGCCAAGATCTCCGAGATGGTGCAGACCAACGAAGCAGCGATCTTCCCGCTGACCGTGACCGGCATTGCCAACCTGAAGGACAAGGGCATCCCCGCCGAATTCGCCACACCCAAGGAAGGTGGCGTGCTGCTGATGACCGGCGCCTGCCCCATCAAGGGCAACAGCGAGCCGGAACTGGCGCAGAAGCTGCTGGAATACCTGCTGACCCCAGCCGTGCAGGCCAAGAGCATGGCACTGGCCAATTCCATTCCGGTCAACCGCAACGTGCCGCTGTCGGAAGCTGCACAGGCCAAGCTGGGCAAGAGCGAGGTGCTGACCAAGAACCTCAATACCGTGGACTGGGATGTGGTCAACGAAAAGCGTTCCGAATGGAACAACCGCTGGAACCGCATGATCGAGCAGTGATCGGCTGACGCGACGGGGCTCCGCCTGGAGCCCCCGCTGGCCTGTTCTCTTCTTTGCTGCTCTTTTCTCCTTGGGCTGCAGCTGCAGCCACCGTAGAAGCTTTATTCATATTCCTGAAGAACCACGCGGCGCCGCGCATCCCGCACATCCCGCGCTGGCCGCGCTCGTCCTTTTTTCTTCACATTTTGCTGCGCACATCATGACAGCTGCCTACCGCTTCAATCCCGCCTTCGAGGCGCCGCAGGGTTCGCCTATCCGCGAGTTGTTCAAGTACACCCAGCAGCCCGGCATGATTTCCTTTGCCGGTGGCTATCCCGCACCGTCCCTGTTCGATGCCGCCGGACTTGCGCGCAGTGCTGCCACCTTGCTCGATAGCGCCGCCGCGGCCTGCCTGCAATATGGTGCTACCGAAGGCACGGCGGTGTTGACGCAGACGTTGAGGCAGCTCACCCGCGAGCGCTTCGGCGGCGCCGATCCGGGCGAGCTGATCGTCACCACCGGCTCCCAGCAGGGTTTCGAACTGCTGCTGCGCATCCTGCTGCAGGCAGGTGACTGCGTGGCCATCGAACGTCCCTGCTATCCGGCCGCGATCCAGGCCTTGCGACTGGTGCATGCCGACCTGCTGGAAATTCCCGGCGACGCCCAGGGGATGGATACCGATGCCCTGGAAGCCGCGCTGCAGGCCGGCGCCCGGCCGAAGATGCTGTACCTGGTGCCGACCTTCGCCAATCCCACCGGTGCCACCTTGCCGCTGGCGCGCCGGCGGCATCTGCTGTCACTGGCGGTGCGCTACCAGTTCATCGTGGTGGAAGACGATCCCTACGGAGAACTCCGTTTCTCTGGCCAGGCCGAACCGCCGCTACTGCAGGTGGCGCAGGAGATCGAGGGCGCCAGCGACTGGCTGGTCTATCTGTCCAGCCTGTCCAAGACGGTGGCACCGGGTCTGCGCATCGGCTGGATGTGCGGCCCGGCAGAAATCCTGCGCCGCGCCGTCATCGCCAAGCAGACCGGCGACCTGTGCACCGCGCCGTGGATGCAGATGGTCGCGGCCCATTACCTGCAGGCCGGTTGCCTGCAGGCGCATCTGCCCGCCATCATCGCCACCTATCGCGAACGTTGCCGGATCATGCTGGCCTCGCTGAAAGAGGCGTTCGGCGACAGCCTGGACCTGATCGCGCCGGAAGGCGGCATGTTCATCTGGGCCAGCTGGAAGGATGGCACCGATGCCACGGCCCTGCTGCAGCAGGCGGTCAGGCACAACGTGATGTATGTGCCGGGCTCGGCCTTCTACGGCAGCGCGGCGGACGCCGGACACTGGCGATTGTCGTTCGCCAATGCCCAGCCCGAGGACATCGTGGAGGGCGTGGCGCGACTGAAGAAGGCGCAGCAGGAATGGAAGGCGGCGAAATCCGCTGCTTAGCTGGCACAGATCAATTCATCGGCAATGAGCGGACCAGCCCGGGCGGTCGCGTGACTATACTGGCGCCACGATGGTCGCCACGGTGATGCCGCGCGGCCATCCTGCTTTTCCACTCCAGGGATGACGCGATGTTTGCCAGACTCAAAGCCACTTTCAACTACTTCAACGAGGCCGTGCCGTTCCGGCTGGTCCCGGCCCTGATCACCACGGTCGTGCTGATCCTGCTGTTGCTGTTGCCTTGTCCACAGGGTCTTGCGCCCAAGGCCTGGGCGCTGGTGGCGATCTTCCTCACCACCATCGTGGCCATCATTCTCAAGGTCATGCCCATCGGCGTGATGGCGATGATGGCCATCGTCATCGTCTCGCTGTCGCAGGTCACCTCGACCTCGTCCAAGGGCGCCATCGCGGATGCGCTGGCCAGCTTTTCCAATCCGCTGATCTGGCTCATCGTGGTAGCGATCCTGATCTCGCGCGGCCTGAAGAAGACCGGGCTGGGACGGCGCGTGGGCCTGATGTTCATCGCCCTGCTGGGCCGGCGCACGATCGGCATCGGCTACGGGCTGGCCATCTGCGAACTGGTGCTGGCCCCCTTCACCCCCAGCAATACCGCGCGTGGCGGCGGCATCGTCCACCCCATCATGAAGTCGATCGCCAACGCCTTTGATTCCGACCCGGCCAAGGGCACGCAGAACAAGGTCGGCAGCTACCTGGCGCTGGTCAACTATCACGCCAATCCGATCACCTCGGCCATGTTCCTCACCGCCACCGCGCCCAATCCGCTGGTGGTCAACTACGTCGCCAAGGCGACCGGCCAGGCGCTGCAACTGTCCTGGACCACCTGGGCGCTGTGCATGCTGCTGCCCGGTCTGGTGTGCCTGCTGATCATGCCCATGGTGATCTACCTGATCTCGCCGCCGGAACTGAAGTCCACGCCCAATGCGGTGGACTACGCCTGCGGCGAACTGGACAAGATGGGCCGCCTGGGCGCCAGTGAAAAGGTCATGCTGGGGACCTTCGCCCTGTTGCTGCTGCTGTGGGCCAATGTGCCGGCCATGCTGCTGGGTGCGGCCTTCACGCTGGACCCGACGGTGGTGGCCTTTGTCGGCCTGTTCGTGCTGATCATCACCGGTACCATCGACTGGGATGACGTGCTTTCCGAAAAGAGCGCCTGGGACACCCTGGTCTGGTTCGGTGCGCTGGTGATGCTGGCCGAGCAATTGAACAAGACCGGCGTGGTGGCCTGGTTCTCGGAGGGCATGAAAGCGGCCATCGTCGCCAGCGGCATGGGCTGGTTCGCGGTCGCGGCGGTGTTGCTGCTGGTGTTCGTGCTGTCGCACTATTTCTTTGCCAGCACCACCGCCCACATCAGCGCCATGCTGCTGGCCTTCCTGATGGTGGGAGCGCAACTGCTGCCGCAGCAGTACGTGCTGCCCTTCATGCTGATGATGACCGCCGGCTCGGCCATCATGATGACGCTGACCCACTACGCCACCGGCACCTCGCCCATCATCTTCGGCAGTGGCTACGTTTCCATGGGCAAGTGGTGGGGCGTGGGGCTGGTGATGGCGGTGGTGGAACTGCTGGTGTTCGCCACCGTCGGGACGGCGTGGTGGAAGGTGTTGGGGTATTGGTAGGATAGCGGCAAGGCGGTTCCGTTTTTTGGGTTCGACATCGCGGATTACCAACTCGGGAGAGGGCCCATGAAAATGGCGACGCACTGATGTGGGTCGCCATTTTCCTGTCTGCCAGATATGTGGCTACTTCAGGTCCAGCACGATGCGCCCATCGATCTTGCCCTCTTCCATGCGGGCGAAGATGGCATTGATGTTATCCAGCTTGTCCCAGGTGAAGTGCGCCGCGACCTTGCCTTCGGCGGCGAAGGCAAGCGACTCTTCCAGATCCTGGCGGGTGCCAACGATGGAGCCCCGCACGGTGATGCGCTTCAGGACCGTGTTGAACACCGGCAGGCTGATGTCGCCCGGTGGCAGACCGACCAGGGCCATGGTGCCGCGTGCGCGCAGGAAGCCGAAGGCCTGTTCCATCGCCTTGGGCGAGACCGCCGTCACCAGCGCACCATGGGCGCCGCCGATGATGCGCTGGACGTCGGTCACGGCATTGATGTCGCGGCCATCGACGGTGAGGTCCGCGCCCAGCTTCTTGGCCAGCGCCAGCTTGTCTTCGTGGATGTCGGCGGCGACCACGTGCATGCCCATGGCCTTGGCGTATTGCACCGCCATGTGGCCCAGGCCGCCGATGCCGGAGATCACCACCCATTCACCGGGGCGCACCTCGGTTTCCTTCAAGCCCTTGTAGACGGTCACGCCCGCGCACAGCACCGGAGCGGCCGGGCCGAACTCCAGGCCGGCCGGCAGGTGGCCGACGAAATCGGGATCGGCCAGGCCATATTGCGCGAAGCTGCCATTGACGGAGTAGCCGGTGTTCTGCTGTTCGGCGCACAGGGTTTCCCAGCCGGTGCGGCAGGGTGAGCAGCAGCCGCAGGCCGTATGCAGCCAGGGCACGCCAACGCGGTCACCTTCCTTGACGCGCTTGACGCCCGCGCCCAGCGCGGCGACATAGCCGGTACCTTCGTGGCCGGGGATGAAGGGTGGGGTGGGCTTGACGGGCCAGTCGCCATGGGCGGCGTGCAGGTCGGTGTGGCAGACGCCGCTGGCCTCGAACTTGACCAGGATCTGACCTGGGCCGGGTGTGGGAACGGGGACTTCCTCGATGGACAGGGGCTTGCCGAATTCGCGGACGACGGCCGCTTTCATCATTTGCGTCATATGCACTCCTCGGGGGGATCAACGGGATGCGAGGGCAGGGTGATGACCGTTTTGCTGCGTTGGCCAACTGTTGTGCCTGCCTGCATGACCCACTATCCTCCGGGCGCACAGGGACGACAATCAATGATTGGACATGGGTTGATCCAAGTCGCTCATCGTTGAAAAATTTGGAGGGTCGGTGGTGCAAGCCGCATGGGATCGAGCTTTACGCGTTCCGGGAAATTCTCCGGCCGAGTAGTGAAGATCTCGCTAAATACCCTTAGCAGAGCCCTTTACTGCTTGTGATGGCGTGTGTACTGCGCATACGCCAACCCATTCTGTGTCCCGATTTCGACAAGATCCCGACGAGTCCCCTACTGTTTTTCAGGTTTTCTACCGGCTCATGGATATAGGAATTCTGCTTCTGGCCGAGGCTGTGTAAAAACGTAGGAATTCTTAATCAATCGAAAAATTGACCTCTCAGATCGGCCTGCATTCAATTTTCTCGATGTCGGGAAGGGTCTCCCTACCCATGAATTTTCCAATGTTTACGTTTTTACACAGCCTCGGCCGGAAGCGGACAAGTGATACCGAACCAGTTTCAAGTAGTCGGGCTCAGCCCTGCGATGAACCCGTCAAATGTATCCGCCAGAATTCTGAGATGTCTCGGTGAATTCGGATCATCAACCAATCCCTCGATGTCATGATCCCAAAAGAAAACGCTGCCGAGTTGTGGCCCCGCCAGAGCCAGCAAGACTAGGTTTCCACCTACATCACCGCCTACAGGCAGCATTTCCCTAGGTGTTCGGCCCGCGCCTGAATAGATTGCGTATTTATGGGCTAGACCGAACGTTGGATCTTGTGACACCGAGAAGAAATAGCGAATGGAGACGTCAGCATAAAAGCCATCGGATGAAATTACCCCGCAGTTAAAAGGCTCTCCACCGTTGTACTCCGACAGAAAATTGCGATAGGTAGTGGGCAGTTGATAGCCAAGCTCCTTTTCGAAGGAATCAATGACTTCATTACTCACTAGCGGAACGAACTGTTTTTTTATGATCGTCATTTTTCTGTTGTACGTATGATCTAAAAAACTGCGCCTGTCTGCTCCTGACCGATTGTGGCCCTTCATGCTGCACGTTATTCCAATGGTTCCTCATACGGCACCTGAATGAGTTTTCCAGACAAGATCCTTGCGAACGCTGTGCGTGGGGGCGAATCAAGAAGCCCTATAATGTCCGGAGAATAGTTTGCGATAGTATTTACGTCGTAAATTCCGTGGTTGGCGCTGTTATCCATATATTCCTGAGTCTCGTCGCCAGCCATAAAACACCACCCGCTGTCGCCCGGGCGTGACGTCTCTTCGCGCACCATATATCCCACCGGCTTGCCCTCAACAGTGATTTTATCTGTAGCAATGCATCCTCCTCTGCCAGTAGCCAGAGGCCTGATTTGATCAGCCGTAAGTGCGAATTTCTTGTTTTGATCATTCATGGTTAGAGTTCTTGAGTTGGGTATGTCTAGTTCTGGCCGATGGCAGCCATATGTTAAATGTCGTATGCGAGCGCCCCCCAATCGGGCTCGTCTTCGCCAAATTCCCAGCTTTTTAAGTACACACGTTTTGCATGCTGATCAATTTTATGGGATACATAAAAACCCTCCCATAACGCATGTCGCATCCAAGTTAAGCCGGCTTGGGAGTCTTGAACCGGCCAATTCGGGATGAGAAAAGAAAATTTTTCTGGCGTTTGACTCAGTGCGGTTAGCAAACTGAATTCCTGTGCGGCGGCTTCTTCTTTCGTTGCCATTGTTTTCCCCATTTTGACGAAGCGGCGGTCGATAAAACTTCCCGAACGTCCCCTTCTGGCCGATTACAGAAGTTCATACTTACGTATAGTCGGGTGAAATTAGACGCACGCCTTGACCGTGATCAATCAGAACCGCAGCGATCCAAAACAGTGCCATTACGATCCAGAGACCTAGGACGGATCTTTTTTCGCTCGACCGCCAAATAAGCCGAAAGAGCGTCACGACATTGGCGGCCAGAAAAAACAGCAGGATCGGTCCAATGACGAAGAAGTAGAAAAAGGCATCTCCTGGGCCTCCCGGAGTATCTTCTTCGCCACAAGTAGGCCAAAGCCGAGAAGCGAGCGCTAAATAGAGACCAATACCAATGATATTGGTGACAACCCACTTCGCTAAAGGGGAGAAAAAAATCATAACTACATACTCCCTATCAAATTGGTTGGTCCGCATCTGGCCGATTGTAGACTTTTGCCCTAGCGTAGAGATTTTACGTTCAGATTGTAGATCGCCAAAATCGCCTTTCTGCCTTTGTCCTTATCTTTTGTCTCAAACGCGGCAAGTGCCACTTTCAAGTTTTGGTCTATGAACTCGATTTTGTCTGCGTCCTTCTTCAGCCTTGGCATTATTGCTGACCACAGACTTCTTAGATCATCCATATGAGCTTCATAGGTCCAAGAGCTCCAGCTTGGATAATCATCAGGCGGATAGTCTGTCGCTGTTGCCAGAGAACCGGCAAAATCCATCAAATCTTCTTTCAGGCTCATTTGTTGTCCTAAGATTGGGCTTGTCCTCTTCTGGCCGATTGCGGACCTTGGTTTATTGATTTTACTTACTGCATCTTTTCTCTATCCTCTTTCCGCTTGCGATATTCGGCTATATCTATCCGGCCATCTACCAAGGCGGCGACATCGGGATCAGAGTGCGAAGAAAATTTCTTCAATGAGGTTCTGAATCTAGAACCTACCCTTAATAGGTAAAAGGCAAAGAATATGAACGCCATCCCTATTAGGTTGCGATAAGACAATGTTGTCTTTGCGACGATTTCTGGGGCAAAGACGATAAGCAGCCACGCAATATAGAACGCTGCCAAATCCCAATATTTTTTGAGCACCACGACATTTTCCCCGTTTCCAAATTTGAATCTATGTTGAGCGGTGGCTTCTGGCCGATTCCCATCGTCGACTCAGCATAGTAGGTTGCCAAGCCGGGAAATTCATCGGCTCTCACGGAGGACAGGATTCGATCCGAAGCAGCCACGCGCGTCGGGTTTCACATGCCACCAAGGTAATGAGTGAGAAGGCCGTCGGAACTGTCGATGCCTAAAATATCCATGATCAATTCAATTTTCATACCGAAATGCTCACGCCCCTCGGTGTCTTCGGGTCTGATTCTGGCAGAAAGCGGGCGTCTATTAGTTCTTGCAAGACCAAACGTGCTTTAACTTGATCGCTTCAATACCCTCTGGCATCGCTTCGCTATTCTCGGAGCCGTACGTAATATCAAAGCGGGACAAATAGCCTTCTGCATCAGCAAACAGGAGAATTGCAATTCCACCTCCCAAATTGGACTCGAAACCCAATTCGCAGAACGGTGTTGACTTCGACTTCAAGGGGCGTATCAGCTTATTGCGCGGGACATGGAAGTCAAATCCATGGCAGCCACAATCGCACAGAGCGACGATGCTCCCGGCGTTAATTTGCTCGGAAACGATTTCTCGCTCGGGTAATTCCTGCTCCTTCACGAGATCAAGCCATTCTCTCGCTGCGCTCAAGCTATTAGGCATTCCTCATTACCCTCTTGGCAGTTTCACTTGGCCTACTTCTGGCCGTTTGCGGACGTCGTTATTCAACCATTCATAGCGGATCAATATCCGTAGGGAATTGGCTTGCTTTCTCCCACTCGACATTATTCAGGTCTTCGCGAACGTCACGACGATGCCAGGCCCTATTGAGATGTGAAAAGACATGTCCAAGATCAATCCTTAGAGCGGCGTCGTCATATTCTGGATTCTGGCGCATATCCTTAATCAAAGTAGATAGATGTTCTTTTGCGTCTTCCAATTCAGACATCAGTAACGTCCATCCGATAGGTGCGTTTTCTTTTGTAATCATGATTGGTTTTCTTCTGAGCTAATCTCGATGTCTAGCCGACTGCAGACCCTCTTCGGAAATAACTTTCTACATCTTGCGCAGATGCAAAGCTTAAGAAAATGGCGAGGTCAGTGGAGTGAAAGGGAGCAGGCTTCTGAACGAAAGTATGAGCCTTCGCGACAAACATTCGAACTCCGGTGCTCGTGTCATCCATTTGCTTGACTCGTTCGGCGGGAATCCTTTTCATGGCATGAGCAAAGGCCTCGTATGCAGTGCAAAGCTCTTCAAATTTTGACGTGGCGTGAAATCATATATCCGTAATGCTGGGTGACGATAGCCGGCTAGTGACAGACCATGGCTCCTTGATTATTTCCGACATATCTTGGCAGCAAGCCACAGTGTCGGAAGCGCTGCGACCAAAAGTAGGATAATTGGTTGACTGTATACCCGTAGGAGACTAAACCTAACGTTTTTCTCTAGGGCTGTAGTGATGGTACTGTGGCCGCTGGCCTGCAGATTATCGGTCCGGACAATCGAATCCATCGAGTTGACACTGGCTGGAGCGGCGAAGTAAAACATTGCGAGATAGAGCGCATAAAGTGCGAGCAAACATACACCAAGAAACAGCCAGGGCCTCGTTAACTGAGACCACGCAACTGAAGCAGAAATGCCGACCAAAATAGCTGGCATTCCCAAGAAAATACCAAGTTCTACAAGAGATTCAAGCATGTGGGAGAGCCTAGGATGGGCAAGGGCAAAGGGAGATGCCAAGAATGAAAAGTTCTTAGATATTTCATTGACGGGACACCTATTATTCTTTGAAGGTTTTCCACCGGCTCATGGGTAGAGTAAGTCCGCTCCCAGCCGCATTGGTCAAGATGTCCCGGATCCGCTGCGGTCTCCAGTTAGAACCTTGAGTATTTCTTATGCGCAGGTCCGACGGTACGTTGCCAATTGATGTCAGTTCATTGGGCTTTGGCAATCGATGCTGGGGACCAGGCGTTGCCCTGATCCCGGCACGAAGCGAGATCGTCTGGTGTCATGGAGCGCTCCAGTCTTGGCAGGATGTTAGCCAAATGGGCCGAAAGCCTTCTCTCTCTTGGCCCAGCAAATCGCGACGCTCGGACAATCCATACGCAAGCCATGCGCGCATCTGCCGTTCCAAGTTGTCCAGCACCGTACATATTGGCGATGTTCCACATTGCCTCGGCCCAGCCTAGGTCTGCAGCTCTGGAATAGAGTTCAAAACCTTTATTTCTGTCTTGCGGAACGCCGAGCCCCATATCGTAAAGATAAGCTGCGCTATTTGTTGCCTGGGCATGCCCTTGCAATGCTGCTTTCTCGTACCAGAAAAGTGCATCCCTGTACTCTTTTCCCTCCTGAAACATGCTTCCCAGACTGTTCTGCGCTTCGACATTACCCCCTTCGGCAGCCACGCGATACCACTTCATCGCGTTACTTCTATCTTGCGGCGCACCTTTGCCGGTATCGTAAGCCAGGGCAACCTGAATCTGCGCTTCAGCATCGCCCGCTTCGGCTTTGACGATCAGTGCCTTGGTTTCTTCAGAAAGGAACCAGTCTGCTGTCGCTGTCAGAGGAAATGCGCTAAGGGAAATGAGTAAAAGGAAGATCAGGTTTTTGTTCATTATTTTTACCATGGGTTTCATCCATATTTTCTAGTGTGTCTTGAAGGAGCGACTCCGGCTTATTCTGGACATTGCCAAGAACGGTTTTCTGAATTATCGGTTCTTGCCACTAAGGTCGGCGCCCTAGAAAAGATTCTCGCCTCATCTTTTCTAATGCCATAACGCTCCCCCCTGTCAGCCTCGATTTCGCCAATGCATCCGCGATAGTCGCCATCACAATCGACGGACAGCGGGTCACCGCTTTGATTTAATATTTCTTGGAATATACCGCAAATGTTCGGCATCTTAGGTGCCAACCACAATGCCACGGCGGATGCGACCCGAAAGCCAATAATGAGCACGGCTTTCTGATCGGAAAAGGAGAGGAAATACTTGGTACCAGCCGTCGCCAGAAGCTCGTAGAACGCCGCAGTTCTAAGCCCTCCAAATGCAGACATTCCAACCAGGTTTCCGGCTAAGTGAGTGGCACGAGCGTCTCTGGAGCAGGGACGCCCCACGAAGGACAATTCAAACCATAAAACTCAAGCTGGGATAGAGCGACTGCTTTCTCCAGCAATACCGCAGCGACTAGATTCTCGTTTGGATCAGTTCCATGATATGAGGCAAGGTCGTACTCACGATGACCCGCTTGATGCGGTTGAAAGAAGATCGTTGGGCAATTTCCGCAGCCGCATCGACCAACTTTTGCGCGGAAAGGAGTGGCCTTAGTCCGTCCCTGCGGGCGCCTGCTCAGCCTCACCCGCCACAGGAGTTTCCGGATCGCCACCCTTTGCACTTACTTCGCGATCACCACTTCCACATCGGTCTCGGCCAGCAGCTTGGCCAGTTCCGGCGGTGGAGGGGCATCGGTGAAGAGCACATCGATCTGCGACAGGTGCGCCATCTTCACCAGCGCCTGCCGGCCGAACTTGCTGGCGTCGGCCACCAGCCAGACCTGGCGTGACTGTTCGATGATGGTCTGGGCCACCTTGACCTCGCGGGCGTCGAAGTCGCGCAGCACGCCGTCCATCTCGATACTGGAAATGCCGATGATGCCGATGTCCACCTTGAACTGGCGGATGAAATCGATGGTCGCCTCGCCGACGATGCCACGGTCACGGGCGCGCACCACGCCGCCGGCGATGATCACTTCCAGTTCGGGATTGCTGGCCAGTGAATTGGCCACGTTCAGGTTGTTGGTCACCACGTGCAGGTTGCGATGCTGTTGCAGGGCGCGCGCAACCTCTTCCGTGGTGGTGCCCAGGTTCAGGATCAGGGAGCAGCCGTCGGGCACGCGGGCGGCCACGGTACGACCGATGCGGCGCTTGGCTTCGGCATGCAGGACCTGGCGCTCCGGATAGGCGATGTTCTCGGTCGAGGACAACAGGCCGACGCCGCCGTGGTAGCGCGCCAGCAGGCTGGCGTCGACCATCGCCTTGACGTCGCGTCGCACGGTCTGGGTGGTCACGCCCAGCTGTTGGGCCAACTCTTCGACCGAGATCGTGCCGTGCTTGCGCACGCATTCCAGCAGCGTCTGTTGCCTGGGATTGAGCATGGTGTGGTTGAGAAATGATGAACGGTTGCGATCAGAGATGAACATTAAAAAACATAAACGAACTTAAAACAACAAATAATTGTTGATTTACGTTCGGGATGTCGCTTATCTTACTGGGCATTGCCAACTTGCGGGAAATGGGTGAGTTGGGTGCAGCGAACGAAGCGAAAAGCGAACAAGCGGAAAGTGGAGAACAGGCCAATGGCGCTCGAATACGATCTCTTGGTGGTAGGCGGTGGCATCAACGGTGCAGGCATTGCACGTGATGCGGCCGGCCGCGGGCTGCGGGTGCTGCTGTGCGAACAGCATGACCTGGCCCAGCACACCTCTTCGGCCAGCACCAAGCTCATCCATGGCGGCCTGCGTTATCTCGAATACTACGAATTCAAGCTGGTGCGCAAGGCGCTCCAGGAGCGCGAAGTGCTGCTGCGCTCGGCGCCGCACATCATCTGGCCCCTACGTTTCGTCATGCCGCACGATGCCAACCAGCGTCCGGCCTGGATGATCCGCGCCGGCCTGTTCATGTACGACTACCTGGCCAAGCGCGAGATATTGCCAGCCTCCGAAGGCGCCAACCTGACCCGTCACGTCGCCGGCCAACCCTTGAAGGGCGACTATCGTCGTGGCTTCGTCTATTCCGATGGCTGGGTCGACGATGCGCGCCTGGTGGTCCTCAATGCGATGGACGCGCTGGAGCGCGGCGCCCGTATCCTCACCCGTACCAAGTGCATTAGCGCCCGCCGCGAGGGCGATGCCTGGCACGCGGTGCTGGAACATCAGCATGCCAATGGCGTGCAACAGGAAGAAGTGCGCGCCCGCGCCATCGTCAACGCTGCCGGCCCCTGGGCCGCACGCTTCGCGCAGGCGGTGCCGCAGGCCAGGACCGGGCGCAGCCTGCGCCTGATCAAGGGCAGCCACATCGTGGTCAAGCGCCTGTTCGACCATCCCTACGCCTACATCTTCCAGAACCCCGACAAGCGCATCATCTTCGCCATTCCCTACCAGGAAGAATTCACCCTCATCGGTACCACCGACCTCGAATACCACGGCGACGCCGGCAAGGTCGAGATCGATGCCGAGGAGATCGATTACCTGTGCGAGATGGCCAACCGCTACTTCAAGCGCCAGATCGGCCGTGAAGACGTGGTCTGGACCTATTCCGGCGTGCGTCCCTTGCTGGATGACAGCGCCGAGAACGCCTCGGCCATCACCCGCGACTACCTGCTCGAATGCGACGACGCCGGTGCGCCCATGTTGAATGTCTGGGGCGGCAAGATCACCACCTATCGCAAGCTGGCCGAAGAGGCGCTGGCCATGCTGGCGCCGCATCTGGGTGCCTCCAGCCAGCCGTGGACGGCCGCGGCGCCCCTGCCCGGGGGCGACCTGGAGCAGCCCGGCAAGACCGTGGCGCGCTACGACTTCGACGCCTTCCTGCGCCAGTTCCAGGCACGTCATCCCTGGCTGCCGGCCGCGCTTGCGCATCGCTATGCGCGCAGCTATGGTTCGCGCGTGACCCAGATCATCGGTCAGGCCGACAGCCTGGCCGCGCTGGGGGAGGAGCTGACCCCGGGCCTGTATGAAGCCGAGGCGCGCTACCTGGTACAACACGAATGGGCGCGCGGCGCCGACGATATCCTGTGGCGCCGCAGCAAGCTGGGCCTGCATTGCGGGCCCCAGCACAGAGGACGGCTGGAGGCGTGGTTGGCGAGTCTGCCCGATCACGCCGCCAGCTGATCCCAGGTCGACGCCCACCATCAATCAAAAAAATGCAGTGAGGAGACAGCGTGACCCTGGAACTGAAACAAGTGGCCAAGACGGTCGGTGCCGAAACGCACCTCTACCCGCTTGACCTGAATCTCGCCAAAGGCGGCATCAACGTCCTGCTAGGCCCGACCCAGGCCGGCAAGACCTCGCTGATGCGCATCATCGCCGGGCTCGACAAGCCCACCGCCGGCCGGGTGCTGGTCGATGGCCAGGATGTCACTGGCGTGGGCGTGCGCGAGCGCAACCTGGCGATGGTCTACCAGCAATTCATCAACTACCCCGGCCTGACGGTGTTCGAGAACATCGCCGCGCCGCTGCGCCTGCAAAAGCAGGCCGGGCAGGAAATCACCCGGCGCGTCAACGAGATCGCCGACAAGCTGCACATCGCACACCTGCTGCAGCGCCTGCCGGGTGAACTCTCCGGTGGCCAGCAGCAGCGCACTGCGCTGGCGCGCGCGCTGATCAAGCGCGCCCCGCTGGTGCTGCTGGACGAGCCGCTGGTGAACCTGGACTACAAGCTGCGGGAGGAATTGCGCAGCGAACTGATTTCGCTCTTCGCCACCGGCGACACCACCGTGGTCTATGCCACCACCGAGCCACAGGAAGCCCTGCTGCTGGGCGGCCATACCGCGGTGATGCACGAAGGCCGGCTTCTGCAGTTCGCACCGACCCTGGAACTGTTCAATTCGCCGGCCTCCACCCAGGTGGCGGCGATCTTCAATGATCCGCCGATGAACCTGCTGGATGCCACGGCCGTGTCCTCGGCCAATGGCGTGGCTGCCGTCCGTATGAATGATGGCAGCGTGCTGGAGATTGCCGGCCGCGCGCTGACACTGGCCGAAGGCCAGCGCTGCAAGCTGGGCATCCGCTGCAACGACGTACGCCTGCAAGCGCTGGACGCACCGGGCGTGAGCCTGGGATGCAGCGTGGCCCTGGCCGAGCTGTCCGGCTCCGAGACCTATCTGCACCTGCGCCATGGCGAGGTGCCGCTGGTGGCGCAGCTCTCGGGCGTGCATGAAGTGGCCATCGGCAGCACGGTGCAGGTCAGCATCGCCGCCGCCAAGGCTTTCTTGTTCGACACAGAGGGTCGCCTGTTGAGCGCCCCGTTGGAGACGCACTGACATGGCCCGCATCGAATTCAAGAACCTGGGCCATGCCTACAGCGGCAATCCGGCCAGCCTCAAGGACTATGCCCTGCAACCCATGAACATGGTGTGGGAAGACGGTGGTGCCTATGCCTTGCTGGGCCCCTCCGGCTGCGGCAAGTCCACGCTGTTGAACATCATCTCGGGGCTCTTGCAGCCCTCCGAAGGACAGGTGCTGTTCGACGGTGTCGACATGACCCGCATGGCGACCCGCGATCGTAACATCGCCCAGGTGTTCCAGTTCCCGGTGCTCTACGACACCATGAGCGTGTTTGATAACCTGGCCTTCCCCCTGCGCAACCGCAAGATGCCCGAGCGCGAAGTGCAGGCGCGTGTGCGCGAGATCGCCGAGATGCTCGACCTCACCCGCGACCTCAAGCAGCGTGCCGCCGGCCTGTCGGCCGATGCCAAGCAAAAGATTTCGCTGGGGCGCGGCCTGGTGCGCAAGGACGTGGCCGCCATCCTGTTCGATGAACCGCTGACGGTGATCGACCCCCACATGAAGTGGGAACTGCGCCAGAAACTGAAGGAAATCCACCACCAGCTGAAGCTGACCCTCATCTACGTCACGCACGATCAGGTCGAGGCATTGACCTTCGCCGACGAAGTGGTGGTCATGACCGAAGGTAAGGTGGTGCAGCAGGGCAAGCCCGAGGCGCTGTTCCTGCGGCCGGACCATACCTTCGTGGGCTACTTCATCGGTAGCCCCGGCATGAACTTCTGCCCGCTCAGCATAGAAGGCGATGCCGTGCTGCTGGGCCGGCAGCAAGTGCAGGTGGACGCGGCGCAGTTGCAGGCACTGAAGAACAGCAGTGGCGAACTGAAGCTGGGCATCCGCCCCGAATTCGTCGAACTGGCCGCGCCCGGCACGGCCGGTGCCATCAGCGCCGAGGTCACGCAAGTCCAGCATCTGGGGACCAGCCAGCTGGTGACGGCGCAGTTCGAGGGCATGAGCGTGAAGGCGCGCGTGGCGCCGGAGATGAAGATCGCCACCGGGCCGCAATGGCTGCGACTGGCCAAGCCCGAGACGATCTACTTCAGCAACGACCAGAGAATAGGACGCTAAGCCCATGAACAAGCCCTACAACAACAAGGCCTGGTTCTTCATCCTCCCGGTCTTCCTGACGGTGGCCTTCTCGGCCATCATCCCGCTGATGACGGTGGTCAACTACTCGGTGCAGGACATCATCAGCCCCGAGCAGAAGGTCTTCGTCGGCCTGGAATGGTTCAAGGATGTCATGCGCGACAGCGAGCTGCATGCGGCCCTGCTGCGCCAGCTGATCTTTTCCTTCTGCGTGCTGCTGGTGCAGATCCCGCTGGGCATCGGCCTGGCGCTGGCCATGCCGCACAAGGGCTGGAAATCCTCGGCCACGCTGGTGATCCTGGCCATGCCGCTGCTCATCCCATGGAACGTGGTCGGTACCATCTGGCAGATCTTCGGCCGCGCCGACATCGGCCTGGGTGGCTACGTGCTCAACCTGCTGGGCATCGGCTACAACTACGCCTCCAATCCGCTGGATGCCTGGCTGACCGTGCTGGTGATGGACGTGTGGCACTGGACACCGCTGGTGGCGCTGCTGGCCTTCGCCGGTCTGCGCTCGATTCCGGATGCCTACTACCAGGCCGCGCAGATCGATGGCGCCAGCCGCTGGGCGGTGTTCCGTTTCATCCAGCTGCCCAAGATGCGCGGCGTGCTGGTGATCGCGGTG
>PJUA01000270.1_pt1 | contig 38030 bp, 31 predicted proteins | sample 1512151 | NCBI WGS metagenome assembly PJUA01 (sample SAMN08177678, study PRJNA422409) | Soil metagenome, whole genome shotgun sequencing project. | isolation source: Soil enriched on filter paper: beechwood xylan treatment | place: USA: Madison | collected 2015-01-15
GGGTTCCGCCGGAAACCGATCTCGATCTCGTCAAGAAGCTGGTCAAGGACATCGGCAAACAGTTGGCCAGCGACCCGGAGACCGGCCCCAACCTCATCGAACCTTTGAAATCCCAGGGCGTGCGTCGGGTCGAGGATGACGCGCTCATCATCGGCGTGAAATTCACCGCCAAGCCGGATGAACAGTTCGTGATCCGGCGCGAGGCCTACCAGCGGCTGATCCGTGCCTTCAATCTGAATGGAATCCACCTGGTCGGCCGGGGTGTGGTGGTGCGGGTGGATGACCCAAAGGCAGCAACGACGGCCCTGGGCTTCGCGGCGCAGGAAGCAATTCGGGAAAAGATCAACATGTCCGCCGATTGATCGACGGTGGGACGGCCACAACACGATGCACGGGGAGGCGACAATGCCAAAGGCACAACAGCGGAACAGCGTCAGCCAAACTGAAGAACAGCATCGCCTGGACCAGGACCGCGAACAGGAAGTCCGATGGAAGGCCTGGGGACCCTATCTGAGCGAACGGCAATGGGGCACGGTTCGGGAGGATTACAGCGAGTCCGGCGATAGCTGGAGCTTTCTTCCGCATGATCAGGCCCGGTCCTGCGCCTACCGATGGGGCGAAGACGGGTTGGCCGGAATATCGGACGACCAGCAACGTCTGTGCTTTGCATTGGCGCTGTGGAACGGGCGCGATCCAATCCTGAAGGAACGGCTGTTCGGTCTGACCAATGGCGAAGGCAATCATGGCGAGGATGTGAAGGAATATTATTTTTATCTCGACAGCACACCGACCCACTCCTACATGCGCTATCTCTACAAATACCCGCAGGCTGCCTTTCCTTACCAAGATTTGGTGGAAACCAACCGCAAGCGCAGTCGGCAGGAATGGGAGTATGAACTGCTGGACACGGGAGTCTTCGACGATGACCGCTATTTCGACGTGTTCGTTGATTACGCCAAAGAGGCTCCGGACCACATCCTTATCCGCATTACCGCCCACAATCGCGGCCCGGACACCGCTGAATTGCATCTCCTGCCAACGCTGTGGTGGCGCAATCGGTGGGCCTGGAATCGCCGCGCCGAGGGCAATCGCGAGAGTACGGCACTACGGCCGACCTTGCGGGAGGTCCGATGTGGCGGCCGGCCCGCCATCGAGGCCACCGACCCGGAGGGCGGGCAGGCGCTGCTCATCTGTGAAGACGATCCAGCATTGCTGTTCACCGACAACGAGACGAACCTCGCCCGCCTCTATGGACGGGAGAACACCAGTCCCTTTGTCAAGGACGGGATCGGGGAGGCTGTTGTCAGGGGACGGCCGGATGCGGTGAACCCCGAAAAGGTCGGCACCAAGGCTGCGGCCCATTACACCCTAACGCTTGCCCCTGGAGAAAACAGGACCGTTCGCTTGCGTCTCGCCATCGACGCCGCTGCCACTCGGCAGGCGGCAGTGGACGGCGATATTTTCGGAGAGTCCTTCACCGAACTCTTCGACCGCAGAAAACGGGAGGCCGACGCCTTTTACGCGACCTTGACGCCGTCGCGCTTGAGCGCCGACGAGGCCGGCGTGCTGCGGCAGGCGCTGGCCAGTATGCTGTGGAGCAAGCAGGTTTACCGGTATGACGTGGGAACATGGCTGAACGAGCGTGGAGCCGGACCGTTCCGGTCGCGGCGTGGCATCGACACGCGCAATGCTCATTGGCACCATATGGAAAATGCCGACATCATCTCGATGCCGGACAAATGGGAGTATCCCTGGTACGCCGCGTGGGATTTGGCTTTCCATGTGATCGCCTTGTCGCTGGTGGACCCCGACTTTGGCAAGCAGCAGCTGGAATTGATGCTGTGCGACCGTTACCTGCACCCAAACGGGCAGATTCCCGCCTATGAATGGAATTTCGGTGACGTCAACCCGCCGGTCCATGCCTGGGCGACCATCTTCGTTCACCGTCTGATCCGCGGGCGCAACCGCCAGGAAGATGCACTGTGGCTCGAACGCATGTTCCAGAAGCTGCTGTTGAACTTTACCTGGTGGCTCAATCGCAAGGACCGCGAAGGCCGGAACGTCTTTGAGGGCGGATTCCTTGGCCTCGACAACATCGGGGTGTTCGACCGCAGTGCCCCGTTGCCGACCGGTGGACATCTGGAGCAGGCCGACGGGACCGCCTGGATGGCACTGTTCAGCCTGAACATGCTGGAAATCGCCATCGAGCTGACCCGAACCGACCCAGCCTATACGAACATGACGATGAAGTTCGCGGAGCATTTCCTCTGGATTGCATCGGCCATGACCCGGCTTGGCGACGACGTCGGCATGTGGGATGAGGAGGATGGCTTCTTCTATGACGTTCTACGCCGGCCCGACGGACGAGCAGAACGCCTGAAGGTCCGCTCCATGGTCGGGCTGCTGCCGCTGTGTGCGGTCTGTGTTTTCGACGGGAGCCTGATGAGCGCGGTTCCCGAAATTGGCAAGCGCTTTCATGATTTCCTGGCCGCCCGGCCGGAGATGATTTCCGGTATGCATGACCCCAGAATCCCCGGATTTAAGGGGCGTCGGCTTGCGTCGATACTGACCGAGGAGCGACTGCGCCGCGTGCTGGCGCGCATGCTGGACGAGGGGGAGTTTCTCAGCCCCTATGGCATCCGTTCCCTCTCGCGTCACCACGCCGACCATCCCTTCCGTCTATCGGTCGACGGGCAGGAATTCCAGGTTTCCTATCTGCCGGCCGAATCGGACAGCGGCATGTTCGGCGGCAATTCCAACTGGCGGGGCCCGATCTGGATGCCGGTCAATGCCCTGATTATTCGGTCGCTGCTTCAATATTATTCGTATTTCGGAAATGAATTCACCGTCGAATTTCCAACTGGATCGGGAAATTCAATGAACCTATACGAAGTCGCCGAGCAATTGTCCAAGCGTCTGTCCGCAATATTCTTGCGGAACGAAAAAGGATTCCGCCCCGTCTATGGCGGTGCTGAGAAATTCCAGAGGGATCCCCTTTGGCGCGACCACATCCTGTTCTACGAGTATTTCCATGGCGACAATGGCGCCGGAATTGGAGCAAGTCATCAGACTGGATGGACCGGTTTGGTCGCCCGTTTTCTCCACCTCTTCGCCACGACGACCGCCGATGCATTCCTCAACGAGGGCGTGGAGTCACTGGTGCCCATGCCGCAGCAGAACACATCACCGCAAAAGCAGCATGCCTGACGGAAACTGCCGGTCTGACCGTTGCCGCATCACATGAATTTTTGCAAAACCGAACAAGGCGAGTGGGTAATCGCACCATAAACCCCAGATGAAGGAAATAGGCCATGGCGAACGTCACGCCGGATCGGCCGCTCCCGCAGATCGACCCATTCGACACGTCAAAACGTTTCGAAATGAGCTATGTCCGCAAGGCATTTGTCCTTGCGCTCATCGCGATGTTGCTTGTCGGTTGCTTCATCGTTCTGCGGCCTTTTATTGCGGCAATTCTGTGGGCTGTTATCCTGACCTTTAGCACTTGGCCGCTTTATAGTCGGCTGGAACGGACACTCGGCGGGCGGACAACACTGGCCGCTGTGTTGATGACGCTGTTGGTGATGCTGCTGCTCGTCGGCCCATTGGTCATCCTGGGCCTAAAACTCTCGGAAAATGTCTTCCGAATGTTCGAGGAGCTGCACGGGATCGTAGGCCGTGATCTGCCAGCGCTCCCCCCCTGGTTGGCTGGAGTGCCAATGGTTGGCGAGCAACTGAACTCGGCATGGATCAGGCTTGCCAGTGGCGAGGCCAATCTGCGATCAATTCTCCAACCTTATCTGGGCGATATCCGAGATTGGGTGCTGGCTGCCGGCGGTAACCTTCTGTCCGGCACCTCTCTGATCGCGGTCAGCGTCTTCATTGCCTTCTTCCTTTATCGCGACGGCCGCGCTGCGGTGCGACGACTCCATAATGTGATGGGACAGATCGCCGGCGCGCGGGCGCGGCAATCACTGGATGTCGCGGCGGAGACCATGACGGGAGTCGTCCATGGCGTGCTGGGCACGGCGCTGGTGCAGGCAATCGCAGCGGCGGCCGGTTACTGGTTCACCGGCGTGCCCGGCGCCTTTCTTCTGGGGTTCGTGACGTTCTTCCTGACGCTGATTCCGATGGGACCTGTGATCCTCTGGTTGCCGGCGACCGCTTGGTTGATGTCGCACGGCGATTCCATCAATGCGATTGTCCTGGTCTTCTGGGTCGGGTTGGTCGTCGGCGGCCTCGATAACTTCCTTCGTCCGATCCTGATCGGCCGAAGCAGTGCGCTTCCTTTCATCGTCATCTTTCTTGGCATCGTCGGCGGTCTGGTGGCCTTCGGCTTGATCGGCGTATTTCTTGGCCCGACGCTTCTGTCCGTCGCCTACGGTCTCATCCGTGAATGGAGTGGCGGAAGCGAACGGACGGAGCGTATTGAAAGTGGTCTGGTGGGGACGTCTTTTGCAACTGGCGCAAAGGAATAGGAAGAACGCGGAAAGATTTTTGCTTCACTTGGGTATAAATGAAGAACTATGTTAATATAAAGTGAATGATTGCCGCTCAAAGGTCTAGGGTTTATCGAGTAGAAAAAGCAATGGCAAGATATATCTATTTGAAATTCGGATAAAAAATAATTGCATGTTATTGTATTTGCGCACACATCGCGCGAGGACAAACCGGTCATCCATGCTCAGTGGGATCATCCATGTCAGCAAGGATCAAATACGCATTGGCACGGTTTCCCGAATTTTCGGAAGCAATAAAGCAGTACTGTGCGGACAGTAGATTTTTCCTAAATTTGTGCGAAGATTACGGGGATGCAATTGAGATGCTTCGTCGCTTGGAACAATATGACGAATCATCAGCATCAAAAAGTATCCGTATGTGTCGTGATCTCGTCGACGACCTTGAACAGGAAATCCTATTGGAATTGGAGCACTCACATGGTGGTTGATGTTAAAAACTAAAGCCGGTCAATAGGTGACAAACAAGATTTTCAGTTTATGCCTGTTCGGCGGATTTAACCTCTTCACAGCGCCCGCTGAACTGACCTGCGCCGTCATGTTGGTGATGGAAACGGACACGCATAGCAGAGACCAACCAGCGGAGAGTAATCTGTCATGGCAAATTCTATGAATTTCAATGCTGGCGAGGTGCTGTTTCGGCAAGGGGAGGTGAGCAGCTATGTTCTTTGGGTGAGACATGGTGAAATTGAAATCCTGCGCGAACATGGGGACGCGTCCATTCTAATTGGTCACGTTCGAGGTGGTGAGTGGCTGGGCGAAATGGGTGTGATCGAGCATCGCCGCCGGAGCGCCACTGCCCGCGCGTCCATGGATGGCACAGCCGAGGTTCTGAGTGCGGAAGAATTCCTGGATCGGGTGAGCCGCGACGCCACGCTTGCGCGCGACCTGATCCAACGCCTGAGCATTCGCCTGCGGACGATCGAGGATAGGATCACCAATGATTTGTTGCCTGAAGCCCCCAACGTTGCAAGCAGCCCTGCAGGCGTTGAGGGTGATGAGGCCCTACCTGATGAGATAATCCCCTCCAATGCGCCGGTCGCACTGATTGCACGGTCCGATGCCCTGCGTGCCTGGATGGGTGAAGCTCGCCTCTCAGTTGAGCGTCTGCCGTTTGTCGTCGGCCGGGCTCCGACCAGCGGCGAAGCTCCACCGCCGCGACAACCCAATTTGTGTATAGACGATTGCAAGCCCTTTCGTTTGTCGCGCAATCATTTCATGATCAGCCGCGATGAAAATCACCTGTTTATAAACGATCTAGGCAGTACACTGGGGACAATCGTCAATGGTCAAGCAATCGGGCAGCATTTTATGCGTGACTCGGCTTTGTTGCGCTTTGGCGACAATCATCTAATCGCCGGTGGTTGGGGGTCTCCCTTTGACTTCACCATATCCGTCGGTTAACTGAGAACGGCTGTCTGAGGACACTACTTTGGCCGTTTTGGGGTTTGTATGCAGGAAAATCAATGGGTTAGCGAGCGGAGTATGAATTCGCTAACCCATTGAAATTGACTGCGAATCCAGAATTCTGCCAAAGTAGTGCTAGACCAGCACGCCGGCCAGGACTTTCAGGGCTTCGGTGAACGGGAGCAATTGGAACAGGATTGGAAGACCGGGCATGCACGCGATGGATGCAACCCGGAGGATATTGGCGGTGCTGAATGGCACGATCCTCATCTGCCGAACCACCGTGTAGCTTGAGCCCAAATCGACAAGGGAGGACATATCCTGGTTCCCCAGCGCGTCTTCGCCGGCCGGCCGGTCGCCGTTGATCCATTTATCGTGGAAGAGTTGATTGTGGTGCTGGACCAAGATGCCATAGTCACGCAACGCTTCGAGGCGGGTATGGGCCAGCAGAGGAGCGAAGATCAGCAGAGGTCCGAAGGTGACGACCTCGACGAATACGAGATAGGCGAGCAGGAGGGGAGCCATACCCTGCAGCCGCCCCAAGTCGAGCCCCTCGAAATGAGTGCGGAAGGCGATTTCGGCGGCGATCACGCAGCCTACGCCGAAGGGGAAGATCGCCATTGAGACATGGGCGACGCCGAGGAATCCCAGCCCTGCCGACAAGTCGGTGTGGGTCGCAAGGAGATTGAGGCGCAGCCGTGACACCTCCCAAAGGAACAAGGTCCAGATCACGAGCCGCCATACCCAGCGCAACACGAAGAACTGCAGCAGCGGTATAGCGACAAACCGGTACCAGAGGCCAGAGGCCGACAGCCGCAACTCCCCATTCTGCCAGGTCGTGTGCCAGTTGTCGGTCGTGAGCCCGGTCATCTGCTCGAGGTTGATAAAACGCGCCCCAGCGAGAGCCATGATCAGGAACGCCACCTCAGGTAGGTAGGCTTCCCGCCTCCGCTGGACACGGCCAACCGCCGCTGCGAATTCCCTGTAGCTCTCGGGCCGGATGATCTTGGCGTCGATGAAGCGCAGCCCGGCGGCTCGCATGCGCGGGCCGACCACAAGTTCCGCGGTAAAAAGCAGCGGAACGGCCAGGAAAATTCGCGCGTGTGTGGCGAAATCAAGCAGGAAGGCTGCGCGTGGCGTGGGACCCAGGAGATGCCCTTCCATGGCCGCAAAGATAAATAGTGGAATCCAGGTGATTCCGATAAAAACGACAATTCTACGCATCACTGAAGGGCCGGCACCTTTGATGATGCCAAGCCGTTTCATAATCCGATAGGCTGGACCGCCGAGTTCGAATTCAAGATCAGAATCACGGGGTACTGCGGCGTCCATCCATGCCTCCGATGATTTTATGACGTTACGGTAACGAAATTATTTGAAGAATAATTTTCAATGCACCATTGAAATACAATGTTGGGAGCGAAAATTTATTAATGTCTTCGACACATCAGAGATGTCTGCCGGCGGATAATCCACCAGGAAACTGCACTCTGGTTTAAGACGCTATAGTTGTTTAGGAAATCTCTTGATGCTCACGCAAAGCTAACTGCTAAAGACGTTCTCGATCGAGTAGCATTTTCGACGCTACTGTAACCTGGCTCGTATCCTGGTTCGGGATATACGGTGCCATCCAGGTCGCTGTTCCACAGCTGGCGTATGGTGTGGTCGCAGCAATGGCCGATGGAGGCGCCGCTTGGAATGGTGCCTCCTTTGCGCCAACCGACGCGCTGCAGCCTTCATGTGCGCCTGCACACTCGTACCGTCGAGCAAAGCCATGCCGAGTGTCTGGCGATGGAACCGCTACCGCCGAGAGTTCGCCGCCTGTGGGGCATCGGTCGCTAGCCCCTTTGCCGGCGCGAGGTTGCTGGCGGCCGCTCGGCGTTGGACCATCGTTCCGGCGCAGGATCGGCTCGGTCTTCTGAGGATCGGGATGGTTCGGCGGGAGGCACGACCAGCGCGATGGATCACGGTGCTCTTGCTGCTGTTGATGCCCTGCTTGGCAGCCTGCGCGTCCGATGCCAGCGGTAGCGCCGACACGCGCGCCGCGCTGGAGCGTTACCGCTCGGAACTTTCCAGGATGCATCCCGGCAAAACCCCGCCTGACCTGGGGCCCGACTATGCTCTCTTAGCCAGCACAGTCCACCTGGTGCTGAACTCGTATGTGGATGCGTCGGATCCGCAGGTTCTGGTGGACAAGGCCTTGGAGGGAATGCGCCGGATTAGGGCCAGATCAACGGCTTCTCGATATCTGCCTCCGAGATGGTTCAACTCGCTTGCGCGCTGTCGCTCCTCCGCGCAGGTCGGGTGGCGACTGTTGCGCAACGGCGCTGACCGGTCGGCACAGCTGTTGCGGGCGAGGCCGGGCACACGTCCCAACGAACCCACCCATCAGCGACAGCCATCATTCCTGATGTCGTCACTGTCCTTGTTGGCCCCGCGCTCACCCGGCTCCAACCGGTTCGGAAAGTCGCTGGGTCAGCTCGAACACGTGATAACTCCAGCCCGGCATGTCGAGGAACAATCCGCGCGACGCCAGGTCTCCGCCCTCACGTTCATAGCTCGCGGCTCCCATCTGGTCCGTCAGGATCACCGGCCCGCAGGCCATACCAGGGCAGCGTAGGTAGCATTGCCCCTGGCAGGGCTGATAATTCACCGCCACGATCCAAACCGTGCCGCATCTACCGGTCCACTGGAAGCCGATGAAGCCGTTCCAGCTGCCATTGCCTGGCCAGGCCTCATCCGGATCAAGGCACTGCCAGTCTCCGTCCTGAAACACTGGCTTGCGCAGCAGGCTCATCAACTGATCATAGAAAGCGGACACGGCGGCGTTGACCGGCTCGGCGTCGGCCCGCGACAGGTGTACGGGAAGCTGTTTGCGACGCCCTTCGAACTGACCCTGGTGAAACAGGCGGAGACCCGGCGCTAGATAACACAGCACAGCGGCCGCCTGATGGACGTCCCAGGGAAACGCCTCTGCCGCCCGTTTCTCGTCATGGTTTTCGAGAAATCGGACGAGCCGGCGCTGGTCGACAGATGCCGCCCGCAAATGTTCGCGCACCGGTCGTGCCGTCTGTGAACGAAGCCGGTCGTAGAGCCCTTTGTCGTAGACGTAGTCAAATCCTTCCCGCAGCAACTCGCGTTCCAGCTGCCAGTACACTTCCGCCAAAAACAGAAAATCCGGGTACGACGCACGGACCCGCCGAATGGCCTTGGACCAAAATGGTCCGGTCGCGATCCCCCAACTGGCACGGAAGATGTCAGGCAGGACCAGCATCGCCATGTCGCATCGCACGCCGTCGCACAGCTTGGCGATGGCGAGCAGCACGTCTGTCATGGCCAGCCCTGTCGCCGGTTCGCCGTAGTTCAGTTGTGCCACGTCTGGCCAGACTGGAAAGCCGGGGTCGCGCCCGTGGGCAAGGATCAACGGGCCGCGTTCTGTCAAAACGCGGACAAAATCCTCCGGCGCTCGCGTCAGATCGCCTGCGGTGCCTTGCACATAGAGTTCAGGTCGCTGCGACACCCAGGGATGATCGATCGCCGTGTGGTTGGAAACAAAATCGAGCATAAGCCGCAGGCCCCGCCGGTGCATCCGCTCGCGCAGGCGGATCAGCGCCGCGTCGCCGCCGAGCGTGCGATGCACCGCGTAGCCGGTGATGGCGAAGCAGGACCCACAGATATCCTCATCCTTCAGATCGTGGAGTGCTTCGGCGAAGCTGTTGCGCCAGCCCGCATAGGTGGCGGAAACAATCCGCCCCGTCTCTCCCGTCTGCCACACACCGAGCAGCCAAATCCAGCCGAATCCCTGGCTGGCCAAGTGGTCGAGTTCGGCGTCCGAGATGTCGTCCAGCGTCGCAGGGCGGCCGAGCGCGCTCCCGATCTCGCGCAGCCACACGCGGGTATTTATCTCATAGAGCTTCGGGCAGCTTGCTTCCGGCATGCGCTCCCGTTCCTCGGTGACGTAAGCAAAGCGTTGCCTGCATCCTGCGTTTACCGGCTCTGACCGCAGGCGAAGAACGAGCAGGCGGCATCCCAGCTTTAAGTCAGAATGCCCACGATGACCGATCCCCATACCGTCAACAATATCTGACCGATCGCGTAGGGCACCGTGTAACCGAGCACGGCCACCGGGCTGCCGCAGCGATCCTGCAGGGCAGCGAGTGCTGGGGTCGAAGTCTGAGCCCCAGCCACCGCACCCAGGGTAAGCAGCGGACTCAGCCCGAGGACGTACCGGCCGACGAGTGTTCCGACCAAAAGCGGCACGAGTGTGCATACGGCACCACCCAGGACCACCGCGACCCCGTATTCCAGCAATGCCGAGATGAAATGCGGACCTGCCTGCATGCCCACCATGCCAACAAAGGCCGCCAGCCCGGCGACCCGCATGAGGTCCAAAGCCGCTGGTGGCACCTGGCCGAAGCCGGGATGGCGGGAATGCAACCAGCCAACGATCACGCCGGCCAGCAATGCGCCGACGCTGGTGCCCAGGCCAATGTGCAAGGGGCCGACGATCAGCTGCGGCAGACCCACAATGGCCCCCAGTGCGATCGCAAGCCCAACCGCTTTCATATCGGTGGTCAGGGTCTCGCTCTCGACGCGGCCGAGCTTCTGCCCGGCGCGCTTCACTTCGGGCTCGCCACCGACGATTTCAAATTGGTCGCCGCGGTTGACCCGTGTCTCCGGCAGGATCGGGATCGACTGTCCGAGACGCATGATGCGACGGACGAAGACGCCCCGCGTCTCAGGGACTTCACTAAGCTCCTGCAGAGTCTTGCCTTCGGCCCAGGCACTGGTGATGATCAGCCGGGCCTGGATTACGGGAAAGTCCAGCACCTCCGGATCATCGGTCTCCAGGCCCAAGGAGGGGCCGACCTCCATGACCGAGGCCCGCCGACCGGTCAGCGTCAGCACGTCGCCTTGGGCCAGTGCGGTGTCGGGGGCGGCGTTGATGATGTTGTCGCCACGCCGGATACGGTTGATCATGACCCGCTTGGGCGCCTGCGTTTCCAGGTCGGAGACGGTGTGCCCGGCAAACTCGGGACGATCGAGCCGGAAGGCGCGCGCAATGAAGGTGGTGTAGGCATTCATCATTCCCGGCGGTTTGTTCTTGACGCCGAGTTCCGCATCAAGCCGCTGCGCCTCCTTCTGCGGATCGATCCCCAGCAGGCGCGGGCCGATTTGGCTGACGAACAGGATGGCTCCCAGTGTGCCGAACATGTAGGTCAGCGCGTCGCCGATCGCCACCCGCGCCGACATCAACTGTCGCTCGGCCTCCGTCAGCGGGAGATCCTTGATGGCTTCCACCGCAGCGCCAAGTGCGGAGGATTGGGTCAGGCTGCCGGTCAGCAGACCGGCCGCCATGCCGGGATCGAGCCCCAGCAGCTTGGACAGGAGGATGGTGACGGCGAGTGCGACGCTGCACTGAATCACCGTCAGCGCCAGAGCCTTGGGGCCGTCGCCACGCAGCGACTGGAAGAATTGCGGCCCAACGGCGTAACCGTTGCCGAAAAGGAACAAAAGGAACAGGAGCGAACGCGCCGTGTCCGACACCGGGATCCTGAACTGTCCAATGAGCAGGCCGGCGAACAATGCACCGGAAACCGGCCCCAGGGTGATCAGTCCGAGCCGGAAGTTCCCGATCCAGTAGCCCAATCCTAGAACCAGAAAGACCGCTAGGTCTGGATGATGGCGCAGCAGGTTGCCGACCCAGTCCATGATTTCCTCCTGGTCAATGCGTTGTATTATGCAAGGATCATCGCAAAGTAGCCGAGTACGGTTAGAAGGATGCCGGAGATGGCATAGCCGACCGGAAAGCCGATCCAGGGAACGGAACTGTCGATCTCCTTGGCGGCCTCACGGGCCGGGCCGGAATGGCTGCGGGCACCAGCCACGCCGCCCATCAGCACTGCCGGGTTGATCTTGAAGAGGTGATAGCCCAATGCCCAGACCACGAAGGGGGGCACCGAACAGGCAACAAAGCCCACCAGAAAGATCTTCAGCGCGATGCCGCCTGTGAGCTGCGACAGCAACGATGCTCCGGCGTTGACGCCAACGATGGCAACGAATACCACAAGTCCCATATCTTCCAGCACGTTGCGGGCGGCATTGGGCGTGTTGCCGAAGAACCGCAACCGAGATGCGACGGAGGAGACGATAACGCCGGACACCAGCAGCCCTCCGGCATTGCCGAGCCCTACCGAGGCGCCGAAGGCCGGAAACTGGATCAGCCCGATCAGGAACCCCAGGATCATGCCGCCCGACAGCGTCAGCAGGTCGGTGGCCGTGCTGGGGCGGGCGATCCGGCCCATGATGTTGGCGGCGCGCTCTACAGCGGTCTTCAGCCCCACCACCTTCAACACGTCGAAGCGCTGCAGTTTCGTGTCCGTGCCGATTGGAATGGGGACGCCGCCGCGTTCAATACCGCCCAATTGAATTTGGCCGGCCAATTCGGTGTGACGGAAGTCGATCAGAGGCTTGCCCTCCACCTCTTTGCGGGTCACGAGAATCTCGGCCTGGTCGAGGGGGATGTTCAGCGCATCACTGTCGGCGACCTCCGGACCGATCACGCCCATGTTGACGGTCAAATCCTCCAATCGACCACCCAGCGCCACCACATCGCCGCTTTCCAGCGCTACGTCAGCGGCGGCGCCCAGCGAACGGCCATCGCGCTGGACATTGCCGACGCGGTACATCGGATATTTGCTGCGGAACTCTGCAATGGTATGGCCCACCACATCGGCGTCTTCGACGCGGTAGGCACGCAGGCCGAACGGCCGATAGCCGGTAAGTCCGGTATCATCCACATTCTGCACGCCGTGGGTCCGCTCATACTCCATGGCGGCGCCCCTGGCGTCGACGCCCCACCAGCGTGGCAGGTACTTGCAGATCAGAATGATGCCAACCGTGCCCCAGATGTAGGTGATGCCATAGGACAGCGCGATCATGCCGCTGGCTTGTTCGGGTGTGGTGCCGGGGGGTAGGGTCACGGCGCCGGCGGTAACCGCCTGTTCGGCTGAACCAATGGCTGCCGACATGGTCTGCGAGCCGGCAAGGATACCGCCCGCGGTACCTGCCGGAAGGTCGAAGATCCTCACCCCCAAGACAATGATGGCCAGCCCGACGAAACAGGAAACGAAGGAGAGGACGACGAATTTCAGTCCGTCACCCTTCAGGCTGTTGACGAAGCTGGGACCAACGCGCAAGCCTACCCCGTACATGAACAGGTAGTAGAAGAGCGACTTGACCCACTCATTGAGCTGCAGCTTCACCCCGTAGGTCGACGCCCAGATGGAAAGGCCCGCGCCAACCACGATCGCGGCCGCAACCATGCCGAGCCCATACCCTTTGATGCTGAGTCGACCGATGCCGACCGCCGCGCCGACAGTGAAGAACAGCAGAATGAAAGGATTGGCCTGAAGGAATTGGAAGAACGTGTCCATCACGCACCTCTTTTCGAACCGGGGAAGGAAAGCGTGAAGTCCGCCTACGCCACCTCGATCCGCATCACCGGCTGCACAGCCAATGCTTTCGGGGTTAGAAGCTTCAGGCCAAGTGAAGCCTGGTATCCGTGAATTTCCTTGACGTCGAGCTTGCGCATGAACTCGATCGTCTCAGTGGTGATGACCTGACCGGGCACCATGATCGGGAAACCTGGCGGGTAGGGAATCACGAAGCTGGCGGAAACCAACTCCGGCCCGCTCTTCAGCCGGCGGTCGATCTCCCGGCTGTTGAGCTTCACGTGCTCGCAAGACCCCTCGTCATAGGCGAGGTAGAAGGCGGAGCGAATGTCTCCCTCGCTGGTCGCGCTACCGGTATCCTCGCGGAAATGGTCGTGGAATCGGCTGAAGTTCGGCATGTCCGGGACGTCTTTCATCAGGCCCGCGACGCGCCCCCGGAAGGCGGCCACCGCCGGTTCGCCACCTGCGGCGAGGCGTTCCTCGATCCCGGTGGCGATGTCCACAAGCACTTTCATGAGGTGAGCGACATCGCTGCGGGTGTTGTTGATATTGGTCTGCAGCAGAATGCTGTTGCGCGATGTCTTGTTGATCTGGATATCGTACTTTTCGGCCAACATGCCCTTGAACTCGGTTCCGTCAAATCCGGCGGAGCCGCACACCAGTGTAAGGCGCGTGGGATCCAGCACGAACTCGTCGTTCCAGACGGATTCCATGGCTTTGGTCCAGTCCGTGCCGGTCAGGCTTTCCATTCCGGTTCGGCGGAATTCCGCCGGGACCATGTCCCCCAAGTCCAGCACGCGGAAGTATTTTGAAACCAACGGATGCCGGTTGACCTCGCGCCTGATGATCAAGGCCAGTTGGGTCGCCTTCATCACCATCTCGTAGCCTTCCAACTCCATCTGGCGCCGGGCGATGTCCAGCGATGCGATGATCTGCAGGTTCGGCGAGGTCGAGGTATGGGTGAAGATCGCCTCGTGGAATGCCTCCTCGACATGATGGAAATCCTGGTCGCAGACCAGGATCATCGATCCCTGGCGCAGTGCGGACATGGATTTGTGGGTTGAGTTGGTCTGGTAGACGCGCACCCGCATTCTGTCCGGATCCGGCACGAGACGGCGGTCCAGCAAACGGGCATCGGCGGGATCAAGATCGACCCCAACCTCGCGGCGCTGAGCCTCCAGCGCACTGCGATAGTCGGAACCGGCCATTGCCCGTTTGATCAGCGTAGCCGCCCCCATGGCGGTGCGCTGGCGGAAGAAAGGCGAGAACCGTGCGAAGCCGAACCACGCCTCGTCCCATAGGAAGATCAGATCCGGCTTGATCGCCAGACATTCCTCCATGATCTGACGTGTGTTGTAGACATGCCCGTCGAAGGTGCAGTTGGTGAGCAGCAGCATGCGGACCCGGTCCAGCTTGCCTTCCGCCTTCAGGTCAAGCATTGCCTTCTTGATGGTGCGCAGTGGCACCCCACCGTACATCGAGTACTCCATCATCGGATATGCCTCGAGGTAGACGGGTCGGGCACCGGCCAGAACCATGCCGTAATGGTGGGACTTATGGCAGTTGCGGTCCACCAACACGATATCGCCGGGGTGCAGAAGCGCCTGCTCGACGATCTTGTTGGAGGTCGAGGTGCCGTTGGTGACGAAGAACGCGTGGTCGGCGCCGAAGGCGCGCGCCGCCTTATCCTGTGCGGTCTTGATGTTGCCGGTCGGCTCCAGCAGGCTGTCCAACCCGCCGGTGGTGGCCGAAGACTCCGCCAAGAACAGGTTCAGTCCATAGAATTCGCCCATATCGCGGATCCAGTTCGACTTGAAGATCGATTTGCCGCGGGCGACTGGCAGCGCGTGGAAGGTGCCCATCGGGCGCTGCGAATATTTTTTCAGATTTTCGAAATATGGCGTCTCGTATCGGTCATTGATTCCATCCAGAATGCTGAGGTGGATTTCCAGAGGCTCCTCCACCTCGTAGAACACGCGGCGCACACACGCGAGTTCGGGATTGGCGGCCATCTCCTCGACCTTGCGGTCGCTGAGCAGATAGATGTCCAGTTCCGGTCGCAAATTCTTCAACATCCGCACCAGAGCCGGTGTCATCGCCTCGCTGGTCAGATCGGCCACACCGGGCGGGACATGCGCCTCCAGGAAGCGGTGGAGCAAGGGCACGTCGTGTTGCGAGGCGAAGTGAAAGCCGTCAAAGACGACCACGGCCTCGATGGCAGGGTTCAGAATGGCACCCAGCGCCGCATCTTCGAAACTTCCGACGATCACAAGTTCGTAGACGAACGGGTCCTGCGGGCGCCGCAGCCGGCGCATCTCGCGGCTTACTTCCGTCCATTTGGTCTGTGGCGTCGGCGTGACGACCAGCACCTCGAAATAGGGCCGATGCTTGTCTCCGCCGTTCCCGTTCAGAGCGGGGGGCAGACGGTCGGCATTGTCCAAGGAAGACTCGTCGCTGTCCCATTCACCGGGATTGTTGTGGTAAGATTTCGACAGCAGCGCGGCGCTCAGTCGCGCGCTTAGGCGCGCAGCGGCAGCCGCATCCCCTTCCGCCACGAGTTCGGCCAGACTGCCCATGAACTGCCGGCCGGGAAAGGCGTAGAACTCTTCCAACGAGGACAGGCAGCGCAGTTGATGCTCCACAGCCTGCTTTGCCGTCTCGTCCCCGGTCGCGGCCCCGGTCGCGGCCCAGGCACGGTTTGCGGCATTCAAGACGCGCCAGGCATCCAGTCGAGCTTCCATCGTCGAGACCAGATGATCCAATGGCAAGGTGGTGTCTTGATCCAAGCTCATGGTCGAGCTCCTTGTGGCAGATGCTCAGAACAGGCTTTCGGAGGGCGGAGGGCTGGACAAGGCGAGCGCCTTGCCGATCACGGCGGCGATGATGTCGCCAATCTTCAACTTCAGGCACGGCAGCCCGCGCCGCCGAATGGTGCGCCTGCTCGCATCCGCTGCCGAAGAATGCAACAGTTTACGTTGATACGGTAACAGTCGCCCTAGACCCTGGGCTCATTTGTTATGTGTGCGGCAGAATCGCAGTAGAATGGCGGCAGAACTTTGAGCAAAAATACTGCCTGCGTGCTCGTGCATATATTTGGTTGTTCGTTCTCAAAAGAAGCATTGATGCCGGGAGCATTGTGCTGATTGACACAAGGCGACGGTGACTGCGGGGGCGGCAATTTCAGGCATGATGACCTCTCGGTCCTCAAATGCTATGCGAGTGACAGCGTCCTTGATCGGCAGTCGTCAAGTTGACGTTCTGCGCGAGGTTAGAGAGAGCTTGGTCATGTTTGATGAAGGCGATCATTTCTTCGGGCGCAGGCGGTCGAGATCTGACGGGATGAAATGTGCCGATTGCTTGAGAGGAATTTCGTTGGCCTGGCACAGCTCCTGCTTTCTTCTTTCGGAACGGGAAGCCGCTGATCTGCAGGCTAAGCTCAAAGTTCATTTGTTTCCCTAAAGCGGACGGAAACACAAAGCGATCCACCAATAACTTAGTGCCGCCGTCTGCGGAGCCGCAGGTTGTTACCGTACCACCGCCCGCGGCACCTGTTTGCTACTTTTGCAACAATCCCCAGCGACGGCTCAATTGCTCCCGGGAAAGCGAATTCCGGCAATGGCCGGCACGCATTTCCCGGTCAGGCTAAGACCTGATCGCGACGTGTGGCTATAACGACACATGCCGGGAGCAACCCATGCAGAACCGTCCAATTCTCAGCGCCTTCACGATCTTGGCAGTTGTTGCCGCCGCAGCTGTTGCGACCGCACAAACCTCGCCATTGTCTGACTCGCCACCGTCTGAAAGGAATTTTCAGGTCAAGAGCACCGGTGACCTGCTGAAGCTATGCGAGGCCAAGCCGGTCGACAGCACCGGCATCGCCGCCTTGCATTTCTGTCAGGGATTTGCGGTTGGCGCCTATCAATATCATCAGATCGCATCGGCTGCCGAGGGTAAGCGGCCGCTGTTCTGCCCACCGAACCCGCCACCCTCCCGTAACGATGCGATCGCCGCATTCGTCACCTGGGGTCAACAGAATCCCAGCGCCTTGTCGTTGCCGCCGGTGGAAGGCCTCTTCCGATATCTGGCGCAGCACTTTCCCTGTAGGGCGTGATCTGCCGCCATTCTCCATGAGCCATTGGCAAGCTGTCGAGGGGGACCTGAGCATGCGTGTGAGATATCTTCTTTGCATCTTTACGCTGGCGGTGCCGCTCTCCGCCTGTAGCGATATGAGCGCGACCCAGCAGCGTGCGTTGACCGGCACGGCTGGCGGAGCGGCAGCCGGCACCCTGGTCGGCGCCATCGCCGGCAATGCCGGTATGGGAGCTGCGATCGGCGCCGGCGTCGGGCTCGCCGGCGGCATGCTGTACGACTACCACAAGAAGACCGAGGACAGAGCCTATCAGCGCGGTGTCCAGCAGGGTCGGACCCAGAGCGGCACCTGATCGGTCGACTTCGGGCAGGAGGAGCAAGCCATGGCGCTGATCTCGCTGGAGGGCAAGCGCGGCCTCGTCACCGGCATCGCCAATGACCAAAGCATCGCCTACGGCTGTGCCAAGGCATTTCGAGCGCTGGGCGCTGAATTGGCCGTCACCTATCTCAATGAAAAGGCTGAGCCGCACGTCCGGCCCCTCGCCGAGGCGCTCGACGCCGCCTTGATCCTACCATGCGACGTACGGTGTGACGGCGAACTGGAGCGCGTGTTCGCCAGCATCCGGCAGCAGTGGGGCCGTCTTGATTTCGTGTTGCATTCCATCGCCTTCGCCCCGCGGGAGGACCTGCACGCCCGCGTGGTGGACTGCAGTGGGGCGGGCTTTGCGCTCGCCATGGAAGTGTCCTGCCACTCCTTTATCCGGATGGCGAAGCTGGCCGAACCGCTGATGAGCGAGGGGGGATGCCTGCTGACGGTCAGCTTCTACGGGTCCGAGCAGGTCGTCGAGCATTACAATATGATGGGACCGGTCAAGGCAGCCCTGGAAAGCTCGGTACGGTATCTGGCGGCGGAACTCGGAAACCAGGGGATTCGCGTCAACGCCCTTTCGCCGGGAGCGCTGGCAACGCGAGCAGCGTCAGGCATCGATCGTTTTGACGAACTGTTGCAGCGAACGGCAGAAAAGGCTCCGCTCCGGCAACTCGTCACCATCGACGACATCGGGGCGGCAGCCGCCTTTCTTGCCAGCGACGCCGCGCAGAAAATCACCGGGATCGTGATCTTCATCGACGGCGGTTACCACGTCATCGACTGACGCCGCCGCGACCTTCCGGGGGCGTGCGTCGAGGGAACCATCATGGCGGACGTGCTTGCAGCTGCTTTGCAGGTCGAGAGTATCGACGGTCAAAGCCTGGCAGTTCATTGCAGCGGCGACTGGGTGGTGCGACGCGGCATGCCGTCAGTGCGGGAGCTCATGGCATGGAAGATCGACGGGCGGTCGGCGATGCAGCCGGCGCCCGAGCGGGTGACCGTCCATGGGGCGGGGCTCGGTCGCTGGGACTCGTCGCTGGTGTCCTTCGTCGCCGGATTGGAAGGGTATTGTCGGTCCAATGATGTCGCTTTCGACAAGGGCGACCTGCCGCCGGGTGTCCGCCGGCTTGTGGATCTGGCGTTGGCGGTGCCCGAGAAGACCGGAACCCGCCGGGTCGCAGCGCCTGGATCCCTCCTGGTCATGGTCGGGGAAGCTACCCTGCTGTCTCGCAAGCGGTTTCTGGACGGATTGGGCTTTCTGGGCGAGGCGACGTTGTCACTGCTGAGCCTGGTCGCCGGACGGGCACGATTCCGAAGGTCCGACCTGCTGCAGACCGTCCAGGAATGCGGGGTGCAGGCACTCGGTATCGCTTTCATCATATCGCTGCTGGTCGGGCTGATCCTTGCCTTTGTCGGTGCGGTGCAACTGCGCAGTTTCGGTGCCGAGATTTACGTTGCCAACCTTGTCGTGGTCGCCATGACGAGAGAGATGGCGGCAATCATGACGGCGATCGTGTTGGCCGGCCGGACCGGAGCGGCCTTCGCCGCACAGATCGGTTCCATGCAGGCGAACGAGGAGATCGATGCGTTGACCACGCTCGGCATTCCAGCAATGGACTTCCTGGTGTTGCCACGGATGCTGGCACTCATGCTGATGATGCCGCTGCTCTACCTTTACTCGGCCTTCGCCGGAATCTTTGGGGGCTTCCTGGTTGGCGTCGGCATGCTCGATCTGACGCCGACGATCTATCTGGCGCAAACGCAAGCTGGCTTCAGCTTCAACGATTTCTTCGTCGGCTGGGGCAAGAGCGTCCTGTTCGGTGCACTGGTTGCCGTCGCCGGTTGCATGCATGGGATTCAGTCCGGCCGCAGCGCCGCGGCCGTCGGAAATGCGGCAACCGCCGCCGTGGTGACGGCGCTCGTCTGGATCATCATCAGTGACGCGGTGCTGGCCGTCCTGCTCAACATCGTCGGGCTGTGAGAGGGAGCGATGGGAGGGCGCATGACACCGACCGGTCTCGACCGCTGGGAGGCACAAGCGATTGCAGGCCCTACCGTTGATGCAGAGCCGCGAATTGACGTCCGCAACCTCAGCATGGCCTTCGACGGCTTCGTGGTGCAGCGGGATGTCAGCTTCACGGTGGCACCCGGCGAGATCTTCGTGATCATGGGCGACAGCGGCTGTGGCAAGAGTACGATGCTGAAGCACATGATCGGCCTGATACGGCCGGCCCGCGGCGAAGTGATCTACGACGGCTGCAGCTTCTGGAGTGGCGGAGAGGAAGCGCGCACGGCGATCCGTCGGCGCTTCGGTGTGCTGTTCCAGAGTGGCGCGTTGTGGAGTTCGATGACGCTGGCCGAGAATGTCGCGCTGCCGCTGTCGATCTATACCCAACTCGACTCCAACGAGGTGGCCGATCTGGTTTCGCTGAAGCTGGCGCTGGTCGGACTTCGGGGCTTCGAGGACTATTACCCGTCGCAGATCAGCGGCGGAATGCGCAAGCGCGCAGGACTGGCTCGTGCGATGGCGCTCGATCCTGACATTCTGTTCCTGGACGAACCCTCGGCCGGTCTCGATCCGCTCAGCTCACGACGGCTCGACGACCTGATCCTGGAACTGCGGGACAGTCTCGGCAGCACGGTGGTGATCGTTACCCACGAATTGGCCAGCATCTTTGCGATCGCCGACAATGCAGTGTTCCTGGATGCAGAGAGCCGGACGGCGATCGCACACGGCAATCCGCGAACGTTGATCGACCAGGCCGACAGCCCGAAGGTGCGGGAATTCCTGCGCCGCGGTGAGCCGGGTGCTGTGGCGGCCTGATCAACCGCAAAGGAGGCGACAGATGGCATCCGATGCCAATCCCAAACTGGTCGGCGGCTTCGTCCTTGGCGCCGTGGGCTTGCTGGTGCTGACCGTCGCGCTGTTCGGCAGCGGCAACATACTGCAGAAGCGTCCCCGCGCCGGAACCTATTTCGAAGGCTCCGTCTCCGGGCTGGAGGTCGGCGCGCCGGTGACCTACCAGGGCGTGCGCATCGGCGAGGTGAAGGCCATCCACCTGGAGGTGGACAGCGTCAATCTAAACACCCGTATGCCGGTTGAGTTTGAATTCACCCCTGGCGCCGTCGCCTGGACGGACGGTCCGCTGAAACCGAGGGAGTATGGCCGGCTGTTGGAGAAGGGGCTGCGTGCCAAGCTGGTGTCACAAAGCCTGGTCACCGGGCAGCTTGCCATCGAACTCGGCACTTATCCCGGGACACCTGCCCGTACATTTGGGGGGCTGCCCTCCGGCGTGACGGAAATCCCGTCCGTGCCGTCGGATCTGGAGACGCTGAAACGAGCGCTGACCGACCTTCCGCTCGACGAGATCGCCGGCAGCATGGTGCTGGCGTTGTCGCAGCTCAACAAGCTGCTGGCGGAGCCGGGCTGGCGTGACTCCGCTGTCGCGCTGGCCGGCGGTCTCGAGCAGTTCCAGGTGCTGATGACGACGCTGAACCAGCGCTCCGGACCACTGCTCGGTGACGTCTCCAGCATGGCCAAGGACACTGGCACTGCCGTGTCGATGCTCCGGCTCGACCTGCACAATGCCATTACCGACCTGCGCAGTACATTGGGCAAGATCGACGGCGAGGTGCGCCCGGTCAGCGTCCGCGTCCAGGCGGCGACGGCAGCGGCGGAGAAGGCGTTCCAGCAGGCGGACAGCACGCTGCGCACGATGAACGCGGCGCTTGATCCTCGCTCGCCTCTCCGCGGCAATCTTGACCAGACGCTCGCCAATCTGTCGCTGGCGACAAAGTCGTTGCGCTCCTTTGCCGACCAGCTGGAACGCAGCCCGAACATCCTGATAACCGGACGGTGATGCAATGAAGATGGCCGGATTGGGGCGCCGATCGCTTCTCTGGGGAATGGCGGCGACGGCTGCGCTGCCGGGCTGCAGCAGCCCGCCGCCGCAGCTGTACGTGTTGACGCCATTGTCCGACGCGGCCCTGAACACCGGACCGTCGGACCATCAGGCCGATCCGGGAGGCGCAACGGCCCGGCCCGGTGGCGGCAATAGATCCGCCGGCCGCGCCTTGGGCGTGCGACCGGTGGTACTCCCGGAATATCTCGATCGTTCGGAAATCGTAAGTTACACCGGTCCCAACCAACTGGATGCCGACGGCGACAACCGTTGGGCCGAGCGTCTGCCGGCCAACATCACGCGGGTGCTGGCAAAGAACCTGTCGGTGCTGCTGAACAGTGATCGTGTGCGGATTCTCCCGGCGCGCGATGTCGAGCGCTTCGACTGCGAGATCGCTGTCGACATTGACCAGTTCGAGCGGACCATCACAGGTGACAGCGTTCTCGATGCGCGTTGGGCGATCCTCGACGGAATATCGGAACATGTGCTGGTCCGTCAGCGAACTCGCCGGACCGTCCATGTCGATGACGACCGGTATCCTGCACTGGTCGCCGCAATGAACAGCAATCTGGCGGCGTTGAGCCGTGACATCGCTTCCGCGGTCTCTGCGCTGCCCCGCACGGGTCGCCGGACGGTTGGTTAGCGGTGCCCGGCATGGCTCTGTCCGCTGCAATATGGAGGATGCAACGATGAAATGCCGGTTGTGGCTGTCCGGGGCAATGCTGTGTCTTCCCCTGCTGTTCGGTCCGGCGTTGGCGGCCGAAGGTCCTCCGTCCGCTGCCGGTCCGCCGGTTGCAGAGGAAGACCCGATTGATCCGCAGGCGTTGACCTTGCTGACCCATATGGCGGAGACACTTGCGGGGGCGAGCGGCTTCCGCGTCACCATCCGCTCCGACTACGATGTCGTTCAGGATACCGGCGAGAAGATCACGTTTGGGGAGCGACGGACGGTCGTTCTCAAACGTCCGAGCGGACTGCGGATCGACTCCGAAGAAAGCAACGGGAAGCGCACACAAGTGAGTTTCGATGGCAAGGCGATCACGGTGCTCAGCCCGAAGGAAGGAGTTTATGGCCAAGTTGAGCGACCTGGAACGGTGGACGAGGCCGTACGTTATGTCATCCAGGACCTGCAGGTCCGGCTGCCGCTGGCGCTGTTGCTGGTCACCTCCCTGCCGGACGAGTTGACGCAGCGTCTGAATGCGCTGTCCTATGTGGAACGCGACATGCTGTCCTCGGTGCCGACCGATCATCTGGCTGGCCAAACGGAGGGTGTCGACTTCCAGGTCTGGATTCCCGTGCAAGGGGAGCCTTTGCCGCAGCGCGTGACGATCACGTACAAGGACGATGAGGGACAACCCCAATTCCGTGCGGATTTGACCGACTGGACACTGAATCCCGACGTTTCTTTGGAACAGCTTGCCTTCGTCCCGCCGCCCGGTGCCGAGCGCATCCCTTTCGTCGTACGGGTCCGCCAAAGTGCCGGTCGACAGCCGGCCGGCACTTCCAATTCCTCCGGCCATGCGGAAGGAGCTTCGAAATGACAACGGCATCGACATCACGGGCGGCTTCTTCGATGATCCTGTCGCTTCTGCTGGTCGCTGCGACAGTAGTGGATTCCCATGCGCGCGGTGGTGGTGATGGTCGGGGTGGTGGTGATGGTCGGGGTGGTGGTCGGGGCGGCGGGGGGTATTCCCGTTCCGGTCCGGCCGCCGGCGGAGGCTTTTCGGCCCAACGGCCGCCCCCGTCTGGTGGCCGCGTCTCGGCCCAGAGGCCCACAGGAGGTGCGGGAGGTAACGTGGGCGGTGGAACCGCTGCCCGCCAAGCCGGCGCGACCGAGCGGTCGGGTCAGCGGACGGCCGCCTCCCAGACCGAGGCGCGACAGGCTGGCGCGACCGAACGCTCCGGCCAACGCGCGCAGACCCAACAGACCCGTGCCGAGGAACGTACCGAACGGGAAGGACAGCGTCAGGGCGGAATGACGGAACGCACCGACGCCCGCCAGCAGGGACAGACCGAGCGGACCCAGGCTCGGGCCAACGCCGCGCAGAACATCTCTGGCAATTGGGACGGTTACCACCACTACGACGACCATGATGATGATTGGGGCTACGCCCTTGCAGGTGCGGCCATCGGTGCCACGGCGGGTTACATCGCAGGAGCGGCAACGGCCGCGCCGACCTATGTGACCGTGCTGCCCTGTTCGCCGAGCATGGTGACGGCGGGTGGGGTCAGCTACTACGGTTGCGGCGGCACTTGGTACAATCGAACCTACGTGAATGGCGGCGTCTCATACATCGTTGTCCCGGCCCCTCCTGGCTACTGAAGGTTCGGTTACCGTAGCAGGGGTTACAGTTGAGACGATGACCCCTGTGGTTGCGTGGATTAAGAGAGGGCGGGGCGCTGGCACCGGCAAGACGGCAACGCTTGTGTCGCCGTTCGTCTGAAATCCAGCAAAGCACTTGGATGCTGACTTTGGTGGACGCTCAGTCTGGTCCTTTCGGACGTTGAGCGTCGTCCAGGAGCGGAAGAGGAGAGCGCCTGCAAGGAAGCATCGCCTATCGGACCACCGCTCCAAATCCCCGCTCCAGACCCCCGCCCGAAATCCCATCAGTCGATCCTTTCGGATCGCGATCAGGAGGAAGTCATGGCAGTCCGCAAAGCCATTCCCTTTTTTGTCCCTGCTCTCGCCCTGTGCGGCGCATTGCTGGTGCCGGCCATGCTGCCGCAACCCGCCGCATCGCAGACCAGGACGGAGTTGAACAACCTCATTCCCCAGGACGCTGCGGTGACGATCCAGGCCAAGATCAAGGCGATCGACCCCGCAACACGACGTGTGACGTTGGACGGACGCACTGGGGGATCGATTACCCTCGTCGCCGGACCCAACGTTCGGCTGGAGATGCTGAAGGAGGGCGACGCCGTTGAGGCGCAATACTACCGCTCCGTTGCGTTCTTCGTGTCCCAACCCGGGTCGAAGGTGCCGGAGGATGAGATCAGCCAAGTGATCGCCCGTCCGACCGAGGCGCCTGGCGGCATCGGCACGCAGGTGACGCGTGTCAGCGGATTGGTGGTCGGGATCGATCTGACCGCGCACAGCGTCGATCTGGTCAATCCGCAAGGTGGCGCCGTCTTCACCGTCAATGTGGTCGACCCGTCCCGGCAGGCGAGGCTACCGGAGTTGAAGGTCGGCGACACCATCACGGCCGTGATCAGCGAGGCGCTCGCCGTATCGATTCAGCCGTCCAAGCGTTGGTTCTGACGTCCGGTGTCTGGCATCGGCGATCGGCAACACCGCGTTCCAGGTTGTTGCCGCACTGAGCTTACAAGCTGCACGGTTAACGTTGCTGTGGTGTGGCGGTCGGCCTTCGGCCTTTCAAATGAGGTGCGATCAACTGCTGGAATGCGTAGGCAACCTGTTGGTACTCCGCGACGCATTGCTCGGCCCGGTCCGACGGCAGATAGCCCTTTTCCACCAGGTCGCCGAAGGTTTTCCGATCGGCGCCGTAACTGATGCACAGGAGATTGTAGAACCGCTGGGCCGGCAGGCTGTGCTCGTTCGCAAAATCGCTGGCGGTCGGCGCCTCTGCCTTCGCCTCGCTGGCGTACATGATGGCGATGGCGGCGATCGCCCGTCGTGCTTGCTCACTGCCCAGGCGCAGAAGCGTGAAGGCGGCGACCTGATCGGCGGCGTCCTCTTCACGTCCGAGGATGGGGATCTTCTTGAGGTCGAACAGAGCGTGGGCCAGCTCATGCAGGACGACCTCAAGAAACGGGCCTGTCAGGTAACTCTCGGGTGTAAGCCCCTCCCGCAAAGCGGCAGGTGGCAGATCTCGTGCCAATTCCTCAAGGTAATCCAAGTATTCGTAGCAGATCGTCACCGTTGCGTCAGCCGATTCATAAGATGCATCGACCTCGCCGTGACAATCAGCGATCTTGATTGTCAAGACACGTGGAAGCCGAATGTCGCCCAATCGGTCGCGAATGTCCTCCAAAGCCTTTCGATCCTGCAAGCGTCGTTGCATCGCCTGCTGTGCAGCATCGCTTGGTGGACCGTAGACGATGCGGATGTCGGATTCACGTGCTGCGGCGAACCCGGCCGACGTGACAATGCCTGCAACGGTCAACACGATAGCGCGGCGGCCAACCGTCACCCATGCCCATTCCATCGGGATCTCCATCGAAGAAAAGAGGAGGACAAGATGAAGAATGCAGTGAATAAATATTGTTGTCAACAGAGCAACTTTCCAATATTTGAAAATAAAACACGAAATAACCGAGATCACTCCACTAAGTGCGTCGGATTAGTTCTTTGGAATATCATTGTATTTTTTATGATTTCCGTGTTGCCTGGAAACGTGCTGGCACAGGGGCGGACAAGCGATACGCGACAGACCAAAACGATATTTGATCTCCTCGACACGAACCACGACGGGAAAATCACGTTGTCGGAATTTAAGAACAATCAAATGCTGATATTTTATATATGGGATAAGAATAAGGATATGATTCTCACGCCGAATGAAACACCTCTTCCAAAAGATGTGTTTAATCGTATTGCCGGAGAGAACAGCAGAATTGATACAATGGAATTTATGAATGTCGTTGATTCAGCTTTTGAGCAGGCTGACGAAAATCGTGATGGTATTCTAGATCTCGCGGAATTCAATAAAATGCGGCTGTTGGTTCGTCGTAAATAGCCAAGGCTGGCGCTGAACTTTGCCTGGAAAATGATCTGTTCAACAATATGGATCGACGCCGGGTCCGACAAACCGCTGCCCGGATCGGATAGCGTGAAATCGGACGCGATTTGAAGCGTGAATCTCTCGTGCGTTTCAAATCAAACGTACGAGGCTTTAATCGTTATGTCTCCTCTTTGACAGCCACTTCCGATACCCATGGCCGGCTCCAAACCAATCAAGGGGGATCCAGGGATCCTAGATGGTTGAGAGCAGTGCGCAACGCTGTCAGCGCTCTGTGACCATCGCGCGCGAGGCGCAGCAGTGCCGACAGGTGTCTGGGCTGGCGTACCAGTTCGACAGCCGCCGCGAAGACGCTGAGGGAGCCATTGGTCGCCAGAGCCGTCAGGATGGGCGACGGGACCACGGCATCCCATGGATCGGCTACAGCGCGCAACACCAGGAACGGCATTCCAGCCCGCCGTGCCGCAACCGCAACCGCTTCGCTCTCCATATCGGCAGCAACGGCGCTGCTCCGTTCTGCCAACGCTTTCTTTTCGGCGAGGGTCTCAAGCACGAGTGGAACGCATGCCATGCGCCCGTTGGAGGGATGAAGACCCTTCATACGCTCCTGAACCGCTTCGCGCCACGTTGGGTCCACTGCGCGAAGTGAACCGTCATGCAGCCGGATCTCGGACGGGAGCACCAGAGTGCCGGCGTTCAACCCTTCCGCCAAGCCACCGGCAAGTCCGAAACTGATCAGCGCCTCCGCTCCCCGTTCCACCAAGTCCCACGCCACTGACCGCGCATGTGCCGCGTCAGCACCGCTGCAGGCGACCAGAGGTGCTTGACGGGGCAGCGCGCGCAGCAGGTCGGCTTCGACCTGGAGGCCGGTGAGGATGCCCAGCCGGCTCAAGGATTGGAAGCCATAAGGGTTTCAGCGATCATCATGCGATTGCGGCGATGCTGAGCGCGATAACGTGCCAGCGCCCACAATGGGAAATAGGCCGAATAACCATGGTATCGCAGGTAAAAGACCCGTGGGAATCCCACCCCGGTGTGGTGCTTTTCCAGCCAGTGAGCGCCGTTGCGTGGCGCCTGCCCTAGGAAGGCGATACCACGCTGGACGACCAGCCCCTTCTCCTCCCCGGCTGCCATAAGGCCGAGCAGTGCCCATGCGGTCTGCGACGGCGTGCTGGCCTTGACCTCGTTCTTGCGGGCGTGCCAATAGGTCGCGCAATCCTCACCCCAGCCACCATCCGGGCGTTGACGAGATGCGAGGAAGGCGACTGCCCTGCGAATGGCTGGTGATCCGGGGTCCTCTCCCACGGCAGCCAAGGCAGACAGCACCGACCAGGTGCCATAGATGTAGTTGGCACCCCAGCGACCGAACCACGACCCATCCGGCTCTTGATGACGCAACAGGAAGTTGATGGCATGGGCAAGCGCCGATTGGTCACGGCCAAGCCCGGTCTGCGCCAGGAAAGTCAAACAACGGGCGGTGACGTCGGCGGTCGGCGGATCGAGCAGCGCCCCGTGGTCGGCAAAAGGGATGTGATTCAGGTAATGGTTCGTGTTGTCGGCGTCGTACGCGCCCCATCCCCCGTCGCGGCTCTGCATGCCGATTATCCATTCCTTGGCCCGCGCGATCGCGTCTGCATAGCGCTCGGGATCGGACCGGTGAAGCGCCATGGCAACCATCGCCGTGTCGTCGAGGTCGGGATACAAAGGGTTCTCATATTGAAACGCCCATCCCCCTGGTCGGGGTGTACGGTCTCCACGTCCGTTCACCCAATCGCCCGCACGGTCCAGAATTTGCCTGTCGCGCAGCCAGTCGAGTGCAGGGCGCAAAACGGGACCGTCTGCCGCCGCTCCAGCCTCCACCAGCGCATGAACCGATAACGCGGTGTCCCAGACGGGTGATACGCAAGGTTGGCAATACGTCCCCTGGTCCCGCACCGTCAGCAGGCGGTCGAGTGCTCGGCGAACGGTCAGAACCTGTGGGTGATCCCGTGGACGGCCCAGCACATCGAGAGCCAGCACGGCATTGACCATGGCTGGAAAGATCGCGCCCAATCCGTCCTCGCCATTCAGCCGAGCCAGGATGAAGGCTTCGGCATTCCGGATCGCGTGTCGGCGCAACCGGCGTGGAACCCAGGGATCGACCGCACGCAGCACATGGTCGAGCATCAGGAATGCTTTTCCGGATAGCGAACCGGTCGGGTTGATGTTGTAGCGCCGCTCCTGCTCCGGCGGAGTGGTGAAGAGTTCCCTTATGTGGACGTCCCGTGGATTGCGTGCGCGGGGCTTCAGCGCAAGGAGGATCAGAAGAGGCGCGATCACCACACGGGACCAGTAGGCCATCTTCGCCAGATGTATCGGGAACCAGCGTGGGGCCAGCATCAGTTCCACCGGCATCGCCGGAACGGCGTGCCACGGCACTTCCCCATACAACGCCAGGAGGATGCGGGTGAAGACGTTGGCTCGGGCGGCGCCCCCGGCGGCCAGAATGGTGGCACGAGCGCGGCGCATGTGCGGCTCCTGCGGATCGTCGCCAATCATCTTCAAGGCAAAGTAAGCCTTCACCGAGGCACTGATGTCAGCATCGCCGTCATGGAACAACGGCCAACCCCCGTCTCGGCCCTGGACATCGCGAATGTAGCTGCCGAGGCGGGCCTCAAGCTTGGAGTCTGCCGGGTCGCCCAGAAAGTGGCGCATCAGTATGTATTCGGCTGGAATGGTGACGTCGGCCTCCAGTTCAAACAACCAGTGGCCGTCTTCCCTTTGCAGGGCCTCCAACGCAATTGCGGAATGATCGATCAGTCTGTCGAGGTCATGGTCAGTATCTGAAAACGAAGTCGGTCCATCCATTGCTGTCCCCTATATGAACGGGATCACGCAGGCGGCCGCCACTTGGGCCGGAAAAGCCCACGTCTCAGGGCGGCCCACAATTTGCGGGGCTTGCTCAAACTCAACGGCGGCTCGTGACCGTGCCAGCCGCGCCGTTCCAACATGTCGAGAAGCTCTTCATAAATGCCCATCATCAGCAGCGCTGGGCGCAGCCGCGACCGTCGACAACGAAGCAGGGCGCGGTCCGCATCGGCGAATCGACTGTGCGCAATCGCAGCAAGGTCACGGCAGGCGGTATCAAGCGCAGTGCTTGAGAGCACCGATGAAATGCCCGCCGCCGGGTCGATTCCGTGTCGGCGCAGCAGGTCGCCCGGCAGGTAGAGTCGTCCCTGTTCGGCATCTTCGGTCACGTCGCGCAGGATGTTGGTCAGCTGCAATGCCTCGCCGAGCGCCAGGGCGAAGGTCTGGGCATCGGGTTCGTCGGCGCCGAAGGCATGCAGCGACAGCAGACCCACCGCCCCGGCCACCCGCCGGCAGTAAAGATGCAGCCTCGTTCCATCGGGGGCGAACATCGCGTCATCGAGGTCCATCTCCATCCCATCGATGATCGCCAGGAATTCTTCGCGTGGGAGGCCGAAGCGGCGAACTGCGTCAGCCAAGGCGCGCGTGGCGGGTCGCGTTGGGTTGCCGGCATAGAGCCGCTCCACCTCGGCGCGCCACTCGCGAAGCTCTGACCGCTTTACCGCGTTTGAATCTGGTCCATCGGCAATATCGTCGACCTCGCGGCAGAAGGCATAGATGGCATACATATAGATGGCATACATGGCGTGGCGCCTTTCCAACGGCAGGCTCCGCATGCCGAGGTAAAATGATGTGCCCGACCGTGTCACCACATCGACCGTGTAAGTCAATGAATCCGGATTGCCGCCGTTGTGTGCGATTTCGGCCATCTTGCCAGTACCTTATCCTTGCCTGACCGGGGGCTGTAGTCCGTCGGCCGCTGGCGATGAAGCCGCAGATCGGTGACGGGTCGGAAGTATCATGCAACGGAGCTACCGTAACCTTTGGCGCGCACATCGCCAGGCGATGACGCGACGGCCGAAGCCGGGGACCGATGGCAGCGTCAGGATGACGGCTGAGACGCTGGCATGGTCTCCGTGCCCATCAGCCACGCCACCGCATCCGCCAAAGCGTTGTCCAACGAACGAGGCTTATAGCCAAGTTCGCGCATCGCTTTCGTGCTTTCCACGAATTCGGCGGTGATCGCCAGACGAACCCCGGTTGCCGGTGCACGCGGGGGGCGGTGAGTGATGTGGTCACTCATCCATTCCTCCAGCACCGCGGCGGCCAGAGCCAAGCGGCCGGGGATCGGCCAACGGCGTCGGCACCTGCGCCCGGCCAGCCGGTCAATGCGGTCCGCAAGGTCGGGAAGCGTCAGATTTTGTCCGCCAAGGATATAGCGCTCGCCCACCACGCCGCGTTCGGCCGCCAGAATCATGCCGTCGGCGACATCGCGGACATCCACCAGGTTGAGGTTACAGTTCAGGATCAAGCGCGGCCCGCCATCCAGGAACAGACGCAACATGGCGGTCGGCGGTGTCGGTGTGTGGTCGCCGGGACCGATTGGTGCGGTCGGATTGACGATCACGACAGGCATTCGCTCGGCCGCCGCCAAGGCTTCTCTTTCGGCCAGATATTTCGAGCGGCAATAGGGACCGGCCATCGCCTCATGCCCAGGGTGGGAGCCATCGTTATCCGGCCTCCCGTGGTTCAGCACGCTCTCTGTCGAGCAATGGATGAACCGGCGCACGCCAGCCTCCATCGCGGCCGCGAGCACGATCCGTGTGCCGCCATGGTTGACCGCGTCGAACACGGACGGATCGCGATGCCAGAGCTGTGCCATTGCAGCAAGATGGAAGACTTGCCTGACCCCGTCGCAGGCTTCCGCCACCGCTTCGTGGTCCAGCACCGAGCCGTGCAGAAAGGTGACATTGGGCCGGGTCGTGCGGGGAGGGGCCGTGTCCAGGATCCGCACGTGCTCGCCACGGTCCACCAGAGCCGCGACGAGATGGCTGCCGATGAAGCCGCTGCCACCGGTAACGAGCGACGGCGCCATGCCGGTCAGCTCCGGTTGAGCAGCTGTTCGGCTTTGGCGTTCAGATCGCGCGTCAAACCCTGGAGCCCACCGTTGCGCAGGGATGACTGGAAATCCGCACGTTGTGACGCGATCTGGCTGATGGTGCCCTTGGCAAGCACGTCGAGGATCTTCCAACCGCTTCCCTCCTGCCGCAGCACATAGGTGAGGCGCACAGGAGATTTGCCGGGCTTTCTCAGATCGGTATCCACCAGCATCGTGCCGCGCGTTCCCGGCCGCTCTCCGACAATGTCGATGGTCTGCCCCTCGTAGCTGTTGAAGCGATCGACATACTGGGCGGCGCTTCGCCGGGTGAACGCATCAAGTGCTTGATGCTGTTCCGCCTCGGTGGCCTTGTCGAAATAAGGTGCCGCTACCACGCGCAATGCAGTGTCCAGATCGAAGATCTCCTGCATGAGGGGAAGGAAGCGTTGCAGCCGGCTGCGTGCCGGCTCGTGCCCACCGCTCTTCATCAGATCAAGAAGCGCTTGGTTCAGCCGGGCTATCGGGGCGGCGACCGGAGACGCGACCTCGGCCGGTGCCGGGCAAGGAACAAACAACAGCACCGATAACGCTAGAAGCGCCAGTACGGCAAAGCAGCGCGCCGGCATCGACGCTCCAACCAGGGGCATTCCCATTTGATCTGGTTCCCTCCTCCTGGGTCAGGACGCTTCTGCAAGCCGGCAACATGCCGGGATTTGCATGCCGCGCTTTTCAAGGCGCGAAGAGGATTATGCGCCTCTCCGTCCAACTTGGCGTGGAGACAAGAAGAGCTACCCGTAAACACCAAAAAGCAGTTTGGCAACATTAGCACAGCTTCATGGGGATTTGCGATCTAATAGGAATCAAGCGCTGGCTTCCAATATATCTATTGTGTGAAGGCAGCAACGGATTGGAAGTCGGTGGATTGCAGAGTTACCTCTCCATCGATCTGCTCTAGAACCAAGCTCACCAGATTTTCATCAAGTCGATGGCGAGAAAGCAATTTGCCATTCTGGTGCTGTGGATTCTGGAGAGAGACTGGGCGTGGAGGAACAGGTTCTTACCATCGAAGGTCTTTCGGAATCGAGGGGTATCCGACCTTCTGGATGATGTGCGGACAGCAGCAAACACGCATAGCATTCGTCAGCGTGCAGCAAAGGGAGACTTCCCCATGAGCCGCGAACCGAACTGCTGGCGGGACTGGCTTCCAAGTGCCAACCATCCGCTCTACGGCTGCGATGCATTGACGCTTTTTAAGGTGGTCGTGGACAATGGCGGCGTGGATGCGCGCCATGTTCCGACGCTTGCCGCAGTGTTCGCGTCTGCCCTGCTGCGGGCACCGTTCTCGTTGGCGGAGCGGGCTTGGGTGGCTTGGAGGCTCCGACGTCTCGGTCCGATGCCGGCGCCGGTTTTCATCCTGGGCCATTGGCGCAGCGGTACCACGCACCTCTACAATCTGCTGAGCCGCGATCCGCAATTCGGGTTCATCTCGCCGGTGGCCGTGGGGCTGCCGTGGGACATGATGGGGCTCGGTTCCGTGCTGCGCCCCGTTTTGGAACGGGCCCTGCCGGATCGCCGCTACATCGACAATGTCGCTGTTCGGCCCGACTCGCCGCAGGAGGACGAGATCGCGTTGGCGAACATGTCGCCGCTGTCCTTCTATCATGGGCTCTACTTTCCAAGGCATTTCGGCAGGAACCTGCAACGCGGCCTTTACCACGAAGGCTGTACGGCGGCGGAGACGGAGGGCTGGCGCCGCCGCTTCGTTCATCTGCTGGAGAAAGTGTCACTTGCCCAGGGCGGGCGGCGCCTTCTGATCAAGAATCCCGTCTACAGTGCCCGCGTCGCCATGCTGCGGGAAATCTGGCCCGATGCACACTTCATCCACATCCACCGCGACCCGCGGGCGGTGTTCGTGTCCACGGTGCATTTCTACCGCACGCTGCTGGACAAGCTGGCGCTCCAGCCCTACGGCCACATCGATGTGGAGCAGGTGGTTCTCGACCACTATCCCCGGATCATGCAGGCGTTGCTGGATGATACTGCCGACCTGCCGCCCGACCGTTTCGTCGAGGTGGCGTTCGAGAGGTTCGAGCGCGAACCGTTGGCGGAAGCGGAGCGCATCTACCGCAGGCTCAATCTTCCAGGCTATTCGGCAGCCGAGCCGCGCTTCAAAGCCTATCTGGGCGAGGTGCGCGGCTACGCCAAGAACGAACACCGGCTGTCCGAGGCCGGACGGGAGCGGGTGGAGCGTCGGTGGAGTCCCTTCATCGACCGCTGGGGTGCGCCGGCGGTCACACCATGATCCGTCCGCTAGTGATCGGGCTGATGGTGCTTGTGGGATTGAAGGAACTGGCTTTCGCGGATTGTCGGGCGGTGGCGGTCACGGCGGGTGGCCGGCCGGTGTTCGGCATCGAGGACTTGGTGGTGGATCAGGCTCTCGGGCGGGCGGTCCTTTCCACTCACGACCGGCGGGCGGTTTCGGAGAAGGCCGGCGGAGGGCTGTTCCTGCTCTCTTTGGCGGCACTCGCCGGGGAGCGGGCCGAAGCCGTTGAGTTGAGCGCCGGCTTTCATCCGGACGGTGGATTCCGGCCGCATGGCATGGACCTGCGGGTGGAGACGGACGGAAGCCGTTCCGTGCTGGCGATCAACCGGCGCTGGACCGGCGACACGGTGGTCGAGCGCTTCTCCCTCTCCGGTGACGACCTGCGCCATCTGGGTACGGTGGAAAGTCCGTTTCTGTGCCGTGCCAACGACGTGGCGTTCCTGGAGACCGGCCGCTTCCTCTTCACCAGCGACCATGGCGGCTGCGGCGGGATGGCGGCCGGCCTGGAGAATATTCTGAACCTTCGCCACGGTTTCGTCGGCCTCGTGGACGAGGGGCGGGTGCGGATGCTGGCGACGGGGATCGGCTTTGCCAACGGCCTGCTGCCGGATGTCGCCGCCGACCGCCTGTTCGTCGCGGCAACGCGGGAGGATGCTGTGCTCGTCTACCGGCTGTCGGCACTGTTGGCGGGTGACGGTGCGGCCGTGCCGGAACGGATCGCCGTCCCCGGCGGACCCGACAATCTGAGCCGCGCGGTCGGCGGAGCGTTGGAGGGCCGAGTGCTGGCCGCGGTGCATCCGTCGTTGCTCGCGCTGGCCCTGCACCGCTTCGGGCATCGCATCGGCCTGACGGACATGACGGCCACGCCGACACGCATCGTTGCGCTCGGGGCGGACGGGGCAGGGCAAGTCGGGGTGGGCCGAACCAGGGCCGAGGTGGTCGTCGAGGATGACGGGCGGCGCCTGCCGGGCGCCACCGTGGCGGCCGCTTGGCGCGGCGGGCTCATCGCCGGGTCGGCGACGTCGGATCGGCTGCTGGTGTGTGGCGATGAACCCAGCGGTGCCATCCGATCATCAGGCTGGGCAGCACCAGCAGTGCCGAGATAATTGTGAACAGGATGGCGATGGCCAGCAGCATGCCCATGCTGGACAGGCCCCGATGGCTGGAAATCGCAAGGGTGGCAAATGCCGTGCTGGTGGTCAGCGTGCTGACCAGCACGGCAAGGGGCGTGCTGGTGACCAGCAGCTCAATCCCATAATTGGTCCCGTGTGTTCCGCTCCGCTCCAACTCCTGCCCGCGTGCCACCATGTGGATGCTGCTCGACACGCCCAACGCGAACAGCAGCGGCAGGACGATGACGTTGGCGAAGTTGAAGGGGATGTCCAGCAGGCCCGCCACCGCCATGGTCCACAGCGCCGCGATGACGAGCGGGACCAGGATCAGCACCATGCCCGACAGGCTCCGCTGCACCGCCAGCAGCACCAGCGCCATCAGCACGAGCGTCAGTGCCGTCGCCTCCGCGAAGGCGCGCAGAACGATCCGCCCGGCCTGGGTTACCGTCACCGGTGCTCCCGTGGCGTGTGGCGCCACCGCCAGCACGGCGTTGGCGAAGCGCGCCATATCGCGGCTATCGGAAATATCGTGGGTGGGCAGCGCCTCGACTCGCGCCTGCCCATCCGGTGCGATCCAACGGCGGCGGATGGAGTCCGGCACATCCTGAGCGGTCACCGGTCGCTCCACATCCAGCCCCTCCCGCAGCCGGCCCAGCAGCGGCGGGATGCCGCCGGTCAGCGCGCGGTCGAGTTCCGTTAACCCCTCTTCCCCGCCGGATGAGACGCGTTCGAGCGCTTCGGCGAAGCGCTGCGCCGCCGCTCGGGCTTCCGGATTGCCGGTGTCGCCCTGCGCGAACCGGGCGAGATCGTTGCGCAGCGTCGCCACGGCTTCGGCACGGTCGGCGGGGGAGAGTGCAGCGACTTCCGCAGGCGAGGTGAGGCTCGGCCCCAGAAGCAGGGCCATGTCCGCGATGATGGGCAGCTTGGCATCCTGTTCCTTGGGAATGAAGCTGGCGAATGTGCGCGCCCCGCTGACCTGCTCGTTGTCGCGCAGCTGGTCGGCGATAGCCTGGGCCGAGGCCAAGTCCGACTGCAGGATGTTGACCGAGTAGGGGGAGGTTCTTGGCACTTCAGCCAGCTCGCGGTAGGTGCGCACCGCTTCGGTGCGCCGGTCTTGCAGGTTCAGCGGATTCACGTCGAGCCGGACCAGCGGCAGGGCGGCGAGCGAAGCCAGCGCGGTGAACGCGGTGACCCCCAGCAGCGCGCTGTTGTGCCGGGTCATCCAGGTGGCGTAGGCGCGGTCCTCGCGCTCCACCCGCACCACGCCGGGGCCGGGGGGCATGAGGATGAACAGAGCCGGCAGCAGCGTCAGGCTGATGAACAGCGCCACCACCATGCCGAGCGCCGAGATCACCCCGAACTCGGCCAGCCCCATATACTCGGTCGGCACAAAGGACAGGAAGCCGATGATGGCGCACAGCGTGCTGAGCGACAGCGGCCCGCCGACGCTCCGCGCGGCCTCCAGAACAGCGGCCGGCGGGGGATGGCCGCGGCGCCGCTCCTCCTGGTAGCGCAAGCCGAGATGGCTGCCGAAATCGTCGCCCAGCCCGAAGAAGATCACCGCGCAGGTCACCGAGATTAGGTTGAGCCGCCCCACCACCGCCGCCGCCAGCCCGGCGCTCAGTGTCAGACCGATCATCAGCGTGATCATCATGGCCGCGATCATCCGCCATGAGCGCATCCCAACGGTCAAAACCGCCGTGACCAGGATGAAGGACAGGATGGTGGCGATGCCCGCCGTATCGGCCACCGTGTCCAACTCCGTCTGGCGGAGCACGATGGCACCGGTCACGCGGGCGTCCACCCCGCTCCCCTCCGGTTCTCCCTTCAAGGCATCGATGGCACGGCGCACCGCGTCCACCGCCGGCCGGCCACGCCCGAACGCCGTATCGGCCAACACCGCCTGCGCAGTGACGAAGCGCCGGTCGCCGAACCGCTCGTCGTCGTTCAGTTTGACCAGCCCGGTCCATGAAACCGGCTCCGGCCGGCCTGAGGTCACGCTGTCCGTCGCGTCGGCAAGCCGGCCGAGAAGGTCCGACAGGGTGGCCGGCGCATCCTCGCCCGCGTGCTCTAGGACAAGGCCGAACATGCTCGCCAGTCCGCGCAGGTTGGGGGCTTCGTTCAATGTGCCCAGCGCCGCCTGTGCCCCGGCGAGGCGCGTCGCCAGATCCTGGAGGATCAGCGGGTCCAGGAACAGCAGTCCGTAGCGTCGGAAATAGGGATCGGCCGAGGGCACCTCCACATCGGCCAGGGACTCCGGGTGTTCGCGCATCAGTTCGGCCAAGCGGGTCGCCGCCGCATCGGATTGGTCCGATGAAGGGGAATCGACCACGACGACGATCTGATCATCGGCGAAGGGAAACGCCCGCCGGTAGGCTTCCGCGTCACGCCGGAAGGGAGCCTCGGGCGAGATCATGTCGGTGGTGCTGGTGTTGATGCGCAGCCCTTCCACCGAATACCAGCCGGCCAAGCCGGCCAGCAGCAGGTTCAGGACAACGGTGGTGATGGGCCAGCGGCACGCCGCCACGCTCCAGGACTCTAAAAAGGCTCTAGCAAGCTCTGTCAGCCGTCGCAGAGTAGAATGGGGCACGTGGGCGCTACCTGTCGTTGGACAACGCGGAGCGGGATTGAATCGGTCGGCAAATTGATCCCGATTATTCCTTGGCGAACTTTTGGAAGCCGATGGGGAAGTGTAGCATTCGGTATCCATGTGCGGTGTGGCCGACTGTGGCCGAGGGGTGGTACCCAATGCGCGTGGCGATAATTTTGGTCATTATTCTGTCTGCCACATTTGCGGATGCCGCTGATGTCCTGGTGAGCGTGCGCAGCGTGGCGGATGACCGTGGCGAGATCGTCGTCGGCATCTGCTCCGCGGACATGTTCATCGGCGGCACCTGCGCCTTCGCGGCACGGCACCGGCCCGACCGGGAGCTGTATCGGTGAGGGTGCCCGGCGTCATGCCGGGAACCTATGCGGTGCGTGCCTGCCACGACCAGAACGGAAACCACCGCATCGACCGCAATCTGTTGGGCAATCCCCCTGGAGGGCTATGGCTTTGGAAACGACGCGCGCGTCATGCTTGCCCCGCCAAGCTTCGCCGATGCCTCGATCACGGTGGGCGAGGGCGGGGCGGAGACGGGATTGACGCTACGCTATTGACGGTCATGGGGAGGCGCCGGGGCCGCTGAGTGCGATGCGGGCCAGCTTCAGCGGA
>PJUA01000272.1_pt1 | contig 37597 bp, 40 predicted proteins | sample 1512151 | NCBI WGS metagenome assembly PJUA01 (sample SAMN08177678, study PRJNA422409) | Soil metagenome, whole genome shotgun sequencing project. | isolation source: Soil enriched on filter paper: beechwood xylan treatment | place: USA: Madison | collected 2015-01-15
CGAGAATGACGCCGATAGCAAACAGCGCGGTAAACACAACGCCGATCGAAGCATCCGACTGAATGCCGGTACGCTGCATAAGTCCAATAAGAAACGTCGTAATGAGGCCAAAAAGAAGCGCCGCGCTCATCATAAGCATGGAATCACGGGAGCCGCTCACCAGGAACGCGATCACAATGCCGGGCATGACGGAGTGGCTGATGGCGTCGCCGATCATCGCCATTTTGCGAAGTACAAGAAAGACGCCTACGATGCCGCAGCATGCCGCAACTAACGAACCCGTCAAAAGTATCCAGAAGTCGCTCATGATACGCTCTCCCCTTTCATAGCTTCCGCAATCCTCACCTCGCGCTCGGCATGATAGCTCCGTTTAACCTTTTGTCTAAGCAGCCATTTGGCCAATAAACCTCTCTCCGGTCCAAGCAGCACCGAAACCGAAAAAAACAAAGTAGCTGCCAATACCGTAACCGGCCCCGTCGGCAGGTTGGAGACGGAGGAGCTGATCCAGGCGCCAAGCCCGCCGCTTAACGCTCCGATCATGCCGGATAGTGTCACCATGACGCCAAGCGTGTTGGTCCAGTAGCGGGCGGATACGGCTGGTGTAATGAGAAGCGCAGCAATCAGCACAACGCCAACGGCCTGAATGCCGATCACAACGGCAACAACGACCAGAAGCATCAACAGCTGCTCCAGCAAGCCGACCCGGTAGCCAAGCCCTTTTGCAAAACCGGGATCAAAGGAGATCAGCTTGAATTGCTTGAACAACAAGCTGCAAATTCCGACCAGAACGGCGGAGATGACGGACATGGTTATAACGTCGCCGCTCACCATAGCTGCTGCCTGCCCGAACAAAAACTTGTCCAGGCCGGCTTGGTTGCCATAATCGCCATGCTGGATAAAGGTAAGCAATACGATGCCGAGTCCAAAAAATGAAGATAAAACAATACCAAGCGCCGCATCCTGCTTCAGCTTGGTATGTCTTGTAATAAAACTGATGCCGAACGTTGCCAGAAAACCGGCCGCAGCAGCGCCAACGAGAAAAACGCCTATGGATTTGACGCCCGTCAGCATAAAGGCTATGCAGATACCGGGCAATGCGGCATGCGCCAGCGTATCGCCAACAAGGCTTTGCTTGCGCAAATACGAGAAGCTCCCGATAACGCCGCTGCTAAGCCCCAGCAGCATGCAGCCTAGAAAAATCCAGCGCATATTGGGATCGCCAAGCATAGCGAAAAAGTTATTCATAAGCTTACACCCCCGTGAGCCTCAGTCGCTCCCGCCGCAATGGTGTGATCCAGAAACGCCAGCCTTCCGCCATAGGTATGCTGGAGCATATCCTGCGTAAACACTCTGGAGGTAGGCCCAAAGCCTTTTAACTCTACATTGAGCAACAGCACGGAGTCGAAATATTGCTGAACGGTCGCCAAATCGTGATGGACCACGATAACCGTCTTCCCGTTTTTTTTCAGCTCCTGAAGCAGCGTAATAATGGCTTTTTCCGTCGCTGCGTCTACGCCTGCAAATGGTTCGTCCATAAAATACAGCTTGGCGTTTTGCACGAGCGCGCGAGCCAGAAAAACCCGCTGCTGCTGGCCGCCCGAAAGCTGGCTGATTTGCCTGTCGGCGTAATCCGCCATTCCGACCTTGCGCAGGCATTCCATCGCTTCAGCCTTTTCTTTGGCGCCGGGGCGGCGTATCCATCCCAGCCGTCCGTAAGTACCCATAAGCACAACATCAAGCGCATTGGTTGGAAAATCCCAATCCACTGATTCCCGCTGCGGCACGTAGCCGATCAATCTGCGCTGCTCGCTGCAAGGTTTTCCGTAAACCAGCACCTCACCGGAAATGCTTGGAATAAGTCCCAGAGCCGCCTTCATCATTGTTGACTTGCCTGCTCCGTTTGGCCCGATGACGCCAATCAGCTCGCCTTCGTTTACTTCAAAGGTAACATCGCGAAGCACCGGTTTTTTCTGGTAAGCAACACTTAAACCCGACACGCTAAGCGGGGAAGGCGCGCCGGATGGAGCTTTTACGCCGCCAGCTCCATGCTGGTGTTTTTTATCTAATGTTTTCATTCCCATCGCTTCCTTCCTTAAGAGGATATTTATTTAAGGGCTTTTACAATCGTGTCTACGTTGTGGCGAACCATTCCGATGTAGGTGCCCTCTACGGTTCCTTCGTCCCCCATTGCATCGGAGAAAAGCTCGCCGCCGATGGATACCTCATGTCCCAGTGTGCGTGCTCCTTCAATGACGGACTGAATGGATTTTGAGGAAACGCTGGACTCGATAAACACGGCTTTAATTTCATTCTTCACTAGAAAATCACGCAGCTCGCTTACATCCTTGGAGCCGTATTCCGACATGGTATTCATACCCTGCAAACCTGTTACCTGGAGGCCGTAAGCTTCACCGAAGTAACCAAACGCATCATGGGCTGTGACCAGTATACGGCTTTTTTCCGGTATTTGTGCAATCTGCTCTTTTGCGTATTGATCCAGCTTCTCCAGTTCGCTTAAGTATGACGCCGCATTTTGCTCGTAGGCTGCCGCGTTTTGGGGGTCCTTCTCCGATAATGTGTCGCGAATCGTTTCTACTGCCGACATCCACAATTTGACGTTAAACCAGATATGGGGATCGTGCACGGCCTCGCCTTTTGCAGCCGGATCGCCATGCAGGAGTGACTCCTCAATGTTTGCAGAAACAGCAACAACAGGTTTTCTTTGCTCCAGCTTCTCAAAGATTTCACCCATTTTCCCTTCCAGATGAAGGCCATTGTAAAAGATAATGTCTGCACCGTCGAGCTTCTTGACATCGCCCTGCGACGCTTTATACAAATGCGGGTCGATACCCGGGCCCATCAGACCCGTTACGATGACATGCTCGCCGCCAACATTGGCGGCGGCATCCGCGATCATGCCGGTTGTCGCCGTCACCCTCAGCTTGCCGGATTCCCCATCCTTTCCTCCATTACCGCTAGTGCCGCTGCAAGCCGCCAGTGCTGCAGCCATTGCCAAAAACAAGATCGACATTATAAAACGGCGCACGGCCGAATTGACTTTATGCTTTTTTTTCCCCATGAATAAATTCCTCCCCACTTTTTGCATCAAAGACGTTTATTTTGTTCAGCGCCTTTTTTTTAATAATACACAAAAATGTTTCTCTTATGCAACATTTATTTTTTTCAAGCAAAAAAAGAACCGAAGAACGCCGTGGTTTACGGTCATTCTTCGGCCCTATCGGGTTTTTGTCCTTATTATTGCGGGTTTGCGGTTGCGCCTCCGTTCGGCTCCGCATTGTTCCCTGCATCCGCAGCATTATCAGCAGAGCTCGCAGCGTCGCCATTAGCGGGACTGCCATCCGGGTTCGTTGCAGCCGCCGGCTTTTTCGGAACGCCAGTCAAGCCGATATAGTCATCGTAAGCGTCAAAAATCTTTCGCGCGATCGGCGCCGCGCCATAACCGCCGAAGCCGCCGTCCGGCACAACAACCGCTACTGCAAGCTTGGGGTTTTTGGCAGGCGCATAGGCGATAAATACCGCGTTTTCCGCCATCCGTTTGGCAACCTGCTGCTGAGAGGTGCCCGTTTTGCGGTTGAAATCGTATGGAAAGTCATCAAAGCCCCGAACACTAACCATAGACATGCCTCGTTCGATTTCCTTCCAATACGCTTCGTCATAATGAACCTCGTTCAAAATCTCCGTTTTGTAGCTTTGCAACAAATTGCCGTCGGCATCCCTTATTTCATTAACGAATTGTGGCTTCACACGTTTGCCGCGATTAGCCAGCATAACCGTATATTGGGCAAGCTGCAAGGCCGTATAACGTCCCTGCTGGCCAAAGGAGGCCTGGATAAGAGCAGATTGGGGACTGCCGCGCTCTGCTTCTCCGAAATACTCAATGACGCCTTTGGATTCGCCGCGCAGGCCGCTGCCCGTCAAAACGCCAAGTCCAAACTGCTTCATATAGTCATCCCATATTTCAATCGATGATTTTCCATCGACTGGTGGCCGCAAATACAATTTATTGCCCACCATTGCCGCCATAAAAGGGTTGGAGGAATATTGAATGGCCTGCGCGCCATCAATGCTACCGTGAGCTTTGAATTGGGAGTTGCGGATATTTGTTTCATAACCTTTTCTGCCATACGTAAATACGCCCGTATCGGTATAACGTGTTGTTGTCGTAAACAAACCTTCATTCAGCCCAATTAACACGGTCAGCGGTTTCATGGTGGACCCCAGCGGCACGATGGAGGATGGATGCTGATTCCGCTCTTCGTCGGTTTTGTATGGCCCGTATACCGAACGAATGGTGCCATTAGCAAGCACATAGCCAAAGTTGGCGTAATCCTCTGCGCTGATGCTTCCCCCCGCCCAAATATTGGGGTCGTAATCTGGCATGCTGGCCATCGCGACCACCTTGCCGGTTTCTACCTCCATTGCTACCGCAAACCCGGTTTGTGCATAAGGCGCTCTTTCGTATTTGTCTGTCGAGGTTCTTATTTTGGCCAGATGATCCATAATGGCTTGCTCGGTCAACAGCTGAACATCCTTATTGATAGTCAAATAAAGATCCGAGCCTTTTTCAGGGTTGGTAATTTGCACCGGACCGATAATTTGCCCATTATTGTTGATTGGGAAGGTTTTCAGCCCGTTTTTACCCCTTAACACATCCTGATACATAAATTCAAGTCCGTCCAGCCCAACCTCTTCTTCTTCCAGATACTTCAACCGCGCTTCGGTTTCCTTCACTTTTTCCATATAAAAAGGATCGTCCACCCGAACGCCCTTATACTTCTTTAGATAGCCGACAAGCTGAACAGCAATGGAATCTTTATCATAATTGCGGATGCTTTCTTCCGTAATCTGGACACCCTTGAAGGCTGTACGATTCTCCATAAAATAAGCAATTTCTTTGTTGCTCAAGCCCGATTTAATACGTCTAGGCACAGAAATAATGTTTCGGCGGAACTCAAGATCCATCTGAAAAATAACGTCTTCTTCGGTCATCGCCTTTTCGGGATCGCCATATTCATTGAATATTTTAGCCAGCTCCTTGGCTGTCTCGCGAGCCAGCTCCTGCGAGTTTTTACCTGGCTGAATGCTGTAATAAAGCGATTGGGTTGAGGTGGAGTAAGCAATGGGAAAACCATTGGCATCATAAATGTTACCTCGAATTGGCGGAATTTCGGTACTTCTGGTGCCTTTGCGGGCGCCTTCCGCGCTTAGCGTTGGTCCTTCAACAAATTGCAGTACGGCCAGCTTCACAATTAAAAGGCTGAACAGCGCAAATGTAATAAAGAAAAAAAAGTTTAACCGGAAAGAAAAATTCCGCCTGTTGTCGATTTCACGCTTTTGATGATCGTCCTGCATATTTCCCACTCCCTATACTGAACCCAGGCATTCCATGTTGCCGTTTTTATTGAAAAATCCGTACCATCAACTCACTATTACTTGCTTTTGGCCTCGTCTATAAATCCTTGAATGGTGCTATCCAGCTGCAGCGTAACCGCAGGCGAGCCCTTCAGCGAAACCTTCACTTCGGTGGAACCGGTTTTGCCCGTTAATTCAATGTTGTCCGTCGTAATGGTAAAGGTTCCGTCCGAACCTGCTTTGTACTCCGCTTTGTCCGCTTCGCCAAGCATAACGTTTACCGCTTCCTGCTTAACGGTGTCCACGACCTTGCTGCCAAGCTCTTTCACATCGTCCAGCGTATATCCGCTGTACAGCACAAGTCCAATCACGACAACAGCCACAAGCGCCCATTTCACGACCGTTTTGACAATTCTCACAATCAGAAACAGCACAAGCAAAGCAATGGCGATAACCAGCCAGTTTTCCTGAAAAAAAGTAGTCCATGTCTCTGTATCATACGATGAAAAATCAAGAAAGCTCATCCATACCCCTCCATTATATACCTAGCTTATATGTATTACAAAACATTATAGCCTACCCCGAACGGTCCGTAAACGCCACTGTCTTAGTTGGCGGCAAGACATATCCCGTCCAATTATGGCGTACAAGTAGATAACGGACTTTTTCAAACGATAGGAGGCCGCAGCCGTGAAAACCGCACTTTGGCTATATCTGTTTTTGTTTGTAGCGTTTTTTGATCTGCATGCCCAATATCCCATATTGACGCCGTTTGCGATCTCGATCGGGGCAGCTCCCTCCTTTATCGGTCTGATGATGGGCATGTATTCCATTACCCATTTGCCTGGCAACATCATTGCCGGTTACGGGGTGGACAGGTTCGGCAGCCGCCTCTTCATCGTATTCAGCCTGTTGGGAGCCGGTATTATTTTGCTCTTTCAGGCTTATGTCACAGACCCTTGGCAGCTGCTCCTGCTTCGTTCAATCAGCGGCTTTGTGCTGGCTTTTTTGTCGCCCGCTTGCTTGGCGCTGTTAGCCAGACTGACCACCGACCCGGAGGGTCAGGGAAAGCTGATGGCAGGCAATGGACTGGTGCATACGCTGGCAGCCGTTGTATCTCCCGCGGCAGGTGCTTATCTGGTTGCCAAAATCGGGTTTTCAACCGCTTTTACCGTGCTGGGCTGGATTCTGGTTGTCACCGCACTGTGCGCGCTGATTTTCATTCGGGATATTCATGCCAGACTGAATGAGAAGGCAGCTGCTCTCCCGAACCCCGTCAAGAAGCCGCTTCAGCCAAAAAAAACGCTTAAGGACGCTAATGTGCCAATTGTTGTTTATTTGCTTCCTGTTGCGTTAAGCTGCGCACAAGGCATCCTTAGCTTCGAGCTGCCGCTTATGGCCAGCAGCAAGGAAGGCATGCTAACGACTGGATTGCTGTTTTCAGTAGTCAGCATCGGAGCGCTGGTTACGTTAAGCATGCTTTTCCTGAACCGTCTACCTTCATTTCAGCGGTCGCTCTGGGGAGCATTATGCCTAGCGCTTGTATATTTCGGTATCGCTACGGGCTTTCCGCTCCCCCTTGCCGTTATGCTGCTTGGCGTTGGAATGGCAAAAGGCATCATTATGCCCGCCATGTCCACGCTGCTGATCGAGCTGAGCGGCGGCGCAAGATACGGGCGAACCTTTTCCTTTTTGGCTATCGCCTTTTCAATCGGCTCCTTCCTTGGACCAATGCTGGCGGGGCAGTTGAGGGATCATATCTCCCCCTATTACATCGCATTTCTAGCCTTGATGTCTGCGCTGCTTTTTTTGCCCTTCTGCCGAACCCGTTCCTTGGCCCCTGGCGCACCCAATTTTCATAAAGCTGGGTAGACGCACAAGGCATCTTCCATCTCCCAGCATAGGATACATTGTGCCTAGCGGCGGCAGCCCTCAAGCAATAAGAGACTGCATCACGGCGCATTGGCTTTATGGACCAAGGAGAGGGGTGACTCCGGAGATGGGTGGCGTATCCAGAGAATTTGGCTATCATGGACATTCTAACGTCGGCACTGTGCTTGTATTGTTTATTTTGCTCGTTGTCATCTTATGTGTCGGCTTCTGCTGGTAATCATTATTTTTGACTAATGTGCAAACGGACAAATGGCGGTTCAGCCCCGGTTGAACCGTCTTTCCTGCTGCGATAAAATAGGATAATAAATAATGTGGAGGACAAGCATGGACAGTGTCATTATCGTAGAAGGAAAAAACGACAGAAGCAGACTGCGCCGAGTATTGGATAGCAGCGTACCTATCTACTGCACCTTCGGAACGCCTGGCACAGAACAGCTGGAAAAGCTGAGACGAGAGGTGGGAGACCGCCAGGTTTTTCTCTTTACCGACAATGATTCCTCCGGCAAACGAATCAGGGGCATTCTGCGTGATCTATTCCCGGATGCGGAGCATATTTATACACGAAGGGGCTATTCTGGCGTGGAGCATACACCGGAAGAGTATTTGATAGCTCAATTGGAAAAGGCAGGATTCGAGGCGCAGATTATGTATCCCGCGACCGATCCCGCCACACAATGGAGCAAAGACGAATTTTAGTTGAAAAAATGAAGTAGAGCGACCCCGCTTAAAACAGCTTGTTGACCCGGGAAACGATGTAGTCTGCCGTCAGATTTTCGTCGTTTCCGTTAATCCATTCTCTAATCTCGCCATTCTGGTCAACCAGAACAATCAGATTGGAATGGATAAACGTGTTTTCTTTCTCCAGCTTTTTGACCCCGATATTAAATGCACGGGCAAGTTCCGTTGTAGCTTGCTCCTCGCCCCTCAAAAAATGCCATCCGTCAAAATCGACATCCAGCCTTTTGGCAAAGTTTTCGATCACCTCTGGCGTATCCCGCTCCGGATCAAATGTGATGGATATCATCTCCGCCTTGCCAGGGAGGCTTCCTTGTTGCTGAAGCTTGTCCTGAACGCCGGACAGCAAAAAGGTAGTTGGAGGGCAAACATCAGGGCAGTTGGCAAAATAAAAATAAATAAGCCTCGCTTTTCCTGCCGTTGACTCCAGCGAAACAACGTTCCCTTTAATATCCTGCATCTCAAATGCAGGCGCAGCTCCCAGCTTCGGCAGCGGCTCCGCGGGCTTGATAACATAGGTGAACAGAAGATAAACGCCCATGGCCGCGCATAAAGACAGTACTGCAATCTTAAATCCATGCCTTTTTAAAAAGCTCATGCCTAACACTCCCATTCGCCATCATTTCGCCCTCCATGATATCAGGCGTGAGGTGTGTTGGCAATCATTGCAACAAAAACAATCATTAAATAATTGACGGAGATCAAAAAATTGACCTTGGCCCATTTTTCCGTATCCTTGGCTTTTATGCCGCCGATGGTGTGAATTAGCCATGCAATGGTGAGCAAGCCGGCAATAATCAGAAAATAAATGCCCGAATAACCATACACATACATAAAGATGACAGCCGGAACAAGCAGCAAAACATAAGGAATCATTTGAAACTTGGTCCGTTTGACTCCTTTGACAACCGGAAGAAGCGGAAACCCGGCTTCACGGTATTCCTCGACTCTGCGGATGGCAAGCGACCAGAAGTGCGCGGGCTGCCACAGAAACAGAAGCGCAAACAGCAGCCATGCCCCCATATCCGCCTCGCCGGTAACGGCGCAATATCCGATAACCGGAGGCATCGCCCCCGCCACTCCCCCAACGGAAGTGCTCCAGGTTGATGTCCGTTTGAGCCACAGCGTATAAATGATAATGTAGAAAAACCAGCCAAGCAATCCCAGCCACCCTGTAATAGGGTTGACCAGCAGAAACAAAACCGCTATCCCCGCAACACCCATCGCAAGGCCGTAAGCCAGCACCACGGGCGGGCTGATCCGGTTCATGGGTACGGCTCTGCCTCTCGTACGATCCATTTTCAAGTCGAGCTCCCGGTCCCAATAATTGTTGATCACCGTTGAGGAAGCCATGGTCAATGTGGAGCCAATCAGCATCCAGAGCATTAGCAAGAAATCGAAATCCCACTTAGACGCCACCCAGAATCCGCCGAAAGCAGCAAAAATATTTAGTCTAAGGAGCCGTGGTTTCGTCAGTGTTATTAAATCTTTCAGCACAAAGCTAGCCTCCCGAGTTATACGACAGACGTGTGAGTCGTTTAACATTCATTCATGAATCGTTTCTAATGATACCGAAAAAAGGCTATCGTGACAACGCTCACCCGTTTTGTTCATCAATTCGACACTGAAATTGTGACAAATCATGATGCACCAAATTGACTTTCTCTCCATACGTTATCCATGTAGGGCATCGCCTATTAATGCAAGTTCAAAAAGTCGCCGCGTAAACTGTCTCGATTTCCGCAACATACGCTCCATCGACGATATGGTGTACCAAAGTCCCGGCGGTTTTGAGGCTATCCAAAAAAGCTACTTTTACCAGAAAGCCCGGGACAGCGAAATCCGTCTTGCGCAGCGGGCCATTAATGGCGAACGGCAGCATCCCGCTTCCAATGCATTATGGCTTTTCAGGCCTGCCGGAGGCTGCCCGACTTACCTGGTACAACCAAAGCAACAGCGGCCGCTTCAAATCGCATTGTTTTTTTGTGCCTGAAGCAGGCGAATGTCCGGCCGTTTATTAAAATCGAAAGCGAGGATTACATTTATGAGCAACTACAGCTACAAGCAAGGAGCCAACATGGCGGCTATGCAAAATGCCGCAATGCCTAACGCTAACGCGATGTATGGCATGCAAGGCGGATATACGCCTTATGGTTATTATGGGCAAAGCCCATATGGAACGGGACATATGGCTCCCATGCAGGCAGCAGTTCCGTCCGGAGCGCCGAGCGGATCATTCGTTACGCCGTCGGGTACCAATTTTACTGCTCTGCCTTCACGCGAGGAATCCTATGTGGAAAACATTTTGCGGCTAAACAGGGGCAAAACGGCTACCTTCTATATGACATACGAAAACAACCGGGAATGGAATGCCAAAATTTTCAAGGGTGTCATTGAAGCGGCTGGCCGGGATCACATTATTATTAGCGACTCGGCAACAGGCATGCGTTATCTGCTGCTGATGCTGAATCTTGATTATGTTACGTTCGACGGGCCAATCAACTATGAATACCCGTTCCAGGGCAGCGTTGTCACTCCCGGAACGCCAATGAGTTAATCGTTCAAAGTTTAGATCGGCTTAAAGGTCCATACATGCAGCTTCGCCCCTCCCCCGACGATCCATTGCGAAACGGCATGCCAGGAAGAGCGCTCCCCGCAGCGCTCTTCTTTTATTGCGTCCGCTTCCTCCTGACTTTGCGCAGTCCATACCTCCACGAAGAGCTCACTCTGATCACTGCCTTCATAAACCTTCACGCGGCTGTCTTTCTCCTTCAGTTTATTAACGAGAGCCAAATAAGGCTCCCTGTGCTCCGGCATGATTTTGTATTCTGCAAAACAAATGTACATTTGGCGTCAGTCCCCTCTTTTTCATCCTCATAAAGTTTCCTGCCATCGCGGATACTAAGCCCACAAACCTCAAGGAGGCTTATACATGGATACTGGCACACATCTGGTCATGGGCATTGGCCTTGCCGGTCTGGCGATGGTTGATCCCGTAGTGGCGGCAAATCCCGCCGTCCATACAGCGGTGCTGATCGGGACCGTGGCTGGCTCGCAGGCTCCTGATTTGGACAATCTGCTCCGGCTGCGCGGCAATGCGTGTTATATCCGCAACCATCGCGGCATTTCCCATTCCATCCCCGCCATTCTGGCATGGACAGCTGTCATCACCATTTTGCTGCAATTGATTTATCGGGGAGGATTGCCTTGGATCCACATTGCCGGATGGACGCTGCTGGCGGTTTCGCTTCACGTGTTAACGGATCTGTTTAATGCATATGGCACCCAGGCAATGCGTCCCTTTAACGAGAAGTGGATTTCGTGGAACATCATCCACATTTTTGATCCCGTCATTTTTACCGTCCATATCATCGCCATATTGGCTTGGGCTGCGGGAATTGCCGATCCGGCTGTGCTATTTCCGATTATGTACCTTTTTCTTGGCGTATATTTTGCATGGCGCACCGCCTCGGCCCGCAAAACGGTAGAGCGGCTTCAACGGATAGACAAATCCTACAGGAGCGGCGATACGTACATGGCCATTCCAACCATATCGTTATCCATCTGGAATATTGTCAAGGAGGACCGCGACGGCGTGTTTCATGTAGGCACCCTGCGCAGCGACGCCTTGCATTGGGTCGATCGGGTGCGCTGCTCCAGCCATCCCGCCGTGGAAAAGTCAAAAAGTGACCCAGCCATCGCTTCATTTCTCTATTTTACCAGCTTTGCGTGCGCCGATGTCAAAGAGCATGACTGGGGCTTCGAGGTGCGCTGGTCCGACGTGCGTTACCGCCAGCGAAAGCAATATCCTTTTGTCGGCGTGCTGCTTATGAACAAACATTATGAAACCATCGGCTCTTATGTAGGCTGGCTTAGCGACGAGAGGTTGTCCAAACGGCTTCGGATGGAGACGTATTGATCATTGAAATGATGGCATTGACGATCCGGCGCCTCTTCCCTCACAATGGGGGGAGGCTCTTTTGCAGGCTGCACAGGCTAGATAAAACAAGCCCAAGGTTTCCCTTGGGCTTGTTGTTTTCAACATGGATTGTTTGTAATGAATTGGTTTTAACGCATACCGCCGGAAAGTTGTTGCTCGGCGATTTGTACCAGCTTTTTGGTAATATAGCCTCCAAGCGAGCCTGCATCGCGAGTGGAAACATTACCGTAGTAACCATCTGCCGGGATTTGTACGCCAAGCTCCTGAGCTGCCTCCAGCTTCATTTGATTCAGGGCTTGATTCGCTTGTGGAACAATAAGTTGGTTGCTGCGGTTGCTAGCCATGATGTATTTCTCCTTTCGTCCTCTGCACGTTGTTGTGTTGCAAGCTTGCAAAGATATTATGTGCGAGGCTTAAACAATATATCCTGAAAACCAAAACATTTTTGAAAATTTTGCGAAGCTGCAAGGAGCGTGCATTATGTCCAAATCATTATCTCTGTTTTTTGCGGTGTTATCGGTTCTGTTTATGAGCGCAACCGCCATTTCTATCGCCCATAACGGTTGGCTGGTGCTGCTGTTCAGCCTGTTATTTCTGCTCAGCACAGGCGCCGGTTTTATCGTAAAGGCTCGTCTGCGAAGAAAAAACAAAAAGTAAAAACCAGAGGTTGTCCTATCGCCAGAAGCTGCTGCATAAGCTATAATAAACCTTATTCGTAATCATTACTAACGAAAGGAAAATGCTTATGCAACAAAAGCTTCTGCTTCGGCTTGGTCTTCCGACGCTAGCCGCGGGCTGCCTTATGATGGCTGTCCTTATTTTAACCAGCGGCAGCTTGCCCGGAGCATTGCTGCGTCTTACGGAGCCGGCCAACCTTCAGTCCTTCAAAATACTGTTTATCAGCATTATCCTTGAAGCTTTTCCTTTTATTCTATTGGGCGTTATTTTCTCTGCGCTGCTGCAGGCTTTTGTGACGGACGAAACGATTTCAAAATGGACACCCAAAAATCCTGTTGCCGGCGTTTTGTTCGGCGGGCTTCTGGGGATCGCCTTTCCATTATGCGAATGCGGCATGATACCGGTTGTACGGCGTCTAATCGCAAAAGGCATGCCGGCTTACATAGGCATCGTTTACCTGCTGGCCGGACCGATCGTCAATCCGGTCGTATTCGCCTCCACCTACAGCGCTTTTCGGCTGTCCCCTGGCATAGCCTACTCGCGAATAGCGGTTGCTTTTGCCGTTGCGGTAATCATCGGGCTTATCTTAAGTAAATGGATGAAAAAAAGCCCGTTACGGCACAACGAAACCAGAGCAGCGGACAGCCCTTCATCCGGTCGTTCACACATCCATGATGAAAATGGCCCAGACTCCAGACGCTCGCACGTCCATAGCGTCCAAACTGGAGCCAAGGCGGGCTGGAGGAGCAAGCTTACCGCGGTATTGTCCCATTCATCGGATGAATTTTTTGAGATGGGTAAATATTTGATTTTTGGAGCGCTGCTGACGGCTATTATCCAGACGGCGGTTGATCGCAGCGCCTTGGCTTTATTTTCCGATCAGCCTATTCTTTCTTATATGTTTATGATGGGCTTTGCGTTTATCCTGTCGATATGCTCTACGTCGGATGCCTTTATAGCCGCGTCCTTCAGCAGCCTGTTCCAGCCGGGTCCGCTTATTTCCTTTCTCGTATTCGGCGCTATGATCGACTTTAAAAATACGCTGATGCTTTTAACAACCTTCAAATTAAAAATGGTGCTGCTTCTTATCGCTCTAACTTCTGTCCTGACGATGGCGGCTGCAGCAATCGCGGAGGTGTTCATATGATCCATCATTTTATAAGAGCGGCGATTCTGATTGGATTTGCTATGCTTATTGTTTATTTGTTTCAGACTGGGGAAATTTCCTTATATATCGCACCTCGCATGGAGTTTATAATCAAGCTGTCCGCGCTTGGCCTGTATATTGCGGGCAGCTACCAGGTATATGAAGGGCTTCGAAAAAAAAGGCAGCGCCATGTCCATGGGCTGGAATGCGATTGCGGCCACGATCACGCGCCCTCCCCGTCTATTGCCAAAAACACGATGATTTATGGACTATTTATTTTTCCCATTGTACTGGGCTTTCTGATGCCCGCTGGAACGCTTGGCAGCTCGCTCGCGGCCAAAAAAGGAGTAAGCTTCTCAGGCAGCGAATCCATCGTTCGCAAGGATGCTGCCGCAGCAGCGGCATTACCAACAGCGCCTGAACCAGGAGGAACCGCTCAGGCCGGACAAGACGCGTTTGCATTCGGCACAACGCCGCTTGACGCCTTGTTTCCTGCGGACGAATACACGGCAGAGCATGCCGAATATGGAAAACGGCTGTACGAACAAGAGCTCATTTCTGTGCCGGAGGAGCAATTCATTGAAACATTAACTACATTGGATTTGTACCGTGAAGCATTGATGGGAAAAGAAGTCGAGCTAAGCGGATTTGTGTATCGGGAAGAGGAAATGGGGAATGACAGGCTGGCAGTAAGCCGTTTTGCCATGAATTGCTGCTCGGCCGATGCCTTGCCTTACGGTATGATGATTAATTGGCCCAGAGCCGGGGAGTACCAATCGGATGAATGGATCAAGGTACGGGGCAAGCTGATCACCTCCCACTATATGGAGAATGAAATTATGACGTTGGATGTTACACATATCGAGCGCATTCAGGCTCCTCCCTCCCCTTACGTATATCCCGATCTTAAATTCGGCTTCTGAGGAAAAGGGGCAGTCCGAAAAGTCTGTTTCGATGAATGAATATTCAGCAAAACCAGTCCCTCACAGAAAAGGGTGTCTTGGAAGCTTAAAAGCGGACAAAAAAACTCGCCCTCAAGACACCCTTTCCTGTCCGGTCCTCTATGCTGAATATTTATTCGTTCCTCTTGACCTTTCGTACAGCCCCTTTTGTTGGAGTAGAAAAAAGGCCGGTTTTATCTGTAGTCCCGCAGCATTTGGGGCTGCTTCGCTTGGGGAGCGTAGCGGCTGCCCCAGGTCGCCATATTAAAGTTGGATTCGTATAATACGCTTGCCGACCATGAACCGGATTGCGAGCGGACCGAAAAATCATACAAAATTTCCCCATGCGTCCATTCGGTCCGGTATTTGAGCGCATCAATCGCCATTTGCCTAAATTCCTGCACCTGTGCAGCCGTAAGCCCCTTTTCCTTGGTGGCCTCATTTTCAAGCTTTCCGTCCCTGCTTTGGATAGGATGGTGGCGGATGCCGAATTTGCCTACATAGTTATTGCGGATATGTACCAGCACCGTTCCTGCTGAAGCATTAATCAATTCACCCTCAAGCTGGCGAAAAACAAAATCCAGCTGTCTCGCAAGAGAAGTTACATTTTTATCCATCGTTAATTCCTCCCGATTGTTTTCATATCGACGACATCATTTGACATAATCAGATGATTTTCTGCATCGTATTGCCCTAATGTTAACAAAAGCATACTGCTTCTTCACCGAAAAGCTTGTTAGTATTTTCCGAACCCGTCTTTGCGTAATGAAGGATGATTCCGCAAATCACGCAAATGACAAGGTCATAAAGCACCAAATCTCCCGTATCGGCATATTCATTTTTCAATGAGTCTTAGGACCGCATTGTGGTAAAATTAACCGCCGCTATTATAGACCATTACGCCTTCTTAATGTTATAATGTGGTTAATTTATAAAAAGGAGCGCTTACATAATGATGCAATGGTACTACTCGTTGTCGGTGCGTAACAAATTGCTGATTACTACTTATTTAAATTTAGCGTTTTTTGCCATTGTTCTGGTTCTTACAACCGCGATCGCAGGCGGTCCCGTTTGGCCCATCATTATCGTATCCATCTTGTTGGCTCTTTTGGCATATCCGCTCATTACATTTGCAGGACGAACCGTAACTCATTCCTATGAGGAAATATCCAACGCCGCACATCGTATTTCAAAAGGGGATTTTACACAAAAAATTGACGTCAATATGCATGCGGGCATTGGAGAGCTGGGTCATTCCTTTAACAGCATGGTGGACAAGCTGAAGGATATTTTGACGGAAACCTCAAACATCGTCAGGCACGTAGCAGAAACAAGCCGGGGCATTTTCGACAAAAACAACAACTTGAAGGTGGCTATGGAGCAGGTTGCCACTTCGGCGGGCGAACTCGCAACCGGGGCCAATCAAATTTCTGAGGATGTCGCTGATATGAGCGACTCCATCAATGAAATTGAAAAAAAAGTCGCTGGCTATGCTCATTCCACCAAAGAAATGAACGAACGGTCCAAACAAACGATACAGCTGGTTGACAAAGGCATGCAAGCTCTAGGCGTTCAGACCGAAGGCATGCAGCGCAATATCGACGCCACCGCCAAGGTATCGCAAACGATTGAAGAACTTGCCCAGAAGGCAAGGGGCATTTCTGCAATTACGACTACGATTTCCGATATTGCGGAGCAAACAAACCTCCTTTCCCTTAATGCTTCCATCGAGGCAGCGCGCGCAGGCGAGCATGGCCGTGGTTTTGCCGTTGTTGCCCAGGAGGTTCGCAAGCTTGCGGAGGAATCGACGGCTTCCACAAAGCAGGTTTTTGGCCTTGTCAAAAGCATTGATGAAGGCATAACTCTGGCGATTAACAACATGAAGGTAAATGAAGAGGTTGTTATGCTGCAATCCGAGCATATCCGGCAGTCCGAGCTGGTTTTTCAGGATATTGAAAAAAGCATCCAATTTATTACGAATCAAATTTATGCCTTTTCCCAAGAAAGCGACGCCATGCTGGAAAGCGCCAAAAAAATCTCTGCCGCGATTCAAAACATTTCAGCCATTACCGAGGAATCGGCAGCTGGAACTCAGCAGGTATCCGCGTCCATGAACGAACAAATCCCGTCGGTACAAGCTGTTGTTGACGAAACGGAGCGTATGCTGACAACGGCAAATCAATTACAGCGCACGATTCAGGTATTTAAAGTCAAGTAGAGCATGCTCATGCTTATTAAGCCTTTGCTAGCGGTTATACCGTGAGCAAAGGCTTATTTGTGCTTGAAACGAATGAAGAAAGACGTCAGAGGAAATATTACATCTGACCCTTACAGAATTGACAGAAATGGATGCGAAACGTATGTCTTATACCAGATCCAGACTATTTCTGCGTTTTACTGCCGCAGGCTTGTGCTGCTTATTGCTGTTAACGACGCACCCCGTCTCCATGCATGCAGCTATTCCACACATTAATGAAAGCGGCCATGAGCTTCAAGCAGATGCCGGAGCGGTTCGGCCTGCAGTTAACGCAAAAAAAACAGCCTCCGGCAAAAGAAGCAGTCAAAAAAAACGACAACGACAGCACAAAGCAAAAAAACGCAATGCAGTCAGGCAAAAAAGCGGCATGTCCTGGGTTCAGCTGCATCAGCAGTTCCCCGGCACCTTTTTGATGAATGGTTCGCGTGACCAAAAGAAGGTTGCTTTAACCTTCGACGATGTGCCGGACCCACGTGTTACGCCAGCTGTTCTTGATGTTTTGGCCAGATACAAAATTTGCGCCACCTTTTTTGTTGTGGGCGAACGAGCGGCCAAACACCCGGAGCTAGTTGCAAGGATTATTCGCGAAGGCCATGTCATTGGCAATCACTCCTACAACCATCCCGTCTTTTCCAAGCTTTCGCCAGATCAGTTCCAATGGCAATTAGGGAGAACAAATGAAATTCTTTATTCAATAACGGGGAAAAAACCTACCCTGCTGCGCCCGCCCTATGGAGAGTTATTGCCCAGCCAAGTGAAATGGAGTCAGGAAAGAGGGTATACCGTTGTCAATTGGGATGTCGACTCGGAGGATTGGCGGAATAACCCCGACAGCAGCCGCGTGCTTGCCAATATCAGAAAAACGCTGCAGCCGGGATCTATCATTCTTCAACATGCAGGAGGGGGAAGCAAACAGGATTTAAGCGGAACCGTAAACGCTTTGCCTCCATTAATTGAATGGCTTCAAGGCAAAGGGTATACTTTGGTTACTTTACCCGAACTGCTAAACCGAAAACCCTACCGCTAATGGGGGTGTTGTTCAAAAAGTCCAATTCCCATCAGACGGACTTTTTGAACTTTTTTAAAGACTTAGCAAGCTTTTTATTTTAAAACGTAGACATTAACGTTTTGGAAACCAAACTTACGCGCTTGCTGGGTTGAGCCGGGAACGAATATATCAATCCGGTTATCCTTGATAGCGCCGCCCATATCCAATGCCGTCGCAAGCATGCCGCCTTCCGGAAGGCCCGGATATTGATAACCCGTAATATAAAGCTTGCTGCCCAAAGGAATGATATCGGGATCTACCGCTATTGTGCCAACCTTCAGCTTATTGCCGAAATAATCAACGGCTCCCCATTTCCCGTTCTCCGAAGCTGCGGCTGTATAGGCAGTTGCTTTAAGCTGCAGCTGTTTGGCATAAGCATGTTTTTCGCCATTTGGCGCCGTCACGGTTTTTGCCTCAGGCTTTGGTGCTTCTGCCTTGGCTGCAGCTTGGGACTTGTTTGCTTGGGGCTTGGCCTGCTCGGATTGTTGAATGTCGGCGCTAATCATTGTTGGAGATTGAAGTCCTGCAGCCTTTGCCGTTAAAGCTCCTTGGGAAGGAATATTCACTATCATGCCCGGCTGTAGATTAAGCGGGTCCAGAGCGGCATTAGCTCCCAGTACATCTGCCAATGGAACTTGATAAAATTGCGCTAGCTTCCAAAATGTATCGTTGTTTTGAATCGTATGTGTTTGTTCTGCAGCCTGCGCGCTTCCCGCTGCTATGAAAGCGGATAAAGCAATTGCCGCACAGCTTATAAGTTGCTTCTTCAAATCGGAGTACCTCCCGGTATGATAGTAGGAAAAGGATGGAGACGCCGTATTTGCCGCTCCATCCTGAGCAATAAAAAGGGCTGTTTAACCGATAAACATTTGAACCCATTCGCCGTTTACATAACCAACGCCGATTTTGGTGAAGTTTGCATTAAGGATATTGGCTTTATGGCCTGGGCTATTCATCCAGTCCTGCATAACTCGTGCCGGCGTAGGCTGGCCCGATGCAATGTTTTCTCCAGCGTAGCTGTATTTAACGCCAAATGTTTTCATCATGTCAAAAGGCGAGCCGTAGGTTGGAGATGTGTGGCTGAAATAGTTGTTTACATCCATGTCTCTTGCTTTTTCCGTTGCGACTTTGTTCAGAAGCGTATCAACCTGCAGAGCTTTAAGGCCCGCTTTGGCGCGTTCCTGGTTAACAAGTGTCACAACCTGGGATTGATAAGCGCTCATTTCGCTTCCGGAAGTCGGCGCAGGCGTAGCGGTTGGAGCCGTTGTTGGCTGCGTCGTTGGCTTAGCCGTCGGTGCCGCCGTTGGCTGCGTTGTTGGCTTAGCCGTCGGTGCCGCTGTTGGCTGCGTCGTTGGCTTAGCCGTCGGTGCCGCTGTTGGCTGCGTCGTTGGCTTAGCCGTCGGTGCCGCTGTTGGCTGCGTCGTTGGCTTAGGCGTGCTCCAATTGCCGCCGCTTGGGAATTTAAACGTAAATCCTCCGTAAGTAAAGGATAAGCCGTTTAGGTCTATGCCATATTTTTGGGCGATTTGCCCTAATAGTTCATATTGAATATGTTGCGTTTGCAGCTTGAATCCATAGTTCCCAGCAGATGACGCATCCGCTTTTGGAGCCGCAAAGCCAGAGCCAATAACAGTCGCCGTTAGCAAGCTTGCTACTCCGAGTGTCAGGTGTTTCATCTTCATGAATCTTGTGCCTCCTATGCATGATGGTTTTTATCGGGTCTCTTGCCGATGGACACATCTTAGCATGGGGATATATCGCTTTCATGACGCAAAAATTACCAAATACGCTAAAGCAAGGGGCAATCCCGCGTCAATACTGCTTTATTAAAATCTATTAATGAGGCATAAATAGTGAAAAAAAAGCGCAGCCTCCGTCAAAGGAGATTGCGCTTTTTATATAGAGAGATTAATTTTGAATACGAATGAAACGTCCTGTGTCCTGCGATTCAAATGCGCTCAGAATAACTTTAAGCGACTTTCTGCCCTCTTCGCCCGGAACGGGAGGTGCTGTATCCGTAACGATGCTGTTCACAAAAGCATCGATCACGCCGCTTGTTTCCTGCTTGTCATTGGTGGAAATTGCGCCAACCTTATATTTTTCAACTGTGCCGTCGCGCAGTTCAACAATAACTTGATCGTCAGGATGAGTGCCGATTTTCATAACGCCTTTTTCGCACCAAAGAATGGTGCTGTTGTCTTCGCCTTTATAGTACGTCCAGCTTGCAACCAGGGAGCCGATAATGCCGCTTTCCATGCGCAATACGCAGTTGGCGTTATCATCAACTTTTGTGCCTTCTTTGTGCAGCGTACCAACAAAAGCGCCGATTTCTGCTACTTCATCATCTAACAGCCAACGGATCAGGTCGGACTTATGAACGCCCAAATCGCCCATTGCTCCCATGATCGCTTCTTCCTTGCGGAAAAACCAGCTGCCAGCGCCGTCAACGCTCCAGCCTTCCGGACCGGGATGGCCAAAGGAAGTACGGAAGGTCAGCACCATGCCCAAAACGCCGGATTCCAGAATTTGCTTCGCTTTCACATGCGGAGGCATAAAGCGCTGATTATGAGCAACCATCAGCTTTACGCCGTTTGCTTTGGCTGCTTCGATCATGCCGGCTGCTTCTTCGTCGGTAACAGCCATCGGTTTTTCCACAAGCACATGCGCGCCTGCATTGGCCGCTTTAACGCTAATAGGAGCATGCAAATAGTTTGGCGTATTGACCGACACGGCATCAGGCTTGATTTCCGCCAGCATGGCATCTACATCGGCAAAAGCTTTACCTCCGTGCTGTTGAGCAAAAGCCTCTGCACGCTCAATTACAGGGTCTACAAATGCAACAAGCTCCACGTTTGGATTTCCGGCATATTCCGGTATATGGCGATGCTTGGAGATGGAGCCGCATCCGATAACGGCTACTCTAATTTTGGTTGTCATTTCTGCTTCCTCCTGAAGGTTTATCATTTAGTCAATAATTGAAAAGCAATTTATTATTTATAGTTGGCTTTAACCCATTCCATGCTTTCCGCAACGGCCTGGAGCGGCGGATTGGCGCATCTGTCCTGCTCCACGATCAGCCATTCGGTACCAGCCTTGGAGGCGGCATCAATAATAGCCATCAACGGCAAATCCCCGCGTCCCAGCTCAACCGTATCAATCGGCTCTCCCTTGGGACCATTGCGGAAATCCTTCAAATGAAGCAGCGGCAGTCTGCCTGCATATTTGCCGATATAAGCAAGCGGATCAAGTCCGGAATATTGAACCCATCCGATATCCATTTCCACCTTCAGATCAGTTGAATTAATCCGGTCGTACATGGCATCGAAGACCATCTGACCGTCAATTTCAACTTCAAATTCAAACTCATGGTTATGATAGGCAAACTGCAAGCCTGCTTCTGTGACATGTTTGCCGTATCGTTTAAAGTTTTCCAGATGCCCCAGCCATGCTTCGGCATCGCGAGCGTCTGCTGGAAGCCATGGGCAAATCACGTATTTACCGCCGATTGTTTTAAGGTAAGCGATTTCATTGTCCAGATTGTTTTCCAGATTCTCAAGGCTAACATGGCTGCCGATCGCTTTCAAGTTAAGCTCCTGCAGTAAATCGCGCAATTTTTCAGCTTCAAAGTTCCCATAACCTGCAAATTCAACGCCTTCATAGCCCATTTCGGCTACTTTCCGGAGCGTACCTTCAAAATCCTCTGCCAGCGCATCCCTGAGCGTAAACAACTGTAAACCAATACCCATACGTTCCATCTTGAGCTGCACTCCTTTTTGTGGGTAAAATCATTTGCCTATTTCGCAATCAAAGTTGCGCAGCATAAGCCAGCCTGGCTTACCTGTCTTCGTGTATCATTATAGCGATTGTTTTTTGTCAATTAAAGTTGTCTTATTAGCTTATTTTTATGCGATTTTGTCATTGCTATCCACTGTACTTAACAGATTCTTGAAAGAGAAGCTCATTTCATTTATATTGGGTGATAATTAACGCCAACTACAATACAATTGGGGGACTTGCCTTGTTACAATACAGCAATCAAAGCTTTGAAGGAATGGACTTTACCAGCCATGACCTAATGTACGGAAAGTTGGTAAACTGCACCTTCGAACGCTGCGATTTCTCCAATATGCCGCTTGAAGAAATAAGCACTAAAAACTGCCGCTTCATGGAATGTAATTTTAAAGGCGCATCGCTAAATAGTTCAATACATATGGAATCCGCTTTTGAAAACTGTAATTTCAGTGAAGCCAATCTTTTTGTTTCCACATTTGAAAGCTGCAAAATGACAGGGTCGGATTTCTCAAGCTGCATTATGGATGGGATCACCATTCTAAAAGGCGATTGGTCATACACTAATCTGCGGTATTGCAAGCTAATGAAGCAAAATCTTCGCGGGGTTCGGTTTTACGAGGCGGATCTCTCCAATGTTAACCTCGAAAAAGCAGATTTAAGAGATTGCGACCTGTCCAGAGCCATTTTGGCAAAAGGAAAATTATATGGAGCAGACATTCGAGGGGCCAAAGTCGACGGTCTAGATTTTAAATCCTTTGAAATCAAAGGAGTCCGAATGGACAGGGAACAAACAATTCTCTATTCCATATCACATGGGGCAATAGTTGATTAAGGCGTGTCCTTGATTTACCTTCGATGGCAGTCATTTACTGAAAAATAAGGCCCCATGCGCAACATACGGCTCTCTGTAACAAAAATGTAATAATATCAAGGGGTCTTTTTAATGAATTTTAAGAATCATTTAATATTTATGCGTTACAATGGTTTCAAATTAGAAAATAAATCCTTCATAGGATGGAGGCGCTCCATATGAAAACGATGTTGATGTTCCAAAACAAAAGTATCCCCGTTTATTTGACAGATACAAACAAGCAAGCGATGGAAAAATTGACAACTACGCTTAACCGCAAGCTGGAAACCGGAAAAAACGCGCTAAAAAAATGTATCAGCTCTTTGATTAGCATCGAGGTTATTGGCAGTGAAGCGACGCTTCATTCCTACTATGAGCGCGACACGTTGACCATTTCCCTCTACTAGGGGCGTGTCCCAGAGCTCGCTCAAGGCCTCCTTTGCCGCTCTGAACATATAACAAAAACAAGACTGCCGATAAGCCGGAATTGATAGTTTCCCCGGAAAGCTGAACATTAGCTATCCGGGGAACTTTTCATGGCTTACAGCAGTCTTTTTGTTTTGACAAAATGGTATTTCAATCAATGAGGGGCAAGCTTCTTCTCCCGATTTCCCCATATAAACGTCATGGTTCCGATCCAGCCGCAGATGGCGGCAACAATCAGAATGGTACTGATGGAGACGCTGGAGGTTAAAGAAGCGCCTAACACTGGCCCAAGCGTGCCCCTTACGCCAAACAGCATAAGATGGATACCGAATACGGCTGCTTCCCGGCCAGGGACAAGACGGAAAACAAATGCCAAAATGCCGATATCCCAAATGGCTTCGCCTACGCCCTGAATAGCGTTGCCCAAAATGACGGCTGGATAAGTGCCCCACAATCCGTAAAGCATTGGCACAATAGCATAAGCCCCGATGCCGATTAACAGCGTATATTTTATAGGATAACGATCAATCATTCTTCCCGCTGTCCAGAAGGTGAGCAGCAACGCTGTAAAATAAGCAACCCGCGCAAAGCCAATTTCCGTGTTGGTCAGCTTCAGCACATCCACCTGAATAATCTGATACAGGGGACTGGCAAGCATATTGCCAAAACCGGCAAACGTTGTTGCTATCAAAAATACGCCCAATATCGGGTAGTCCTTAACCAGCTTCCATTGCTCGGAAAACGAAAATTTGCCCTTTTTTACGGCGTTGCCAGTAGCCGGCGGAAGCTCGTTTTTTTTGGGCAGCTTTATGCTGTTAAATATTCCCACCGAAAGAAATCCTGCTATGGAAGCGGCGATCAAAGCTCCCGACGGCCCAAAGGCATCCGACCAGATGCCCACTCCATAAGCGATCGGGATCATCAGAATGCCCATGGCTACTCGCACGTAGCCCATCAGGCGGCCCCTCAGCTCGGCAGGATACATTCTTGAAACAAGCGAAGCGTAGGCAGGCGCCTGTATGCCCATTAACAGCTGAAACGCAAGTGCAGCCAACACATAAACAGTTGGATTCGGAAAAAAAGCGGGCAATAGGATAAGAAGCCTTCCTATTGCATTAGGAATGATAACAAAAGGTTTGGGATTATTGGTTTTTTCGATCCAGTTGGCCCAAAACGGTGAAAACATCAACCCGACCGCCGGTGCGGCCGATAGCAAACCAACCTGGAAGTTATTCGCTCCCTGTTGGAGGGCAAACGCTACATAAAACTGGTTGATTACTACATTAAAAAGCGCAAACAGACAAGATGCGCCCAAGTCAATGCGGGCGTTCCTCCAGACTCTTAACGTCATCGGCATTCCAAACCGTACCAATCTAGCACTTGATCTCGTTGTGCCCGCCATCTGTTGTCATTCCTTCTCCGCCTGATATTGTGAGTATGGGACTAGCCCGTTATGGCACTATTCGATTGGATATTACTATACTGCCCGCTATTTGTACAGCATTACTTCTTGAATATTTCTTTTGCGAAATTGTCATGTATTTATCATTGGAAAAGTGATTCCCTTTCTTTCTCAAAAGTTTGCATTATGGTAGACTGTTGGCTAGGGCGTGACTGAAAACTCGCTCAAGGATATCTATCACCGCCTTTTCGCCCCTGCTAAGTTACTTTTCCTTGACTTACCCCCGGTAAGCCTTCGAAAAAGCGCCTTGCATGGAACGAAAATCCGGCCATATCTGCGCCCTGGGGAATTTTCAATCACGCCCTTGGAAGCATGCTTATTACGCCTTATGGGAGGAACAGATTTTGAATTCATTTGCAATTGGCATTGACATCGGCGGAACAAAAATCGCCGCCGGTTTTGTGGACGAGCAAGGAAAGGTGCTTGCTGGCACCTCCATCAAAACGGACCTGAGTGTTTCGCCCTCCGAAATGCTGGACCGCGTCACGGCTGAAATCCGTCGTTTGGCGGCGGACAACGGACTCGACCTGTCTCAAGCAACGGGCGTTGGGGTTGGCGCTCCAGGTCCGCTTAATACCGTTACGGGAAGGCTGACTTGCCCGCCTAATTTGAAGAGCTGGTGGGACTACCCCGTTGTGGATGAATTGCGTTCCAGACTTCAGCTTCCTGTAAAAATGGAAAATGACGCAACGGCAGCTACCTTGGCTGAAAAATGGGTTGGCGCCGCACAGGACTCCGACAATTTTGTTTTTATTACCGTCAGCACGGGCATTGGCGCAGGCATTTATCTGCATGGCAAGCTCATTACCGGAGCAAGCGGCAATGCGGGCGATGCCGGCTTTATGATTGTCCATCCGACCGGTGATGTCCTGAACAACGAACCCTCCGGCTATTGGGAGCATATTGCCTCCGGCACCGCAATTGCGCGCCAGGCAAGCGAGCTGCTGGGCAGGGAGGTTACATCCAAGGAAGCATTCCAGCTGGCCGCCGACGGCCATCCCGCCATATCGGAGCTGGTGCAGCGCGTTTACACGTATATCGGTATGGGCTGCGTGTCGTTAATCAATCTTTTGGACCCAGCCAAAATCGTTATCGGAGGCGGTGTCTCGCAGGTAGGGGAACCGTTGTTCTCCGCAGTAAGGGACTATGTCTCCAAGCATGCGCTTAATCCTGGCGGACGAGAAACTATTATCGTCCCGGCACAATTGCAGCAGGATGCCGGCTTGATCGGCGCTGCCGCTCTGGTGCATTGCGCTTATTAATCACACTCTAAGTAACAAGGAGAAAGCCCTGGATTTCGCGGCAAGCGCGAGCCCAGGGCTTTTGTATTAATATTGATATTAAGCCTTGCATGAAGTTTTACGATTCCTCTGCGTTTCAGCCGTTTTGTTTACCTTTATTTTTATTGCCCCTTTCGTTGCCTAACTCCCGCTATATAAATGTCCATCATAAATTTGAGGCTGGCATCCACCTCGATCGGTATGCCAAAGCCGCCTTTTTGCTCGATGGATGCAAAGCCGTGAACCAGACTTCTTAGTCCTCTGACTGCATGGATTCCTTCCTCGCCCGCAAGTCCATATTCCTGAAAAATCTGCAACAGGTCTCCAACAAGCGCCTCCCCTAATTGCTGAAGCTCCTCGTCGTTTCTCGGGGGCGATCCAAGCGTAAGCTCGTATAAGCCGGGACGTTGTCTCGCAAAGGAGAGGTAAGCGCGAGTGAATGCAAAAATTGCCTCATCGCCGCTTTTGCCGGCAGTCGCCTCGTTCATTGCCGCTCTCAGCAGCCGATAGCCGTAAAGCACAAGATGGCGCTTAAGCTCCGGCAAACCGGCGATATGATTATATAGAGATGGCGGACGCACCTGCAGCTTTTCTGCAATTTGGGCAATCGTCAATCCTTCCAGCCCTTTGTAATCAGCCAATTCCGCCGCCGCTTCAACAACGGCTTCAAGGTCCAATCCTCTTCTGGCCATTCCTTATTTCCCCTTCCTTCTGGACAGCGCTTGTTCTGCCTGCTGTATAGCGCGCAGCATCCTATCGGCAGGATTACGCTCCATTTTGCCATGGCCCGTCGCCAAGAGAGGAGGCTTAAGGGCGTGAAGCTTGCGCGCAGTAAGTAGGCTTTCCTCCAGACTCCATGTCGCTATGGCAGGAAACGGAAAGGCGGGTCTAACGACGCCGGAAACCGCAATCCCTCCCCTTGTCTGAAAAGCATCTCCCGTAAGCAGGCTGCCGTTTCTTGTATCCACAAAAGCCATGGAGCCCGGCGTATGGCCGGGTGCTGCAATGGCATACAACGATCCGATGCGGTCTCCGTCTTGCAGCAATACATCAGGAACGGTCGCTACATTGGCTGGAACGCTGCCTCGTATGGGTCTGTTGACCTCGCCCTCCTCCAGCGCAATATCCCCTCTCAGCAATCGGGCATCCCTGCGCGAAATATAAACTTTGACATCTGGCATCTTTGCCTTAAGCCTATCAAGCGAACCAACATGATCGGCATGAGCATGGGTGAGGACAATAGATGTAATTGGTTTTCCTAGCGCTGCCGCGGCATCCATAATGGCTTTGGCATTAACCGACAGGCCTGCGTCAATCAGCGTTAACGCATCCTTTTCCTCAACAAAATAGCAATTGACCGGGAACAGTCTGGGCAGATAGGTCAATTGGACAACCGTTTCTTCGCGGGTTAATCTCATGCTCGGCCTCCTCCATAAACAAAAACTAATGTGATTAGTTTTATATTAAACTAATCACATTAGTTTTTCAAGCTACTATTTCAGCGTATAATCCGCCATGGAGGAAACCTTCAACACGCCAGGCTGACCCGGCAGCAGCCCTGCGCTGGTTTTGCTCAGAAAAGCTACCGTCTCCGGCTTTCCTGGCAGCAAATCAAAAAAGTTATTGCTAAATTCGCCCTCGGCTTCGGCAGACAGCCATACATCTTTGGCAAGCGTATCGCTTTCAATCCGCCACACAGTGCCGCCGCTGCCTTCCACTTCATTGATTTTTATATTCGCCTTGTGCAAAGCCATATCCTTAAAAGGCACAAAATAATAAGGATCCGCTTGCACCCGCTCCTCCCCGGCGTTCAACACAGCAGATACAACAACAGATTTGCGGTCTGCGCCCTTCAACAGCTCTTTTTTGCTCAAAGCCAGCAATTGGGTAGAGCTGTTGGCGTCGGCGTCTACAGAATGATTGCTTTCATGCAGCAGCTTACCGTCAAAATCAGTTAGTGAAACTTGAAGCGTGCCTGATAACGGCTGAAGCAGGTCGGATACTGCATAGATGGTCAAGGTATCCTTTGAGGCGCCGTCGATGGATAGAAGCACATCGCTAAAGCTTCGTTTGGCATAATAATGCGTCGCTTTCCAGCGTCCGGTATAATCCATTCCAGCCCAGGAAGCGACGGGCCAGCAGTCATTGATTTGCCAATAAAGCGAACCCATGCAAAACCCTTTGCGCCGCCTGTGAGCCTGGATTGCCATTTTCATCGCTTCCGCCTGCAGCACCTGGCTCATATAAAGAAAGGACGGGAAGTCTTTAGGCTGCCTCATGTAATTGTCCATGTAGCTTTTAATCAGACGATTGCCCATGCCGTTTTTCTGATGCGCCATCATCACCTCGGATTCCAGCTGCAAATCACCTTCCTCCGCGTACGAAACAACCGTTTTGTATTCAGGGAACGATTGAAAGCCGTATTCGCTCATAAAACGCCCGATGTGCACATTGTAATTTTCGAATGGCTCCTTGTTGTGCCATACACCCCAATAATGAATATCTCCTCGTGTCGATTGAGTGAGGGCATGCTGATTAATATCGCCTGTTACCTCCTGCATGGGCGAGGATGGCCAATAAGGGATGCCTTGCAGCATCTTGTCAACGGCTTGCGGCAAAATAACATGGAAAATTTCCTCGTAATCCTGCCAAAGCTTCTGCTGCTGCTTTCGGGAAAACTCCTTTCTCCAGCCCCAGCCAAGCTTGTCGTTGAACTCAGACCATGCGCTGTCAATTTCGTTATTTCCGCACCACAGCACGACCGAAGGATAATTGCGCAGTCGTTTGACATTGTATTCTGCTTCTTCGCGAACATTATTCAGAAACGCTTCATCGCCGGGATACATGCTGCAGGCAAACATAAAATCCTGCCACACCATAATCCCGTATTCATCGCATAACTCGTAAAAATCATGCTGCTCGTAAATGCCTCCGCCCCAAACCCTCAGCATATTCATATTGGCAAGCGCCGCGCTTTCAATTTCGTGACGGTAACGCTCCCTTGTCATTTCAGTAATAAAGCTGTCTCCGGGAATATGGTTGGCCCCTTTCGCAAATACAGGGACGCCGTTTAATTCAATATAGAAGGAAGTGCCATAAGCATCCTTCTCCCTGACAAGCCTCGCGTTGCGCAATCCGGTGCGAACAGACAATGTATCGCTCCAGCCCGTCTCTTTTGCCTGAAGAACGGCTTCAAAATGGTACAAATGCTGATCGCCAAGCCCCCGGCTCCACCAAAGTTTCGGTTGCTTGATAACCAGCTTCAACTCGATGGACTGCACTCCCGGCTTTAAGTCCGCCACGGTCTCCCAGCTATCGGCGCCTGTCGAAATCTTCAGCAAGCCGCAATATTCCGCATCCGCTTCTACCTCTGCAATGGCTGTAAGAGAGGCGTTTTCAGCGCTGATCTCATCTTGCCGAATATACAAGTCGGCAAGACGAAGCCCGGTCCATGCCTCTAATCTGACCTCTCGCCAAATACTGCTTGTAACAAAACGGGGACCCCAGTCCCAGCCATAATGATAAGGCGCTTTCCGGGCAAAAACGCTCACCCGCTTATCCCCAAGCCCCCCGAGCTCCGACTGATCATTAGGCGCAGGCAGCTTATAATCTAGCTGCTCCAGCTTGGGCAAATCCTCGTGAATCGGCGAGCGGAATACTACTTGCAGGGCATTATTCCTTTCCTTTAGATGCGATTTCACCTCGACCCGCCATTGCCGAAACATATTATCCGCTTTCAGAATTAATGCTCCGTTCAGGTAAACGTCACAATAAGTATCCAATCCGTCAAAAACTAGGTAAATCGACGATTCTCTATATACGTCAGAGGCATCGAAGCTTGTTTCATACATCCAATCTTTTTTATCGATCCACTGGAGCCGATGCTCATTGGTCCCGTAAAAGGGATCTTCAATTATACCGTTTTTCAACAAGTCGGTATGCACGCAGCCAGGTATGGACGCAGGCAGCCAACCTTCCTCATCAGCTCTTCTGAATTTCCACCCATCATGCAGTAACTTTGTTTTGGCCATTTCCAAATCCTCCGCTTTCCTTATCCAGTTTTCATTTTGTTAGGTTACATGCTAATATTATACCAAATAGTTAGGTTATGTGTATGCCTTTTTGTTAGTTTAGTTATCTATTTTCACGTTTTTAGCCAACAACAAAAAAGCAGGTCAATATATGACCTGCTGCTGCAAAAAGCTGATGGGATTATTTCGCGTTAAACCTGCCATAGGAAGCTGCAAAGCTTTTCATTTTCTGGTACGCCCCGGGATCAATGCTGCGAAGAGGATGGAACTGCGGATGATTGGAGTTAACCTCCAATACCCAGAGCTTTCCGCCGCTGTCGTAAGCAAAATCAATTCCCAGCTCGGACATGCCGCTTCTGCGCTTGGACAAACATCTGGCTATATCAAGCGCAGCAGACGTTAGCTTGGCCTTGCGGCTTGCGCCAGCCTCCTCCGTTAAGCCCAGCTGCTCATGAAGCGAGCGAAGCGAAACAATTTTCCCGCCTTGATAATAGTTCGTAACGATTTTTCCGGAGCCGGCGATTTTGACCATGAATCCGGTACAAACCCAGGATCCGCCAGGCTTGCGCTGCACCATTGCCCGAATGTCGTAGGCACGTCCGCCAACCTTGGAGAGCGAGATGCCCTGTTGAATAATGAGCTTGCTCCTTCGTGCGGACTCAATGGCCTGATAAACGTCCGACAATTGGGTAAAGCGGCGGGATTTCTGGGTTTTCCCCACAATTTCCTTTAGTCGGTACCCGCCGCCCTTCCCTCGCTTCAAACGAAAAATGCCAATTCCTAACGAGCCGATATCCGGCTTGATATACAAAACGGGATGCCTCTCCATCATGCTAAACAAATGTTCTTTGCTAAAGCTCATAGTATGGGGAACCAGGGAACGAACCTTGGAATCGCCGCGCATATAACGGCAAACCTTTTGCTTCCCCCTAATGGTTGTGCTGGCATAACGTTTGACAGACAATGCAGTCACCTCACCATACTGTATGAGGCTAATCACATTATGCCTGTACGCATAACCATAGTTATCCGCATATTTGCCAATCGGTACTTATTCACCCATCAAAATTTTAGCGTATGGCGATTCGATTGGCAGCATAATAACGGGCTCATTCGCCAGAGTGACGACATAGCTTTCCAGCGTGCGGTAAAGGTTATAGAATGCAGGGTCTTTGCCGTAGGAGATGTTATAAATACGGGCCGCTTCTTGCTCGCCTTCCGCAACGATTTTTTTGGCGTCAGCTTCGGCTTGCGCCAGCAGCTCAACCGCCGTGCGGTCCGCTTTGGAACGAACGATACGGGATTCCTCATCGCCCTCGGACAAGTAACGCGCCGCCATGGACTGACGGTCGGAGATCATCCGGTTGTACACGCTTTGTTTGTTGCTTTCAGGCAAGTCGGTCCGTTTGATGCGAACATCGACAATTTCGATTCCGTATTCGCCGCGGTCAAGCGCAGCGGATACGTCGGCCGTAATTTCGTCGTTGATATTACCTCTAGCCGTATTTTCGCTAATGATTACATCGTAATCCACTTCCGAAAGCTTACGTCTGACGGAGTTGTATACCGCCTCTTCAATTCTCATCGCGCCGCCGCTAACTGTATGCAGCGTACGAATGTATTTCTCCGGATTGTTGATCCGCCAGATGGTGTAGTTGTCAACCAAAATCGGCTTTTTATCCTTGGTCAAAATTTGGCCTGGATTGCTTTCGAATGTCATTTGATATTTGGGCAGAGTCGTTGTGTTTTCGATAAACGGAACTTTGAACTTAAGCCCCGGCTCCTTCACTGTACGGATCGCTTCGCCAAATCGCAAAACAACCTTGTATTCTCCTTCTTTAACAATAAACATGGAGCCTGCGCCTACGATCAATAAAACAACGATTGCGCCTATAAAAATCCAGAGTTTGTTTTTCATTGACCGTTACCTCCTTGCGCTTCCTGCTGCGATTCCGTTGACTGCGGAGCCTGCGGCGTCTGTGCCGGCGTTTGCGCCTGCTGCTGTGTTGCCGTTGCTCCGCTGCCGCGGTTGCCCAGCAGCTCATTAAGCGGCAAATAATTGACGGTGTTGCTGCCGGAGTTTGTAATAAAGATTTTGGCATCCGGCAATATTTTCTCCAGCGTCTCCAGAATGAGACGGCTTTCCGTTACGGACGGGTTTTTTGCGTATTCCGTATAAATCGCGTTGAATTTCGCCACGTCCCCTTCCGCATTCAAAATCCGGGATTTCTTCTCGGCTTCCGCTTGCTCGAGCATCGCCTGCGCTTCGCCCCGCGCGTTAGGAATCCGCTCGTTTTCGTATTTGCGGGCGTTGTTGACCTTCGTATTTTTTTCCTCGCGGGCATTGGTAACGGCACGGAATGCCTCTTCTACCTCGCCGCCCGGCGGCTCAATATCCTGGAATTTCAGGTCGATAATTTGAATGCCGGTTTCATAACGGCTTTGCAGCTCGATCAGACGCTCGCGCGCCATATCCTGAATGGCTGTTTTTCCGTCTGTAATCGCGTAGTCAAGCTTTTGCGAGCCGATAACGGAACGAATGGATGCGCTTGCCGCATTGCGAAGGAATTGCTCGGGATCGCTGATATTATGGAGATAATTGCGTATGTTGCTAATTTTAAAGGTGACAACCGCATCTGCGGATACGATGTTTTCGTCGCCTGTAATCATCATGGCTTCATCATCAACCGGCGTGACGGTATTGCCGTTTTGACGGTAGCCGATCGTAATTTTCTGAGTCAGCTCGGCCTGTACGACCCGAACTTCCTGAATCGGGTAAGGCCATTTGAAATGAAGACCGGAGGTGGTTTCATGCGTATATTTGCCAAACGTCAAAATAGCGGCGCGCTCCTGCTCCTGTACCGTGTAAAAAGATGTGGAGCCTACGTAAAACAAAATGACGACCCCAACGATGGCGACCAGCCAGTTTCTGACTACGCCCGGCTTCAGCTCCGGCGGCTTGCGCTCCGGGTTAGGCACTGCTCTTGGCGGCTCCTGATTATTAAAATCCAATACAATCTCTCCCCTCTTTAGTTGCCAATTACATAAAGTTACTACGTCTATTATAACGATTGGTAACACTTTTTTAAGCTTATTTTAAGCATTTCTTTTCCTGAAACCAAAAAAACGGGTTTGCCGCAAGGCGAAAAACGCCTGTAGCACCCCGTTAATTGGCTTATTCGGCCGTTATTATGATTTACGCTGCTCCTTCAGCATTTCGCCAATCGCTCCGATGCTTCCAAGAGTCTCCACTGCCCGGGTCGGAATAAATACTTTGTTGGCGGCTCCGTTCGCAACGTCGCTTAACGTCTCGAGCGAGCGATAGGTTAATACATTTTCATCCAGACCCGCAGAGCGGAGCATTTCGATTCTCAGCTTTTCGGCTTCGGCAATGGATTGAATCGCCTTGGCTTCCCCAAGCGCCTCCAGCTCCTGCGCCTGACGCTGGCCTTCCGCTTGCCGGATGCGCGCTTCCTTCTCGCCCTCCGCCTTCAGAATCTGGCTTTGCTTGTCGCCTTCGGCGCGCAAAATCATATCCTGCTTGGCTGCTTCGGCTTCCAGTACCATTGCACGTTTGCTGCGTTCCGCCTTCATTTGCTTATCCATAGCATCCTGAATATCATTAGGCGGCTGGATGTCGATGACCTCCACCCGTTCAATGCGCACGCCCCATTTTTCGGTTGCTTCATCAAGCGCTACGCGAATATCCGTCGATATTTTTTCACGGCCCGACAACGTTTCGTCAAGCTCCATCTTGCCGATAATTTGACGCATCGTTGCCGTGCTGATATTGCGCACGCCATATACGTAATCGGAAATGCCGTATGTAGCCTGCTCCGGCCCCGTCACCTGATAAAAGATGATCGTGTCGATTTTGACCTGAACGTTATCTTTTGTAATAACGGTTTGCGGAGGCACATTGGCCTGCTGAATACGCAGGTCGTGATACGTTCTTACATGGTCAATGATGGGAATCAAAATATTAATGCCGGGCGTAAGCAACCGGTTGAATTTACCAAGCCTTTCCACAACGCCGACTCTTTGCTGCGGAATAATTTTGACGGTCATGGCGATAAACACAACAACCAGCGCTACAATAATAATTGGTATAACATACTCCATTTTGTTAGCCTCCCCATTTGGTTACTTGCAAAAAAGCGCTTCCCCGAGCCAATACGATAACCGTTTCGCCCTTCTTCAAGCTTTCTTCGGATTCCGCGCTCCACATATCGCCGCCAACCTTCACAATGCCGGGCAAGCTGGGCGCAATATCCTCCATCACGATTCCTTCCTTGCCGATCATCTCGTCAACCGCATCCTTAAACCCTCTGGATAACGCCATCCGGCGCGTAAGCGGCTTCGTAAAAATCGTTAAAGCCAAAGCCACGACGCATCCAACGATAACCTCCGGCACCCAAGCACCAGGGACGATAAAATCGACCACCGCCGCCGCCAAAGCGCCTATGGCCAGCCATAATAAATAAAAGGTCAAAGTCAGCATTTCCGCTATAATCAAAACCGCTGCAACAATGAGCCAGATCAGCCACATATCCACTTTTATCACCTGCCCTTCAACATATAATTTATTCGATACCGACCTGTCAAAGACCTGCCATGTCTCCAAAAATTTTGTCGAAATATGAGCACGGATACAGGTGATGCAAGCTTCATCCGTTTTTTTGCTTATACAGGAATTCACTTACCGCTTCGCTGCGGAATAAAAGGATAGTGACGGCAACAGCATAAGCAACATACAGCAACGACAATATCGCAATTAACAGCAAGCCTTCACCAAAGGCAACAAAAACAACCATTCCATAAACCAAGACGGCAAATCCCGCTCCAATAATGAATAAATACCGAACCCAGCTAACGCCAATAGCCAGGCAAATGGACAGCGTAAGCTGTATGATAAGGTTTAAAACGTTCAAATTGTAAATGAACGCTAACAACGCGATCAACATATTTATTCCGGCTATCGAAAATACGATTGCGCGGCCCATCTTGTATTGCCGGGCCTGCTTTTCTACAAACCGTTTGTATTCCTGCTCCCGCTCCTCCTTGGAGTCGGGTTCAAATCTGCCGAAATTGGGATTGATATCTCTTTGCGGCAGCGGCAGTCCTTCAGATAGCTGTCTCAACTTCCGGGCTACCTCCGATGCCGATTGGAGACGGTTAGTTCCGAGTTGATCCAAGGCCTCAACAATGGCCGCTTTGGCCCTGGCATCCGATGCAAGCTTTAGCTTGTAGGCGTCCAAAACAGTCCCGATTCGCTCAGGGTTAATGTTCATATCTTTGATTTCATCAATTGTAAAAAACAGCTTGCGCAGTCCGGCAACCGTCTCCAGTTCCGCTAAGTCATGTTCGCTATATTCGCGGTATTCCCGGCCGCCCTTTAGAGTTGTCTCCGGTTTGATCAACCCCTCTTCGACATAATACCGAATTGTCCGTTCCGTCAAGCCCGTTCGCTTGCATACCTCTTTTATTTTCATATAGATCCGCTCCTTTCTGGCTTCAACATACAATCTTACGTAACGTAAGTGTCAAGCCGCTAATCGTCCTGATACCCTATATCGTCATTTTAACAAACCAGATTTAGGAAATGAGAAGAAATTTATCGAATAAAACCCAACATAGGTAAAAATACAATCCAGCCCGCCCCTCCTTGCATTAACTATCTAGAACAATAAAAAAGGAGTTGTGTTGAAATGTCATGTTGCGGATCATCGGCCGCCTTAAGCTGCTGTCCCGAAAAAACATTTGTACAGGATAAGGTATGCAGTCCCTGGAGCGGTACTGGAGCAGTTGCCGCCGTGACCGTAACGCTGTATACAAACAACATCAATCAAAACATCGTTGGCACTGGCTATTTGAAATTCGATTTGGGCTCGGAGGCAATTACGCTTGTTGTTCTGGACGGCAATGGCGATGCAATCGGCACACCTATCACGCTTGATCCAGGCTCCAGCACAACCTTTACGTTTTCCCGCTTTTCTGTTATTCAGGCCGTTATTCCGGCAGCAGCCACCGGCGCCTTCCAAGGAGAATTCTGTATCACAACCCGCTATTCGGTTACCTGATCGGCTTTTCAGTCATATTTATAAAAGGTACTCTCTTCCCGCAACAGCATAGTGGGAAAAGAGTACTTTTTTTGTTTGTTATCCAGTTCAATTCAGGATGTGCATTAAATTATTCATAATCGCATTCATCGGGACAAGGATGCCTTTTAATCAAAAAGGAAGTGGATATGTAATATTTCCCTTCGATATAAGCGGGGCGTCCTTCCTTGAAACGGATAGATACTTTTTTGATGTCCGTTCCTGTAAATGTGCCTGTATTACCCGGTTGAACAACAAAAGCAGCCAGCTCTTCTCCCATGGCGCTAACCTCCACTGCACCGGTACTGGATGGACTATTGTATATGGAAATCTGGCACAAAACAGCCTCAAGATACTGGCCAAGCATCCAAAGCTGCAACGGTTCGTCCGGAAAATCGTGAATTTGGAAGTTTCCGCAGCATTCCTTATCCTGAGCGATTGGCCTTCTACCCGTCAATTCGTAATCACTGACAGATTGAGGGGGGTACAAGCCTTGCGGATTTGCGGCATTTGTTTCCACCTCAACGGGCAATTTTGCCGGGATAACCGGGAGCGCTTTTGGCGCCGGTCTGGTGTAAGAGGCTACAAATGGGATGTGGGAGCGCTGGGGAATCCGATACGGTTTTAACGGGTTTTTGGGAGCCCTAGCATGCAATGCTGCTTTATGACTGGTTGAATTTCTGCTTTTGCAGTTACGCTTATCCCGTTTCCCGGCCATTCCCTCCCCTCCCTTCCCCCATCTCTATTATTAAATGTTCAATAGCGAAAAAGGGTTATTAATTTGGGTTGCGGCATTTCCCGAGATAGAAGCATTATAAATTATACTTTGTATAAAAAGTGATTCAGCTCAATTGGACAAAAGATACCGTTGCCGCGGTCGTCCCTGCTGCTAGCCCAACCGTAGCGGCCAGGGTTGCACTAACCGTTACACGAATGGTATCTCCGGCTGTAATGTTAAGAACGATCTGATTGTATACCAGGCCTATCCCGATCGCCGCATTGACCTGTGTTCCCGCAACGGCGGTTGCGTTGCGAAAAAGCTGGAAGGTTGTAAGCAGCGAAAGCGTCGGATAGACAGAATAAGTGATCAGATAACGGCCAGTAGTCGCAATTGTAAATATGGTTGCCGTCGGATTATTCACAGTAATGCCAGCAGGCAGATTTTGTGCATTGGGAAACGGGATATTGGCAGTAGGATTCAACAAAGTAATCGCAATTGTTGCACCGCTTGTATTAGCAGCGGAGCCCCCCATCAAGGAGGCAGGACCCGTTGGTCCTGTCGCACCTGTTGGGCCGGTGTCTCCTGTTGGACCGGTGGGGCCGGTTGCTCCCGTGGCTCCGGTGGCTCCCGTCGGACCAGTGGGACCGGTTGCTCCTGTGGCTCCGGTGACTCCCGTCGGACCGGTTGCGCCCGTGGCTCCGGTTGCACCCGTTGGACCAGTTGAACCTGTGGCTCCTGTTGGACCGGTGGCACCGGCCACACCAGCGGCCCCCGTCGGACCCGTTTCTCCATCTGCTCCTGTTGGACCCGTCGGGCCGGTTGCTCCATCTGCTCCCGTTGGACCCGTAGGCCCCGTCGGGCCGATGGGGCCCGTTGCTCCATCCGCTCCCGTTGGGCCTGTCGGGCCGGTGGGGCCTGTTGCTCC
>PJUA01000273.1_pt1 | contig 37518 bp, 26 predicted proteins | sample 1512151 | NCBI WGS metagenome assembly PJUA01 (sample SAMN08177678, study PRJNA422409) | Soil metagenome, whole genome shotgun sequencing project. | isolation source: Soil enriched on filter paper: beechwood xylan treatment | place: USA: Madison | collected 2015-01-15
ACGGGTCATGGTATTTGCGCATGCCGCGCGGGTCGGAATAGATGATGTGCTGCAGCGTCGGCAGACGGTCGGCGAGGTTCAGCAGCTTGTCGACCTGCTCCTCGTCCTCGGCGAACACCACCTTCACGTCGGCATAGGTGATGAGGTACGCGACCTCCTCATCCAGCGCGTCACGGTAGATGCCCAGGCTGTAGCCGCGCACCGCATGGGTCGCGATCTCGCCCATCACCCAGTCGGGACGGTTGTCGCCGAGAAGCCCGACGACCTCGCCCGGCACGACGCCGAGCTTGGTCATGCCCAGCGCGAAGGCGCGGACGCGGGCATGGACCTGGCTCCAGGTGAAGGTGCGCCAGATGCCGAAATCCTTCTCGCGCATGGCGATGTCGCCGCCATGCTCGCGGGCATGCAGGGACAGCAGCTTCGGCAGGGTGTCGTTGGCGACAAGATCGGGCAGATTGAGGCTCGACATCACGCGACCTCCTTCCGGGCCGGAGGAACTGCGGCGGCGGGCGCCTCTTCCTCGTCGTCCTCGCCCAGATAGGCGCGGCGGACGCGGGGATCGGCCAGAACCTCCTCCGGCTTGCCTTCGGCGATCTTCTTGCCGAATTCCAGCACCATCACCCGGTGCGAGATGTCCATGACCACGCCCATGTCGTGTTCGATCATGACCACGGTCATGCCGAACTCCTCGTTCAGGTCGACGATGTAGCGGGCCATGTCCTCCTTCTCTTCCAGGTTCATGCCGGCCATCGGCTCGTCCAGCAGGATCAGGTCCGGCTTCAGCGCGATGGCGCGGGCCAGCTCCACCCGCTTGCGCAGGCCGTAGGACAGCGTGCCGGCGGTGGCCTTGCGCACATGCTGGATTTCGAGGAAGTCGATGATCTCCTCCACCTCGCGGCGGTGGGACAGCTCCTCCTTCCTGGCGCCGGTCAGCCAATAGAGCGACCCGGTCAGGAAGTTGTTCTTCAGCAGGTGGTGGCGGCCGACCATGATGTTGTCGAGCACGGTCATGTGCCCAAACAGCGCCAGATTCTGGAAGGTGCGGCCGATGCCGAGCGAGGCGCGATGGTTCGGGGTCATCCCCGTCACGTCGCGGCCCTTGAAGAAGACCTTGCCGTCGGTCGGCCGGTAGCGGCCGGAGATGCAGTTGACCATGGAGGTCTTGCCGGCCCCGTTGGGACCGATGATCGAAAACAGCTCGCCCCTGCGGATGCCGAAGCTGACGTCGGTCAGCGCATGGACGCCCCCGAAGCGCAGGTTGACGCCCCGAGCCTCGAAAATGGTCTCCGCCTGGGTGGTGGGCGAATTTTGGCCAGGGGAATTCTGGCCAGGGCCGGGGTGTGGTGCGACGGGCGCGCCGGACATTTCCTCCTCCGTTGCTAGTTGGTACCGCTTCTCGGGGTCACGATCCGGCTCTTGGCGGCCGGCGAGGTCCATATTGTGGACCGTTTCATGAGCAACTTCCCGACTATATACCGAGCTTCCGTCTGTTTTCAACACTGACATTCCGCCAGTGCATGTTTTTTGTTGCGATAAGGCGCCGCACGGTCCATATGATGGACCTCATGAACAGTCACGCCGACATCGTCCCCGCTCCGAATGCGGCGGGCGGCACCCAGAGCCTGGAGCGCGCCATCGCCCTGCTGCGCGCGGTCGCCTACGCCGAAACCGCCGGCGCGCGGCTGGCCGACCTGATGACCGGGGTCGGGCTGTCGAAGGCGACCGCCCACCGGCTGCTGATGGCGCTGGCGCGCGACGGGCTGGTGGAGCAGGACGCCCGCAGCAAGCGCTATCACCTGGGTCCCGATCTGATGGCGCTGGGCGATCTGGCGGCGCTGCGCCACCGCCCTCCTGCCGCCCCGCTTCCCACCCCTGCCCCGCCCCAGCCGCCGGAAATCGCGCCCTCCCCGCCGGCGCCACCCCCGCCACCCGCCCTGATGGTGCGGCCCTCGGCCTTCCTGCGTGCGGAATATCGCGGCGAGTCCATCGCGCTGGCGACGCTGCTGTGCGACCGCCATGTCCGCGCCGCCGACGGCGCGCGGGCGGCGCTGCTGCATGAAAGCGTCGCCGGCCAGACGACGGAGCTGAGCTTCGCCCGGCTGGCCCGCGATTCGGCGCGCTTCGCCACCGTGCTGGCCGGCATGGGGGTCGGCGCGGGCGACCGGGTGGCGGTCCTGCTGCCCAAGGGACCGGAGCTGCTGATCACCGCGCTGGCGATCTGGCGGCTGGGTGGCGTCTATATGCCGCTGTTCACCACCTACACCGCATCGGCCGTCGCCTACCGGCTGGCCGACAGCGACGCGCGCGCCATCGTCACCAACGGTTTCCTGCGCCGCAAGGTGCCGCGCGACAACACCCGCCCGGTGGTGACGGTGGAGGGTGACGAGGCCTTCGGTCCCGACGCCGTGCCCTTCTGGTCGTCGCTGCACGAGGCCGCCCCGCTGGCCGAGGTGGCACGCTACCGCGAAGGCGACGCCTTCGCCCTGATCTACACGTCGGAATCCGAACCGACGCCGCTGGGCGTGTCCCTGCCGGTCAAGGCGCTGTCGGGGATCGAGCAGTACATGCGCATCGGCCTCGATCTGCGCGACGACGACATCTATTGGAACATGGCCGATCCCGGCTGGGCCTATGGCGCCTATTACGGTCTGGTCGGGCCGCTGCTGCTGGGGCGGACGACGATCTTCTGCGATGGGCCGTACGACGTGCGGCAGGGCTACCGCATGCTGACCAAGTTCGGCGTCACCAACCTGACCGCCGCGCCGTCGCAGATCCGCGCCTGGCACGGCGCCGATCCCGGCGTGTCGCACCAGTTCGCCTTGCGCATCCTGTCGGTGGTGGGCGAGCCGCTACCGCCCGACCTGATCGCCTGGGCCAACCGGACGGTGAAGGTCCCGCTGCTCGACCAGTATGGCCAGCGCGAGACCGGCATCTTCATCGTCAACAGGTACGACCCCGACGGAATCGGCCGCTACGACTCCGACGCGCCGGAGGATGGCGATGCGGTCCAGCCGCCCAGCGGCTCGCTTGGCCGGCCGATGCCGGGCTTCCGCGTCGTCATCCTCGATCCCGACGGGCGCGAGGCGCCGGTGGGTGGCGCCGGGGAGATCGCCATCGACGTCGACCATTCCCCGCTGTTCTGGTTCGAATCCTACGCCAACAACCCGGAGCGCACCGCCCAGCGCTTCCGCCATGGCCGGCGCTATTACCTGACCGGCGACCGCGCCTTCCTGGACGCCGACGGCAACATCCACTATCGCGGCCGGGCGTCCGACGCGATCCAGATGCAGCAGGGCGAATAGTCAGCGGCCCTCCTTTTCGGGTATAGATCGCCACCGGAGTTGTGGAAGCGGGCCAGGGCGGCGGAAAGCGCGAAGGACGGGTATGGAATCCAAGACGAAGAACCGCGAATCCTGGCTGGCCGCCGCCTTCGCGGCACTGGCCGAAGGCGGCGTCGACAAGGTGCGGGTGGAGTTGCTGGCCAAGGCCCTGAAGGTGACCAAGGGCAGCTTCTATTGGCATTTCCGCGACCGCACCGACCTGATGAACGCCCTGCTCGACAGCTGGAAGACGGGCCGCATCGCCGCCATCAAGGAACAGACCCGGCTGGACGGCCGCGAGCCGGCGCAGCAGCTGCGTGACCTGCTGGCGCTCTACGGCGGCAGCAAGCCGCGCGGCATGGCGATAGAACTGGCGGTGCGCGACTGGGCCCGCCGCGCGCCGGAGGCGGAAAGCGTGATCGCCGAGGTCGACCGCGAGCGCCTGCACAGCGTCGCCGGCCTGTTCGTGGCGCTGGGCCTGCCCTCCGATCAGGCCTTCGCTCGCGCCTACCTGTTCTACGCCTTCGCCTTCGGCCAGGGCCTTCTCGCCCCCGGTGCCGCGGCCGACCGCGCCGAGGTGGTGCGGGCGATCTGCGCCGACGTGCTGGTGCCGGCGGGGTAAAGGACCGCCTGCCCCGGCCGGCTCACTGCTTGCGGGTCAGCGTCCCGTCGAAGGCGCAGGACGCGCCGTGGAAGCCCATGCAATGTTCCTCCGACACGGTGACCGTGCGTCCCGACTTGCGCACGGTCAGCACGCAGTCGGGCATGTCCGCCACCTCTTTCAGGCGCAGGATCAGGCTGTTACCGTGGACTGTCGCATGGCCGCGAATGCTGCCGGCGCAGTTGCGGGACCCCATGCCCATGCTGACGAAATAGCCGCCGTTGCCCTTCTCACGCAGGAACAGGCTGCCGTCGGCGCCGTCGGTCATCCCCTCATAGACCTCGCCCTTCACCGCGGGATCGCCCTGCAGCGGCACGCCGTTCGCCACGCCGTCGGCCGCCGCATGGGCGCCCGGGAAGGTGAATTTCCCCGCCTTCGGCCGCAGTTCGGCGGGAAGCGCCGCCGTGACGCGGGCGACCATGCCGGCAAGCACGGCCGGACGGTCGGCGCCTGCGACACCGAGCGTGTCGAGCTGGTCCTTCAACCGCTCTTCGTAGGATGGGCGTATCAGCAGGGCGGGAATTCCCTTGCGACCATCGGTCTGCGGGATCGCGACGATCGCCGACGCGATCTCCGCGGCGAAACAGGCCCGCACCCGCGACAGCGACGGGGTGTCGGCCGTCGCCTCCCGGCTGCAGACGGAAACCTCGCGGTCCAGCCCCTTCAGGCCGCCGGTCTTGTAGAGGCGGGCGATCCGGGCAGCCTGTTCGGCGATGGTCGCATCGTCCACCAGCGCACGGTCCCCGGCAGGCGCCGGGACCGGGACGGTTTGCGGGATGGCGGACGGGCCGGCGGGCGGGCGGGCGACCACTTGCGGAACCGCCGCGGCCGGCCACTGGATCCGCTCGCCGGTGGCGCGGGCGCGCAGGGCGATCGAATCGATGCGGTCGAGGAAGGGACCGGCGCCGACCTGCCCGGTCAGCTGGCCGTCGCATTTCAGCGGCTCGCTGTCGCTGCGGATGGTGCAGTTGTTCAGCAGGAAGGCCCGGATGTTGCGGTCGTTGCTGGAGAACTGGATCCCCTGCCCCGACCGCTCGTCCTGCATCTGGAAGATGTTGGCGAAGGCGGCGACCGCGCCGCTCACCTCGACCGTTTTGCCGCGCAGCCCCGCGGGGTCGATCAGCAGGTCAGCGGCGGAAACCCTGGCCGACGGACCTTCCGCCGCCGCGGCCCCCGCCGTCACCGGGGCGGCCAGCGACGCGGCCACCATGCCCAGCGCCGCCGCCTTGAGGAAATGCCCGATCATCATGAGGTCACCCGTGGATGCAGGCCGGCGGTTGCCGGTCAGTTGCTGATCGTCGCCTTGGTCACGGCCAGGAAGCCTTCGGGGGAATCGAAGATCGGCTCGATCGGCGAGAAGGGGCCGCCGCGCTTGAACATCGGCACGGGCCGCGGCAGCCCGGTCGCCACCCGCAGCTTGCCGCCGTCCTTCACCCAGTTGCCCATGGCGACGGCCGACATCCTCGCCGCTTCCGGCGCCATGCCGGCGCGGATCAGCGCCGTCGGGTCCAGCGGCGGGCGGCGCTGGGCGGACGGGTCCTCCTTCGGCGGGAAGTCGGTGGCCACGATCTCGCGCTCGCGGCGGCGGACGCCGCTGTTGTCGACCGTCACGTCGGCCTCGGCCAGCGCCACGCGGAACAGCATGTCCATGTTCTGGGTGGCGGCGCCCATCAGTTCCAGCGGGTTGAAGCTGCCGGAGGCCAGACGGCGGGCGGTCGCCACCATCGCCGGGTCGACCCCCTCCACCCGCAGCCGCGCGTTCCAGCCGCCGGCATCCCGCACGCTGCCGCTGGTTTCCACGAACAGCGACTGCCGTTGGTCGTCGTAGTCCAGCAGGAGCGAGACGTCGCCGCGCAGGCTGGTGTAGCCGAGGCTGACGAGGTCGCGCAGGACAGGGTTGTAGCGGTTGGCCCGCGCCATCGCCAGCACCGGCACGTCGGCGTCGCTGGCCGACAGCCGGGCCTTGCGGACCTCGCCGTTCTGCAGGGCGATGTCGGACACGTCCACGCTGGTGGCGCGGACAACGGCATCCGGCGACAGGGTGACCGTCACCCCCAGCAGGCTGACCGACCCGAAGGGCGATGCCGACAGGTCGGCATAGCTGACGCGGCCGTTCAGCCCTTCGCGGATCAGGAAACCGTCGACCAGATCGCGGGCCTGGGCGGTGGCATGCTGCTTCGCCAGGACCCAGCCGCCGCCGGCCACGACCAGGGCGCCGAGGACGAGCGCCGAAACGAGCTTCTTGCTGACCTTCATCAGAAGGCTCCTTTGGACAGGCCCGCCGCGGCGAGCTTCTGGTCGACGATGAAGGTGGCGTCCGCCGCGTCGGCGCATTCCGCCCTGGCGCAGGCGTGGACGGCCGCCGCTTCCAGCGTGGCCGGCGGCAGCGTGTCGCCGCCTTCGGGGACCGTCAGCTCGCCGCGGACCACGTACCAGCCGTCCGTCTTCAGCTCCGGCCCGTTCTCCGGCACGCTGACCTGCAGCTTGCCCGGCCATCTGGTGTCGACGCCGCTCCGCCCGCCGGCACCGGCCTGGACCAGCATGGTGACGGCCACCGGTTGACCCTGGAGCAGGGCATTGGCGCGGGCGTCGCGCAGGCTGTTCAGCCGGGCGCCATACTCGATCCGGCCGGGCTGCATCAGGTTGGCCAGCCGGGCGCCGGCCGGCAGGGAGGCCAGGGTGCGGATGTCCTGGTCGCGCTGGGCGATCATCCGCTGACGCTCCTGCTCGCGCTGGCGCTCCTGCTCCGCCTTGGCGGCGGCGGCCTTGCGGGCGTCCCGCTCGGCGAACATGCCCGCCAGCGCCCGCTCGTCGAAGCGGTACAGCACGGTGGTGGCATCGCGGTCGGCATAGATGACCGCGCTTTCCAGCTTCGCCGAGGTCGTCGTCCCGCGCCAGCCGTCGGACTTGAAGCCGGCCGGGTCGATCTTCAGCGTGGCGCCGATCATCAGCGTCCGGTCGACCGACCCGTAGCTCGTGCGCCCTTCGGCGAAGGACTGCGCCGATCCGCGGTCCATCGGAATGCCGGCGATGGCGTCCAGCCCGTCGACCTCGACCGTGATGTTGTTCGGCAGCTTGGAGTCGACGCAGCACCAGCTGGGCTGGACCGACAGCGAGGTGATCTTCTGCGTGATCGGGAAACGCTGGGTCGCGAAGTCGTAGGGCTGGAATTCGGTGCGGTAGACGATGGTCACGCGGTCGGGATCGGCATGGCCGATGGCGGCCGACAGATCGGCCTTGGCCCGCTCCAGAAGGGGTTGGAGCTTGAACTCCTGATAGCGGACCTGCTGGTACTCGCGGTTGAAGCGGTGCCCGGCCCACCAGGACAGGGTTCCGGTATCCGCCGCCAGCGTCGCGTTCCGCCGCAGAAGCAGAAGCAGCATGCCGGGATAGTTCTTGCCGATCTCCAGAACGGGCTGGGCGGGCACGGCTGCTGGAGCGGGTGCCGGAGCAAGTGCCGGCTGGAGGACCGGCGCGGGCGTGGACGGTCCGGCGGCCACCACCGTCCAGTCGCTGGCCGCGGTGGCCTCGCCGCGCCAGACGACGGCGCCGCTGGCCTTCTCCACCCCGACGAGCGCGGCGCGGCCGGCGGCCGGGCATTCCTTCGGCAGGACCATGGAGCCGATGCGGCGGACCAGCGATGCGAAGTCGTCCGTCGCGAACAGTCCCCTGTCCTCGGCGACCACCTTGAGTGCGGCGCGGTCGGCGCACCAGGACGGCCCGTCGGCGAGGATCTCGACCTTCAGGGCTCCGGAAAAGGCGAGGCGCCGGCCGTCTTCCGCCGCACCCGCCGCCGAGGCGAGCGAGAGCAGCAGGCCGAGCGCCAGGGGCGGCATCAATAGCTGTTTCACGAGACATCCCCACTGCATGTCCGTCGCCGCCCACGAAGGGGCGGCGTCCGGGTCAGGCGTATTTCCGCGCGATTGGCCCGAAGGCGGCCGTCAGGTGCGCTTGCGCTCCATCACCAGATGCCAGCCGAGCCCGGCGGCACCGGCCATCAGGACGAAATAGCCGAAGCGCACGAAGTCGAAGAGCGCCCGGCGGCCGATGTCGTCGGTCAGGAGAAGCAGCGTCATCACGAAGGGAAGGACCGCCGCCGCCCATTGCGCCGCCTTCTGCGGCTTGCCGGTGACCTCGCCATAGACGTTGTAGGCGGCCGAAAGCGGGATCAGGTACAGCAGATAGAGCAGGTAGATCTGGACCGGGACGCTGGTCGGGCGGCCGGAGAAGCCGCCGAACAGCCGGGCGCTGTCGGTGATGGTGTTGACGATCTTGCCGATCGACAGGATCGAGATCGAATCGCCCATCAGCCCGAACAGCGGCAGGATGCAGCCCAGCACGATCAGGATCGACCAGGACAGCACCGGTGCCGCCTTCAGCCGCTTGACCACCGGATGTTCGGACAGGCCAGGGCCACCCTTCAGGGTCGTCCCCTTCAAGGCCGCCCCCTTCAAAGCCGATTGCAGCGCCGTGTTGGCCTTGCCGAACGCCTCGTCCAGCGACGAGGCGCCGCCCTTCAGGCAGTAGATGTCACGGGCGAAGTCCTCCTCCGCCATGAAGTCGACGCTGAGCCCGGCGGACGGCACGGAGTTGTCCTTCCAGTCGGAGCGCCCGAAACGGAAGCGCTTGCCTTCCGCCGTGCGGATCAGGCCTTCCTGCGCCGCCTCGTTAAAGGTGAGAACCGAACCTTCCATGAATACCCCCATTCCATTCCGTTTGGTGGGCGGCGATCCGAGTTCCCCCATCGGACCGCCGCCATTGCAGCCGCCATTCCGTTGGCGGACGGATCAGCGCTTCGGTTCGTCCAGGTCGATGGGCTGGTCGATCTGCATGTCGAGGTCGATGCCGCCGGAAGCCGGGGCCGCCGGGGCAGGCGACTGGGCCGGAGCCGGAGCCGGGCTGTAGGCGGGAGCCGGCGTCTCGGGCGCGATGGTTTCGAGCTGCGGGGCCGGGCCGGCCGACGGCGCCTTACCCGACGGCGACGGGCCGCCGGACTGCACCGACCCGGGCGCCGGCTTGGTCGGCGCATGCTTGGTGCGCGACGGCGCGCCGATGCACTCCGACAGCTTGCCGATGGCCCAGCTCGACCCGTCCAGATCGTACAGCTTGCGGATGCCGAGGCCCGGCACCGCCAGCGCCACCGTGCCGGCCGAAGCGAAGCGGGACAGCACCGCCCCGACCTCCGGTCCGCCGAGCGGCGCGATCAGCATGCCGAAGCCGCCCGGCTTTGCCTGCACATGATGGACATTGCCGCTGTCGAACACGATCTCGATCGGATAGGTCGCCGTCGCCATCACCGGCACGCCCGTCTTGTTCATTGACAGGCCGGTGTTGGTCCGGGTGGCGATGAATGCCAGTTCCTGCGCCGGCGACTGCTTCGACGCGACGCAATAGGGCACGGCGCCGGGATTGGTCGGGGTGTAGCGCTCGACCAGCCAGCCGCGCTGCTGGGCATAAATCGCCGACGGCACATAGATTTCAGGATAGGGGCGGCGGACGGTCTGGCAGGACGCCAGCAGCGGCAGGCTGCAGGCCAGGGCGAGAAGAATGCCGGCGCGGCCGGCGGTGCTGATCGGCATCGCGTGTCCTTCCGGGATGGGCCCGGTCAATTCGGGAGCGGGTGGAGGGTGCGGCAGGATCGCCGGACAAGCGGGAAGCCCCCCTGTGTGGCGGGCCCTCGGGTCACCGTCTGTCGGGAAATGGGACGTTCTGGAATTGTCCGACTCAATTCTCGGCTTCTTTGTCAATTGCATCCGCAACTTGCGGATGGTGCGAAATGCAATCATTTTAGTCAAAAACAAATATGCAGATTAAAATGCGTCCCGTTGTCGCAACTTCAGTCTTGATGCGCCCCTGGTCGTGGTGGTCCCGTTCATCAGCAAAATCTTGAACGGTCATCGATGGCCGGTGATGGGCCGTTTCTATTAGTTTTGCCTAATTCGTCGATGGCTTTCAGCGCATATAGTTCAGTGTCCATTCCGGCATCACCGCTGCATCCCTGCATTGCTTTCGTCCATCTTGCGGCCGACAAACCGCAGGATGGAGCCGATTCGTTGAGTTCGTGGCACCGATACCCACTAGGGTGAGTTGAAATGCCGCAACTGCGGCTTTCGGCATATTCCTGTAAGCATTTTTCCCGCAAAGGGCGACTACCAGATCTGGTAGGGCGAGATCTGGCAAGCCCACCCACCCGCCGGACGGCAGCGGGCCGGGACCGGGAACGAAACGCCAGGAAAGACCGGATGATGGAGGAGCCTGCACAGCATGCCGAACATGTTCTTCGACGATATCGGGCGGCTGAATTCCTGCATGACGATCGGCGACGTCGTCCGCCTGATGAACGAGGTTGCGGACCGCACCGGATTTTCAGGCTTCAGCCACCTCGACATCCGCGGCATCGGCGAGCCGGGGTGCGAGGTCGTGATCCCCTTCTACCTGACGACTGCGCGCGAGGACTTCATCGCCGGTTATTCGGACGAGCGCCTGTACGAGATCGACCCGGTCGCCCAGACGGCCAAGCTATCCAACGTCGCCTTTTCCTGGAGCGAAGCGGTCGATAGGTTGAGATCCGGCACGCTGGACCCGGCGATGTCCGACGCGATCACTCGGGTGATCGGCTTCGCCGCCGATCACGGCTATCGCGACGGGCTGACGATCCCTTTCCACGGCGTGTCGCGGACGGGGTCGCCGGTGTCGGCGCTGACGACGCTGTTCTGGACCGGTACGGCCGAGGAGTTCGCCCGCACCGTCGAGCGGGTCCGCTTCCCGCTCAGCATGTTCATGCTCTACTGCAACGACCGGATCGTCCAGCTGCGGGGGGTGGAGAGCAGCCTGCCCGCCGCAGAGCCGCCGCGGCTGACCGGCCGCGAACGCGACTGCCTGTCCTGGTCGGCCCGCGGCAAGACGGCGGCTGAAATCGGCATCATCCTCGGCATCAGCGAGAACACCGCCAACTTCCACGTCAAGAACTGCATGCGCAAGCTGTCGGTCCACTCCCGCAGCCACGCGGTCGCCCAGGCGCTCGCGCTGCGGCTGATCGCGCTCTGAGGCGCTTACGGCATATAGGCCAGCCGCAGGTTGCCCCAGTGACGGCCGCGCACGACGATCGGCGCATCGACCTCCTTCAGGCGCACCATCTGGCCGCCGCCCATGTCGCGGCGGTAGGCCTGCAGCAGGAACGGACGGGTGTTGCGGGCGGCGGCGAGGCCGGAGCGGTCGGCGAAGACGCGGCGGTTGCGGCAATGGCCGGCGTTCCAGGCGGCGTCGCCCGGCCGCTGCGGTTCGGAATAGCGGGCGTTGTGGGTCGGCAGATAGCCGACGGCGTTGACCGCGGCACAGAACTGGAAGCGCGGATTGGAGGCCAGCACCGGCTCCTGGATCGCCGGGAACAGCCGGTCGGTCAGTTCGGTGAAGGGGGCGATGCACTGTTCCGGCTCGGTGCCGGGGATGGTCTCCAACTCTGTCGAGAACAGCGCCTCCTCGCCGATGCTGCCGTTGGACAGCGCTCCCTCCAGCGCCTTGGCCAGGGCCGCCGCGGTGTTCTGGGCGGACTGGATGATCGCGGAATCCGCCTCGATCATCGCGTCGTAGGCGCGCTCCAGCCGGTTGGACTGCGCGTCCGACAGCTCGTCGAAGGCCAGATGCAGGCCGAGGTCGCTGATCCCGGCGACGATGGCCGGCAGGTCGCCGACGTCGCGCAGGGTCACGGTCAGCCGCGTCTGCTCGGCCAGTTCCGAAAGCCCCTTGCTGTCCACCAGCAGCCCGTCCAGCGACAGGTCGAGCATGGTGACGGTGCGGCGGTCGCCGGCCACGGTCAGGCCGATCGGCTCCTCGCACGGGATGCGGTTGGAGACGCGGCGGTCGCCCGCCACCGACTGGCGCAGCGCGATGACCAGCCGGCGCTTCAGGTCGGCCACCGCGCCCTGGGTGTCGGTCATGCGGCGGCTGACGTCGGTGGCGATGCCGGTGATCTCGTCGGTCTGGTCGCGGATGTGCAGCACGCTGCCCGACACCTGGGAGGCGCCGCCGGCCGAGTTGGTGGCGCTGCGCCCGATCTCGGCGTTGGCGGCCGACTGCTCCTCCACCGCGGCGGCGGTCGCGGCGGCGGCCTCGTCGATCTCCTCGATCACCGAGATGACGGTCTGGATCGCGGTGACGCTGCCGCCGACCGCCTGTTTGAGCTGCTCGATCTGGCGGGCGATGTCCTCGGTCGCCTTCGCCGTCTGGTTGGCAAGCGTCTTGACCTCGCTGGCGACGACGGCGAAGCCCTTGCCGGCCTCCCCCGCCCGCGCGGCCTCGATGGTGGCGTTCAGCGCCAGCAGGTTGGTCTGGCCGGCGATGGAGTTGATGAGGCTGGCGACCTTGGCGATCTCCTCCGTCGCGACCTCCATCTGGCCGATGGCGGTGGCGGAGCCGCGGGCGCTGTCCACCGCGCGCCGCGCCACCTCGCTGGAGCGCGCCGCCTGCCGGGCGATCTCGTGCCCGGCGGAGTTCAGCTCCTCCGTCGCGGCGGCGACCGACTGGGCGTTGGCGCTGGCCTGTTCGGAGGCGGCCGACACCACGACGGTGTTCTCCCGCACCACGCCCAGAGACTGCATCAGGTGCCGGATGCCGTCGCCGGCCCGCCGGCTCGCCAGTTCCACGCCCATCCAGGTGGAATCGAGGTCGCCTTCAATGGACTTGCAGGTTTCCAGCAGGGCTTGGCGAGTCAGCGCCTTCTGGCGCATCTCGGTCTCGTGCTTCTCGTGGATGCCATAGGCCAGCTTCGCCTTCATGGCGTTCAGCTCCGACGCCACGCGGCGGAACTCCGGCACGCCGACGGCCGGCATCGGGTCGGTCAGGGCGCCGCGGGCGATGCGCTCGAAGGTCCGTTCCAGCAGCGCCAGCGGACGGCGCACCGTGCGAAGGATCGCCCAGCCGAACAGGGCGGCGAGCAGGGCGCTCAGCAGCATCGCCACGGCGACCTGGACGACGCGGCGTCCGTAATCCCGTTCCGCGTTGTCGAACTCTTCCCGGGCAACCCGGATCTGAAGCTCCAGCAGGGCGTCGGACACCCGGCGCAGGTCGGCGAAGGCCGGGCGGACGGCGCTGCGCAGATGGGCATCCAGCGCGGCGGCATCCTTCCGCTTCGCCAGCGCCAGCGCCGGTTCGATCCCGCGCTGCAGATAGGTCCCGACCAGCGGCTTGAATGTCTCGGCGAGGACGGCCTCTTCCGGGGTCAGATAGGTCGCCAGATAGTCGGCCAGCAGGCGCCGCATCGCCGCGCCGTTGTCCGCCACCTCCTTCTCCACCGCGGCCTCCACCGCGGCGAGGTCGCCGGCGCCGCTTTCCGCCCGCAGGTCGGCGGCGAGGTCGGTCAGGCGCTGCCGGCTGTCGCGGGCGAGGTTCTGGATCTCGCCGATCTGATAGGCGGGAACCGTGCGGTCCTCATACACGGTGCGCAGCGACCGGTTGGAATTCGACATGCCGTCCAGGCCGAGCCAGCCCGCCAGCAGCATGGCGAGGATCAGCAGCCCGAACACCGCGGCCATGCGCCCCGACAGGCTGGTCCAGGCGAAGGCGGCGGCCCGGCCGGTGCGGCTCTTCCGCACCAGGGCGCCTTCCTCCAGCGCCAGCGCGGCGCGGCCGTCGCGCATCTCCGCATACAGCGCCTCGGCCGCCGCGACTTCCTCGCGCGAGGGCTTGGAGCGGATCGAGATATAGCCGGTGACGGCGCCGTTCTCGACCACCGGGGTGACGTTGGCCCGCACCCAATAGTAATCGCCGCCCCTGGTCCGGTTCTTCACCAGCCCTTCCCAGGGCCGTCCCTTCTTCACCGTCGCCCACAGGTCGGCGAAGGCCTCCTTCGGCATGTGGGGGTGGCGGACGAGGTTGTGGGGGGCGCCGATCAGCTCATGTTCGTCAAAGCCGCTGATCTCGACGAAGGCCTGGTTCACGAAGGTGATGCGCCCGCCGGTGTCGGTGCGGGACACCAGGGGAACCCCCTCGGTCAGATGGACTTCCCGGTCGGTGATCGGTGTGTTCACGCGCATGAGGCGGCTCCGCTCCAGCCAAAGTCTCGAAGGAAATGGCCGGGGATGCAGACGGCATCGCAACCGCCGGGCGACTCATCGATCGCCTCCCGGGCCTGCCCCTCCGCTGCAAGTGGCATGCCGCGTCATAATGTTGGCAAATGAACAAACGCCGCGTTGAACTGTAAGGTCGGTGTAAAATTGGCCCGCCACAATTTTCGCAAAATGCGTCCAGAATGGACAGCCGGCTCTAAGCCACTGTGCAATTTGGAAAATGCTTTGCTGTCTGACCATTCACCCGCGTAACGACCCGTTGGACAGCCCATCCAGCGGGATCGCGGTGACGCTCTTCACCTCTTCCATCACGGCGTAGGTGTGGGTTTCCCGCACGCCGCGGGCGGTGGACAGCAGTTCGCCCAGGAACAGGCGGTATTCGTTCATGTCGCGCACGCGGGCCTTGACCAGATAGTCGAAGCCGCCGGCCACCATGTGGCATTCCATGATCTGCGGCATGCGCAGCACGGTGGCCTTGAAATCGTCGAAATTGTCGGGCGTGGTGCGGTCCAGCACCACCTCGACGAAGACCAGCATTCCCGCTTCCAGCCGGTGCGGGTCGAGCAGCGCGACATAGCGCTGGATGATGCCGTCGGCCTGCAGCCGCTTCACCCGCTCCAGGCAGGCGGCCGGGCTGAGGTTGATGCGGCGGGCCAGTTCCACATTGCTGAGGCGGCCGTCATCCTGCAGTTCGCGCAGGATCTTGATGTCGGTGGAATCGAGATTGCGGTCCATCGGCGGCTCGGAATGCTGTTCGGCTGGCAGCCCCGATCCTAACGGAAAAAACGGGATCAGGCCATGCCGGACCATAGCCGGAGCGGCGAAGACGCCGCAGATCCGAAGCCCGTTCGCCCCGAATGTCGCTTGGGACGCCGCAGTACAGCCGATCAGGCCGCCAGCGGCAGGGCCACCGTCATGCGCAGGCCGCCGGTGGGACGGTTCTCGGCGCGGACACGGCCGCCGAAGGCCTCGATGTTGCGCCGGACGATCCACAGCCCGATGCCGAAATGGGCCGCGCCGGCCTGATGCGCCGCCGCCTCGTCCTCCGGCATGCCGCGGCCGGGTTCGCGGTGGGAGAAATAGCGCTCGAAGATGCGATCCAGGTTGGCGGGATCGACACCCGGCCCTTCGTCGTCCACGACCAGTTCGGCCATCATTGCGCCCTGGGAGCCGCTGCGGGTCAGGCGGACGCTGACCGTCCCGTCGGGCGGCGAGAAGCTGACGGCGTTCTCCACCAGATTCTCGACGATGGTCTCCAGCGTCTCTTCGCTGGCCCGCACCACCAGCCCGGCATCGATGCGCGAGCGCATGTGCAGGCGGCGTTCGGCCAGCAGCCCGGTATAGCCGCCGGCCATCCGTTCCACCAGCGACGACAAATCGACCCGGCGACGCGCGGGGGCCAGCAGGTCGGCCGCCGCCTCGTCCATGCGGCGGGCGAAGGACACCAGCCCGTCCAGCTTGTCCAGCGACTTCTCGATCATCGTCAGGGCGCGCTGGCTGCGGGCGTTCTCCGCCGGCAGGGCGCGGCGCAGCGGCTCCACCGACTGGCGGATCACGGCGATCGGCGTCTTGAAGGCATGGGCGTTGTCCTCGGCGGCACGGCGCAGCGATTGGGCGCTGTCGCGCAGCGTGGAGACCAGCCGGTCGAAATCCTCGGCCACGCCGGCCAATTCCGGCACGGTGTTGCGCGCGGCGAAGGAGGCGTCGCGGTCGCCGCGTTCGGGCGTATCGTCGCCGCCGACGATGCGGCGGGCCAGATCGCCGAAGCGGTTCAGGTTGCGCCAGATGCCGGCCAGCACCGCCAGCACCAGGGCGGCCATCGCCAGATAGATGGCGGCGGCGGCCTGGACCGCCGGCGTGCTCCAGTATGGGCGGCCGATGGAGGAGGAGATGTAGGCTTCCGTCGCGTGGCTGGTCACCAGCGCCCAGCAGCCGAAACTGGTCTTGATCGGGGTGATGGAGGACAGCACCTCCTCCCCGCCTTCCAGATGGGGGACGCGCATCGCCAGCGTCGCATTGCCGGCGCAGCTCGACCCCAGACGGTCCAGCACGCCCTGTTCGAGCAGCAGGCGCCGTTCGGCGTCGATGTCGGCGGTGGACAGGCTGGGGGCCGCGGCGACGTAGAAGAAGGGCTCCGGCCCGGCCTTGGCCCCGGACGGGGTGGTGGCGGCGCCGGTGGCGGTCACGCGCGGACGCACCAGCAGCTTCAGCCGCGTGCGGTCGTCGCCATAGCGGGCGAGCGCGATGCTCAGGCTGGGAAGGGCGGTGCGGTCGACGCCCAGCAGTTCGGGTTCCAGCGCGCGGGCGATCAGCTCGCCCTGGCGCTGGGCGCTTTTCAGCAGAAGCTGCTGCGACGCCTCGTCGGCGCGCTGGAACTGGTCATAGAGCAGGACCGGCACTGCGATGAAGACAAGGGTGAGCAGCAGCAGGCGGCTCGCCATCGAGCGCCAGAGCCAGAGCAGGCGGGCGGACGCCCGTCGGGGCGCCCGCAACGCGAGGTCAGTCGGCAGCAGCGCCATCGATCAGCATATCCTCGCCGATACCATCTTCATCGCGGCCCTGGTTGGCCGCGTTCTCACCCTTGCCCCAGCGATAGCCGAAGCCCGGATAGTTCTCGATGCAGGCGAAGGTCGCGTCGACCGACCGGAACTTCTGGCGGATGCGCTTGATGAAGGCGCGGACGTTGGCACGGTAGCCCGACGGGCCGTAGCCGGCGACGAAGCCCTTGCCGTGGACGAGGTCGTAGATCTCGCGGTAGGACACGTCCTCTTCCGGACGGGTCGACATCAGCTTGACGATGTTGAACTCGGTCAGCGTCAGGTCGATGCGCTTGCCCTTCCAGAAGGCGCGGCTGTTGTCCAGGCGCAGCTCCAGCTCGCCCAGCCGGTGGCTGGTGCTGTTGCCGCCGGCCTCCGCATCCTCGGCGCCCTTGGTGGCGTCGCCCTTGATGCCATCCAGGATCAGGCGCATGCGCTTCAGCAGGATCGACAGGCTGCGCGACTTCTCGACGAAGTCCAGCGCGCCGCCGGCCAGGGCGGCCTCTTCGTAAATCTGGTCGGACAGCACGGTCAGGAAGATGACCGGCGTGGCGATGCCGCGGGCGCGCATCTGGCGCAGGACGTCGATGCCGTCCAGCTTGGGCATGCGCCAGTCGAGGAGGACGATGTCGACCGACCCGCCTTCGGCGAAGAAGTCGAGCGCCGGTTCGCCGCGGTCGAAGGTGATGACCTCGTACCCCTCGTCGCCGAGGTTGAGGCTGAGCGACTCACGGAACAGGTCGTCGTCGTCCACCAGAGCGATGCGGGCAATGGTCGGTTCGGTCATTGCGGACATTCCCTTGTTCGACTCCGCCTTACTGAACCCCGGCGCGGACAGGGCGCCCTGGGTCAGCTTGAGCGAGGAGTTGGGCGAAGCATCGGTGGTCGGCGTCAGGGACATTTTGGCTGCTCTTCATATCGTAAGAGAGGGCGCGGAAGTCCTGGGACGAGGTCATATCCATGAAGAAGAACACCTTGAGGGTGCAATCGCCCTTGGCATACCGCCAGATCTTGGCGGGAGGCGCCTCTTCCCGTGCAACGGGGGACCCCAGGAGTTTGAGAGTCTGGACTTCGTCCAGCCCGACAAGACTGTCGGGGTCGGCGTTGGTGGTTGCGGGTTGGGTGGGCGTGCCGCCCATGGAAGGCATCGCCGCCTGGGCGGCATTAGGCGGCATCGCCGCCTGGGCGGCGTTGTCGGATCCGATGGCCGCCAGATGGGTGGTGGCCTGATCGGCGGTCAGTTCCCCGTTGGTCACCGGCGGGCCCGGCATCGGCATCGGCAGGGCCGGCGCCAGCGTGGCGGCGTCGGGAGCCTTCCGGACCGGCTTGGGCTTCGGCACCGGCGGGGTCGCCGGATGTGCGGGCGGGCGGGCCGCCGTCACGTCGGCTCCCCCCCAGGGTCCGACCGTGTTGGCCGGGCAGCCGGCCAGCAGCAGGACCGCGACCAGCAGGCCCGCATGTCGGCCCCGGCCGGCGGCGTAGGCGCCATACTGCGCCACATCGCGGAGGACTGCCGGCACGGTCATGGGGGCGGGCCTTTCAAATCCAAGGGAAACCGACATATCGGCATTAACACGGGACGAACCATTTCCATCTAGCCTGGAAGTCAACTTCGCGTGCTGGTTGGAGTTGGCCGCGTCTGATGTGCCTAAACTCAATCCAGTCTGGTTAATGGCGCGTTAAAGCCACAGCCCATACCCCCATTTTGCGAAAGCGCATCAATATTTTTCGAAGTTTCGTTTGATTTTCGAGCGATTTCGGCAGGGGTTGCCGGGGTCTTTGCTCAAAAGTGGTATGAAATTCGGCAAAATCCATTACGCGCTGACCGCTGCCCTGGTGAAATGCGGAGCGGGACAGGACGTGACAGAAATGAGGCGGGAGGATGGCGGGGATTGGACCGGTTCGTGGCCGCTGCCCAAAAAACAGTCGGCTCAAAGAACAATCGGCGGCGGAGCCACCCGGGTATGGCTCCGCCGCCGAACAGCCGGACGGGCAACAGGTCATGTGGCGGCGCGCGATAAGCGGCCGTGGGTCGTTGCCACTGGAACTCCAGCCGTGGTTCCGGCCGGCGCTCAGGCCGGTCGGCGTCGTGGGAACAATGCGTTTTCGGCACCATCCATCACGCCGATGATGATGCGCCGGACAGCCCGGACCGTCAAGTTTGTAGTACGTACAATTTAGGATGCCGCATATCCGGATGATACCGGAAGGCCTGCCGTCGGCGGCAGCGGCGCTTTCCAAGGCGCAGTTGCCAGGATGCCCGGTCCGGCCGATGATTGCACACCCGCTGGGACCGGGATCGAACCAGGGGAGGGCGGCATGTCTGTCGAGCAACGGGTGACCGAGCATTACGGGCGCCAGGACTTGGCTGCGGAAATCCTCGCTGCCTTGGAACGGGCGGGAAAGGACCTCTCCCGTCTGCGTCCCGACGACCTCGCGTCGATCGACGAGTTCCACATCCGCGGGCGCGAAGCCACCGCCGAACTCGGCCGGGCCCTCCGTCTGGACACAAGCACCAGGGTCCTCGATGTCGGCAGCGGCCTTGGCGGCCCCTCCCGCCACCTCGCCGATCTCTACCGCTGCCGGGTCGTCGGGCTGGACCTCACCGAAGAATACTGCCGCACGGCAACCGTCCTTGCCGACCGGGTCGGGCTGGGCGGCATCGTCGAGTATCTGCAAGGCTCGGCGCTGGACATTCCCCTGCCCGACGCCGGCTTCGACCGGGTCTATACCCAGCATGTGGCGATGAACATTTCCGACAAGCGGCGGTTCTACGCCGAGGTCGCGCGCGTCCTCAAGCCGGGCGGCCTGTTCGGCCTTTACGATCTGCTCGAAGGACCGGGCGGTCCGGTTCACTTCCCTGTGCCATGGGCACGCGACCCCGCCACCAGCTTCCTCGCCGCGCCGGATGAACTCCGCGATCTGCTGAGCGCAAGCGGCTTCGAAATCGTCGGCTGGCGGGACACCAGCGCGGAAGGCCGCGCATGGTTCCAGCAACTGCGCGAGCGGATCGAGCGCGACGGCCCGCCCACACTCGGCTTCCACCTCCTTCTGGGCTCGGAGTTCCGCGAGATGGCGCGCAATCAGGTCAGGAACCTGGAGGAGCAGCGCATCCTCCCGACCGAGGTGATCTGCCGCAAGCCGTGACCGGGGCAACTCCCCTCGCATCGGGACGCGGAACCGGCGAATTCCGGACCCGCCCCTTAAGGTGCATAGAGGTTGTTGATCTGCCGGGCGTGGCCGACCGACACCAGGATGTCGAGCAGTTCCTTGACCCGCGGCGACTTGGCGCCCTTGAACTGGCGCGCGAGGCTTTCGGCTTCGACGGCACGGCCGCAGCGGTTCAGCGCCGCCATCAGGCTGTGGACCTGTTCGGTCGGCGCCTTCGGCCAGACGATCCGCTTCGCCGTGTCCGCCGCGATGTCGAGCGTCGCCGCGATCTGGACGGCGGCGCCTTGTCCCTTCGGGTTCTGGTAGTCCGGCCGCAGCCAGCGGACGAGCCCGTCGCGTTCCTCGCGGTGACGCTCGGCGTTCAGCGCCACGAGATTTTCCAGAATCCGCGCATCCTCCAGATCGGCAGGCCAGCCATAGGCGTCCGCCACCGCATGGTCGATCCGGCTGTGGAGGTCCAGCATCACACCGACCTGCCCCAACTGGTAAATCTCCATCTCGCGCGCGGTCAGCTCCTCCCGGCTCCGCCCCTTTTCCAGGACATTGTAAAGCTCGGTCAGCGTCAGCCGATCCGAATGCGCGGCCAGCACCCGCTTGCGATGGGCGTCGAGTTCCTCGGCAAGCTGCCCGATCACCCGCTTCTGATGCGGCGTGGCGTTGGGGAAGGGGAAGGTGTCGAAGCAGCGGGTTTTGACATAGACAGGGTCGTTACCCTGCCCGAGCCAACCACCTGCAGCTATCGACCATGTGCAATGAATTTTGCTCGACAATACACCCAAGACGAAGCCATCATCCGAACCTATTACAATAAGCTTATTATCAGGGGAAATACGAGAGGGCGCGTATTGAAAAACTCTGTGGCGACTCGTTTCAATCGTGGCAATATATCTATCGATTCCAACAATAGCTTTCCTTAACTCCGGCCTGACTTTCCCGAACATCCACCACAAACGCGCATACTCCGCGCCATCTTTGGTATTCGACTTCGCCTCCCGCTCCGGCTTCACGCGATCCAACAGCCACTGGTAAACGTCAGGATACTTCTGCCTGACTTCGGCTTCCGTCATGCCGAACAGGTCGATCACCATCAGCCCGCGGGAGCGCCCGGTCAGGTCACGGCCGTTCCGATATTCGCGTATCCTCTCTTCCAATCCGGCAATCCGCCCCAGACCGAGGGCGCGCGCCTGTGCCGGGGTGACGAGGAAGCCCGAGCCATGCAACTTGACACCGGGAGAGGATAGCCCGTCATTTGCCTTGAGCGCTTTCGCCGCCGTCACGTCCGCACCGGTGGTCAGGTTCGCATGTATGCGCCCTTGCCGCACGGCAAGCACCACCGGCACCGCTCCATCCCGATCCGGTGCCTGTCCTTCGCGCTCCACCGTCTTCAACAAGCCGGTCCGTTCGTCATGTTCGACGAGCGCACCCACCGTCATCGCCACCCGCACGGCCGCCGCGCCCTGCCCGTCCGCCCAGGGGTGGTCCGGGATGGCGAAGGTCAGATACAGGGGTGTCTTCGCGTCCAGATGGCGTTGGATCACCCGGCGGCTGAAGGTCTGGGTGATGCTGTTGGTGGTGATGAAGCCGAAGCGCCGGGCCGCTCCCTTGCGCACCAGATCGGCCGCCTTGTCCCACCAGTAGGTGACGAAATCGGCGCCGCCGGGCATGTGCGGATAGGCCTTCCACAGCGCCTCGGCATAGCCGTCGCCCAGTTCGGCGCGCAGGTCCTTGCCGGCGATGAAGGGCGGGTTGCCGACGATGTAATCGGCCTCCGGCCAGTCCGCCGGCCTGGCGCCGACATGGCGTTGCAGCGGAACCGTCCGGCTTTCGTCCGGCACCTCCTGGCCGGTGAAGGGGTCGGTCTTCCAGCTGAGGCCGTCCCACTTCACCCGCGGCTGCCCGGCCTCGTCCAGCATCGGTTCCACCCGATCCCAGGTCAGCACTGCGTCGCACTGCCGGATGTTGTCGTAGGAGTGGAGGATCGGCTCGCTCAGGCTTTCCGGCCCGCGCTGGCGCAGATGGCATTGCAGATGACCGATCCAGATCACCAACTCGGCGATCGGCACCGCGCGGGGGTTCTTTTCCAGCCCAAGAAGCTGGTGCGGACCGACGGTGTGCCCGGCGAGATCGAGATTGGCCTGCGTTCCGCCGCCGATGTCCTCCAGCGTCGCAATGACCTCCCCTTCCAGGGCCTTCATCTTCTCCAGGGCGACGTAAAGAAAATTTCCACTTCCGCAGGCCGGATCCAGTATTTTCACCGAACAGAGCTTTTGGTGGAAATCCTTGATCTGCTTGATCGCTTGCGCCGGATCGTTCTTTTGCCGCGCGTTCTCGGCGATCACCTGCGCGTTCCGCCACTCCGCCATCAGCGGTTCGATGACGGCCGGCACCACCAGTCTTTCCACATAGGCGCGCGGCGTGAAGAAGGCGCCGTATTGGCTGCGCTCGCGCTTGCTCAGCGCGTTTTCCAGCAGGGTGCCGAAGATCGCCGGCTCCACATTCTTCCAGTCGCGTGAACAGGCGGCGATCAATTCGCCGATCTCCTGTTCGTCGAGCGCCAGCGCCTCGGCTTCGCGGAACAGCCCGCCGTTGAAGTGGCGGACGCGGGCGCGGATGGTGGTGTCGTGATCGCTGCCCTTGTCCATGCTGCGCCAGAAAGGCTCCAGATAGCGCGGCAGGAATTGCGGGTTCGGCCGGGCGTCGTCCAGCACGCCGGTGAAGGCGCCGTCCGGCAGCAGCCCGACATTCTGCGCGAAGGCGGTGAACAGACAGCGCATCAGGAACAGCGCCACCTGTTTCGGCTCGTAGCGCTTTTCCAGGCTCTGCGCCAGCCGGGCAAGCCGCTGCGCGATGTCCCGCGTCACCTCGGCCCGCCGGGCGCTGGGGTCGAGGCTTTTGGGGGCTTCCCAGATCGCCTTCAGCCGCGCCCGTATCTCCGGATCGGCGAGATCCGACAGCCTGATCCGGTGCGACCGGCTGTCGGGAAAGGGCATGTAGGCCTTCCCCAGCCCGGTGAAGTCGGCATAGGTCTCGATCACATGCCCGACATCGACGACGATCAGGAAGGGTGGCCAGCCGTGATCGGTCGGCAGCGCCTTGGCATAGCGTTCGGCCTGGGCGCGCGCCTGCCGCATCAGCCGGTCCCATGACGGCCGCGTCCCGGCAGGCGGGGAACTGTGGGGCAACCCGCCGAACAGGTCGCCCACTTCCTGCCCGCCGCGCTGGCGCTTGCGCGACTGCTTGGCCTCCAGGACGAAGCAATCCCGCTTGTAGCAGTCGAGATAGTTGTTCCGCCCGTCATCGCCCTCCAGATCGAGCGCCCGCACCCTCTTTTCATAGACGTAGTTGTTGAGCGCGTCCTGTTCCGACGACGCTTCCGGCTCCGCCGTACCGATCAGGGCACAGAGCTGGTTGATGAATTTCTGGTAATTGGCACGCTCCGACCCGCCCTTGTCGCTCCAATATCTGATGAAGGCTTCGGGGGAATGATGCGCGGTGAGATCGACAGCGACACATCTGCCGTCAGCAATAGGACCGGCATGCGAGTTGATACGCAACTCATGAGAGCCACATCCCTGTCCTACATCGGCTCTCATACCATCACCACGTACAAATTCCTCAAATACGAGAAATTTGAACGTGCGATAGATATTTTTATGCCGTCAAAGCCTTCCCGCTTTCAGCTGATAGATTCAAGAACAGATACACAAATCCGATAACTTAGCGGAAGCTATCCGCAGGATAGACGACCAAATTCCTCATAAAAAAGAAGTCCATCAGGACAATTCATCCGACTCGATACGAGTAATACAATGGCGTGCAATGATTCACTTTTCTTTGGGTTTTTATATATTTGCTGGATCATCATCAATCAACAGGTATTGTCCAACATCCCCATGCATTCATCCGCCCCCCAGATACGAAAGGGCCGCGCCCCCTCTCGGAAGCGCGGCCCTTCGTTGCCGAAGGGTCCCTCACGCACAACCACGAGCGCGGGCCACCTTCGATGCGGTGGGGCGGCCGATGGCGTCGCTGATGAACGCACCGGCCGCTATCAACTTGTCCAGATCGACCCCGGTCTCGATGCCGAGGCCGTTCAGCATGTACAGCACGTCCTCGCTCGCCACGTTGCCGCTGGCGCCCTTGGCATAGGGGCAGCCGCCGAGACCGGCGACGGAGCTGTCGACCACCGCCACGCCCATCTGCAGGGCGGCCAGGATGTTGGCCAGCGCCTGCCCGTAGGTGTCGTGGAAGTGGACGGCGATCTTCTCCACCGGCACCCGCTCCGTCACCGCGGCGATCATCGCCTGCGCCTTGGTCGGCGTACCCGTGCCGATGGTGTCGCCCAGCGAGATCTCGTAGCAGCCCATGGCGAACAGCCGCTCCGCCACATCCGCCACCGCCTTCGGCGCGATCTCCCCCTCATAGGGGCAGCCGAGCACGCAGGAGACATAGCCCCGCACCGGCACGCCCGCCGCCTTGGCCTGCTCCATGACGGGGGCGAAGCGGTCCAGGCTCTCGGCGATGGAGCAGTTGATGTTCTTCTGGCTGAAGCTTTCCGAGGCGGCGCCGAACACCGCCACCTCGTCGGCCTTCGCCGCCAGCGCACCCTCCAGCCCCTTCAGATTGGGGGTGAGGGCGGCATAGCGCACGCCGGGCTTGCGGGCGATGCCGGCCAGCACCTCGGCGCTGTCGCCCATCTGCGGCACCCATTTGGGCGAGACGAAGCTGGCCGCCTCGACCACGCTCAACCCGGCGTCGGACAGGCGGTTGACCAGTTCCACCTTGACGGCCGTCGGCACCATCGACTTTTCGTTCTGGAGGCCGTCGCGCGGGCCGACCTCCACCATGCGGACGAATTTCGGCAACTGCATCGTCAGGCCTCCGCGATGTCGAGAACCAGAAGGTCGACGCCTTCCGACACCTGATCGCCCGCCGCGAAATTCACGGCACTGACGGTGCCGGCCGCCGGCGCCTTGATGGTGTGCTCCATCTTCATGGCCTCCAGCAGCATCAGCGGCGCGCCGGCCTCGACGCTCTGGCCGGCTTCGACCAGCACGCGGACCACGGTGCCCGGCATCGGCGCGGTCAGACGGCCGGAGCCGCCCTCCTGCTCCGCCGCGCGGGCGCTGGGGTCGTCCAGCGTCAGGCGGGACACCGCGCCGTCGATCAGCACGGTGATGTCCAGCCCCTGCTGCACCACGGTGGCGCGGGTGCGCATGCCGTCCAGCGTGGCGGTCAGCAGGCCGTCGGCGAGGCCGACGCCGGTGACGGGGATTGCCTTGCCGCCATCCACCGCGACCTCATAGCCATCGGAACGGAAATGCAGCGTCACCTCGCGCGCCGTGTCGCCGTCCATCAGGCGCAGGTCGTAATGGTTCTCCTCGTTCAGCCGCCAGCCGTTGGCGAGCAGCCAGGGCGAGTGGCGATCCGACCGGGCACGCAGCGCGGCCTGGGCCTCTTCCCGCCGGCGCAGCAGCACCGACAGCGCCGCAGCCGCCAGCGCCTTGTCGGCCACCGGGGCCGGCGGCGGCAGCAGGTCGGCGCGGTGGCGCTCGATGAAGCCGGTGTCGATCTCCACCGCCTTGAAGGCGGGATGGCCGGCAATGGCGCCGAGGAAGGCGACGTTGGTGGTGACGCCGACGACCTCGTATTCGGACAGCGCCACCCGCAGGCGGCGCAGCGCGCTGTCGCGGTCCTCGTCCCAGACGATCAGCTTGGCGATCATCGGGTCGTAATACATCGTCACCGAATCGCCCTCGCGGACACCGGTGTCGACGCGGACATGATCGTTCTCGGCCGGCGGGCGCAGACGGACCAGCTTGCCGATGGCCGGCAGGAAGTCGCGCTGCGGGTCTTCCGCATAGAGCCGCGCCTCGAAGGCATGGCCCCGGCGGGTCAGCTGCTCCTGGCGCAGCGGCAATTCCGCCCCGGCGGCGACGCGCAACTGCCACTCGACCAGATCGAGCCCGGTGATCTTCTCCGTCACCGGATGCTCCACCTGCAGGCGGGTGTTCATCTCGATGAAGTAGAAGCCGCCATCCTCATAGAGGAACTCGACGGTGCCGGCGCCGACATAGTTCACCGCCTTGGCGGCGGCCACCGCCGCCTCGCCCATGCGGCGGCGGAGGTCGTCGGGCAGGTCGGGGGCCGGCGCCTCCTCGATCACCTTCTGGTGGCGGCGCTGGACCGAGCAGTCGCGCTCGAACAGATAGACGCCGTTGCCGTGGGTGTCGCAGAAGACCTGGATTTCGACATGGCGCGGCCGGCCGAGATACTTCTCCAGCAGCAGGCTGTCGTCGCCGAACGCCGCCTTGGCCTCGCGCTGGGCGCCGGCCACGGCATCGGCCAGCTCATTGGCGGCGCGCACCACGCGCATGCCCTTGCCGCCGCCGCCGGCCGACGCCTTGACCAGCACCGGATAGCCGATGCGCTCGGCCTCCGCCGACAGGGTGGCGAAATCCTGGTCGGTGCCGTGATAGCCCGGCACCAGCGGCACGTCGGCATTCGCCATCAGCCGCTTGGATTCCGCCTTGGAGCCCATCACGCGGATCGCCTCGATCGGCGGGCCGATGAAGACGACACCGGCCTCCGCGCAAGCCGCCGCGAAACCGGCATTCTCCGACAGGAAGCCATAGCCGGGATGGATGGCCTCAGCCCCCGTGCGCTTCGCCACGTCGAGGATGACGTCGCCGCGCAGATAGCTTTCGCCGACCGGGGCCGGGCCGATGCAGACGGCCTCGTCGGCCATCTGGACATGCATCGCCTTGGCGTCGGCCTCCGAATGGACGGCGACGGTCTTGATGCCCAGGCGGCGGGCGGTGCGGATGACCCGGCAGGCGATTTCGCCGCGGTTGGCGATCAGGATCTTGTCGAACATGTGGATCAGCTCCGCCAGGACGGGGTGCGTTTGTCGAGGAAGGCGCCGACGCCCTCCTTGCCTTCGGCGCTGGCGCGCTGGCGGGCGATGCGCTCCGCCGTGTCGCGCACCACGTCGTCGGTCAGCGGCCGGCGTGCGACGGCGCGGATCAGCTCCTTGGCAGCGGTGACCGCCGTCGGGGCGCTGTCCATCAGGTTCTTCACCGTCTTCGCCACCGTCTCTTCCAGCCCGTCGGTATTGGTCAACTCGTGCAGCAGGCCGATGCGGTGGGCCTCCGCCGCGCTGAAGCGCTCGCCGGTCAGGAAGTAGCGGCGGCAGGCGCGCTCACCGATGACGGCGATGACATAGGGGCTGATGGCGGCGGGGATGATGCCCAGCCGCACCTCCGACAGCGCGAAGGTCGCGGTCTCGACACCGATGGCAATGTCGCAGGCCGAAACCAGCCCGACGCCGCCGCCGAAGGCCGGCCCCTGCACCACGGCGACCGTGGGCTTCGGGCATTCGTCCAACGTGCGCAGCATGGTGGCGAGCCCCATGGCGTCGGCCAGATTCTCCGCATGGGAGTAACCGGCCATCTTCTTCATCCAGGACAAATCCGCCCCGGCCGAGAAGCTCTTGCCCACCCCGCGCAGCAGGACGACGCGCACCGCCGGATCCTCGCCCACCTTTCGGAAGGCCGTCGTCAGGTCGGCGATGACCTGCTCGTTGAAGGCGTTGTGCACGTCGCCGCGGTTCATGGTGACGGTGGCGACGCCGGTGTCGGCGATGTCAATGAGGATGTCGCTCATGGCTCTCTCCTCACATCCGGAAGACGCCGAAGGGCGTCTTCGGCACCGGGGCGTTCAGCGAGGCCGACAGGCCGAGGCCCAGCACCATGCGGGTGTCGGCCGGGTCGATGATGCCGTCGTCCCACAGCCGGGCGCTGGCGTAATAGGCATGGCTCTCGCGCTCGAACTGGGCGCGGATCGGCGCCTTCAGCGCCTCCTCGTCCTCGGCCGACCACGGCTTGCCCTGGGCTTCCATCGCGTCGCGCTTGACCTGGGCCAGCACGCCGGCCGCCTGCTCGCCGCCCATGACCGAGATGCGGGCGTTCGGCCACATCCACATGAAGCGCGGGCTGTAGGCGCGGCCGCACATGCCGTAATTGCCGGCGCCATAGCTGCCGCCGATGATGACGGTGAATTTCGGCACCTTGGCGCAGGCGACCGCGGTGACCAGCTTGGCGCCGTCCTTGGCGATGCCGCCGGCCTCGTACTTGCGGCCCACCATGAAGCCGGTGATGTTCTGCAGGAACACCAGCGGAATGCGGCGCTGGCAGCACAGCTCGACGAAATGGGCGCCCTTCAGCGCGGACTCGCTGAACAGGATGCCGTTGTTGGCGATGATGCCGACGGGATAGCCGAAGATGTGGGCAAAGCCGGTGACCAGCGTCGTGCCGTAGAGCGGCTTGAACTCGTCGAAGCGCGAGCCGTCGACCACCCGCGCGATCACCTCGCGCACGTCGAAGGGCTTGCGGGCGTCGCTGGGGATGACGCCGTAGAGTTCCCGCGGGTCGAAGGCAGGTTCCTCCGGCTCGCGCAGATCCAGGTCGATGTGCTTGGCGCGGTTCAGGTTCGACACCACGCGACGCGCCATCGCCAGGGCATGGGCGTCGTTCATCGCGTAATGGTCGGTGACGCCGGAGGTACGGGAATGGACGTCGGCACCGCCCAGATCCTCGGCCGACACCACCTCGCCGGTCGCGGCCTTCACCAGCGGCGGGCCGCCCAGGAAGATGGTGCCCTGGTTGCGGACGATGATCGCCTCGTCCGACATCGCCGGGACATAGGCGCCGCCGGCGGTGCAGCTTCCCATCACCACGGCGATCTGCGGGATGCCCTCGGCCGACATGTTAGCCTGGTTGTAGAAGATGCGGCCGAAATGGTCGCGGTCGGGGAAGACCTCGTCCTGGTTCGGCAGGTTGGCGCCGCCCGAATCCACCAGATAGATGCAGGGCAGATTGTTCTGCTGGGCGATCTCCTGCGCGCGCAGGTGCTTCTTGACCGTCAGCGGGTAGTAAGTACCGCCCTTCACCGTCGCGTCGTTGGCGACGATCATGCACTCCTGCCCGGCGACGCTGCCGATGCCGGCGATGATGCCGGCCGACGGAATGTCGTCGGCATAGACGCCGTCGGCGGCCAGCTGCGACAGCTCCAGAAACGGCGAGCCGACGTCGAGCAGCTGGCGGATGCGCTCGCGCGGCAGCAGCTTGCCGCGGGCGAGGTGTTTTTCGCGGGCCTTTGCGCCGCCGCCCTGCTGGATGGCGGCGACCTTCCGGCGCAGATCGTCGACCAGCGCCTGCATGGCGTCGGTGTTGGCCTGGAACTCGGCGGAGCGCGCGTTCAGGGCGCTCTTCAGGACGGTCATGCCGTCTTCCTCCCGGTTTGGCGGTCTTGATTGCGGACTGTGTTACTGAACAAGCGCGCGGCTGATGACGAGCCGCTGGATGTCGCTGGTGCCCTCGTAGATTTGGCAGACCCGGACGTCGCGATAGATGCGCTCCACCGGGAAATCATTCAGGTAGCCATAGCCGCCATGGATCTGGATGGCGTCGGAACACACCTTCTCCGCGATTTCCGAGGCGAACAGCTTGGCCATCGCCGCCTCCTTCATGCAGGGCACCCCGGCGTCGCGCAAGCTGGCCGCATGCAGCACCATCTGGCGTGCCGCCTCCACCCGGGTCGCCATGTCGGCGAGACGGAAGGCGATGGCCTGGTGCTGGATGATCGGCACGCCCATGCTCTGGCGTTCCTGGGCGTAGCGGATGGCGTGGTCGAGCGCCGCGCGCGCCATGCCGACCGACTGCGAGGCGATGCCGATGCGCCCGCCTTCCAAATTCGCCAGCGCCACCTTGTAGCCGGCGCCTTCGGCCCCGAGCATCAGGTCGGCGGGAACCCGGCACTCCTCGAAGACGATCTGGCAGGTGTCGGAGCAGTGCTGGCCCAGCTTCTCCTCCGTCCGCGCCACCTGATAGCCCGGCGTGTCGGTCGGGACGATGAAGGCGCTGAGGCCCTTCTTGCCCGCCGCCGGATCGGTTACCGCGAAGACGATGGCGACATCGGCCTGCGAGCCCGAGGTGATGAACTGCTTGGTGCCGTTCAGCACCCAATGATCACCGTCGCGCCGGGCGCGGGTCTTGATCGCCGAGGCGTCGGATCCGGCCTGCGGTTCGGTCAGGCAGAAGGCGCCCAGCATCTCGCCGCGCGCCATCGGCTTGAGGAAGCGGTCCTTCTGGGCGTCGCTGCCGAACTTCAGGATCGGCATGCAGCCGACCGAGTTGTGCACGCTCATGATGGTGGAGACCGCTCCGTCACCGGCGGCGATCTCCTCGATGGCGAGCGCGTAGGCGACATGGTCGGTGGCAGCACCGCCATACTCCTCCGGCACCAGCATGCCCATCAGGCCGAGTTCGCCCATCTCGGCCAGTTCGGCCTTGGGGAAAGCGCCGCTGCGGTCACGCTCGGCGGCGGTCGGCACGAGCCGGTCCTGCGCGAAGGCGCGGGCCATGTCGCGGACCATGGTCTGTTCTTCGGTCAGGTGCATCGGGCGTTTCCTCGGGCGATGGTTTTTGTTGGTGGCGCTAGACCCCCACCCTAACCCTCCCCCGCTGGGCGGGGGAGGGGACCAGTGCTTGGGCGGGAGAGTAGCGGCAGTCCCTCCCCCGCCCAGCGGGGGAGGTTAGGTGGGGGTCTAACGCCCCCCTTACACCCGCTCCACCGCGATCGCCGTCGCCTCACCGCCACCAATGCAAAGCGACGCCACACCGCGCTTCAGGTCATACTTCTCCAGCGCCGCCAGCAGCGTCACCAGGATCCGCGCGCCCGACGCGCCGATCGGATGCCCGAGCGCGCAGGCGCCGCCATGGACGTTCACCTTGTCGTGCGGCAGGTCGAGATCGCGCATCGCCGCCATGGTCACCACGGCGAACGCCTCGTTGATCTCGAACAGGTCGACGTCGCGGGCCGACCAGCCCACCTTCTCGAACAGCTTCTGCATCGCGCCGACCGGAGCCGTCGTGAACATCGCCGGCTGCTGGGCGTGGTTGGAGTGGCCCTTGATCTCGGCGATCACGCGCAGGCCGCGCTTGTCCGCCTCGCTGCGGGTGGTGACGATCAGCGCCGCGCCGCCGTCCGAAATCGACGAGGCATTCGCCGCCGTCACCGTGCCGTCCTTGGCGAAGGCCGGCTTCAGGGTCGGGATCTTCTTCGGATCGCCCTTGCCCGGCTGCTCGTCGGTGTCGACCAGCGTGTCGCCCTTGCGGCCCTTGACCAGGACCGGCGCGATCTCCGCCTTGAAGGAGCCGTCCTCCACCGCCTTGCGGGCGCGGTTCAGGCTTTCGATGGCGTAGTTGTCCTGCGCCTCGCGGGTGAAGTTGTAGCTGCTGGCGCATTCCTCGGCGAAGGTGCCCATCAGGCGGCCCTTCTCGTAGGCGTCCTCCAGACCGTCGAAGAACATGTGGTCCAGCACCTTGCCGTGACCCATGCGGTAGCCGGCGCGGGCGCGGTCCAGCAGGTAGGGGGCGTTCGACATGCTCTCCATGCCGCCGGCCACCACCACCTTGGCCGAACCGGCCTTGATGACGTCATGGGCGAACATCACCGCCCGCATGCCCGAGCCGCAGACCTTGGAGATGGTGGTGCAGCCCACCCCCTTCGGCAGCCCGGCGCCCAGCGCCGCCTGGCGCGCCGGCGCCTGGCCCAGACCGGCCGACAGCACGTTGCCCATGAACACCTCGTCCACCGCGTCTCCGGCCAAGCCGGCGCGTTCCAGCGCCGCCTGGATGGCAGTGGCGCCCAGCTGCGGGCCGGTCAGGCCCATGAGGTCGCCCTGGAAGCCGCCCATCGGCGTGCGGACGGCGGCGGCGATGACGATGCTGTCGGTCATAGTGGTCTGTCCCTTTCCCTCGATGCCTTGTTGCCGAACCGCTTTACGCGGTCTCTTTGAACAGTTCGCGCCCGATCAGCATGCGGCGGATCTCGCTGGTGCCGGCGCCGATCTCATAGAGCTTGGCGTCACGCAGCAGGCGGCCGGTCGGGTACTCATTGATGTAGCCGTTGCCCCCCAGCGTTTGAATGGCCTCCAGCGCCATCCAGGTCGCCTTTTCGGCGGAGAACAGGATGGCGGCGGCGGCGTCCTTGCGGGTGGTCTCGCCGCGGTCGCAGGCCTTGCAGACGGCGTACACATAGGCCTTGGCGGCGTTCATGATCGTGTACATGTCGGCGATCTTGCCCTGCATCAGCTGGAACTCGCCGATCGACTGGCCGAACTGCTTGCGGTCGTGGACATAGGGAATCACCACGTCCATGCAGGCCTGCATGATGCCGAGCGGGCCGCCGGACAGCACCGCGCGCTCGTAATCCAGCCCCGACATCAGCACGTTCACGCCGCGGCCGACGCCGCCCAGGATGTTCTCCTCCGGCACCTCGCAATCCTCGAACACCAGCTCGCCGGTGTTGGAGCCGCGCATGCCCAGCTTGTCCAGCTTCTGCGCCACCGAAAAGCCCTTGAAGCCCTTCTCCACCAGGAAGGCGGTGATGCCGCGCGGGCCGGCGTTGATGTCGGTCTTGGCGTAGATCACCAGCGTGTCGGCGTCGGGGCCGTTGGTGATCCACATCTTGGTGCCGTTCAGGACGTAGCGGTCGCCCTTCTTCTCGGCCCGCAGCTTCATCGACACCACGTCGGACCCGGCGTTCGGCTCCGACATCGCCAGCGCGCCGATATGCTCGCCGGAAATCAGCTTGGGCAGATAGCGGCGCTTCTGCTCCTCGTTGCCGTTCTTGCGGATCTGGTTGACGCAGAGGTTCGAATGGGCGCCGTAGCTGAGGCCGACGGAGGCCGAGGCGCGCGACACCTCCTCCATCGCCACGACATGCTCCAGATAGCCCATGCCGGCGCCGCCATACTCCTCCTCGACCGTCACGCCGAGGATGCCGAGGTCGCCCATCTTGCGCCACAGCTCGTTCGGGAACTCGTTGCTGTGGTCGATCTCGGCGGCGCGGGGGGCGATCTCGTTGGCGGCGAAGCTCCGCACCGAATCGCGCAGCATGTCGGCCGACTCGCCGAGGTCGAAATTCAGGCTGGGGTACTGGTTGGACAGCATGGACGTATCGCTCCCCTGGGAAATCATCCGTTCTTTGACCATACGTTACCGTATGGCAAGGCCGGTGGCAAGGGGGTAGCTGAGACGGCCGAAAACCTATTGAGCTTCAAGAGATTGGCCCCACCGCGCCTCCGCCGGAGATTTCCGCATCGTGGAAAGAGCCGGGGGTACGCCGATTTTCCCCAATCTTTTCAAGGCTGCCATGCATGTTGAATACTGTATTCCAGAACGGAGAAGGCCGTTATAAGAGAAGCCAAGGCGTTATGTCCGGCCAGTGATAACGATTTGGGGGACCAACCAATGATTCGCGTGCCTCGCCCGAACATGGACGGCTTCACCATGGCGCTGGTGGCGACCGTCGGTCTGGCGACCGTGCTGCCGGTGCATGGGCAACTCGCCCAGGGCGTGCACTGGCTGGCGGAGGCGGCGATCGCGCTGCTGTTCTTCTTGCACGGCGCCCGCCTGCCGCGGGAAGAGGTGGTGGCGGGCATGGCGCATTGGCGCCTGCATCTGCTGATCTTCAGCCTGACCTTCGTCGCCTTCCCGCTGATCGGCTGGGCGGTGGTGGAAACGCTGCCGCACAGCCTGTTGCCGCCGGCCCTGGCGATCGGGGTGCAGTTCCTTTGCCTGCTGCCCTCCACCGTCCAGTCCTCCATCGCCTTCACCTCGATGGCGCGTGGCAATGTGGCGGCGGCGGTGTGCAGTTCCACCCTGTCCAACATCTCCGGCATCCTGATGACGCCGCTGCTGGTGGCGCTGTTCCTGAAGGTGCAGGGCACGGCGTTGTCGCTCGACACGCTGCAGACCATCGCGGCGCAGCTTCTGCTGCCCTTCGTCGCCGGCCAGCTTCTGCGGCGCTGGGTCGGCGCCTGGGCGGCGCGGCACAAGACGATGCTGCGCTTCACCGACCGCGGCTCGATCCTGCTGGTCGTCTATCTCGCTTTCAGCGAGGCGGTGGTGAACGGCCTGTGGCATCAGGTGCCGCCGGCCGCGCTGGGCGTGGTGGTGCTGATCGACGGTGCCATCCTGGCGGTGTTCCTGATCGGCACGACGCTGCTCAGCCGCCGCCTGGGCTTCTCCCGCGCCGACGAGGCGGTGATCGTCTTCTGCGGCTCGAAGAAGTCGCTGGTCAGCGGCGTGCCGATGGCCGGCGTCCTGTTCGCCCCGGCCACCGCCGGTCTGGTGCTGCTGCCGGTGATGGTGTTCCACCAGATCCAGCTGATGGTCGGCGCCATCCTGGCCCGCCGCTACGCCGATGAGAGCGCGGCCAAGGACGCAGCGAGAGACGCCCTTCCGGCGGCGTCGTGAGTATAAGCCCTCTCCCGCCCCGGGAGAGGGAGGGGACCCGCCGAAGGCGGGGAGGGTGAGGGGGAAAGCAAGAATCCCTAACCGCATGGTTCCTTGGAACACCCCTCACCCTTCCCAAGCTCCGCTTGGGCCCCTTCCCTCTCCCGGGGCGGGAGAGGGAGCTTCACCCCCTACTCCTCCGCGAACTCTCCCGTCGCGGCCATGATGGCGGTGCGGAGCTGGTCGGCCTTGGCGGGGCCGGCGACCAGCTCCAGCAGGCGCAGGGCGTAGAACAGGCTGATCTCCGCCGTTTCCGCATCGTCCGGGTTGCCGGCCGCCTTGGGATACTGCGCCAGCAGGGCATGCGCCTTCGCCATCAGCCCCTTTTCCATCGACGCCATCGCCGTCTTCAGCGGCTCGTGCAGGCCGAGCGCATCGGCCAGCCCCTCGCAGCGGCGCAGCGCGCGGGCATGGTCCTCGGCCGCCGCCTGGGCGTCCTCGTCCACCGCGGCGGGGCGGCCGTTCTCCGCCGGGGCCGCGACGGCGGTCAGGATACCGCCGGACGCGGTGTCGAGCACGGTTCCGGCCACCATCGTCCGCACCGCCGTCTTCACCGCCTCCAGCCGCTCGCGATAGACCGGCTCGGCCAGGAAATCCATGACGGCGGAGGTGGTGTTGACGCTGGCGACCAGCCGCTCGGCGATGGCGATGGCCTCCTCCGGCGCGATGGCCGCGGCGGCCCCGCCCGGTCCGGCGCTGTAGCCGTTGCCGTCGAGCCGGGCCGACCGTTCCTCCAGATTGGTGACCACCAGCCCGCTCAGCTGGGCGAAGATCACCGGCTGCTCGCGCCGCGCCTTGCCGAAATCCAGATCGTTCAGCACCGTCAACAGGTCGGCCGGGTTGGCCATGCGCGAGGCGGCGACCAGCAGCAGGTAATAGACCAGCCCGGTCGATTGCCGCGCCACCGCCTGGACCGCCTGCTCGATGGCGCCGGCATGCTCGTCCCCCAGCGCCGGCAGCGGCTTCGGCGCCAGCGCGTCCTTCAGCGATTCCACCGTCAGCCCGATCTCCAGGAAGGCGGCGACGTCAAGCACCTGCCGCTGCAATTCCTCGTCGCCATGCAGCACGCGCCACAGCGCATGCCGGGCGCCGTCCTGCTCCACCGCCCCCCGAATGGCCTGGGCGGCCATCGGCCACAGCCGGCGTCCGATGTTGCGCAACGCGTTGAGATTGCCGGGCGCCGTCTCCTGCACCTGGCGGTCGAGCTGGTCGATCAGTGCGGCGTCGCCGCACTCCGTCACCAGCGTCCACACCGGGTCGATCACCCGCCGCTCGATGCGGCCCAGCGGCACGTCGACGCCGCTGAAGCTTTCCAGCACATCCTCGAACGGCATGCACAGCACGCGCTTCAGCGTCGGGCGGCGCTCGGGGCGGACCTGGACCAGCCGCGGGCGGATGGCGGCGAAGGTCTGGCGCACGTCGGGATGGTCACGCACCCGCTCCAGCAGGCGGACGACCTCGATGAACTTGTCCTCGGGGATGTCGAACAGCTTGGTCTCCAGCCCCGGCAGGCGGTCCACCCGCCCCTTTTTCTCCGCCCCTCCCGTCATGGCACGCGCGCCTTCACCGCCTCGATCCGGCGGATGGCGTCGATGTCCATCTGGCCGGTGCGCCAGTCCTCCAGCATGCGGACGGAGCGGCGATGGGCCAGCTTGACCTGCTTGGCATCCTCGACGAAGTCGCGGCTCGTCTCCTTGCGCGGCAGCAGCGGCAGGATGCGGAACAGGTCGTTGACGGTCGCCGCCTGCTGGTGGTGGTCCTCGGCCTGCGCCACCTCCCATGCCCCGGTGATGTGGCTCCAGCCGTCGAGCAGCCACGCCATGCGGCCGGCCTGGGCGCGCACGCGCAGGATCTCGATGTCCCAGTCACGCATCAGCGGCCCGATGGCCTCCACCCGCCGGTGGAAGTCGCCCAGAACCTTGTCGCCGATGGCGATGGTGTGCTGCGCCACCTCGGCGCAGAACTCCGCCACCGGGGCGGCGTCGCTCGGCACGTCGCGCGCCCATTCGGTCATGCTGTCGCGGAAGCTCTTCAGGTCGTTCAGCCCGCGCGTCAGCCGGCCGGGCCTGGGCGAGTGCGCAAGCCCCACCGGGGCGGCGACCGCCGCGATGTCGGCCAGCCGGGCATAGAGCAGCGTGGCGTCCATGCGCAGGCTTTCCGCCGCGCGGGTCATCAGCTGCCGGGTCAGCCGCTGCCCCTCGTCGGTGTCGATGCCGGCCTTCAGCATCTCCGGCGATTCCAGACCCACCGCCTTCAGGATCGCCAGGATCAGCAGGTAGTGGGTCAGCGTGCTCTGCTCCTCGTCCTCCTCCAGGGCGCGGCGGGCGGCCTGCGCCGCCTGCGGCCCGGCAAGCCCGCGCCGCGCCGCCTTCAGCGTCGCCCGGCGGATCTCGTGCGGGGAGCAGGCGTCCTCCTTCACGATCAGGTCGTGCAGATAGCGGTCGTGCATGGTCATCGACACCATGTCCGGCACCGCCTTCCAGGCGACGACATAGATGCCCATACCCTGCGACAGGCTGGGGATCAGCACCTCAAGCTTCGACCGCTCGCCACGGCGCACACGGGTCTGGGACAGCAGCGGCGTGGTGAAGGCCACCGCGGCCCCCCGCTCCTCGAAGGTCGACGGCGCGTATTCGATCGCACCTTTCAACATGATTGCCGTTCCGGATTCGCCTGGTCGTTCTCTTGGGCTGACGACGCCCCTGCCGGCTCCCCCGCCTCCAGGTCCGTCGCAACCGCAACGCCCTCATCATTACATGGTCGTAAGAAAAGCGGCGGCGACCAATTTGTGCTGAATTGTAGCGCAGTGCGACGGCCTGTCGCACTCGGCAACAGTTCGCACAAGGAGACCGACCCTGTCCATCAGGGTTTTTCCTTGGATCCGCCTCTGCGACAGTTTGAACCTCGCCGCAATGCGGCGGGAATTACCCGCGCAACTTTATGAAGCCGGCGGGAAATCTCCGTACCGATCAGGCCTCCATCGGCACCGTGCGACTGCTCCGGCGCTTTGCGCGGACGGCCCTTGCGCTTTGCGCGACGACGCGACAGTTTGGGCGAAGGTTACACCGCGAATATGGGAGAAGCAGAGGGTGAGCAACATCGGCATCGTGCTCGGACGGTTCCACCGCAAAGAGGTGGAAGAGATGCTGGACGAGGCGCGCACCGTCGCCGCCCGCCGCGGCCTCGGCATCGTCGCGGAGGTCTGGGTTCCCGGCTCGATGGAAAAGCCGCTGGCGATCAAGCGCCTGCTGATGCGCGACGACGTCGCCGGCGCCGTGGCGCTGGGCATCATCGAGCGGGGCGAGACCGAGCACGGCAACGTGATGGGCCATGCCGTCATCTCCAGCCTGATCGACCTGCAGCTCCAGTTCATGAAGCCGGTCGGCGTTGGCATCCTCGGGC
>PJUA01000274.1_pt1 | contig 37291 bp, 29 predicted proteins | sample 1512151 | NCBI WGS metagenome assembly PJUA01 (sample SAMN08177678, study PRJNA422409) | Soil metagenome, whole genome shotgun sequencing project. | isolation source: Soil enriched on filter paper: beechwood xylan treatment | place: USA: Madison | collected 2015-01-15
CGCATCAAGCACAGCTATCCGCACAGCTGGCGGTCCAAGGCGCCGCTGATCTTCCGCACCACGCCGCAGTGGTTCATCTCGATGGAGACGAACGACCTGCGCAAGGTGGCGCTGCAGGCGATCTCCGACACCCGCTGGGTTCCGACCCAGGGCGAGAACCGCATCCGCTCGATGATCGAGAGCCGTCCGGACTGGTGCATCAGCCGCCAGCGCGCCTGGGGCGTGCCGATCGCGCTGTTCGTCCGCAAGGTGACCGGCGAGATCCTGCGCGACGAGGCGGTGTTCGCCCGCATCGCCGACATCTTCCAGCAGGAGGGTGCCGACGCCTGGTTCGCCCGCGATCCGCAGGACTTCCTCGGCAACGCCTATTCCGCCGAGGAGTTCGAGCAGGTCCGGGACATCGTCGATGTCTGGTTCGAGTCGGGCTCCTCGCACGCCTTCGTGCTGGAGCAGCGGCTGGAGGAACTGGCCTGGCCGGCCGACCTCTATCTGGAAGGCTCCGACCAGCATCGCGGCTGGTTCCATTCCTCGCTGCTGGAAAGCTGCGGCACGCGCGGCCGGGCGCCCTACAACGCCGTGCTGACCCACGGCTTCGTCCTGGACGAGCAGGGCCGCAAGATGTCCAAGTCGCTGGGCAACGTGGTGGCCCCGCAGGAGGTCTGCGACCAGTACGGCGCCGACATCCTGCGGCTGTGGATCATCAACTCCGACTATTCGGAAGACCTCCGCATCGGCAAGGAGATCATCAAGACCCAGGCCGACCTGTACCGCCGCCTGCGCAACACGCTGCGTTACCTGCTGGGCGCGCTCGCCGACTACACCCCGGCCGAGCGGATCGACGCCTCCCAGATGCCGGAGCTGGAGCGCTGGGTCCTGCACCGCCTGTCGGAGCTGGATGCGCTGGTCCGCGAGAAGGTCGAGGCCTACGACTTCCACGCCCTGTTCGTGGCCCTGCACAACTTCTGTGCGGTGGAGCTGTCGGCCTTCTATTTCGACGTCCGCAAGGACAGCCTCTATTGCGACCCGGTCGATTCGGTGCGCCGCCGGTCGGTGCGGGCGGTGATGGAGCATCTGTTCTCCACCCTGACCGCGTGGCTGGCCCCGATCCTCTGCTTCACCGCCGAGGAGGCTTGGCTGGCGCGTCCGGAAGGCCTCAAGGAGGGGGATGGCTGGACCGACGAAAGCGTGCATCTGCGCGGTTTCCCGGAGGTCCCGGCGGACTGGCGCAACGACGCTCTCGCCGCCAAGTGGGAGTCGGTGCGCAACGTCCGCCGCGTCGTCACCGGCGCGCTGGAGCTGGAACGCGCCAACAAGACCATCGGCTCGTCGCTGCAGGCCGACCCGACCGTCTATGTCGACTCGGCGACCAAGGCCCTGCTGGCCGACGTGGATTTCCAGGACGTCTGCATCACCTCCGCCATCGAGGTGACGGATGCCGCGGCGCCGGAGGGGGCCTTCACCCTGCCCGACGTCCCCGGCATCGCCGTCGCCCCGGCCCTGGCCGAAGGCGAGAAGTGCGAGCGCTGCTGGAAGGTCCTGGAGGAGGTCGGCACGGTCGCCGACCACCCGACGCTGTGCGTCCGCTGCTCCGACGCGGTGGCATGAGGCCAGTTACCACATCCGCGGCTCTATTCCCTCTCCCCCCCGCTTTCGCGCAAACTTCGTTTGCGCTGACGCGACAGGCGGACCTCCGGTCCGCCGAAAGCGGGGAGAGGGTTAGGGTGAGGGGGATCCGCCTGCCGGACGCTCCTCGCCGCGAATCCCCCTCACCCCGGCTCTCTCCCCAGAGGGGAGAGGAAGGATATGTGGCCCCATGAACGCCTTCGTCGCCAACCAATCCCGCTCCTATTGGCTGTTCGGGCTGATCGTCGCCGTGGTGGTGGTCGTGCTCGACCAGGGCAGCAAATGGTGGATCCTCGAACAGGTCATGCAGCCGGTGCCGCATGTCATCGAGGTGACGTCCTTCTTCAACCTCGTGCTGGTTTGGAACTACGGCGTCAGCTTCGGCACCTTCGCCGGCGGCGGGGCGCTGATGCCCTATATCCTCAGCGCCATTGCCGCGGTGATCGCCGTCTGCCTGATCTTCTGGCTGCGGCAGGCCGAACGGCGGCTGATCGCGCTGGCGCTGGGCTTCATCATCGGCGGGGCGGTGGGCAATGTCGTCGACCGGCTGCTGCACGGCGCGGTGGTCGACTTCCTCGATTTCCATCTCGCCGGCTGGCATTTCTGGGCCTTCAACGTGGCCGACAGCGGAATCAGCGTCGGCGTGGTGCTGCTGTTGATCGACGGACTGTTCGCGGGCCGCGAAAAGTCGTAAGAGTTCCGTCGCCGGTGGCGTTATAACCGCCGGCGAGCGCTGACCATGCGGTCCCGACCTTCGGGCCGGGTCGCTACGACGTGACAGACGACGGGATCTTCCGAACGTGACCAGCATCTCCTCCGCCCTCTCCTTCCCCCGGAATCGGCTTCCGCTCATCGGGCTGGCGCTTGCGGCGTTGGCGCTCGCCGGCTGCTCGGATGTGCGCCGGTCCATCGGTCTCGACCGCCAGAGCCCCGACGAATTCGCCGTCGTTTCCCGCGCTCCGCTGACCTTGCCGCCCAGCATGCAGGACCTGCCGAAGCCGCGCCCCGGCGCTGCCCGCCCGCAGGACAGCACGCCGACCCAGACGGCGGCCGGCGCCGTGTTCGGCGGCGGCGCGCGCCGCACCGGCAAGGCGGCCGGCGAATCGACTGGCGAACGCTCGCTGGTCGCCCAGGCCTCGGCCCGCGACGGCATCGACCCGAACATCCGTGCCAAGGTCGATCAGGAAACCACCCAGCTGATCATCGCCGACAAGAGCTGGATCGATTCGCTGCTGTTCTGGCAGAAGCAGGAACAGCCCTACTCGCTGGTCGACCCGGCCAAGGAGCAGCAGCGCCTGCGCGAGGCCCAGGCCCAGGGCAAGTCGCTGGACGGTGCCGCCACCCCGACGATCGAGCGCAAGCGCAAGGCGCCGCTGGAAGGCCTGTTCTAAGCGACGGCCCTTCGAACGGCCGTTTCAGCCTTGTCCAAGGCACGACATCACACCAGTTTCCGGGGGCGCCCTTCCCAATGAAGGGCGCCCTTTCGATTCGGACCTCCTGATCCGGGAGCCCTCATGCCTGCCGTCCTATCCGCCCGCCGCTTCGCCGTGGCCGGTCTCCTGGCCCTGACGATGACCGTCGCGGCCCCCCTGGCCCCAATGCCGCTTGGCCCCGCGCCTGCCCATGCGGCAGAAAAGGGGGTGTTCTTCCCCGAAAGCTTCACCTTGTCCAACGGCATGCAGGTGGTGGTGATCCCCAACCACCGCGTGCCGGTCGTGACCCACATGGTCTGGTACAAGATGGGCGCCGCCGACGAGGAGCGCGGCCAATCCGGCGTCGCGCATTTCCTGGAACATCTGATGTTCAAGGGAACGGACGTCATCCCGCCCGGCGAGTTCAGCCGCATCATCGCCAAGAACGGCGGGCGCGACAACGCCTTCACCAGCTACGACTACACCGCCTATTACCAGAACGTCGCCCGCGACCGGCTGGAGATGGTGATGCGGATGGAGGCCGACCGCATGGCCAACCTGAAGCTGACCGACGCGGTGGTCTATCCCGAACGCGACGTCATCATCGAAGAGCGGCGCCAGCGCATCGAGAACGAACCGGCCGACCGGATCGGCGAGCAGATCAACGCCACCATGTTCGTCCATCACCCCTACGGCACCCCGGTGATCGGTTGGCCGCAGGAGATGTCGACCCTGACGCGGGAAATGGCGGAGCATTTCTACAAGACGTGGTATGCGCCCAACAACGCCATCCTGGTGGTGTCCGGCGACGTCACGGCGGCGGAGTTGAAGCCGCTGGCGGAGCGCTATTACGGCGCCATCCCCGCCCGCCCGGTGCCGGAGCGCAAGCGCGTGTCCGAGCCGCCGCTCAACTCCTCCCGCCAAGTGGTGCTGCGTGACGAGGAGGTGCGGCAGCCGTCGGTCCGCCGCATCTGGACCGCGCCGTCCTATCGCCTCGACCCGGAGCATCAGGCCTATGCGCTGCAGGTGCTGGCCGAGATCATGAGCGGCGGCACCACCTCCCGCCTCTACCGCAGCCTTGTGGTCGATCAGAAGCTCGCCACCTCGGCCTGGCTCGGCTACGGCCCGACCGCCTGGGACATGGCGACGCTCAGCGTCGGCGCCAGTCCGGCCGCCGGGGTGCCGATGGATAAGCTCGAATCGGCGCTGTGGGCCGAAATCGACAAGCTGCTGAAGTCCGGCGTGACGGAGGAGGAAGTCGCCACCGCCCGCAAGCGCATGCTGGCCGCAGCGGCCTATGCCCGCGACAGCCTGACCGGGCCGGCCCAGACGCTGGGCGCGGCGCTCGCCACCGGCCAGAGCATCGACGATGTGGAAAGCTGGCCGGTGCGCATCGACGCCGTCACCGCCGATCAGGTCAACGCCGCCGCCCGCGCCGTGCTGAGCCAGACCAACCACGTCACCGGCCTGCTGCTGCCCCCGACCGGAAAGGACAGTTGAGGATGAGCGTGCGTCACATTTCCATGCGGTCGGGCATCGCCGCGTTCTTCCTCGCCGTTGTTGCCGTCACCCTTCCCGCCCACGCCATGGACATCAAGCGCGTGGTCAGCCCCGGCGGGATCGAGGCGTGGCTGGTCGAGGACCACAAGGTGCCGGTTCTGGCACTGGAATGGGCCTTCGAAGGCGCCGGCGGCACCGATCCAAAGGGCAAGGAGGGGCTGGCGAACCTGACCTCCACCATGCTGGACGAGGGTGCCGGGCCGTACGATTCGCAGGCGTTCCAGGCGCGGCTGCAGGACAAAGCCATCGCGCTTGGCTTCGATGCCGGCCGCGACGGCTTCAGCGGGTCGATGCGCACCCTGACCGAGCACCGCGACGAGGCGCTGGAACTGACCCGCCTGTCCCTGACCGACCCGCATTTCGCGCCCGAGTCCCTGGACCGCATGCGCGCCTCGATCACCGCCAGCCTGAGGCGCGATCTCGCCGACCCCAACTATGTCGCGCGGCGTCAGTTCTACGCCACCGCCTTCCCCAACCATCCCTATGGCGACGAGGTCCGCGGCACGCTGGACAGCCTGCCGACCATCACGCCCGACGACCTGCGCCGCTTCGTGAAGGGCCAGTTCGGCCGCGACCGGCTGGTGGTGGCCGCCACCGGAGACATCTCGCCGGAGGAACTGGGCAAGGCGCTCGACAAGGTGTTCGGCGGCCTGCCGGCGAAGGCCGACGTGCCGCCCATTCCCGACGTGACGATGTCCGGTCTGGGCCAGACCATCCTGCTGCCGCGACCGACGGCCCAGACGGTGATGCTGATGGGTCAGCCGGGGGTGAAGCGCGACGATCCCGACTGGTATGCCGCCACGGTGATGAATTACGTGCTGGGCGGCGGCGGCTTCGGGTCCCGCCTGATGGAAGAGGTGCGGGAGAAGCGCGGCCTCAGCTATGGCGTGTACAGCTATCTGATCCCGATGGACCATGCGGCGCTGGTGATGGCCAGCGGGTCGACCGTGAACGCCAAGGCGGGACAGGCGCTCGACATCATGCGGCAGGAATGGGCGCGCATGGCAAAGGACGGCCTGACCGACCAGGAGATGGCCGACGCCAAGACCTACCTGACCGGCTCCTTCCCGCTGCAACTCGGCTCGACCCAGGCGATCGCCCGCATCCTGCTGCAGGTGAAGCGCGACAATCTGGGCATCGATTACCTGAACCAGCGCGACCGCTACATCAACGCGGTGACCCAGGCCGACATCAAGCGCGTCGCCCAGCGCCTGCTCGACCCGGCCAAGCTGCTGACCGTGCTGGTCGGCAAGCCGGAGGGCGTCTCTCCGACGCGGACGATCGACGGCGGGAGTTGAGTGTCGGCTTCGAATGCCCCCACCCTAACCCTCCCCCGCTGGGCGGGGGAGGGGATTCAGCGCTTGTTCGCGAAGGCGGCGGCAGTCCCTCCCCCGCCCAGCGGGGGAGGTTAGGTGGGGGTCTAACTCCTCGAGATTCTACGCCAAATCCGGCTGACTCCCCGGAAAGCGCGGATCGCTCGGATCGACCGGGCTCCCCGGCACCTTGCCCGGAATGATGCCGACCTGATCCGGCCGCGCAGCATCGTCACGGTCGCGGTCGTCCTCGCGCTCTTCCAGAGGCGGCGTGGCGGGCTTGTCTGACATGGCTTCCTCCTGTCGCAAATCCTGAAAACCACAACACTCCGCCCGCCATCCGGTTGCACGGCTCGGCCGCCCCGCATAGGCCGTTAAGCCGCGCCAACCGCCGCGTTTTGGCCCGTGGCCGTCACCGACGGTCGGTGTTAGGCTCCCTGCGCCCCGCAGATGGGCCGCGTCAAAGGACCGCTGACGTCAAGGAGTCCAAAGCATCATGACCGCGCTGACCCGTTCCCCCGCCTGGGCCGCTCTCGCCCGACACCGCCAGGACATGGCCGGCACGCACATGCGTGAGCTGTTCGCCGCCGATCCCGGCCGGTTCAAAGCCTTCTCGATGGAGGCCGCGGGTCTGTTCCTCGATTATTCGAAGAACCGCATCACCCAGGACACGGTCGGCCTGCTGCTCGACCTCGCCCGCCAGCAGGATGTGGAGGGCGCCCGCGCCCGCATGTTCGGCGGCGAGCCGATCAACCTGACGGAAAAGCGCGCGGTCCTGCACACCGCCCTGCGCAACCGCTCCGACCGCGCTGTCACCGTCGACGGCCGCGACGTGATGCCGGCCGTGCGCGCCGTGCTGGAGCGGATGGACGCTTTCGCCAACTCGGTGCGCGACGGCGAGTGGCGCGGCTATACCGGCCAGCCGATCACCGACGTGGTGAACATCGGCATCGGCGGTTCCGACCTCGGCCCCGTCATGGCGACGGAGGCGCTGAAGCCCTTCGCCCATGCCCATGTCGCCCTGCATTTCGTCTCCAACGTCGATGGCACCCATCTGGCCGAGCAGTTGAAGTGGTTGGATCCGGAGACGACGCTGTTCGTTATCGCGTCCAAGACCTTCACGACGCAGGAGACGCTGACCAACGCCCACTCCGCCCGCCGCTGGTTCCTGGAGACCGCGCAGGACGAGGCGCATGTCGCCAAGCATTTCGTCGCCGTTTCCACCAACGAGGCGGAGGTGCGCAAGTTCGGCATCGACCCGGCCAACATGTTCGGCTTCTGGGATTGGGTCGGCGGCCGTTATTCGCTGTGGTCGGCCATCGGCCTGCCGATCATGATCGCCATCGGGCCGGAACGCTTCGCCGAGTTGCTGGCCGGCGCCCATGCTATGGACGAGCATTTCCGCACCGCGCCGCTGGAGCGCAACATGCCGGTGCTGATGGGGCTGCTCGGCGTCTGGTACCGCAATTTCTGGGATGCCTCGTCCTACGCGGTTCTGCCCTACGACCAGTATCTGCACCGCTTCCCCGCTTATCTCCAGCAGCTGGACATGGAGAGCAACGGCAAGTCGGTGACCCGCGGCGGCGAGCCGGTGGACTACCAGACCGGCCCGGTTCTGTTCGGCGAGCCCGGCACCAACGGTCAGCACGCCTTCTACCAGCTGATCCACCAGGGCACCTCGCTGATCCCCTGCGACTTCATCGCGGCGGCGACCACCCACAACCCGATCGGGGCGGAGGCCGGCGCCCATCACCGCATCCTGCTGTCCAACGTCTTCGCCCAGGCCGAGGCGCTGATGCGCGGCAAAACCGCCGACGAGGTGCGGGCGGAGATGATCAAGGCCGGCAAGCCGGCGGCGGAGGTGGAGGCGCTGGTCCCCCACCGCGTCTTCCCCGGCAACCGCCCGTCCAACACCATCCTGATCCAGAGCCTGACCCCGGCGACGCTGGGCGCCTTGATCGCGCTGTACGAGCACAAGGTCTTCGTCCAGGGCATCGTCTGGGACATCAACAGCTTCGACCAGTGGGGCGTCGAGCTGGGCAAGCAGCTGGCCAACACCATCCTGCCGGAGATGGAAACCGGGCCGGCCGAGGGGGCGCATGACAGCTCCACCGCCGGGCTGATGGCATGGTGGCGGGCGCACCGGTAAAGAACGGCCCGGCTTACGCCAAATAATTGTATGTGCGCGAACGCAATCGGGCGGGACAACCTCCCCCCGATGGCGTTCGGAACATTGCGGTTGCGTTCCGGTTGAAGAGGGAAACGGTCCTTGCACCAACCCTCACAACCGGAGTGACCCAATGTCCACACGCTTGCGCCTCGCCATCCTGATCTACGGAATGATCCAGGGTGTGGTCTTCGGCATCGGCACCGTCCTGGTCCTGGCGGTCCCCAGCTTTTCCGAGCAGGCGATGACGCTGATGCCGACCGTGGTGATTCTCAGCATCGTTCTGGCCGCCCCCATCGCCTGGTTCATGGCGCCGCGGCTGCGGCTGCGCTTCTGGCAGCGGCGGGAGGAACGGCAGCAGGCGCCACGCCGGGTCACGCTGTCCTGACCGCTCAGCCTGCCGCGTCTTCCGCGACCATGGCGAACAGCCAGTCGCGGAAGGCGCGCATGGTCGGCGTCTCCGGCCGCGACTTCAGTGAGGTCAGCCAATAGGCGCCCTTGCAGACGGTGACGGCGAAGGGCTGCTCGATCAGGCCTAGCGCCAGCGGCCGGCGGAACATCGACACCGGGGCCAGCGCCACCCCCGCCCCCTGGATCGCCACCTCCACCATCAGCGAGGAGGAGTCGAAGACCGGCCCCTTGATCGAAGGCATTGCCGAAGGCTCCACCCCTGCGGCGGCGAACCAGCCCGGCCATTCGTCCGACCGATAGGAGCGCAGCAGGGTCTCGCGCCCGACATCGGCCGGCTCGCGCAGCCGCCGGCCGATCTCCGGCGCACACAGGACCGACAGCGGCGCGTCGAACAGGCGGATTGCGTCGGTGCCGTGCCACGCGCCGTCTCCGAAGCGGATGGCATAGTCCAGCCCCTCCGCCGCGATGTCGACGCGGTTGTTGTTGGTGGACAGGCGCAGGTCGACGAAGGGATGAGCCTCGCGGAAGCGGGCCAGCCGCGGCAGCAGCCAGCCGACGGCGAAGGTGCCGACCGCGCCGACCGTCAGCACTTCGCGAAACCGCCCGCCCTCGAACTGGTCGAGCAGGCCGCCGATGCGGTCGAACGCCTCCTCCAGCGTCGGCAGTAGCGCCCGTCCCTCGTCGGTCAGGGCAAGGCCGCGCGGCAGGCGGTGGAACAGGCTGGCACCCAGTCGCTCCTCCAGCAGCTTGACCTGATGGCTGACGGCGGCCTGGGTCACGCACAGCTCGATGGCCGCGCGGGTGAAGCTGAGATGCCGCGCCGACGCCTCGAAGGCGCGCAGGGCGTTCAAGGGCAGATAGGGCCGGACCACGGGTTCCCCGGACGGATGCTGGGTGTCTGGGGGCGTGCTAGCACTGAATGGGGGGTGGGCTCCAGGGGGATGTGGGGGCGGATGAGTTAGACCCCCACCTAACCTCCCCCGCTCTCAGCGGACCTACGGTCCGCCTGCCGCGTCAGCACAAAGCAAAGCTTTGTGCGAGAGCTGGGCGGGGGAGGGACTGCCGCCACTCTGCCGAACAAGCGCGTATCCCCTCCCCCGCCCAGCGGGGGAGGGTTAGGGTGGGGGTCTAACGCCCCAAAAACACTCACCGCCCCGTCAGCACCTTGCGGGTGTGCAGCGCGATCATCCGTTCCTCGTCGGTCGGGATGACAAAGACCGGCAGGCGGCTGCGCGACGTGGAAATCTTCGCCGCATTGGCCTCATTCGCCGCCGCGTCGATCTCGACGCCCATCCAGGCCAGCTTGTCGCCGACCCGCGCCCGCACGGGGGCGGAGCGTTCGCCGATGCCGGCGGTGAACACCACGGCATCCACCCCGCCCATCGAGGCGGCAAGCGCGCCGGTCTCCTTGGCGATGCGGAAGCAGAACAGCTCCACCGCCTCCTGCGCATGCGGGTCGCGGCTCTCCAGCAGAGCGCGCATGTCGTTGGAGATGCCCGACACGCCGAGCAGGCCGGACTTGTTGTAGAGCAGCTTTTCGATGGCGCCGGCATCCATGCCCTTGCGCATCAGGTAGATCAGCACGCCGGGATCGATGGTGCCGCAGCGGGTGCCCATCGGCAGGCCATCCAGGGCGGTGAAGCCCATGGTGCTGTCGACGCTGCGCCCGCCATGGATGGCGCACATGCTGGCGCCGCTGCCGAGATGGGCGACGACCACCCGCGAATCGCCCAGCTCCGGCGCGATTTCCGGCAGGCGGCGGGAGATGTACTCGTAGGACAGGCCGTGGAAGCCATAACGGCGCACGCCCTCCTCCGTCAGCTCCCGCGGGATGGCGAAGGTCTGTGCCTGCCAGGGCTGGTTGCGGTGGAAGGCGGTGTCGAAGCAGGCGACCTGCGGCAGCTCCGGATGCGCCTCCGCCAGCGCGCGGATGGCGGCGAGGTTGTGCGGCTGGTGCAGCGGGGCGAGCGGGACCAGACCGTCCAGCTCATCCAGCACGGCGGAGGTCAGCAGCACCGGGGTGGCGTGGCGGACGCCGCCATGAACCACCCGGTGACCGGCGGCGATCAGCGTCGCCCCCTCTAGCCGTTCCTCGATCCAGTCCAGCAGGTAGGACAGCAGGGCCGTGCGGTCGCTCGGCTCCCCCGCCCCCCAGCTCTTTTCGGCGAGCGGGCGGCGCTGGGCGTCCTTGGCCTCGAACACCGGCTGGGTGCCGATGCCCGAGATCTGACCGTTGATGGCGACCACCGGATCCCCGCCGCCATGATCCCGGAACACCGAGAATTTCAGGCTGGAGGAGCCGGCATTGATGACGAGGATCGCGTTGGACATGACGTCTGGCTTTCTCACTCGGCCGCGGCGGTGGCGCCACGGCGGCGGGCGGCGGCCGACAGGACGGCCACGGCGCAGGACGCCAGACGGGTGCGCACATTGTCGGCGCGGCTGGTCAGGATGATCGGCACACGGGCGCCCAGCACGATGCCGGCGGCGTCCGCATGGGCCAGGAAGGACAGCTGCTTGGCCAGCATGTTGCCGGCCTCCAGGTCGGGGACGAGCAGGATGTCGGCCTGCCCGGCCACCTCGGACTTGATGCCCTTGGTGATGGCGGCCTCGCGGCTGATGGCGTTGTCGAAGGCCAGCGGGCCGTCGAGGATGCCGCCGGTGATCTGGCCGCGGTCGGCCATCTTGCACAGCGCGGCGGCTTCCAGTGTCGAGGCGATCTTGGTGTTGATGGTCTCGACCGCCGACAGGATGGCGACGCGCGGCACCTCGGTCCCCAGCACCTTGGCGAGGTCGATGGCGTTCTGCACGATGCTGACCTTGTCCTCCAGCGTCGGGTAGATGTTGATCGCCGCATCGGTGATCAGCAGCGGACGCGGGTAGGTCGGGACGTTCATCACGAAGACGTGGCTCAGGCGGCGGCCGGTGCGCAGCCCGGTCTCCTTCCGCACCACCTCGCCCATCAGCTCGTCGGTGTGCAGGCTGCCCTTCATCACCGCCTCGCACTCGCCGGTGCGGGCCAGCCGCACGCCGGTCTCGGCCGAGGCATGGCTGTGGGCGACGTCGACGATGCGGTAGCGGGAGATGTCCAGGCCGTACGTGTCGGCGATGGAGCGGATCTTGGCTTCCGGACCGACCAGCACCGGGTCGATCAGGTTGGCCTCCGCCGCCTCGACGGCGCCACGCAGCGAGCTTTCGTCGCAGGGATGGACGACGGCGGTCGGCACCGGCGGCAGCGACTCGCACTTCTTCAGCATCAGCTCGTGGCCGTCATGGCGGATCACCTGCACCTGCGGCAGCTCCGCGGCGGCGCGGCGCACCTTCTCGGTCGGGGCGATCACCTCGGCGATGCCGGTCGCGACGGTCTTGCCATCCTGGTTGGCGGCGAGGCAGTCGAAGACGACCGTCTTGCGCACCGCATCCTTGGACTTGGCGGTGACCGTCACGGTGACGATGTCGCCCAGCAGGACCGGACGCTCGAACCGCAGATCCTGGCCGACATAGACGGTGCCGGGGCCGGGCAGCAGGGTGCCGAGAACGGCGGAGATCAGCGAGCCCGACCACATGCCATGCCCGACCACCTTGTGGTCGACGGCATAATCCTCGTCGACATGGGACGGGTTGAGGTCGCCGGACACCGTCGCGAACAGCTCGATGTCGGACATGGTCAGGCGGCGCGACAGGCTGGCCTGCTGGCCGATGTGGATTTCCTCGAACGTGACGTTTTCGATCATGGGGCTGCCGTTCTTGCCGGTCGGAACGAGGCCGCTGCGACCCGCCGGGGCGGCGGAGAGGGCGGCGATGGCGGTGTCCATACTAGAATGCTCCTGAAAAGGATCGCGGCGCCCGACCAACGGACCCCGCCTCATCGCGGCGGAAGCCCGAATGCCGGTGACCGGAACGGATGCCCCATTGGGGCGGGGCATCCGTCGCGGCGGCAGGCCGTATCCCCCCAAGCCCGGTTCCCATTGCCGTCGGCGCCCTTCGGGGGCATGCCATGGCGACGGGCCGGACTCCGTCTTGTTGGGTTCCGTCGAAGCGGAACCTTCGCCCTCCAAGGATTATCCAAGGAGTGTGCTTATGCGAAAGCAATAGCCCCTATGGCGAAGGGGCCCAATGACCTACATCAATAAAGTCGCCAAGCTATTGTTGCAGCTGGGTTACTGGGATCGTTTCGGTGCAGTGAGCAGCCGCAGCATAACCGAAACTTGCGCGGACACGGACGGGAAAAGCGGACCCGCTGGCAGGACTGCCACCATTGCGCGCTGCGGTATGGAGGAACCAGGACAGGAGGCGAGAGCGGCGGCTCACTCCGCCGCGGCGCTGCAGTGGCAGCGCTGCTCGACCAGCGGCACGCTGACGGCGAAGACGGTGCCGCGCCCCACCTGCGACCGCACGGTGACGGGATGGTCCAGCATCTGGGACATGCGGCGGACGATGGACAACCCCAGTCCCAGTCCCCGGCCGCTGTCGCGCTGATCGGTGCCGCAGCGGTAGAAATCCTCGAAGATCGCCGCCATTTCCGCCTCGGCGATGCCGGGGCCGGTGTCCCACACCTCGATGGACAGGCGGAACCCGCCATCGGCGTCCGACCGGCGCCGGCAGCCCAGCAGGATCCGTCCCTCCGTGGTGTAGCGCAGGGCGTTGACCAGCAGGTTGCGGACCATCCGCTCCAGCAGGATCGGATCGCTCTGCACCCGGGCGGAACAGTCGACGGTCCGCAGCTGGAGCCCGCGGTCGATCGCCTGATCGCCGATCTCGACCGACAACCGGGCGAGGATGTCCTGGACGTCGAATTCCGCCACCCGCGGCTTGACGTTGCCGACCTCCAGCGCGGAGGTGTCGAGCAGGGTGGACAGCAGCGTGTTGCCGGCGGTCAGCGCCTCCCCCAGCTTGTTCGCCACCTCCACCTGCTGGGGATCGTCCAGCTTGCTCATCAGGATGTGGTGGAACAGGCTCATCGCCTGGAAAGGCTGGCGGAGATCGTGGCTGGCGGCGGCCAGGAAGCGGCTCTTCGCCTGATTGGCCCGCTCCGCATCGGCATGGGCGCGGGACAGCGCCTCCCGGATCTCGACCGACTCCGTCATGTCGATGGCAGCGCAGACGACGCCGGCCACCGCCCCGGTTTCGTCGCGCATCGGCTCCACCGACAGGTCGAGCACCCGCCGGCTGCCGCCATAGGTCACCTCCAGCTCGCACCGGGTGCCGATGCCGCTTTCGATCACGGACCGCTTGATGGCCGACATCCGCGCCGCCTCGTCCGCGGGGAACAGCTCGGCATCGGTCCGGCCGATCATCCGCTCCGGATGCAGGTCGGTGCGTGGGCAATAGATCCACAGATGCCTCAGGTTACAGTCCTGGCTGAACAACGTGACCTTGGAATAGCGCAGCGCCAGCCGGAAGCGTTCCTCGCTCTCGCGCAGGGCGCGGGCCATGGCGGCACGGGCACGCGCCTCGGTCCGCAGCAGGCGCTTGGTGCGCGCTTCCCGCAGGACATAGGCCGCGACACCCGCGGTCAGGAGAATCCCGCCGATCAGCATGGTCCAGGCCAACCGGTCGTCCGCGCTGAACAGCCGCGCCGCGTCCGGCAGCACATAGAGCCGCCACACCCGCCCGGCAAAGGCGATGTCGCGGACGATGGCATGCGGCGCCGCGTCTCCCGTCAGCTGCTCGACGGTGAGGGGATCGACCGGCGGATGGGGCAGCTCTCCGGGACGGCCGATCGCCCCTTCGGCGGCCAGCATCCGTGGCACGCCCATATCCGGCCGGACCGGCGGCTCCAGAAGATAGACGTCGCCGATGGAAAGGCCGACCCGGCGCACCGCATCCCGCAGCAACTGCCCGATGTCGAAACTGGTCCACAGGAAACCGGTGAGCAGATCGCAGACGATGGGCTCGACCAGCCGGCCCGGATCGTCTTCGACTTCGCGGGTATAGACCGGCAGGTAGAGCAGCACGGAATTCTCGCCCAAATTCGCCCGCAACGGCTCGCCTTCGGCCGCGACCAGACGATTGGCGGCGCAGGACCGCACCAGCACGTCGCGCTGGCCGGAAAGACTGGCCATGTCGAGGCCGATCAGTCCGGCGGCGGATTGTGGTTCGGCCAGCACGTTGACGAACCGGTCGGCTGCCATCCCGGCGGTGTCGTATTCGGGACCGCGTCCGTATTCCGGACCGCTTCCCCCATCGGCATTGCGAACCGCGAACGAGGAGTAGCCGGCCGAGCGCATCGCCCGCTCAAGCAGAGGCACGTTCCGTTTGGAAATCCGTCGGGCCCAGGCGACCGCCCGCAGATTGGGATAAAGCGGCAGCAGGGGTTCGGCCGCCGACGCGAAGCTCGCATCCGTCACCGGGGCGGGGCCGGCCAACGGACCGCTGAGCGCACGCAGCAGCACGCTCTGATGCTCGAAGCTCGCCTTCAGCTCGTCGTGGAGCTGGATCGCCTGACGGTCGGCCAGGGCATGTTCGGCTTGGCTTGTCGCGCTGCGGACCAACAGAAAGGCCGATAGCGACAGGAACAGCCCGGCGATGACGATCACCGGCAGCGCTGCCGTCCTTCCCCCCGCCCGATATCGCCGGTTCATCCGAACGCCCCCCACCCCATCCGTTCGAACAGTCGCTGCTCAACCCGGATCATAACGAAGCGAAAGCATAAATGGGTATGTTTAAGTTCACCATCAAACCAAAGGAAGGGTTCACTCCGCCGATTGGAGGAGAAGAATGGGCTTGCCTTGCGAATAAACGTCGCAACCTTGTTGCATTTCGCCGCATCCCCCGCCTCTGTTTCAGGAATGTCACTGCACTGCAGCAGAGGCCGAAAGATCCGACACTATATATTCGACACGTTTTTCCAGAAGACCCGATTTCCAAACTTGATCTTTGTTATCAAAGGGGATCATGTCCGAGCAGACGGACGACGGCGGCACGCAGGGCGAGCGGCGCGACCGGCTTGTGAAGCAGAGGGTACCCGGACAACCGCGCCTCGCGCAGGCGCTTGGGATCGGTATCGCCGGTCAGGATCATGCCAGGCACGGGACGGTCGAACAGCTTGGCGATCTGCCGGATGGCGACGATGCCGTTGGCCGCTCCCTTCAGCCGCAGATCGGAGATGACGAGGTCGAAGGGCTCCGGGGCCGGACCGATCCGTTCGACGGCCATGTCGTAGGACTCCGCCCCGACGACGCTGCACCCCCATTGCCCCAGCAGCGCCTCCAGCGCGGCCAGCACCATGGGGTCGTCCTCGATCACCAGGATGCGGGTGCGGCTGATGTCGGCGGTGCTGCTGTCCGGCGCAGGGGCCGCGACGGCCTCCTCCCGGCTGGAGGCATCGGTCGCGTCGGCGCCCGTTTCGACCGACAGGGGAACCACGACGGCGATGACGGTGCCCCGCCCCTCCTCGGCGCAGACTTCCAGCCCGAGGCCAAGCTTCCGCGCAAGGCCGCGCACCAGGGTCAGGTCCAGCCCCAGCGATCCCGCCCCTTCGCCGGCCTGCTTCGCCAGTTCCGCCCGAAGGGAGGCCAGACGTTGCGGCGACAGGCCACGGCCGCTGTCCCACAGCTCGATGCGCAGACGGTCTCCGCGCGTGCGGCAGCCCAGCAGCACGCGGCCCCGGATCGTCCCGCGCAGGGCATTGGCAACCAGGCCATGCAGCAGACGTTCGAGCAAAGCCGAATCAGTCCGCACCATGGCGGAACAGGGCATCACGGTGAAGCGCAGCCCACGGTCGGCAAAGCGCGGCGCCACCTCCAGCGCGAGGCGCATCAGCACGCCGTTGACCGCGTGGGTGCGGATGTCCGGCTCGGTGAGGCCGCTTTCAAGACGGACGAGGTCGAAATGGCCGTCGACCATGCTGCGCATCGATTCCACCGCCTGGGCCATCGAGCGCAGCAGGTCGCGATCCTGCCGGCCATCAAGCCTGCCACCCAGCCTGCCATCGAGCGTGCCGATCAGCAGGGACAGCGCCGCCAAAGGCTGGCGCAGGTCGTGGCTCGCGGCGGCGAAAAGGCGCCCGGCGGGATCGCCCATCGGCGAGGCCGCAGCATTGCGGGAATTCGATGACGAAGGCGAACCTTGGAACCGCCAAACCGCGCCGCCGTTGGCAAGCGGCAGGACCGTGTGCTCCGGCATCACGTCCCCTGGCATCTCGCCCGTCGACATCACGCCCAATTCCGCGCCGGAGGAGAGGTGGGTACACAGATCCTCGTCCGACAGACCGGCGATCAGGCGGCCGGCGAGCGCGGGCAGGTCCGCTGCCGCGGGCGTCCAATCGACCAGCAGTCCGTTGGCTCCGAACACCAGAATGGCCGGCACAGCACCGCCGGCGTCGTCTTGGCTGCCGTTCACGGTCACACCTGCATCCCATGCCTCATGCTCCGATGGGACTCAACACTATGGAAGGCGCGGCCCGTTGCAAAGCCCGCCATTCGGCAGACTTCACGCGAAGATCACTGCGGTATCCTCAATCAAACCTTTCGTTGCTTTTTCGGCAAATCCACAGAACTGCTTGAACAGCCAGCCTCCCCTGTTACAATTCGACAAATATTCGCTGACCTCACAAGCCGGGCCTTCAGTGTTTTTTAGGAATGGTCTGCAATGATGGCGGAATGGATTGCGACACGCAGACTTGTGCCGATGGTGGGCACGACAGGGCCGTTGCCGGGGAATTCCCGTCGATCGATCCGCTGCTGTTCGCCATGCTGCAACTGCCGGACGCCGTTGCGCTCTTCAAAACGCACACCGATTGCACCGGCGCGCTGACGGACCTGGAATGGCAGTCGGCCAACCCGGCGGCGGAGCGGCTGCTGGGCGTCGCTCCGCTGACCGGCAAGCGGCTGCGCGGGAGTGGCACCGATGCCGCCTGCCCCGGACTGTTCGCCGCATTGGCCGATGCCCTGCATGGCCCGGTGGAGCGCACCGTCGCCGCCCGGCGCGGGACGACGCCGGTGCGCTGGCGGGTTGCTGCCGGACCGGCCCCCGGCGGCCTGTGCGCCATCCTGACCGATCTCGGCCCCGAGAACCCGTCCGTGGCGGAGGCGCTGGCCGAAAGCCTGACCGCGGCGCTGGAACACAGCGCCGAGAGCTTCGCCCTGTTCGATCACGCGGACCGTCTGGTCCACGCCAACGGCCGGCTGAAGAAGGACCTGCCCACCCTGGCCGACCGGCTGGTTCCCGGCGTGCCGTTCGAGGATCTGGCCCGCGGCTTCGCCCTGGCCGATCCGCGCCTGACCACCGACGAGGAGCGAGCGGTCTGGATGACGGCCCGGCTGGAGCGCCATCGCCGCCAGGAGCCGCCGGTGGTGGTGCCGCTGCCCGACGGGCGCTGGCTGCTCAGCCGCGAACATGCGGTGCCGGGCGGCGTGCTGGTCCATTACACCGACGTCACCACGCTGAAGCTGAACGAGGAGCGGCTGCGCATCCGCGAGACGGAGGCACGCGCCGCCCGTGCGGAAGCGGAAAGCGCCAGCCGCGCCAAGAGCGCCTTCCTGGCCCAGATGAGCCACGAGCTGCGCACGCCGCTGAATGCGGTGCTGGGCTTCTCGGAAATGCTGCTGTCTGAGCCGTTCGGGCCGCTCGGCAATCCACGTTACCGCAGCTATGCCGGCGACATCCGCGATGCCGGCACCCACCTGCTGGCGCTGATCGACGACATTCTGGAGCTGTCGCGCCTGGACAGCGGCGGGATGCCGCTGGCGGAGGACGGGGTGGATCTGGACACGCTGTCGCTGCGGGTCTTTTCCGCCCTGCAGGAGGCGGCGGCGGAAGGCGACGTCCGCATGCGCCGGGAGGTGCCGGCCGGCCTGCCGTTGCTGCGGGGCGACGCCCAGGCGCTGACCCAGATGCTGACCAACCTGCTGTCGAACGCCGTCACCCACACCCGTCCCAGCGGTGAAGTGGTGTTGACCGTGAATCTCATGCCCGACGGCGGGCTCGGGCTGATGGTGGCCGACACCGGCGTCGGCATCCCGACCGCCGACCTTCCGCACATCCTCCACCCCTTCGAGCCGTCGGACTCCACCATCGCCCGCAACTCCCGTGGGACCGGGCTGGGGCTGCCGATCGTCAAGCGGCTGGTTGAGATGCATGGCGGACGGCTGGAGCTGACCAGCCAGCCGGGGGTCGGTACTGCGGCGGTGCTGGTCTTCCCCGCCGAGCGCAGCCTGCCGCGCGACCGCTGCCGTCCGGCCCCCCTGCCCCCGGTCATTCTGCCAAGCTGACTCGGGTGGCCTGATTGGGGCGGCCTGATTGGGATGGCCTGATCGCGACCAGCCATACTTTTGCCCCTTGGCGACGACGCGCGGACCGGTCATTGTGGGGCCATGTTCCCTACCCGTTCCTATTTCGATGGTGGCACCGCGCCATGAGCGACGATTTTGCCGTTCCGGTATCCGACAGCGGCTCCGGCCTCCCGGCCGGGGGTGCGCCGCCGATCTTCCGTGGCGTGCGGCGGGCGCTGGCGTTGCGCGGCTATGCGACCCTGACCGAATTCCGGCTGGCGAGCGGCCGGCGGGCCGACGTTCTTGCCATCGACGAGGCCGGCAGCATCCTGATCGTCGAAGTGAAGAGCGGCGTTCCCGATTTCCGCTCCGACCAGAAATGGCAGGAGTATCGCGACTGGTGCGACGCCTTCTATTTTGCCGTCGACGACGGGTTCCCGACCGAACTGATCCCGGAGGATTGCGGGCTGATGGTTGCCGACGCCTATGGCGCGGAGGTCCTGCGCGAGGCGCCGGTCGCCAAGCTGGCCGCTGCCCGCCGCAAGACCCTGCTGCTGCGCGCCGCGATGACCGGCGCCGGGCGCCTGCACCGGATCGAGGATCCGATGTTCACCCAGGCCTCGCCCACGGTGTGATCCCGCCGCTCCCCTGACCTTACCGGTGCGCCACGACGCGAAACCGGGTAGAGTGAGCGATCATATCAACCAGGGAGAGCGGATCGGCATGACGGCGGACCGGACGGGCGAAGCACAGCCCTTGCAGATCCTGCTGGCGGAGGACGAGACGGTTACCCGCCTTGCCGCCCGCGCCCTGCTGGAACGTGCCGGCCATCGGGTGGTGGCGGTGGAAGATGGACCGGCTGCCGTCGCGGCGGCTGCGCAGGGCGGTTTCGACCTGATCCTGATGGATCTGGACCTGCCCGGCCTGCCCGGCGACGAGGCGGTGCGCGCCATCCGCCGGCAGCCGAACGGCGCCGCCCCGCGCATTCTCATGCTGACCGCCAGCGCCACCGCGCAAGGACGCGCCCGCTGCACCGACAGCGGCGCCGACGGCATGCTGACCAAGCCGCTGCGACTGGACGCCTTGTCCTTGATGCCGGGAGACGGGCCGCAAGCCGCACCACCGTCAACCGGGCCGGCCTTCGATGAGGGGGCGATCAGAACGATGCGGGAGATGCTGCCCGCCGCCCGCGCCGCCGAACTGCTCGACCGGACGGCCGCGGTTCTGGACCAGCATGGGAAGGCGCTGGCCGCGGCGTTGAAGGAGGGGGACCGGACAACGGCCGGGGCGATGGCCCACAAGATCGCCGGCGTGTCGGGCCAATATGGTTGTCTGGCCTTGCGCCGGGCGGCCCGTGCCCTGGAAGCCGGCCTGGAGCGGCCGGGCACCGATCAGGCGCAGTTGGCCGAGGAATTGGCCGGCACGCTGGCGCCGGCCATCGGGTTCCTGAAGCGGAGCGCCGCCGCGGCGCAGGACTGAGCCCGGCCGCCCGCGGCTGCCGTCGTCAGCCCCGCTCGCCCGGCGACACGGCGACGCAGTGGTGGCCGTGCTTGGTCAGAACGGCGCAGGCCTTGCGGGCGTCCTTTTCGTCCAACCCGGTCAGGCGGGCACGATAGACGGTCTCCTTGCCGGTCTTCGCCTGCACGACGCTGGGCTTGGCCGTCCGCAGCAGGAACGGCGCCTGCTTGACCGCCTGGCTCACCGCCTTGTTGCCGGCCGCCTTGCTGGAGAAGGCACCGACCTGGACACCCCAATGCGAAGAGGCGCTGCCGCGGCTCGCCTTCTCTTCCTTCGGAGCCGCGACCGGGATCGCTGCCGTCTGCAGGGAGGCGCGGACCGGCTTGGCCTTCACCACCGGCTCTTCATCATCATCCCCCTCGCCGTCGGTGGCGTCGGAGCGGGTGGTGTCGAGGCTCGCCATCACCGGCGCGTCCTCGTTGCCCCGGCTGGGCCGGCCGAAGGCCTGATCGAGCAGGGCCGCCATCTTGTTGTCGCGCGACACGGCCGACTTGCCGCCCATCACCACGCCGACCAGACGCCGCCCGTCCCGCACCGCCGAGGCGGCGAGGTTGAAGCCGGACGCGACGGTATAGCCGGTCTTGATGCCGTCCATCCCCTCGTAGCGGGACATCAGGTGATTGTGGTTGGCCAGGGTGCGGCCGCCATATGCGAAGTTGCGGCGGCTGAAATAGGGATAGTACTTGGCATGGTCGCGCATCAGCGCGCGGGACAGCATCGCGTAGTCGCGGGCGGTCGTCACCTGCTCCATGTTCGGCAGGCCGGAGGCGTTGCGGTAGACGGTGTGGCGCATGCCGATTTCACGGGCCTTACGCGTCATCATCTCCGCAAAGCGCGACTCGGTGCCGCCCAGCGCCTCCGCCAGCACCACCGCGGCGTCGTTGGCCGACTTGGTGACGAGGCCGAGGATCGCCGTCTCCACCTTCAGGGTCTGGCCGGCGCGCAGGCCCAGCTTGGTCGGCGACATGCTCTCCGCCCAGGACGAGACCGGCAATTGCTGGTCGAGGGTCAGGCGACCGTCATCCAGCGCATCGAAGGTCAGGTACAGGGTCATCATCTTGGTCAGGGACGCCGGATAGGTGATCGCGTCGGCATCCTGGTCGATCAGCACCTGCCCGGTCCGGGCATCGACGACGATGGCCGCGGCCTTTGCCGCCAGCGCCTCGGCGGCGGACAGGCCGGCTCCGGCGGCCACCATGCCCAGCAGCGCGGCGGCCGCGAACAAATGGCGACCCACACCCGCCGAACTCCGCCCCCCGTTCGTGTCCGCCGCGCGAAAGGCGAACGGAAACAATCCGTTACGAACGGTGTTGCGCGTTACACTCATGATGGCCCCGCCAACCGCTAGATACTGGTGCTTGGTTCAATGGTAAATTCGTGCGAAATCAGTGTCTAGCATGAATTCGTTAATTTACTGCTTTGGCTTTTCGCAGTTTCTGTGGCCAAAATTGCGGGTCCTGCATGACGAGGGAATGGAAAGGCGGACACGGCACGGCGGAAGGGTTACGGCAGGGGGCAGACGGGTTACCGGCGCCATCCGACAGGCCGAAGCCCGCCATCCGGGGCTTGCCGCGGCGCCCTTTCTTCTCCACCTACCAGGGGCCGCAGACGCGAGGCAAGCGACAATGAGTCGTGGTCATCAAAGAACCGTTCCGGCCACCCTTTTCCGCCATGGCCTGGCCCGGCGTTTTGCCCGGGGGGCGATGGCGGCGGCCATGGCCGCCTCCCTGCTGGCGCTCGCCGGCTGCGGCTCGGTGGGACCGACCGACAATCCGCTGGCGCGCAAGCTGACCTGGTTCAGCTATCTCAATGGCGACGATCTGCGGTCGCGCTGCGGCAAGGACGGCGCCGACCGCTTCCGCCTGATCTTCAACGCCGACTACAATCGGCACGTGCGCACCTATGACGTCGTCGGCGATCCCGACCGCGGCGGCGCGGCGGTGGAGGCGCATGTGATCGAGGCGACCGACCTCGCCCGCATGACGCTGACCGACCCGTTCTCCGCGGCGCGCGGCCGCACGGCGACCCTGCAGCTGACCGCGGCGCAATATGACAACTTCATCGGCCGTCTGCGCGACGACGGGGCGTTCGACCCGCCTCCCCAGGGGCTGCGGCTGCCGTCCAACGGTTTCTATTGGCTGATCAACGGCTGCCGTGCCGGCCAGTGGTTCTTCACCGCCTTTCCCTACCCGTCCAGCCGCTTCACCGACGCCCGCTTCCCGGAACTTCTGCGCGGACTCGACCCGACCGGCGTCGCCTTCCCCGGCCTGCCGGACCCCGACGATGCGCCACGCACCCTGCCCTCCTCCGGCCAACTGGCCGACGGCGGGGTGTTCTTCGAGATTCAGGTCGGCCGGGATGGATTGGGCCACTACGGGCTGGTTGGCCCGACCGCCCCCTTCGGGGCGCTGCTGCTGAGCGCCCTTCCGGGAAACTGATCGCCAGTCAGGCCACGTCCTTTCGGGCCGCCTGTCAGACCGCCTCTTCGGCCGGCTGGCGCGGGCGCATCTCTTCCGGGACCAGCGTCTCGACCCACGGGCCGTCCGGCATGCGGCGGGCCAGTTCCGTCAGGTTGCGGTTCCACCACTGGCGCTGTTCGCTGAGATCGTCATAGTCGTAGTTCGACTGGCGCCAGCTGCGCGACTCCGCATGGTAGGACACCATGTCGATGGGGAAGCCGACGTCGTTGGTGGAGAAGCGGGTGCTGTCGAAGGACAGATAGGCCAGCTTCAGCGCCGTCTGCATGTCGGTGCCGTAGGTCAGCGCGCGGTCCAGGATCGGCTTGCCATAGGCGGTGGCGCCGATCGACAGGTAGGGCGTGCGTTCGTCCACCTCGATCCAGTTGCCCTCCGGATAGACCAGGAACATGAAGGGTTCGCGGTCCTCGGCCAGCTGGCCGCCGATGATGGCGTGCAGGTTGAAGTGCAGCTTGGACGCCTCCAGCGACTCCCGGTCCTCCGCGGCGACCTGCCGCAGGCAGGTGGTGAAGGCCGACACCGCGTCAAGCATGGTGGCATAGGCCTCGCCCCGGCGCTTCTGCATGTCGCGGCGCAGATAGGCCAGCGTCTTGTCGCGGACGCTGCGCAGGCCGGAGTTCATGATGAAGAAGCGGTCGCCGCCGCTGCCCATCATCGTCACCTTGCGGGCCGACGACAGTTGCGATCCGCTGGTGATCCGGCCGTCCGACAGACCGATCAGGCCGTCGCGGGTCTTGATGCCAAGGCAATAGGTCATGGTCGAAATGGTCCCGAAGATGCGGCCTGACGAAGGGATGGCCCTGTGCGCCGCGTCCAAGCGCCGCACCTGACCAATGGCCGAGGCGAATCCCCTCCACGGCCACGCTACACTTGTCCCAGCGCCGGTAAAGTCTTCGTTAAGGACAGTCTCCGCCGAAGACTTGCCGCCGCTTCCGCGACCGCCGCCTCCGCCCACAACGAAGGCGTCTATGGTGTCATGGGAATTTCACGCTTTCGGGGTAAGTTCGGCACAACGGAGTAAGCCGCATACCTGCCGAACGGACTGTTGACACCGCGCAGTGTCTAGCCCATAAAATCCTTATATTGCAGTGCAGCATTTTCGGGGCTGACCTGGGGTCGCCTGGAAAACCGTGACAACGGCTGCACAACGTAAAAATGCAACGCACACCGCTGCCGGCCGGCTCCGCGCCACGCTTTGCGGCGGGCGGGCCCACTCTCCATACGCCGGCATCAGCCAGGAAGGAACGCGCGTCATGAACCAGTTTACGCCGAAATCGCTCGAGACCGTCGCCGCCCAGGCCAAGGAGCAGTACGAGGGTCTGGTGAAGGCCGGCCAGGAGCAGACGGTCAAGCAGTTCGAGCAGACCGCGACCGCCGCCAAGGAGCAGTTCGAGAAGACCGCCGCCCAGCTGCTGAAGAGCTATGAGGACCTGCAGGCCACTGGCAAGGCCAATGTCGAGGCGCTGATCGCCAGCAGCACCATCGCCGCCAAGGGCGCCGAGGATCTGGGCCGCGAGGTGGTCGCCTATGGCCAGTCGGCGCTGGACAAGTCCATCACCACCGGCAAGGCCCTGCTGACCGCCAAGTCCCTGCAGGAAGTGGTTGAGCTGCAGAACGATTTCCTGAAGTCGAGCTTCGACGCGATGCTGGCCGAGACCAGCCGCCTGCAGGAGCTGACCACCAAGGTCACCAACGAGGCGCTGGCCCCGCTGAACGCCCGCGTCACCGCGACGGTGGAGACCTTCTCCAAGCCGCTCGCCGCCTGATCGGCCCGATCGGACGCGACCTGACGGCCGGGGTTCAGCCATGGACCCCGGCCCCGCAAACGGCCCGGCAACCACCACGCGGTTGCCGGGCCGTATTGCGTTCCGGGTTCCGTCCGATGCACGCCCGCGGCTTTTGTGCAGTGCACAATACCCATTGACTCCGCGCCCGGGGTTCCTTACATTCTGCTCATGTTGCAGTGCAGCATATCTCGGGCGCCCGGTCCTTCGGGGTCCGAGGGCCTCAACCCACTCCGCGCCCGGTCGCCGCATCGTCGGGGCCGCGCGGTTGACCCCTGAGAGAGCGCGAGGAGCATAGCCATGTCCGACCAGATCGCCGCCGTCACCAAGTCCGTCGAAGACGCCATCGCCACCGCCAAGCAGAACCTGGAAGGCCTCGTGAAGGCCCAGCAGGAGCAGATGGAAAAGGCCTCCGCCCAGGTGATGAAGGGCTATGAGGAGCTGACCGCCCTCACCAAGGGGAATGTCGACGCGTTCGTGCAGTCCGGCACCGTCGTCGCCAAGGGCGCGGAAGAGGCCGGCAAGCAGGTCGCCGCCTTCACCCAGTCCTCGCTGGAGAAGGGCGTGTCGAACGCCAAGTCCATGCTGGCGGTGAAGACGATCCAGGAACTGGTCGAACTGCAGAAGGCCTACACCAAGGCCAGCCTCGACGCCTTCGTGTCCGAGAGCACCAAGCTGCATGAGCTGACCGTCAAGGTCGCCAACGAGGCGCTGGCTCCGCTGAGCGCCCGCGTCAACGCCACGGTCGAGGTCCTGTCGAAGAAGCAGGTCGCCGCCTGACCGGCGCCCACGGGCCGGGATTTGATCCTCCCGGCTTGACCGGCGGGCGTCCCATGCCCACCTGACCGACCGCATCGCAGCGGCCCGGCATCCCGCACAGGGGTGCCGGGCCGTTTTGCGTCCGGAAGCCCCCCTGCCCTGGCCCCCTGCCCTCGCGATACCGCACAAAGGCTTAGGGTTTCCCGCCGATTGCGGCCCAACCGGAAGGGGTGTCTCCTAATTCGGGGTATCGGACGGCCGACCGGACCAAAGGAGGGTCTGCCAAATGGAGAGAGACCGAAAACGGCCCCTTCCCACCGCGCCCGAAATGACCATATCATTCACAGTGACAGTGCATCGCGATGACATTCGACTGGGACCATGGCCGACTCTGACAAGCAGGGCAACGACGGCACGAACAGCGGCGTGGTCGTAAAGGCCAAGCCAAAGACCAAAAAGCCGTCGATGTATAAGGTCTTGATGTTGAACGACGATTATACTCCGATGGAGTTCGTCGTTCTCGTTCTCGAACGCTTCTTCAGCAAATCGCGGGAGGAAGCGACCCAGATCATGCTGCATGTGCACCGGCGGGGTGTGGGGTTGTGCGGCGTGTTCACCTACGAGGTGGCGGAGACGAAAGTCACGCAGGTGATGGACTTTGCGCGCCAGCACCAGCATCCGCTGCAATGCACGTTAGAAAAGGATTAGACCCACACATGCTGTCGCGTAACCTGGAACAGACGCTGCACCGAGCCCTGGCCCACGCGAACGAGCGCAGGCATGAATACGCGACGCTCGAACATCTTCTGCTCGCGTTGACCGAAGACTCCGATGCTACCGCCGTCTTGCGCGCTTGCGGGATCGACCTCGACCGTCTGCGCGCGGAACTGTCGGATTACCTCGACAACGAACTGGCGAACCTTATCACGAACAGGCCTGATGATGCCAAGCCGACGGCTGGTTTCCAACGGGTTCTGCAGCGTGCGGCCATCCACGTCCAGTCGTCGGGACGTGAGGAGGTGACGGGAGCAAATGTGCTCGTTGCCTTGTTCTCTGAACGCGAGAGCCACGCAGTCTATTTCCTGCAGGAGCAGGAGATGACCCGGTTCGACGCGGTCAACTACATCTCTCACGGAATCGCGAAGGCTCCGGGCCGCTCGGAAACAAAGCGTGTCTCGGGCGCTGACGACGAGGCGGCGGCGGAGAAGGTCGTGAAAAAAGGCAGCGAAGCGCTAGAGGCGTATTGTGTCAACCTGAACAAGAAGGCGTCCGGCGGGAAGATCGATCCGCTGATCGGCCGGGAGCAGGAGGTCGAACGGACCATCCAGATCCTGTGCCGGCGGTCGAAGAACAACCCGCTCTACGTCGGCGACCCCGGTGTGGGCAAGACCGCCATCGCCGAGGGCCTCGCCCGCCGCATCGTCCAGCAGGAAGTGCCGGAGGTGCTGCGCAACGCCACCATCTTCGCGCTCGACATGGGCTCGCTGCTGGCCGGCACCCGCTATCGCGGCGATTTCGAGGAGCGGCTGAAGGCCGTCGTGTCGGAGCTTGAGGCGACGGAGGGGGCAATCCTCTTCATCGACGAAATCCACACGGTGATCGGCGCCGGCGCCACCTCGGGCGGGGCGATGGATGCCTCGAACCTGCTGAAGCCGGCCCTGGCCTCCGGTTCGCTGCGCTGCATCGGGTCGACCACCTACAAGGAATACCGCAGCTACTTCGAGAAGGACCGGGCGCTGGTCCGCCGCTTCCAGAAGATCGACGTCAACGAGCCGTCGGTCGAGGATGCGATCAAGATCCTGCAAGGCCTGAAGCCCTACTACGAGAAGCACCACAAGGTCACCTACACCAACGACGCCATCCGCGTCGCGGTGGAGCTGTCGGCCAAGTATATCGGCGACCGCAAGCTGCCCGACAAAGCCATTGACATCATTGACGAGGTCGGTGCGGCGCAGATGCTGCTGCCGGAGAACAAGCGCCGCAAGAAGATCGGCGTGAAGGACGTGGAGGCGGTGGTCGCCAAGATCGCCCGCATCCCGCCGAAGTCGGTCAGCCGCGACGACAAGGAAACGCTCCTGAACCTGGAGCGCGACCTGAAGACCATGGTCTTCGGCCAGAACAAGGCGATCGACGCGCTGGTCTCCGCGATCAAGCTGGCCCGTGCCGGCCTGCGCGAGCCGGAGAAGCCCATCGGCAACTACCTGTTCACCGGCCCGACCGGTGTCGGCAAGACCGAGGTGGCCCGCCAGCTCGCCATGACTCTCGGCATCGAACTGACCCGCTTCGACATGTCCGAGTACATGGAGCGGCACACGGTGTCGCGCCTGATCGGCGCCCCGCCGGGCTATGTCGGCTTCGACCAGGGCGGCATGCTGACCGACGCCATCGACCAGCACCCGCACTGCGTCCTGCTGCTGGACGAGATCGAGAAGGCCCATCCGGATCTGTTCAACATTCTGTTGCAGATCATGGACCACGGCAAGCTGACCGACCACAACGGCAAGATCGTCGATTTCCGCAACGTCATCCTGATCATGACTTCGAACGCCGGGGCCGCCGACATGGCCAAGCCCGCCATCGGCTTCGAGCGTGACCGCCGGGTCGGCGAGGACATCGAAGCGGTCGAGAAGATGTTCACGCCGGAGTTCCGCAACCGTCTCGACGCGATCATCCCGTTCGCGCCGCTGACGCAGGAGGTGATCAACCGCGTCGTCGACAAGTTCATCATGCAGATGGAAGCGCAGCTGGAAGACCGCGGCGTGTCCATCGAGCTGAACGAAGAGGCGCGCGAGTGGCTGGGCAAGAAGGGCTACGATCCGCTCTATGGCGCCCGCCCGCTTGGCCGCGTGATCCAGGAGTACATCAAGAAGCCGCTGGCGGAAGAGCTGCTGTTCGGCAAGCTCAGCAAGGGCGGTCTGGTCAAGGTCACCGTCAAGGACGACAAGCCGGCCTTCGACTATGCCGAAGGCAACCGGCCGAAGCGCACCTCCGGCGACGATGACGAGGAGATGGTGTCGGAGATGGTCGAGTAACCTCGGCCGATCCGTTCCATATCGTAAAAAAGGGGGCCGTCCGCGGTCCCCTTTTTCGTTGTGCGACAGATGGATGCGCTCTTTTGCATCGCCTCGTCATCGCGCGATACTTTTGCGCGACTGCCGGACTGCGCTATGGTCGCGGCATGACCGATCCCGTCGCCATGCAGTCCGCCGCTGCGCCCGCCCTTCCCCACTCCGCCGACGCGCAGGCGCCGCTGATGCCCGCGCCCGACGCGCTGCGCATCGCTTTCGCCTGCGCCGATACGGAGGAGGCGCGGGCGGCCCGTACCCGGCTGGTCCACCGCTACGGCAACGCCACGGCGGACGAGGCCGACGTGATCGTCGCGCTGGGCGGCGACGGCTTCCTGCTGGAAACGCTGCACCGGGCGCTGACCCGCAACCGCCAGCGGCCGACGCCGGTCTACGGCATGAACCGCGGGTCGGTCGGCTTCCTGCTGAATGTCTACCGCGAGGAGGATCTGGCGGAGCGCATCGTCGCGTCCCAGCATGTCCGCCTGCACCCGCTGCGCATGGTGGCCACACGGGTCAACGGCGAGCGGGTGGAGGCGCTGGGCATCAACGAGGTATCGCTGCTGCGCGAGACGCGGCAGGCGGCGAAGCTGCGCATCACCATCGACGGGGTGGTCCGGCTGCCGGAGCTGATCTGCGACGGCGCGCTGGTAGCGACGCCGGCCGGCAGCACCGCCTACAATCTGTCGGCCCATGGCCCGATCGTGCCGCTGAACGCCGGCGTGCTGGCCCTGACCCCGATCAGCGCCTTCCGCCCGCGGCGCTGGCGTGGCGCCCTGCTTCCCCATGCCGCCCGCATCTGCTTCGACGTGCTGGAGGAGACCAAGCGCCCGGTCAGCGCCGTCGCCGACTTCACCGAGGTGCGCGAGGTCCTGCGGGTCGAAGTGCAGGAATGCCGCGACGTCGGCCTGACCCTGCTGTTCGACCCCGAACTGAACTTCGAAGAACGCATCCTGAAGGAGCAGTTCGCGCCGTAAAGCTCACGCCCTCTCACGCCCGTCTGGCGACCCAGACGGCGGTCAGGTCGTCGCGCAGCGGCAGGCTGGTGCGGGCATAGAAGCTGTCCATCATCGGGCGCAGAGGACGCTGGCGGTCACGGGCCAGCCCGTCGCGGACGAAGTCGGGCACCGCGTCCTGCCCCAGCGGGCCGCACTCCTCACCACCGCATTCGATCAGGGCGTCGCTGTACAGGAACAGGAAGCCGCCGCGCGGCAGGCGATGGCTCTGGTCGACATACTGCGCCCGGCGCGAGGCGCCCAGCACCAGCCCCGCCGAATCGAGCAGGCGGATATCCGGCGCGTTCCCCCTGGTGGCGGACGGCGTTCCCAGAACCGGGTTGGGCGAACCGGCCGCGGCAAAGGTCAGCGTGTCGATGGCAAGGTCGAGGATGCCGAAGAAGGCGGTGGCGAACTGACCCGTCGGCAGCACGTCCTTCAGGGCGGAGTTCAACTGCACCAGCCATTGCGACGGCGCCATGTGCTGCATCGGGAAGCGGTCGATCAGCGTGTGCAGGCGGAAGGTGTTGATCGCCGCGGTGATGCCGTGCCCGGCGAAATCGACCATCAGCAGCCCCAGCCGCCGGTCGCCCAGCGGGTAGAGGCCCCAGAAATCGCCGCCCAGTTCCGACGACGTCTCGAAATGCGCATCCAGCGTCAGGCCATAGCGGTCGGCCACCTCGGCCAGCCGGCGGTTCTCCGGCAGAAGCGAGGTCTGCATGGCGCGGGCATGCGACAGCTCGCGCTGGACCCGCTCGCGGAAGGCGGCAAGGTCGCCGAACAGCTTGCGCTTCTCCAGCTGGTGGCGGACGCGGGCCACGCATTCGCCCGGCTTGATCGGCTTGGAGATGAAGTCGCTGCCGCCGGCCTCGAAACAGCGCACCTGCTCCTCGTCGCTGTCCAGCGCGGTCTGGAACAGCACCGGAAGCTCTTCGTGGGTGGCGTTGCGGCGCAGCGCCTCGCACATCTGCCAGCCGTTCATCACCGGCATGTCGACGTCGAGCAGGACGAGGTCGGGACGGAAGCGGTCGACGGCCGCCAGCCCTTCCCGCCCATTCTCGGCGAAGGCGATGTCGGTGATGCCGGCGCGGCGGATCACCAGGGCAAGGGATTTGCGGTTGAATTCGTTGTCGTCGACGATCAGGACGCGGCAGTCCGACAGCGACAGGGCGGGCCCGGCCATGGACGCTCCGTCAGCGCTCGAACTGCAGGACGGTGCAGCGCCCGCCATCGGTCACCGTCACCCGCGAGGCCAGCGTGCGCATGAAGACGAAGCCGCGGCCCGACCGCGCCTTGTTGCCGCTGATGGCCGGAGCCAGTTCGGTGTCGAAGCCGCCGCCCTGGTCCACCACCGCGATGGCGATGCTGCGCTCGTTCCAGCGGCAGAAGATGTCCAGCCGGCGCCGCACCACGGCGGGATCGCCCAGCCGGTCGCGCATCATCTCGCTGAAGCGGCGGTAGCCGCCCGGCTCCCCCTTCACCGCGCTGGAAAGTCCGAGGTTGCCATGGACGATGGCGTTGGCGACCGCCTCGTGCAGGCAAAGCTCCACGTTGGAGCGGCGTTGCGGATCGAGCGCGCCGCGCCGCACCAGCTCGTCGCAGACCAGCACCGGGCATTGCAGGCCATAGGCGGTACCGGTGGTCAGCGATAGATAGAATCCGGGCAGGTCCGGATGGTCCGCCGCCGGCGCGCCCGTCCAGTCGTCCAGCAGGGCCGCCGCCTCGTCGGCACCCTCACCCAGTTCCACCGTCAGGAACGGGCCGCGGTCGAAGGCGGCGCGCAGCCGGTCGCGGTCCGCCCGGTCCATCAGCAGCGTTTCCACCACATTTTCGCTCGGCCGCTCGCCTGAGCGCTCCCCCGGCCGCGCGTCCGGGGACGCAGGACCGTCGCCCGGCTGCTGGTCCGTTCCGCAGAAGCGCGCAAGGACGCGGGCGGCCATGTCGGCAGGCACCCGGTCGCGCAGCAGGCTGAAGCCACGCAAAGCCGCTTCGGCCGGAGGCTCGGCCCTGCGGTCGTGATGAGCGGCGTCCATGCGGCAAACTCCCATCGGACGGAAACCGGCAGGCAGGCGGGATCGGATCGCTCCGTCCCCGCGGTTCGAATTCGGCCGCTCAGGGCTCGATGGTGATGATCTCGCTCAGCCGCGCGAGTTCGATCGACCGCCTGACGTCTCCCGCCGGGCCGCGAACCACCAGCTTGATCTCGTGGTTCTCGGCCTCGTCCTGGAGGATCAGCAGCATGCCGAGACCGGCGGAGTCGACGAACTCCAGCGCAGACAGGTCGAGGACGAAGCGCCGTGTGCTGGTATGCCCCAACAGGTCCACCAGTTCGTGCAGCTTGTCATGATCGGTAAATTCCAGGCGGCCGGTCAGCCTGACTTCGGTCGCATCGCCTGTATTGGTCGTCTTGAAATCCATAAATCCCCTCAACTGGTCCGCAGCCTTGGCCGCATCCATACGAATGCGCGCGAAACCCAGGCACATTGCTTATGCACAGTAGTGCATTCCGTCGCCTTGTCTCAAGTGTCGATACTGCGGCTGCGCAGTATTTCCCGGAACTGCGACATTGCTTCCATGGCCGGCCTCGGGATTCACCCCCATGGACGGGTTGCACGCAAGGGAGTAGAACATATCCGGGAAGGCACGCGCGCCGCGTGCCGAACCGGCATCGCCGGCTCAAGATACATCAGTTGCGGGCGTCCACCGCCGGGCCCCGCCCAGTCCGCACGTCCCGCCCAATCGCCTTCACCAAGAACCTCCGGAACGGCAATGCATGACCAGGATCGCTGAGGCGTGGCGTCGTGTCCCGACGGTATCCGCCAAGTTCCTTCTGATCCTCGTGCCGAGTCTGGTGGTGGCCGTCTCGCTGTGCTCTGCCCTGTTCTATTACGACCGCTACAAGGATCTTCGGGCCGGGCTGCGGGAAAAGGTGGCGGCCATCGCCGACATCAACGCGGCGGCGTTGACCAACAGCCTGTGGACCTTCGACGTCCCGGCGATCCGCAACGTCATCCAGGCCATCGGCGCCAACCGGGAACTGGTCTGCGTCGAGGTCAGCGACGATCTGGCGGAGGGGCGGTTCGTCTGGCCGGGATCGGACTGCCCGGCCGCCGACGACGCCCTTGTCGAGCGCCGTGCGATCCGGGTGCAGAATCTCCAGGTCGGCACCCTCACGCTGCATTACAGCCAGGACGTCGTGCGCGAACAGCTGCGGCAGGAGGTGATGAACACCGCGACACTGCTTCTGCTGATGCTGGCCGGCACCATCGCGGCGGCGCTGGCGGCGTTGCGGCTGACGGTCGGGCGGCCGCTGGGGCGGCTGATCGCCTCCATCCTGGAAGCGGAGCGCGGCGGCCACGAGCCGGTGGACTGGGTTGCCGCCGACGAGCTGGGCCGGGTGATCCAGGCCTACAACGCGATGCTCGCCCGGCTGGGACAGGAGGAGGCGGCCCTGCGCAAGAGCGAGCAGCGGCTGGCGCTGGCGATCACCGCGACCCGCTCCTCCGTCTGGGACTATGACCTGCACACCGGGCATTATTGGTGGTCGAAGGAGTTTCCCGCCCTGCTCGGCTATGGCTCCAGCGAATTGCCGATGACGGCGGAGACTTGGTCTTCGCTGCTGCACCCGGACGAGGCGGAACGGGTGATGGCCGAATCGCGACGGCGCCTGCGCGATCACGCCATGGCCTACACCGCCGTCTACCGCATGCGGCGGCGCGACGGGCAATGGGCCTGGATCGAGGATCGCGCCACCGCCCAGCGCGACGCGGACGGCCGCGCGCTGCGCCTGACCGGAACCATGTCCGACATCACCGAACGGGTGCGGGCGGAACTGGATCTGGCGCATGAACGCAATGTGCTGCAGGTGACGCTGGACAACACCGACCAGGGGATCATCAAGGTCGACGGCGACGGGCGGGTGGTGACGGCCAACCGCCGCGCCGCGGAACTGCTGAACATCGCGCCGGAGGTGCTGTCGGGCAACCCGCGCTTCGCCGACATCGTGGCGATCCAGCGCCGCCAGGGCGAGTTCGGCGAGATGGGCGACGATCCCGACCTGTATCTGAGTTTCGGAACCGGCCCAGGGGGCACCGGTATGGCGGCCACCGGAGCGGCGTCCGACGATGGGTTCGGGATCCCGCTGGGCGAGCCGGCGGGGATGATCGACCAGCCCTTCACCTTCAAGCGCCGCCGCCCCGACGGCCGTATCGTCGAGGTGCGCACCAACCCGCTGCCGGAGGGCGGCTTCGTCCGCACCCTGACCGACGTGACGGTGGAGGCGCGCTCGGCCGAGGAGATCTTCAATGCGATGCAGGAGCTGGAACGCGCCTATGCCGACCTGAAGGAGACCCAGGCCAGTCTGGTCCAGGCGGAGAAGATGGCTTCGCTCGCCCTGCTGGTCGCCGGCGTCGCGCACGAGATCAACACCCCCATCGGCATCGCTTTCGGCTGCGCCACCCACCTGTCGGGGCGGACCGCGACGCTGGCCGAAGCGTTCGAAGGCGGAACGATGAAAAAGTCCGAACTCGCCGCCTATGTCGCCACCGCCGGCGAATCCTCCCGCCTGATCGAACAGAACCTGACCCGCGCGGCCGAGCTGATCCAGAGCTTCAAGCGCGTCGCCGTCGACCAGACCAGCGAGGAGCGGCGCCGCTTCGACCTGCTGGCCTATCTGGAGGAGGTGGTCACCTCGCTCGGCCCCACCCTGCGCAAGAGCCGCCACCGGGTCGCCATCGCCTGTTCGCCCGGCATCGTGATGGACAGCTTCCCCGGCGCGCTGAGCCAGGTGGTGACCAATCTGGTGATGAACGCGCTGACCCACGCCTTCCCGGCCGACAGCAAGGGGCACATGGTCATCGACGTGGACGAGACGGCGGACGGCGAGGTGGAGATCCGCTTCGCCGACGACGGCGTCGGCATCCCCACGGAGAACCTGCCGAAGGTGTTCGAGCCCTTCTTCACCACGCGGCGCGGGTCGGGCGGCAGCGGGCTGGGGTTGCACATCGTCTTCAATCTGGTGACGCAGTCGCTGGGCGGGCGGATCTCGGTTGACAGCGTTCCCGGCGATGGAACTACCTTCACGCTGCGCATCCCGAAGACCGCAGCAACCGCCTCGCCCCCCACAGCTTCGCTCACGACGACGCCCGTTTCGCTGGAGCCCGTATCGCTGGAGAAGGAACCCGCATGAGCAGCGGCGCCTACGACGACGACGAGATTCTGTTCGCCGACGAAGAGGCGGACAGTGCCGCGGCCGGGCATGGCGCGGTGGCGGCGGCCCGTGCGGCCATCGTCGACCCGGCGGCACCGCCCTGGCCGATCCTGGTGGTCGACGACGAGTCCGACGTGCATTCCATGACCGGATTGCTGCTGGCCGACGTCACCTTCCAGCGGCGGCGGCTGGACCTGATCAGCAGCTTCACCGCGGCGGACGCCCGCAACGTGCTGGAACACCGGCGCGACATCGCCGTGATCCTGCTGGACGTGGTGATGGAGGAGGACGATTCCGGCCTGAAGCTGGTGCGCTGGATCCGCGACGAACTGGGCAACCGCGACATCCGCATCATTCTGCGCACCGGCCAGCCGGGACAGGCGCCGCAGCGCGACGTGATCGTCGATTACGACATCAACGACTACAAGCCGAAGGCCGATCTGTCGGCCGAAAGCCTGTTCACCGCGGTGATCGCGGCCTTGCGCGCCTTCGACCAGATCCAGTCGATCGAAACCCGGGTGGCGGAGCGCACGCGCGAGCTGCGCGAGAGCCGCGAGCAGGCGGAAGAGGCGACCAGGGCCAAATCCGCCTTTCTCGCCACCATGAGCCACGAGATCCGCACGCCGATGAACGGGGTGCTGGGAATGCTGGGCCTGCTGGAACGGACCGACCTGGACGAGCAGCAGCGCGACACCGTCGGCACCATGCGCGAATCGGCCAACGCCCTGCTGCGGATCATCGACGACATCCTGGACTTCTCGAAGATCGAAGCCGGGAAGATGGATCTGGAGCGGGTGGCGATGTCGGTGCCGGCCCTGGTCGAAGGGGTGGCGGAAACGCTGGCGCCCGCCGCCGGGGCCAAGGGGCTGACGCTGCTGACCTATGTGGACCCGGCGATTCCGCAGGCGGTGCTGGGCGATCCGGTGCGGCTGCGCCAGATCCTGTTCAACCTGGCCGGCAACGCCATCAAGTTCACCGAAGCCGGCCGGGTCGTGCTGCGCGCCGAGTTGGAGCCAGCCGAGGCCGAGCCGCTGCTGCGCATCGCCGTGTCCGATACCGGCATCGGCATCGCCGAGGCCTCGTGCCAGCGCCTGTTCCAGCCCTTCACCCAGGCCGAAAGCTCCACCACCCGGCGTTTCGGCGGCACCGGGCTGGGGCTGTCGATCAGCCGGCGGCTGGCGGCGCTGATGGGCGGCGAGATCGGGGTGGAGAGCAAGCCCGGCGAAGGCTCCACCTTCTGGCTGCGCCTGCCGATGGACCGCGCCGCCGGTCCGGCGTCGGCGGAGGACAGCCAGGACGCCATCGGGCTGGACGGGCTGACGGTCCTGCTGGGCGTGCCCGACGACATGGAGCGCGGCTTCCTCGCCCGCTATCTGGAGCAGGCCGGCGCCCGCGTGCTGCCCGCCGCCTCGCCGCCCGAACTGGCGGCCCAGGCCCGTATCGCGCGCGAGGCCGGCTGCGCCGTCGGGGTCGTCGCCATCGACGAGGCGCTGCACATCCCCGCCGCCGCCTGCGCACCGGAGGAGTTGGGCCGCCGCAGCGGCGAGGCCCGGCCGCCGGTGGTCCTGCTCTGCCACGAAACCGGTGGGAAGCCCGGTCCCGATTCCCTCCCCGGCACGCGGGGCGCGGAGCCGGGCACGATGGTGCTGAGCCGGCCGCTGCGCCGGCTGGTGCTGCTGCGCGCGGTGGCCATCGCCGCGGGTCGTCTGTGCCCTTCCCAGCCGGCGGCCCAGACCCACCCCCACCGTTCCTCGACGGCACAGTCCTCGACCAGGGCCGGGCGCGGCACGGCCGGCCCTGCCAACGGCCAGGGAGCGCCCAGCGTCGAGGAGGCGATGGCCCAGGGGCGGCTGATCCTGGTCGCGGAAGACAACCCGGTGAACCGCAAGGTCCTGCAGATGCAACTGCAGGCGTTGGGCTATGCCGCGGAGATGGCGCCGGGCGGGGCGGAGGCGCTGGCGGCGCTCGACGCCATGCGGCAGGGCCGGCGCCGCTACGCCATGCTGCTGACCGACGTGCAGATGCCGGAGATCGATGGGTTCGAACTGACCCGTCAGGTCCGCAGCGGCGAGGCGTCGGGCGGCGCGGGCCGCCGCCTGCCCATCGTCGCCATCACCGCCAACGCCGCACCGGCCGACATCGAGAGCTACCGCGCAGCCGGCATGGACGATGTGCTGAGCAAGCCGCTGGAACTGTCGCAACTGGCGGTGACGCTCGCCCGCTGGATGCCGCCGGCCCCGGCCGATGCCGCCATGGTGACGCCCTCGCCGGCACCAACGACGCCGACTGCCGCCGGCAGCGACGCTTTGGTCGATCTCGGCACTCTGCGCGCGCTGTGCGGCGGCGATGCGGCGATGCTGGCGGAACTGCTGAACGATTTCGTCACCATCGGCCGCGGCGTGCTTGCCGACCTTATGACAGCGCTCGGCAACGGCGACCGTGACTGGGTGCGGGCCTGCGCCCACAATCTGAAGGGCTCCTCCCGCAACGCCGGCGCCAAACCGCTGGCGGAGGCGGCCCGCCTTCTGGAACTGGCCGCCACCGAAGGCGCTCCGCTCGACCGGCTGGCGGAAGCGGCCGACCGGCTGAGCGAGAGCTTCGCCGCGACCTGCGGCGCCATCGAACAGGACCTCGCCGGAACGGAGCGGCTAAGGACATGAGCGATCCGGTATGAGTGAACCGACGGATTTCCGACTCGATTTCCGGCCCGGCCGGCGGGAGGCTCTCGGCCTGCTGCTGGGGGTTGCCGCCACGGCCGCCGCCCCGCCTGCCTTCGCCCAGGAC